>JAABUO010001268.1_pt1 | contig 34145 bp, 30 predicted proteins | sample 5559291 | NCBI WGS metagenome assembly JAABUO01 (sample SAMN10711878, study PRJNA513372) | rock metagenome | isolation source: Antarctica rocks | place: Antarctica: Victoria Land, Finger Mt sud | reverse complement strand
TGACGACTCCTGCCGTTCAGACCACTTCCCTTACCCGCCGATTCGGCGATTTTGTCGCCGTTCAGGATGTGAACCTGACCGTCGCGCCCGGCCAGTTCTTCGGTTTTCTAGGACCCAACGGAGCCGGTAAATCAACAACTATCAAGATGCTGACCGGTCTGCTTGCGCCTACCTCGGGACGCATCGAGATCCTGGGCCAGGACCTGACCGCCAACGCGGTAGAACTGAAACGCCAGATCGGCGTCGTTCCTGAAGGTCTTGCGCTCTTCGGACGTCTCACCGCGCCGGAGTATCTGCACTTCGTCGGGCGCATGTACGGCCTGGAGGAATCCCAAACACGTCAGCGCTCCGCCGAACTGCTCGACTTTATGTCGCTCACTGGCGAGTCAAAAAAGCTGATTGCCGACTTCTCCCACGGCATGCAGAAGAAGCTTGCGCTTTCCGCCGCGGTCATTCACGGACCACGCGTCCTCTTCCTCGATGAGCCTTTTGAAGGTGTCGACGCGATCGCGGCGGGTACGCTCAAATCCATGCTTCAGGGCATGATTCATCGCGGCGCGACCATCTTTCTCACCTCGCACGTGCTTGAAATTGTAGAGCGGCTCTGCACCCACATCGCCATCATCAACAAAGGCCAGCTCGTCGCTCAGGGATCGCTTGAACAACTACGCGCCGGAGTTCCCACCGTCCAGCACGACGGCCACCCCAACCACCGTGCGACGCTCGAAGAGATTTTCCTGAACGTGTTGGGCACCACCGGCGCAACGGCTCCAGAGCAGGAGCTTTCATGGCTAGGCTAGACACCGGCCAAGCAATCCCAGCCAGCAGCCAGTTCGCTGCGGTTGCGCGTCTGCGCTGGCACCTGTTTCGCAACAGCTTCCGCCGCAAAGGCGCTACCAGTGAACTCGTGGCGCGCATCCTCATAGTCCCGGCGATCGCGGCTCTGGTTCTCGGACCGATTGCGGCTGGCGGAGCTGCGGCGTACTTCGTTATCTCAAAGGGCCAGCTCGAGCTGTTAGCAATCATCTTCTGGGCTATCTTCCTTCTCCAGGTCGTCGTGAGCTTCAACATAGCCCAGCCCGGACTCAGCTTTGACCCCGAGCAGCTGATCCGTTACCCGCTATCCTTCCCTCGTTACCTGACTATCCGCCTTTTTCTTGGCCTGCTTTCGACTTCAACGGTGATCGGCACGCTTGCCCTCGCTGCGGCCGCCATAGGAGGTACCGCAGCAAGGCCGTCGCTTGGACCTATTCTTTTCATAGCCGCATTCACGCTCGCCCTGGCCAACATGCTCTTCCTCCGCATGATCTTCGCCTGGGTTGACCGTTGGCTCTCAACGCGGCGCGCACGTGAAATTTTTACTGGACTGATTATTCTGCTATCCATCGGTTTTCAATACCTGAACGTCACGTTCAACCCTGGATTTGGAGGAAGCTCCGCAGCTGGCCGGTCTCACAAAGTGGCTGTCCTCAAGCATCTCTATCGCGTCAGCCAGCCGCTGCTGCATCACCTGCCACCCGGCTTTGCCGCGATGTCTGTGGTCGAGCAGGCCAAGGGACACCTAATGCTCGCCGCAGTTAACCTGGCGGGGGTGCTGTTTTTCGCGCTTATCTTCCTGGCGGTCTTCGCCTTGCGCATGCATCTGGAGTTTGGCGGTGAAAATCTTTCGGAAGCTGGCGCCCGGCCACGGTTTGTACCTAGCCAAGTTACGAGTGCACGTGCCCTGGACCATCCCACTGATTCTCTCGCTTCAGCCTCGCTCGGGTTTTCCATTGGAGGATCAACTCACTCCGGGCGCCGCCTTGGCCTCACGCCCGCCATGCTCGCTTGTCTGACTAAGGAGTTGATCTACCTGCGCCGCAACACCGCGCAGTTCTATGCCGTGCTGGGCCCATTGGCGATGGTGCTCCTCTTTTCTTCACGCATGGGCAGGTTCGCGCCGGTCGGCTACACCTTTCCGGCCGCAGTGACCTACGCGACGCTCGGGATCAGCGCGCTGTCCTACAACGTCTTCGGCCTGGACGCGACAGGAATCCAGTTCTACTTCTTTGCGCCCACATCGTTTCGCAGCATCATCCTCGCGAAAAATATTATGGGCTTCCTGTTCGCCGCAGTCGACGTCGTCCTCATCTATATCGTGATTGCGTTCATGTCAGGTCGCCCGTCGCTCGCGATCACCCTGATTACCCTGGTCTGGGCCGTTCTCGCTGCCTTCATCAACACGACGATAGGTAACCTACGTTCGATCACCGCACCAAAAAAGCTGGATCCTGCCAAGGTAGGACGCAAGCAGGCGTCGCAGATGAGCGCGCTGCTCGCAGTCGCGCTCATGCTCCTTACCGCAGCCGCGGGCTTCGGCCTCATCTGGATTAGCCGCCGCACCCACATGCCCTGGCTACCGTTGCCCGTGCTGCTGATCCTGGCGGTTATCGCTTTTGGATTCTACATCGCTGGCCTCTCTAGCGTGGACGCTCTGGCCGCAACGCATCGCGAATCGATGCTCGATGAGCTTACCCGGCCTGATTGATCCACCGTGACAATTCAGAGCAGCCATTCCCATCAAGACCACAAAACATTCAAGCCCGCGCGATTAGTCCCATGGCTCGCCCGGTAACGCCCGCCTCTGCCCGGTGGGAAAAAAATCTGCGTTGCCCGTCCGCCGTCCGTGCACAGGCCGTGCACATCTTCAGAACGCTCACGCGTCCTACTGCGGCTGCCACAAGCTGTCTGCGATTCGCTTCCCACAGGTCGAAGTAAACCGCGTCCTCCCGCCGTTCGAGCAACCCCGAACCCCACCCTACCCGCTCGATCAACTCATCACCAACCGCATAGCAGCACGGTCCGATGGAAGGTCCCACCGCCGCGATCACATCGTGCGGAAGGCTGCCAAACTCCTTGGCCATTCTGCCGACCGCTTTCGTGGCGATCTCCGCTACAGTCCCGCGCCAGCCTGCATGGATGGCCGCGACAACTCGCTGCCGCGTATCCGCAAGCAGTAGCGGAACACAGTCCGCCACTTGGATGCCAAGCACAATTTCTGTGCGATCTGTCATCATACCGTCAGCTTCCACCGCCAGCGACGGAGCGGCAGCTGTGACAGAAATCACTTCGGCCCCATGAACCTGTTTGAGAGTCGCGAGCGTGCTTCCGGCGTTCACGGCCTCCAAAGCAAGCTGGCGATTCTGCTGAACTGTCTCGCGCACGTCTGCCGGAGTAAACCCAAGGTTCAGGTCTGCTCCGCCATAGACCGCAGACCTACCGCCAGCCCGGGTTGAAAACCCATGCCGCAGCCACGAATACACTGCCCATTCCGGCACTCGGAGCAATTGGACACTCGCAACCATGTGCTTATCTTATCGGGCGAAACGTTTGATCCTGTGCTTCGTCTATTCAGAACTTCAAAGCTCGAACGAGGCTAATCTTGTCAGCAGGATAACCTAAGACTCGCTGGCGCAATCATACTTGCCATTTGACATTCCCGCCCAATCGGATATGCTTCGGCACGGGCCCCCACGCACGGCACGATCGGCTCCATCCGGAATTGCGGACGACCTGAGACACTTACTTGCCTACTCTCAACCCACACCTGCGCTCTCGCATCGGAAAATTGTGTGTCGCCATCACCGGGTCCTCAGCCACGGACATGATTGATCGCGCCACGAGCATAGCCAAAGAGACACCTTTTCTCGAATTTCGGCTTGATTATCTCGACAAGCCGCTGCTTGCGCTTCCAAAACTTCAGCAGTTCCTGCTGGCAAACACTGCGGTTACTGCGATTGCCACCTGCCGCCGCACCGAGACTGGCGGCCGATTCGAGGGCACGGTCAACGCTGAAGTTGAAGTCCTGGCCAAGGCCGCTGCCGCAGGATTCCATCTGGTCGACCTGGAAATTCAATCCGCCGAGGCCCTGAAAAAAGGCGACCTCCAAAAGCTGCGCGAGACTGGCATCGGCCTCATTATCTCCTGGCATGACTTCAAATCCACGCCCGATCTCGATGCCGTGTACGAACGCATCGAGCCCTTTCAGCCCGATATCGTCAAAATTGTCCCGACCGCGCGCACCCTGGTCGACAATCTCACGATGATGCGCTTCATCGAGCGGATCTCCGACTCCACCTCGATCATCGGCATCTGCATGGGCGAGGTTGGCATCATCTCACGCGTTCTCGGCCTGCGTGCCGGGTCCATCTCAACCTTCTCGGCGACCTCAGCCGGCGAGGAGACGGCGCCCGGCCAGATCGCGGCACGCACCCTAATCGAAACCTATCGAATCGAAGACATTGACGCGGCCACAAAGATTTACGGTGTGGCAGGGAATCCGGTCGGCAAGTCGCTTTCTCCGCTCATGATGAACGCAGCCTTCCGTCGCGAAACCGTGAACGCGGTCTACCTGTCGCTCCAGACGGCCAACGTGGGCGACCTGATCGAACTCATCCGCCAGATTCCTATCCAAGGCGTCTCGGTTACCATGCCGCACAAACAGGCGCTTCTCGAGCACCTGGAGCATATGGATCCGCTGTCCAAAAAGATCGGTGCGGTCAATACCCTGCTCTGCGCACCCGGTGGCAAGCTCTACGGCTTCAACACCGACGTCGCCGGCGTGATTATCCCGCTTGAAAAGCGTATGCCGCTTAAGGGTGCCAAGGTTCTCGTCCTGGGTGCGGGCGGCTCCGCACGTGCCGCGGTCTTCGGTCTGCGCGACAAGGGTGCTGAGGTTTTCATCCTCAACCGCACGCCAGAAACCGCAGCCAAGCTCGCCAAAGAGTCTGGTGCCAAGGTCATCAAGCGCGAGGCCATTCTCAAAACCACGTTTGATGTAATTATCAACGCCACTCCCATCGGCATGTCCGGCCAAAAAGTCGCTCTGCTGCTCAATGAAGAAGAACTTCGCACAAAGCTCGTCTTTGACCTTGTCTATAACCCCGTCGACACGCCGCTGATCCGCATGGCTCGCCAGCACAACATTCCCGTCATCACCGGTGTCGAAATGTTTATCCAGCAGGGCGCACGCCAGTTCGAAATCTGGACCGGCAAGCCTGCTCCCGAAGAGGAGATGCTGCGCGTCGTGGTTCACGCCTTGCGTCAGCAGGCAGAAGCCGCCGCCACCACATCCTCAAATCTCGCTGAGAAGCCGCGCCCTTCTGCCACTCCCAAACCAAAGCCCCGAAAAGCATCCTGACCGGGGGGTGCCCATTGATGTTCGGTCGGCTGCCATTAGGTGGGCCTTATACGCTTTTACCTTCAGCCGAAAGTAGTTCTTCTTCAGCTCTGCGCGTGATCGCTTGCGCCTCGTGGTATTTGTCAGGGTTGTCGCCGGCTTCAGACCACATCTGTTCGCCGCGTTGCAGTTCTGCCTCGGCGCGTGCGCGATCGATCTCTTCCGGATGCATGGCGGTCTCGGCCAGGATCGTGACTCGCTCGGGAAGAACCTCAACGAAACCCCAGGCTACAAAGAACTTCTGGTCGCCGGAGCTGCCGCCATGGAGCCGCACCTCTCCCGCACCTAATTCGGCGAGCAGCGGCGCAGCCCCGTACAGCGCTTCCAGGTATCCCGAGGCCGACGGCAACTCCACTGCATCCGCCGTCGCATCCAGCAAAATACGGTCCGGAGTTACCAGCCGAACTGCCAACTTCCCGCTCTGAGTCGAATCCGCCATTCCATCCATCCGGGGTAGAGTGCAGCAAGCTGCACCTGGCCCCTGCTTCAATGCTGCTTTTAAGCGTTCTGCTTCATCAACTGTTCAGCCGCAGCGCGCACATCTTCGATTCCGCCCTTCAGGTAGAAGGCCTGCTCCGGGATATCATCGTGCTTGCCTTCGATGATTTCCTTGAAGCTGCGAACCGTGTCCGCAACCTTGACGTAAGCGCCTGGAATTCCGGTGAAGATTTCGGCTACGTGGAACGGCTGCGAAAGGAAACGCTGCACCTTGCGCGCGCGCGCGACGGTGATCTTGTCCTCTTCCGAGAGTTCGTCGATACCCAGAATCGCGATGATATCCTGCAAATCCTTGTACCGCTGCAAGATCTTCTTTACACCCTGGGCCACGTCGTAGTGCTCCTGCCCGACGATGCGCGGCGAAAGGATGCGCGAGGTTGAAGCTAGAGGATCAACCGCTGGGTAGATGCCGAGCTCCGAAAGCGGACGCGAAAGCACGGTGGTTGCGTCGAGGTGAGCGAAGGTTGTGGCCGGGGCTGGATCGGTCAGGTCGTCTGCAGGCACATAGACGGCCTGGACCGAGGTGACGGAACCCTTCTTGGTGGACGTGATGCGCTCCTGCAACTCACCCATTTCGGTGGCGAGATTGGGCTGGTAGCCCACGGCGGAAGGCATACGCCCAAGCAGCGTCGATACTTCAGATCCCGCCTGCGTGAATCGAAAGATATTATCGATGAACAGCAGCGTGTCCGCACCCTCTTCGTCGCGGAAATATTCAGCGACAGTTAGCCCAGTCAACGCGACCCGCAGACGCGCTCCCGGCGGCTCGGTCATCTGGCCGTAAATGAGTGCGGCTTTGGACTTGGGTAAGTCCTTGATGTCGATAACGCCCGACTCCTGGAACTCAGTCCAGAGGTCGTTGCCCTCACGGGTGCGCTCACCGACGCCGGCAAAAACCGAAAAGCCTCCGTGGTTGGTCGCAACGTTATTGATCAGCTCCTGAATGACGACCGTTTTGCCGACACCCGCGCCGCCGAACAGGCCGATTTTGCCGCCTTTCAGGAACGGCTGAATCAGATCGATGACCTTGATGCCGGTCTCGAACATTTCTTCTGAGGTCGATTGCTCGTCAAACGCCGGGGCGAGACGATGAATCGGCATGTGCACGGTGGCATTGACCGGACCGAGCTCGTCCACGGGCTCACCCAGAACGTTCAGCACGCGGCCGAGCGTCGGACGACCGACCGGCACCATGATTCCGTTGCCGGTGTCATAGGCCTTCATGCCCCGAACCATGCCTTCGGTGGCAACCATTGCGATGCAGCGCACCCGGCCTTCGCCCAGATGCTGTTCCACCTCGACGATCACGTTGAGCGGGGTAGGCACGTCGAAGCCTTCGCTGACGATGCGCAGGGCCTGGTAGATCGGCGGCATGTTCTTTTCTTCGAACTGAACGTCAACGGCGGGGCCGCTGACTGAGATCACTTTTCCAATATTCTCTGCCATAGTCTCTCCCGGTGCAGCTGCTTACAGCGCGGCCGCTCCACTCACAATCTCGATAATTTCTTTGGTGATCGCGGCCTGGCGAACACGGTTCATGGTCAGCGAAAGCGAATCGATCAGATCGCCTGCATTCTTGGTCGCCGCATCGGTCGCCGTCATACGCGCTGCGTGTTCGGCCGCAATTGATTCCAGCAGCGCATGGAAGATCTGTGTTGCTACATAGCGCGGCAGCAGGTGGCGAAACAACTTTTCCGGGCGCTGGTCGAAGATGTAGTCCACGTCAGCGGTGCCAAACTTTTTTGCTTCCTGTTCCATCTCGCTCTCGTCCGCCGCGTGGACGCTGATGCCTTCACTCTCGGCAGCCTTCGCCGCAGCCTCGCGCTGCTCCTGCGTCATCTCTTCGGCAGACTCGATTGTGTGCGCGCCAAGTTTCAGAATCGGCAGCAGTTTCTCAACCACAATCCTCTGCTGTAAAACCGACTTGAACTCGTTGTAGACGAGGTAAACGGAGTCGATTTCTGCCCTCTCGTAGCGCTCAATGATGGAACGGGCTACCCCCGTGACATCGTCGAAGTTGGCACGCAGCAGAAGATCCTGGTGCTCCGCCGCAACTTCAATGGGTGCGACACGATGACGAATCGTCTCATAATGAGCAGACATATCATTGTCGTAACGCTCTTCGGTGCGCTCGTAGTTCGCCGCTGGATAGCGCCGCTTGTAGAACCCGATCGCCTTCTTGCCGATTGGCTCCAGGTCAACGTTCTGGCCCTTTGCTCGTCGTGCATCGATAAACTTTTGTGCCGCTTTGGAAACATTCGAGTTGAAGCCACCCGCAAAGCCTTTATCCCCGGCAACGACAAGAACCAAAACGCTTTTCTCTTCGCGCTCAATCAGCAGCGGGTGCAGGATCTCGCCCGTCTGCTCGTTATAAATGTCGGTGCGCCGCACCAGCGACTCCAGCACATTTACCAGCATTTGGGCGTAGGGACGCGCCTGCATCGCACGCTCCTGCGCACGGCGCAGCTTTGCCGCCGAGACCATCTTCATGGCCTTGGTAATCTGGCGCGTGTTTTTCACACTGCGAATGCGCCGCCGTAGATCGAGAACGTTTGCCATCGGCTACTTCGTCACCGCGACTTCCCGCTGCTTACTGGCTTCCTTACGTTCTTCGAGGAAGCTACCCTTGTAATCGGCGATCGCGGCGTTCAGGCGCTGCTTCAAGTCGTCATCCAGTGCTTTTTTTGTCGCAATATCGATCAAGATGGCTGGGTGCGAGCTTTCGAGGTATGGGTAGTAGCCATCTTCAAACGCACGCAGATCTTTGACCTGGACGTCGTCCAGCAGACCGTTTACTCCCGCATACAGGATTGCAACCTGCTTCTCGACGGGCAGCGGCTGGAACTGCGGCTGCTTCAGCAGTTCGACGAGGCGCTGGCCCCGGTTCAACTGGTTCTGAGTGACTTTGTCGAGGTCGGAACCGAACTGGGCGAAGGCCGCCAACTCGCGGTACTGCGCCAAGTCCAGCTTTAGCGTGGAACCTACCTGCTTGGTCGCCTTGATGGCCGCCGCGAAACCTACACGCGAAACTGAAAGCCCCACGTTGACTGCGGGTCGAACACCCGAGTTGAACAGGTCGGTTTCGACGAATATTTGTCCGTCCGTGATCGAAATCACGTTGGTCGGGATGTACGCCGAAACGTCACCCGCCTGCGTTTCGATGATCGGCAGCGCAGTCAGCGAACCGCCGCCCAGCTTGTCTGAAACCTTCGATGAACGCTCGAGCAGACGCGAGTGCAGATAGAATACGTCGCCTGGATAAGCTTCGCGTCCTGGCGGACGGCGCAGCAGCAGCGAGATCTCGCGATAGCTGGCCGCATGCTTGGAAAGATCGTCGTAGATGATCAGCGCGTGACGTCCACTGTCGCGGAAGAACTCGCCCATCGCGGTCGCGGCAAACGGAGCCAGGTACTGCATCGGAGCGGGCTCAGACGCAGTCGCGGCGACGACAATCGTGTATGCCATGGCCCCGTACGCCTCAAGCGTCTGCACCACCTGCGCTACCGACGACCTCTTCTGCCCGATTGCGCAGTAGATGCAGATCAGATTGTTTTTGGCCGAGTTGATGATCGTGTCGAGTGCGATGGCAGTCTTGCCGGTCTGGCGGTCGCCGATCAGCAGTTCACGTTGTCCGCGTCCGATCGGAATCATGGCGTCGATGGCTTTGATGCCGGTGTACATCGGCTCACGCACGCTCTGGCGGTCGATCACGCCCGGAGCCAGCCGTTCAACGGGAAGTGTCTGCGTGGTCGCGATCGGACCTTTGTCGTCGATGGGCTGGCCCAGCGCATTCACCACGCGGCCGATCATGGCATCACCGACCGGCACGGACATGATCTTGCCCGTGCGCTTGACCTGCTCGCCTTCGCGCAATTCGGCGAAGTCGCCCAGCAGAACCGCGCCGACCTGATCTTCGTCAAGGTTCATGGCGAGGCCGAAGACACCGTGCGGGAACTCGATTAATTCGCCGGCCATGACCTTGTCCAGCCCATGGACGCGCGCGATGCCGTCGCCCAGCGACATGATCGTGCCGACCTCGTCCACCTGGACCTTTTGCTCGTAGTTCGCGATCTTCTGGCTTAGCAGCGCGGTAATCTCGTCAGCCCTAATCTGTGCCATGTCTTTTCCGGTCCTATCCTGTTCAGCGAAATACTGTTGCGGTTCTCTTTAAGTCTACCGTGATGCGCTTAGCTTATGGCGACATGAGCGTCTGCTTCATCTGCTGCAATTGGCCGCGCACCGACCCGTCGTAGACCGTGGAGCCGATGGTCACGACCGCACCGCCCAGAAGCGCCGCATCGAGCGTGTACTGCACGCGGATTCTGCTGCCTGCAAGCCTGGCCACCTGCTGCTCCAGTTGGTGGCGATCATCGGGGTTCAACTCGCGCGCACTCGTAATTGAGACGTCGGCTATTCCCAACCCGGTGTCGGCTACACGGTGGTATTCGTCTACGATTTCATTAAACTCGCCTAGGCGCTGATGGTCCATGATGATGGCGATGAAGTTGCGCACCTCGCGCATCATGCCCAGACGCTCAGCCAGCGCATCCACTACGTCCAGCTTCTGGTCTGACGGGACGGATGGGTCCATCAAGACTTCACGGAGCTCCGCGCTGCCGTTCAATGTCTCCGCGAAATCGCGCATCTGCTGCTGGGCCGCGCTTACATCAAGCCCGGCTGAAGCGGCAACATTGGCAAACGCATGCGCGTACTTGGGAGCGAAAACAGAGTCGGCGGCCATTAGTTGTCTCCGCCTTTTGCGCCACTGCCCGCCAACCGACGCACGAATCCCTGCACCAGCAGACGATCTGTTTCAGCAGAGATCACCAGCTTGCGGGCGGCCTGCTCGATCGCAAGCTCCGCAGCATACTGCTGGAGTTGGCGATGGGCCTGCGTGGTTGCCGCAGCAATTTCTATGTCGGCAGAGGCCAGAATCTTCACACGCTCTTCTTCGATCGCAGCCTTGATGCGGGCCTCGTCCACGGCTGCGTCCTTTTCCGATTGCGTGCGCATTGCCTCGATCTGTCCGTCGAGGCCGGCCAGACGATCCTCAATGCTGTTCATCCGGGCGCTTGCCTCTTCAGTTGCTGTACGCGCATCCACCAAGTGGCGCTGGATTCTCGATGTCCGATCACGAAATGTCTTCGGCAAGGTCTTTAGCAGAAAGAAGCCTACCAGCACAGCCAAAACCAGGAAGTTGAACACGTTGAAGACGGTGGCCGCACGCTCCGTGCTCATCCCCATCATTGCGCCGAGTTTTTTTACCACGGGCGAGTTGCGGTACGCCGCGTCTTCGTCGACCACGGTCTGCTGAGCCTGCGGTGACTCTGCCAAAGGCGTGCCCTGGCGTGCTCCGGCATTTTCAATCTGCGCTTGCGCGTGCAGACCTTGCGGTGCGAACAGGAAAATCAGGCCGAGCAACAACGTCGAAAAGGCGGAGCATCGCACGTTTCTCACCGGGCAAACTCCGATCCAGCAGCGTCGGCTGGAAGAACAGCTTTCAGAATCTGTGCGCTCAGTTCCCCACCCATCGTTTCAATCTGCTGGCGTGCGGCAAAGGCACTCTGTTCAATGCCCAGACGCGCGGCTTGAATCTTCTCCGCGGTTGCAGCACGCGCTTGGGCCAGGACTTGCTCGCGCTCCTGGGCCCACTGCTTGAGCCGAGCTTCGCGCGCGGCGTTGATCTGGGTTCGTGCAGCGCGCAGCTTGCCTTCAAAGACGGCAGTCTCGGCCTCAGCCGCAGACATTGCACCGCGCGCCTGCTCAACTGCACCCGTCGTGCGCGCAGCCCGCTCAGCCAGCACGCGGTCCAGCGGACGCCGGACCAGCACACCGTAGGCCGCAAGCAGCAGCAGAAAAAGGATGATCGTCGGCACGGAGCCGAGAGCAAGTTCACTCAGTTGATGGAGAATCTGACCCATGATTGCAGAGATGCGCCGTTCAGGCACACCTCTAAACCTCTTCACTCGCCCGCGCGCAAACCTGGCCGCGGTTGCTGGATTGTATGTCTATTGAGTCTTCTGGATACCTCTAAGTTTTAGCAAAGCGGAGGGGGTGTGTCAACGAAGCGGGTCCGATCAGCGCACCCGGAAAGCGGTAAACGAACGCTGGAGTTTACGCTCCATCACGCTCGCGGAATCGACGATAACGCTCCAGCAACGATGCAGGCCCAACCGCGCGGAAATACGCTATGTTGCCTTCAAATCGCATGCCGGAGACCTGTGCGCCACCTTCGAGCGCAGCAATCGCGGCTCCCTCAGATTGCGGAATTCTGAAATGCCGCTCCACCAACGGATCTACTTGGAGCGCCGCATCAATCGCGATCAGCAGATTTTCAATTCCCTCACCCGTCCGCCCTGAAACCTGGATCACTTTAGGCACCGCGTCCAGATTCTTCCGACGAGCATCTGGGAGAAGATCAATTTTGTTCAGCACTGAAATTGTTGGCTTCTCCAGAACTTCCAACTCGGCCAGTACCTTCTCGACTTCCAATTTCTGTTCCTCGACCAGATCGCTCGAAGCGTCCTGAACGTGCAGCAGCACCTCCGCACGTTCCACCTCTTCCAGCGTCGCGCGGAAGCTGGTGACCAGCGTGTGCGGCAGATTGCGGATAAACCCGACCGTGTCCGAGAGCAGCACCTTGCGCCGCGAAGGCAATTGCATCTGCTTCAACTTGGGATCGAGTGTGGCGAACATGCGTGCGCTCTCGAGCACGCCCGCAGCCGTTAGCGCGTTGAACAACGTGCTCTTGCCCGCATTCGTATATCCCACCAGCGCGACCACCGGGACCGGAACTGCTTCGCGCCGCTGCCGTTGTTGCCGGCGAATTCTGCGCACGGCTTCCAACTGCTCTTTGACATGGTCGATGCGCAGATTGATCTTGCGGCGATCGGTTTCGAGCCGCGTCTCGCCCGGCCCACGGGTCCCGATTCCACCGCCGGTCTGGCTCATCGATTTGCCTTTTCCCGCCAGACGCGGCAACTGATACTCGAGCTGTGCGAGCTCCACCTGCAACTGGCCTTCGCGGGTGCGGGCATGGCGCGCAAAGATGTCCAGGATCAGCTGGGTGCGGTCGATGACACGACAGTGCAGCCGGTCCTCAAGGTTGCGCATCTGCGACGGCGTCAGGTCGTGATCGAACAGCACAACGTCAGCGGCGGTGGACGCTACCAAGGCTTCAATCTCCTCAATTTTGCCGGTGCCGATCAGCGTTGCCGCGTCCGGTCGAGGGCGGCGTTGCAAAATGGTGGCTGCTACGTCCGCCCCCGCGCTGCGTGCAAGCTCCTGAAACTCGGCCAGCGAAGCTTCAAAATCGAGCGCAGACTGCTTGGACGCAGGCTCAGCCGGCACCTTCTCTTCGTCCTCAAACTCTGCGTGCGCCAGAATCTCTGCCGACCGCCGCGCCAGACGGGCCGAGGCGGTGAGCTTTCGGCGTTCGCCGGTAAACTCGACGGCGACCAGAACAGCGTTCTCCCGATGCCCACTTTGCGCATCGGCGAGTGCATCCGGCAAATGGACCTGGTTGCGACTCAAGCTCGCACACCACAGCCAAAGCCTGGCACGGCCTGGCTTCTATGCACCTGCCGAACTCTCGTGCGCGGCGTGGCCTGAGTTTGAACCGATCGCATGGCTGCGCGTCTCCGACCGCAGTTCCGTGTGGCTTCCCGCACGTCCGCTGACGACGGTCGAGATGGCGTGCTTGAAGATCAACTGCTCCTGGCTGTTGTTCTCGAGCAGCACCGAATATTTGTCAAAGGAGCGAATCTTTCCCGTCAGCTTGACCCCGCTGACCAGGTAAATCGTAATAGGGCTTTTGTCCTTGCGGACCGTATTCAGAAAGGTGTCCTGAATATTCTGTGCCGGCTTTGATTCCATGGCCGATCTCCTTCTTGTTGGCCGCCGGGCTGCGGGCGACGGTTGTCTTGGAAATGCTGCAAGTAGAACCGATGGCGCAGAAGCAGAGCCACAGGTCTGCGCAGAAAGGCATGCTCGCCGAAATAACCCGAGCGAGATAACCATACGAGTATCGAAGTGTACATTCAAGTTGCCCAAGCAGTTGAATTGCAAGGGATGTACGATACCGGAGTGTCCGAAGCGCTAAACCTCCCTTTATTGACGCCGCACATGAGCACCTCTCCTGCAAGCCCCGGCTCTGTCCCGATGCTCGATTTCGCACGTCAGTTCTCTGCGCATCGCGACGAACTGATGCATGCGATCGAGTCCGTGTGCACCTCGCAGCGCTTCATCCTCGGCCCCGAGGTTGAATCCTTCGAGCAGGCTGCCGCCCTGGCCTGCGCTGTCCCGCACGCAATTGGGTGTGCCAGCGGAACGGACGCGCTCTGGCTGGCCTTCGCGGCCGCGAAGATCGGGGATCAAGGCGTGCCGAACAGTGCATCCGCTCAGAAGGACGCGATTATCACCACGCCGTTCAGCTTTTTCGCCTCCGCCAGTTCCATTCTGCGCTCCGGTGCATGCCCGGTCTTTGCGGATATCGACCCGCTCACCTTCAACCTCAGCCCAGACGTGGCCGGAGAAGTTCTGAAGGCAACACCCAACTGCCGCGCCATTCTGCCGGTCCATCTTTTTGGGCAGTGTGCGGACTGGGATGCGTTCACCGCGATCCAGCAGAACTCCCCCGGCCTGCTGCTCATCGAGGATGCAGCACAGGCCTTTGGTGCTACCTGGAACGACATTCCCGCAGGTGCACTCGGCGATGCCGCCGCCTTCAGCTTTTACCCGACCAAGAACCTTTCGGCCTTTGGCGACGCCGGGCTGATGACCACCCGCGCCTCCGCATTGGATAGGTACGCCCGCAGCCTGCGGGCCCATGGCATGACGCGTCGATACTTCCATGATGAAATCGGTTGGAACTCTCGCCTGGACACCCTCCAGGCGGCCGTCCTCGAAGTCAAGCTGAAGTACGTCGCGGGTTGGAATCAGCGTCGCCGTGAAGTCGCCGCGCGCTATGACGAACTTTTCGTCTCCGCGGGGATCGCTGTTCACGCAACCCCCAACCGGAGCACGTCGATCGCTGATGGTGTCGTGCTGCCCTGGACCGATCCACGCGCTCGCCACGTCTTTCACCAGTACGTCATCCGTGCTCCACGCCGTGACGATCTATGGGCTTACCTCGCGGCACGAAACATCGGTTCTGAGATTTACTATCCGCTCTGCCTGCACCAGCAGGAAGCGCTTGCGTTTCTGGGTTACCGGGTAGGAGATTTCCCTGAAGCTGAACGCGCTGCCGCCGAAGTTCTAGCCTTGCCCATCTTCCCCGAACTGCGCGATGATGAGCAGCAAACGGTGGTCGAGACCATCCGCGCCTTCTACGCAGCCTGATTCAGACACGACTCTACCGTTGCGTGGCATTCCCGCATCTCTTTCTGCTCTTTCCCCGACCGATGAATCTATCGCCGTCTGCGCTTCACTTTCTCTTTCTTTGTTTCGGCGACAGGGTGCGCCTCTTCTTCGGGCTTGGAACCAGGCGCGGCGATCCGGTGTACATAATTCCCTTCCAGGCGATATGTCTTCGTAATCGTTCGTGCCGCAATCATCGCACCAGTCGCTGAATTCGGGGTCACCGCAGGCGCATCCGCCGGCAGCACCTTGTAGCTGAAGCCCGGCATCTCCTGCTGTGCGCTGACCGCTTTGCCGTAAGGATCTTTCAGCTTGAATAACGAGACGGGCAGGTAGCCCTCGATATTTTTGTCGCGAAATGCGGTCTCGTAGCGGTGCTTGGCGACCGACCAGGTAAACACACGCACCTGGTTGAAGTCATACGGCAGACCAGAGGTATAGGGGCCGAGCACCGTGACATAGATCGGAACGTTCTTGTCAGGGAATGGAGCCTCAGCGTCGTACACAGTGGTCAGCACATAGGCACCGACAATCCTCTGCCCTTCGGCATAGCGCGTCAGCGCGTCCGGCGCGTCCACATCCATCATGCGTCCGAATAACCAGCCCGTGTGGCCTGCGGTATCGCGCACCAGCCACCAGTCTTCGTAGACCGGCGGAACCGCGTCTTGAGCCTTCGCTTCGTAGGTATTCGCGCCCGGCTTTCCGGGCGACTGCGTCTTCAACGCAGGTTTTGCTCCGGGCACCTGCGGAATGGGTCTCTGCGCACGCGCGGTCAACACCGGCACACCTGGCTTGACCAGCGTGGCACGCCGTAGCACCTTCAGTTTGTCGCTCTCTGGCAGCAGATAAAAGTGTTCCGTTTCGCGGCCCGGCTTTAGGTGCAGGTACACCACGTCGCGCGTGACGCCGGATGCAACTTGCGGGTCTTTTTTGTGCTCGGCGGCAAGCTTCTCAAACGCCTCCCCGACAGCCTGCGTCGCGACCTCGCGCTCCTCAATCCAGCCTAGCTTGCCTGTGCCCGTTTGCACCTTGAGCCAGTGCCTTGCGTGATCCAGGACCAGGAGCTTTTCCCCGTTTTGCACCTGGCCTACGCGGTTCGACACCGCTGCGACGCGATCGCGCAGATAGGTATCCTTGGCCGTGACGTACACGTACTGTGGGGCTGGTTTCGGCTGGAAATGGGAGCATCCTGCCAGCCCAGCCAGCGGCAGAAAGCCAAGCGAAAGCGCACAAAATAGCAGCCCGTTCCGCCGCTGCCCGAATCGCTTTACTACTCGCCCGCTGCGTGGGCAGAGTTCCAGTGAATCGCCGACTATCCTCAATCGAGCTCCGTCCTCGAAGGGTACCATCCGCTCCAGGAATGCACCGCCGTGAGGAATCTAATGAGTAGCTGCGACGGCGATCGGAGTCAAGCCGCTGGCCGCAGTAGAAAGCGCATCCAGCTTGCCCGGAGACAACGCATCCAGACCGTACAAGGTCACGTCCGACGTACCACCCGAGGCTACCGCGATTAGAAAGCTGCCGCTTTTATCGAGCGCCAGCGCGGTCACGTGGGCGGCTGCGGGGAACGGCGAATCCTTCAACGGGGTCAACATACCCGCGGCCACCGTGTAGCCCGTGATCGTCGACGCGTTCGCGTTTGCAACCAGGCCACGATCCCCCACATAGGCGTATGCTCCAGTGCTATCGAGCGCGACGGAAAATGGAGCCGAACCACCCGTAACGATGGGTTGAACTGGTGTGAGCGCACCTGAAACGCTGACCGCATACGACGCCAACCCGCTCGTTCCGCCGGTGGTCGAACCTCGGGCGACATACACGTAGTCGCTATTTGCATCGAAGGCCAGGGCGTTGTCGCTATAGCCTGCGGGTGCGAGGCCTGGCGCTGCCGTCAGCACGCCTTTGATTGTGTCGAAGGTGAAGACGGCATCCCCGCCTGTGCCGAGTGCAGCCATCACGACTGCTGCGTTCGGCGCAATCCGCAAAGCCGATGCATTGAGTGCGCCCTTGCCCGGAGCTGCATATTGCAGGCTCATGTTCAACGTAAGCGCGCCAGTTCCGGCATTGATCGCATAGACGCTCACCAGGTTGTTCAGACGGTCGAGGGCAAGCAGCCATTGCCCGTCGGGAGAGGTGTCCAGCGAAACAAAATTTGCGGAAGCGGCCGCACCACCCGTTGTCACCTGCGTCAGCGCTCCACCCGCGCCAATCGAGTAGCAAAGAATCGCACCCGCACCGCCGACATAAACAAAAGTATTCTGTCGCGAAACCGTCACAGCAGCGGGAGCTAAGTTCGCATCCAGCGTCAGCGGCGAGCCGCTGATACTGTTCAGTTTGGCAGATCCAACAGAGAAGGCGGCAAGCGTATCGGAACCCTGATTCACTACATAGACGTAGTCACCCGAGGTGCTGCCCGGACCGGGTCCGCCAACGGGAGGCACCGGTCCACTGCCGGGCTTAGTGAAAAAACCTCCGCCACAGCCAACGACCAACACTGCGCCCACCAACCCTGAGACGCACCCCGTGCGCCCAAACCGCACCTTCTGCAAAAATTTCCGCATTCGCCGCACCTTGATCCCCCGGCGCACGTCTCAGGCCGGTTCACGCTGTCCCATATCCTAAGCTTCTTTAGCCGGAAGACATGGCAGCTGGCGATGCGAGTCGAAAGAATTCTACGTGCCACGATTCAATCCGCGAGTGAGGGGATGCTTGAAAGGGCTCGCAAAACCTTCAGGAAAAGCTCATCTCCGCTTCAGACCCGGTTAAGTTGGGACTGTCATTCTGGAGTTGCAATCGATGGGCGCACGAAAAACGTGCACCCGAAACTAAGCCACCAGGAGACTCTTATGAAGACCAACTATCGCCTCTTTTCTGCCTCCGCAGCCGTTGCGGGCCTGCTCTTCACCGCGCCGCTCCTCATGGCGCAAGATAAGAAGATTACTCATAATCAGCTTCCCGCAGCGGTTCAGCACGCGATGGATGCGGAAACGCAAGGATCGACCGTCAAGGGCTACGCCACGGAAATGGAAAATGGCAAGCGCAGCTATGAGGCCGAAACCATGAAGAACGGCCACAGCCGGGACATCTCGTTCAATCCCGACGGTTCGCTTGCAGAAGTAGAGGAGGAAGTATCCTTTGACCAGCTTCCCGCACCTGTCCAGCAGGCCCTCAAAACCAAGGCCCGTGGAGCGCAGATTCGCAAAGTGGAGTCGCTTACCAAGCACGACAAACTGGTCGCCTATGAGGCCACCACTGCTAAGGGATCCGAGATTCAGGTTGGCCCCTCGGGTGAAAAACTGAATCACGAAGAGTAATCCGTACTGAACCCAAAGTTCAATTCCCCCGCACCCGCCGAGCGCAAGGTGCGGGGGATTTTACTTTGGCCGCGTGGCGTACAGCCGGTGTTCGGCTAGCGCTCCAGCCCCACGGCGGAGTCTCCACCGAATTGTTCCTAACTTAAGCTGGTTCAGTGCGGCCTATCGCGCTCGTTCCGAAACGGGCCTTCCGCAACCGGACGCATCTCAGATCCATCGGCGTTCTCGCGCCAGCGTTCAATCTCGGCCTCGCCTTCGGTCCAGCACAACAGCACGGTTCGGCCCGCGGCCGTGCAGGGAATCTCGAGCGTGCCTTCCGCCAGATCATCCAGGCGCGCGCCAACTTCGTTCATCTCTTCTACGATCGTTCGCGCTTCCTGGGCTGCCTTATCGCGTTCAGCGCGCCGCCGCGCTGCCGCGGCAACGTCCACGTGCATTCCGCCCGAGAGAAAGATGCGCTGGCTCAACTCCTGCATCTCGCTTTCGAAGGTTCCGGCGCGCAGGGCGGCTTCACGCGCTCGCCGCAGCAGCGCGGAAAGCACAGGCAACAATGTCTGGGCCTCGTCGAAGGTAAGAATCCTGCTCAATTGATTCCCTGTCGTTCCACGTTTGATTATCGCAGCGTTGATCTCTCTGGAAAATCCAGCATCCAGTTTGTACCGTCTCCACAGAGGCCGTATCATCAAACCTCAGAGATGCCCAGCTTTCAAGACAGCGCGATCATCGTCATTCTGGCCCTGCTCCTGTTCGGTCCCAAGGGTATGGCCAAGCTCGCCCGCGAACTGGGCAAGCTGATGGGCGAATTCCGCCGTGCGTCGGCCGACTTCCGCTTCCAAATGGACGAAGAGTTCCGCGCGTCCGAGCAGGACGAGCAACAGAAGAAGATTGCCGCCATGCAGGCCGCAGCGCCCGTGCCGCCCGTCTACCAGGCCGACATCCCTGACCCGGAACACCCGCATCTGCCTGCATATCACCGGTCTGAATCAGCCGCCGCTGATTCGTCGGCGCCAGTTGGCGAAAGTGTCGAGGACAATCACATCGATCGGCGACGGGATGTCCAGTCCGCTCCGACGGAAGCCGCTTCGCGCGCTGCGCTGCCCATTGCAAGCTCCGGAGACCTGGATTTGATGCCGCCCTCGACCGGACTGCCTTTACCGCGTTCTGGACGCGCAGCTTCGCTCGGCAGCGCCTTCGACTCCATACCGCACAAACCTGAGCCTGAGGCCGTAAACAACGCCGCACTCGAAACCGAGACCCATGGCTGACGTAATCGAAAACATGCGCGGGTCGCTTTCTGAGCGCGCCGACCTTCCGGGCATGAGCCTGATGGAGCACCTTGACGAACTACGCAAGCGCCTCATCCGCGCCGTCATTTTCCTTTGCGTCGGATTCGCGGTCGCCTGGTTCTTCCACGTTCAGTTGTTTGAGGTCATCAAGCGCCCACTGGACAAACTGAACATCCCGCTGAACTTCACGCACCCTACCGATATTCTCAACCTGTATCTCAAGACGGCGTTCGTCGGCGGGTTCATTCTGGCAAGCCCTTTCATTCTTTACCAGCTCTGGCTGTTCATCTCGCCGGGCATGTACTCGCACGAGAAGAAGTACGTAATTCCATTCATGGCCGCAACCCTTGGTCTGTTCCTCTCGGGCGCATGGTTCGGCTACCACTGGGTTCTGCCCGGAGCGATTCAGGTGCTGGTGCTCGACTTCGGCAAAGGCTTCAACCACATACTTACGGTTGACGATTACATCGGCTTCTTCATGGCCATTATCCTCGGTCTGGGAATCTGTTTCGAGCTGCCGATCCTCATGTTTTTTCTCGCACTCTTCGGCATCGCAGACGCAAAGTTCTTCCTCAAGCAATACCGCTACGCGATCCTGATCATCTTTCTCATTTCAGCCATCATCTGCCCTCTGCCTGACGCGATCAGCATGACGCTCTTTGCCAGCCCCATGCTTGCTCTGTATGTGCTTGGGGTGGGCGTAGCTTACTTTGTTCATCCTAGTCGCCGCAAGGCAAAGGAGTTAGCCGCCTCGTGATGACCAAAATGACCATTCTCGCCGCCGCGCTCACTGTTGCTGCCGCTCTGGGGCAGCATCCTCGGGCATCGCACGCGTCTGCTGTGGCGGCACAGTCTGCCGAACGCGTCTCCGGGGCAGCGGCCTACGAGATCACCAAACAATTTCTCGCCGTCGCACCGAAACGTTTCAACGGCTCTCCGGGACACGCGGCTGCGGAACGCTTTCTCCAGGAACAGTTCGCGCCCGAGATCCGCGACCATCGCTTCGAGCAGGACAGCTTCACCGCCTCCACGCCAGCCGGTCTGCAAACGATGCACAACTACATAGTGAAGTATCAGGGCAGGAAGGACGGCATCATCGTCCTTGGAAGCCACTATGAGACCAACTACCCGCTCAAAGACATAGCCTTTGTGGGTGCTAACGATGGCGCCGCCACATCAGCGCTGCTGATCGAACTGGGCCGCTACCTGCGCGCTCATCCGCCTCAGGGCTACTCGGTCTGGCTCTGCTTTTTCGACGGCGAAGAGGCCGTAAAATCCTGGTCCGCGCAGGACTCAACCTACGGGTCGCGCCACCTTGCCGCAAAATGGTCGCAGGATGGCACGTTGCCAAAGATCAAGGCGCTGTTGCTGGCCGACATGATCGGCGACAAGCACCTGGACATTGACCACGACGCGAACTCCAACCCTCAGTTGTACGATCTACTTCGCACCGCGGCGAAGAACACGAACCACCTGGGCGCCCTCAGCACGGACAACACGCCAATCGAAGACGACACGGTTCCCTTCGCCCAGCGCGGCGTTCCAGTCCTCGACATCATCGACTACGATTACGGCCCGCATGACGCCACTCATCCCGATGGATACCATCACACGGCTGAAGATACGATCGATAAAATCAGCGCGCAGTCGCTGCAAACTTCCGCCGATCTGTTTGTCGAGATGATCCGCCTGATCGACCAGCGCTGAGGATGCGACACCGCCGCCCAGGGCTTCTCATTAGAGCGGATTCAGAGTTGGCGCAGCGAAGCGCGAATACAAACCAAACGCAGATTCCCTTCGGGAATGACAACCAGAAGACGGAGGAGCCTTTCTACGTTACGTAGAATGTGTTGCCAAACCCCTCGTCATCCTGAACGCAGTGAAGGATCCCTGTATTCCGCCGAACGTTGCTACGCCGTACACCATAATAAATCAGCAATAAGCGAGTAGCCGGAACCTCTGCTCAAGCCAGGATGCGGCTATGCAGAGGTTCCGGCTTCATCTTTTGCAATCGCGAAGCGATCAGTCGAACCGATCCGCATCTTCCGAATCAGCCAGCCGGAATGGATTGGCCGCATGGTTCGCGATCAGATACCAGCCGGTCGCACCGATATGCAGCGATGGCCCATACGTGTAGCCGAATCCCGTATCCATCACACTGGTGGCCGCAACCAGACCTGATCGCGCCGGAATCAACTTCCCTCCGACCTTTTGCCCCCCGCCCAGTTGCTGCTGCGCGATCATGCAGTTCTTCAGCAGGTCCATGGTTTGCATCACGTCCGCGACCATTCGCCGCCCGTGAACTCCACCGTGCAGAATGCGGGCAATCAGGGCGGCGATACCGTGCGATGTGCCTTCCAGCCAGACCGCGTGCTGGTCGTCCGCGCCAGAGTTCAAGCTCGCCGTGTCGAAGACAAGACCATGAACCTGCTGCGACCCAGTAAGGCTCGAGTGCGGCGCCGACGCTGTATCCGTCGTCTCCAGATTCGCCGTGGCCCAGTCGATCGTCTTGCCCAGATTCGTGTCGAGCAGCGCGAGATAGGACCACGTCTGGCAATCTTCCGGAACCGGATAGTAGTTGATATCCACACCGTTCGGTTGTGTCCCCGTCCAGAAAAATGGTCCCTTCGCGTTGTACATCGCCAACACAAAGGTGCGTGCATGCTCTGCCAATGCGGCCCAGTACATGCCGTTGTTGGCAGAACCGCCATCGGTCAACGTGTGCAGCATGGTGAAGAATGCATAGGTATCGATGTTGTGCTCGGTCGCCTTCCCATTGCCCGACGGCACCGACTGATTGTATTGATTAATATTCGTGCCAAATGAAAATCCGCCCGCGCCAGACGTGCTGTACGCATTGTCGACAATCCAGTTCGCGACCCACAAAGCACCCGTTAAAAATGCCTGCTCCTGGGTGTGTGCATAGAGTTTGGCAAGCGCCATTCCGGCCCACGCCTGGTCGCCGACCGCGCTGGTGTAAAAGTAGAATGGGGCAGCCGCCGGGGTGATGTACGCGCCGCTTCCATCTCTGGCAGGAGTGTTCACAAAATATGCCTGCGCAAATCGCCCATCCGCTAATGGGATGTTGGTCCGCTGCGCATACAGCAGGCTCTCACCCAAGATACGTGCGCGCTGAACGTTGTCATCGCCACCTGCGGCCAGGTAGCCGTGAATCGAAACGGCATTGTCGTAGGTGAAGGACGTGGATTGGAGCCCACCGTCACTGTAGCTCTGGATCAGACGCAACGTGGAACCGGACGCGTAGGCGTCCATCATAAAGTTCTGAAATTTCAATGCCTGCTCGATTGATTCGTTCAGGCCGTCGATTCGTGCCAGAACGCGAGCTCCGCTGCCCTCACCCTCGGCAGCGGAGACAAAGGAAACCGGCAAAGCCGCTACAGCTGCGGTCGATGAGGCGAGGCTGAAAAATGAACGGCGGGAGAGATTGGAAAATGGCATCAGGGGAGTAGCTCCGAGTGGGGTTGTTTCACTTGCGCTCCCTAACCTACTCCGGCCAGCCTACCCTGTGCAACTCCGCCCATTCGCAGCATCAACCGTTTATCTCGCCTTCTGGATTCGTTTTGGGCGGAAGTTTGCAGTGCAGGACGCTACGCGAGCACCTTCTGAATCTGCTCGAGACCCCACTCCAGGTCTATCCTGCTGATCACCAGCGGCGGCGCAATGCGAATGACGTTTTCGTGCGTCTCCTTGCACAGCACACCCAAAGTCTTGAGCGCTTCGCAGAACTTACGCGCGGGCTGATTCAACTCGAGCGCAATCCACAGGCCGCGGCCGCGAACCTGAACGACATGCGGGCTGTTCATCGTCTTCAGGCGCTCGAGCGCATAGGCACCCAGTTCGGCTGATCGCGTGACCAGCTGCTCATCCACGATGACGCGTAAAGCTGCGCGCGCAATCGCACACGCCATGGGGTTTCCGCCGAAGGTGCTGCCATGATCGCCGGGCTGGAAGACATCCATTACCTCACGTGACGAGAGCACGGCTGAGACCGGATAGAAGCCGCCCGAAAGCGCCTTGCCGACGATCAGAACATCGGGCTTGATGCCGTCGTGCTCATAGGCGAAGAGCTTGCCCGTCCGGCCCAGACCGGACTGGATCTCATCACACATCAGCAGCACATTGTGCTCGCGACAGATGGCAGCAGCCTCGCGCAGATAGCCTTCTGGCGGGACAATGATTCCCGCCTCGCCTTGGATCGGTTCGACCAGGAACGCACACGTGTTTGGGGTGATTGCAGCTCGCAAAGCGTTGGCGTCGCCGAAAGGAACATGGCGGAATCCGGCGGGGAATGGGCCAAAGCCGGACCGGTACTGCGGGTCTGTCGAGAAACCCACAATAGCAATCGTGCGGCCGTGAAAGTTGTTGCTACAGACGATAATTTCGGTCTGATCGCGAACGATTCCTTTTACTGTTTCGCCCCACTTGCGGGCCGCCTTCAATGCGGTCTCGACCGCCTCCGCGCCCGAGTTCATAGGAAGCGCGCGGTCGAACCCGGTGAGCTCATGCAGCTCATGCAGCAGCAGCGGAAGCTGATCGTTGCGGAACGCACGGGAGGTAAGCGTTACACGTTGCGCCTGCTCCTGCATGGCGTGCAGAATCGCCGGATGGCAATGTCCCTGGTTGACCGCCGAGTAGGCGGCCAACAGGTCAAGATAGCCCTTCCCGTCTACGTCATACACCCAGGCGCCGAGAGCGCGCTCAATCACTACATCCAGAGGATGATAGTTGTGCGCACCGAACTCGTTTTCAAGCTCGATCAGTTCTTTCGTTCCGTGCGTCTCCGCGCTCATCAACATCGCTTTCTCCTAGGCCACACACTCCGCCTCGCGTCCAGAGTTTACAGCGCTGGTGCGGCGTTCGGTGTGCCGGTCCGGCGTCAGCTTCATGACCAGGCATTTCGCTGCCCCGCCTGCTTTCAAAAACTCATCAAGCAGGACCTGGACCACGTCGAATCCACGCGTACGCAGTCTGTCGGCCAGCTCGGCGCTGATTTCATTCAGAACGATCGTAGACCCGAGATTAATTGCATTGCATGCAAACCGGACTGCATCCTCTTCGCGGACAGCGATGCGCTTGTCTTCAGGATAAAACAGCTCGATCCGCTCGCGCGAGGTCGCGTCGAATGCCGCGGGATAATAAAGCACGGAACCATCGCTCAATGGCGCAAAGCATGTGTCCAAATGATAAAACCTTGGATCGATCAGACGCAGACCAACCACGTCTACCTTCAGCGCGTCGGCCAGGACCGCATGGCTCGTCTCGGCCGAACGCGTTCCAAACCCTGCCCACAGCCGTTGACCGTCGATCGAAAATAAAGCGTCGCCTTCACCTTCAAAGGGCACACCGCGCGAAAGTTCCACCAGTTTGTAGCCAGCATCAGTAAACCATTGGCGAAAGTGCTCCTCCTCGGCTTGGCGTTCGGGATGAAAAAAGCTGCTCAATGCCACCACGTTTCCGCGAGCCAGACCTGCGTTCGCGGTAAACACCATGTCTGGTGAGCCTGGAACCGGATCCACCAGTTCCACCTGGGCAATCTTCACCAGGGCTTGATACAAACGGTGCCACTGCTCCATTGCGCGGGGTTGAGAGCTGGCTCCTATGTTGCCGCTCATCCAGGGATTGATCACGTAGTCGACTGCATACAGTCTCGGTTCGCACATCAGCAGGACAGGCTGGGAACTGGCCAGCTCCTTAGGAACTGTGCTCGCAATAAAATCAGTTTGAGACATTGGGTTTTGAAACTCCTTCCACTCGCAAGGAGCATGGCAGGCCGCGCAGACCCGCGTCAATGCTAATGATTATGCTTCTTCGATGAATGAATATGCATACAGCTCGTATCGTTCATGGGAGTTCACGCGTTCCAAGCTGCTTTGCAGATGGTGTAGAGAACCGGAACAGCAGGAACAACGCAGATCCTTCGGGGATGACAACCACACACACGGAACAGCTTTTCACTTCACTTACTACGTTGACAAACCATTCCATGCAAACAGAAAGGCTCTCCCGCAGGAGAGCCTTTCGCTCAACCAATTACTTCGGTTATGGTGTTACTTTTCCGATGCGCGTTCCCCAGTTGCCGTAGGCAGTCCGGGTTCCGCTGCACCTTCCAAACGGGCTGGCAACATACTGACTTAGCGTGCAGCTTTGCCCGATGTATTCCTGCGCGAACCAGATCGATTTGCCGTCGACAGCCGCCGCACCATAGTCTCCCCAGCGTGGCCGATTGCCGAAGATCTGGTACCCGGTGAAGCCATCGTTCACTCCTGTACCCGCTGCCGCAATCTGCACATCGCCTGCGCCGATTTTGTCATCCAGGCTCGCAAATCCGACGCTTGGATAATTGCTCGGGCCAGTAGCTGTGAACGAGATCACGCCACGTCCGCTCTGCGTCACTGCAACGGTTCCATAGGTCAGGTCAAGGTTCGGGTCACTGAGATAGCCCTGCTTGTCTACGCTCGCCGTAGGCGTGCCGCCGGAGGTCTTGGGATGGAGGATGAAGTAAGCCAGACCGTTGCCGAAGCTGCCGTCGCCGTAAACCACGCCTGTTCCAAGCGAAGCCCACAGCTTGCCGTTCGCATAAAATACCTGCTGCATGCGAGAGTCGTTGCCCGCAAGTGGATTGATCGTCTCGGTATAAGGATCTGGGCCGCCCAGCAGATAATTAGTTGCGCATGGCTTGTCATTCAGACACTGTCCAAGTGGAAAATCCACATCGCCGCCGCCGGGAGCTTGTCCGACACCATTCGTTCCGACACCCGGCTGCCGCGCATACCCAGGAATTCCGTAAGGCTGCGTGTTCACCAGGGAGTTCGTCAGCGTGGGTGTGCCACCTTCATTCAAAGCACTGGTGTTGGTCAAGGACCACAGCTGAAGCCGCGAATCCACACCGCTGTCCTGGAAGATGGCCAGAGAGCTAAGCATGTATTCCGTCCCGCCCAATTCGTCTGCAGAGTGTTCTGGGGAGACCGCTGGCCAGACGGTGAAACCCGGCAGACCCGACGCCGAGTTCGCCGACGCATCGGAGGTGTTGTACTGCACTAGATTGACGTTCGCCGATCCATCTTCCAGGGCCTGCTTCGATAGCGCATAGATCTGCGCTCCGTAGTAGCCTCCGGCAAATAAAGAAAACTCGTTTGTCGTCAGATAAATCCCATTATTATCCGCACCGATATGAGGATAGTCGCCCAGACAGGCACCACCTGCGCAGCTATGATTCGGCGTACCGTCGGTTCCGTCGTTCTGGACCGGAATGCGATAGATTGTCCACGCGCCCAGCGGGTCGGCCGTCTGGCTCACTGCAAGGTCCAGATGATTCTTCCCTGAAAGTCTCGACCTGGTCCCCACACGGTCCAGCGTCAGCACCACATGGAACCAGCGCTGGGTGCTCTGGTCGAACAGGCAGCTTGGGTCGGTCAGTTCCGGTCCATAAGCACCCGTGCTGCGATTGATGGCCGAAGGGTACCCGTAGAACTGGTTCAACGAAACCGTTCCTGTCACGGCATCGCCGCCGGTGTTGAATACCCGGAGAACGTCGTTTGCCGATTCCAGAACATATCCATTTCCGGCACACAGGCCCTGATCCGGCGGCTCCAGCGAGAACTGGTTGCCATGGTCGGCGTAACGCGACTGATAGAAGTTGACACCGTCCACACTCACATCCAGCACAGGATTCGACTTGGCACGTTTATGCTCGCCGCCCACGTCCACATGCTTGCCCTTCTCGGCATATCCTTTCGCCTCAGGGAGAGTCCGGTTGAGATGCACATGACCTGTAGCATCATTGCCGCCATCGTGATCCGATGCACCAGACGTCGCCGGATCCAGTTCCGGTCCGCCCGTGTTGATGAATCCGCCAGTTGGGGTTGAGAACGATCCCGTCCCACTGGACGGAATCTGCCGCGTCGATGCCACCTGCGCCACCATAGGCACAGTCATCCACGCAAAAAGACAGCTGATTGAAACAACCGATATTGCGCGCAACTTGCCCATGTGTCCTCGTCGTTATACCGACTACCAAGTGTGTCTTGCAGTGGCACAAACGTAACACTCAATAGCACAAACGGCAATTGCGCTTAATTGATCTCGTCGCAAGGTTGAAATTCTGGGCAAAGATTGCTTTCCGCCACATATCCGGCTCACCGCCGATTGTCGGTTGCGGGCTCCGGATGAATGAGCAGCCGCGAAACCTGCGGCGCCTCCAGTTTGAAGGCATTCTCAAGCGCAGTAATCACCTGATGCACCTGCGCCATCGGCAGTTCGTCGCGCAGTGTGCAATGGCAGTTCACCTGCAGGCGGTCATGGTGGCTCGAAACCTGTACATCGTGGATGTCCAGCACCTCAGAAAACTGTGCCGCTGCATGCCGCAGCAGCCGCTCCATGCGCCGGTCACTTTCGAGTGATGCGGGCCGCTCGATGACCGCCGTTTCCGACTCGATGTGCGTCAGAATTGAATCGATCTGCGGAAGCTCGGCGCGTATATTCGCTTCGAGCCCCGTCACCAGATCGTGGGCACGGCGCAGAGGCAACTCTTCGGGCAGCTCGAGGTGCAGCTCCAGTCGCAGCCCACCCGCAAACTGCCGCAAGGAAACCTCATGAATCGACAGGTTGGCCCGTGAAGCCACTGCGCGCACGCGGTCATGGATGGACTCCGAACCTGTGGCCGTCGGAACCGAATGAACGATGACATCGGCCGCCGGCAACACACGCTGAATCGCCTGGGTAGCAGCGAGCGTAATCTGCTCGGAGCGTTGGAAGGTCAGATTGCGCGGCAATGCCAGAGTTACGTCGGCAAAAAAACCTGGGCCCGAACGCCGCGTGCGCAGACGGTCCACTGAGAGAACGCCATCAATTCCGCGCAACTCTTGAATCAGCCGCCGCCGCGTCTGCAAAGCGGTCGCGCCCGCTTGGGCTGGCGTTGCGTCCAGCAAAGTGTCCAGTGTCCGCCGCGTTAAACTCCACGAAACCCGCAGAATGACGGCAGCTACGACCAGCGCGGCCACGGGATCGGCGAGCGTCAGAGATGGAAGATGCCAACGCTCCCCTGCCGCCGTCGCTGCCAAGCCTGCCATTACCGCCAGCGAGGACCATATATCGGTCGAGAAGTGAATTGCATCTGCTGCCAGTGCCTCCGAGTGGTACGCCTCGGCCACCCTCCGCAGACTACGGGAGCGGAAGAAGTCGACAGCAATGGACAAGGCCAGCACCGCATAGGGCCACACAGAGAGAGCCAGGGCCAGATGGTTGTGGAACAGGATTCGGTGCACTGCCTCATACACAATCCAGACGGACGATCCCAGCATCAGCACCGTCTCGACGAAGGCCGACAAGGATTCCACCTTCCCGTGCCCGTAGTTGTGGTCCTCATCCGCAGGACGATCCGCTACCTGCACTGAAAAGAGCGTAATCGCTGCTGCCACCAGGTCGATGCCCGAGTGCGCGGACTCCGAAATCATGCCCAGTGAGCCCGTTAGCAGGCCCGTCACCAGTTTGAGCAGCGTTATAACAGCCGCTGCTCCAACCGAGAGCAGCGCTGCCGCGCGCTTCTTTGAAGCCTTGTCGTGCCGTTCTGCTGGGTGATCGAGCCTGTGCGTCGCGTTCAAGTCGGATTGCCCCTACGAAGATGCAGCACCTTACCCGGGGTGCCGCTCGCTCCGATACTATAGGCGTTTTCTGTCTGGAGCGCCTGGCTTGCGAGCCCGGTAAAGTCCCGCTACACCGAAGGTATAGCTGGTCCAACTCGCGTGCTCAAACCCGGCAGCGCGGATCATTTGCAGCATGCGTGGGGGGCGAGGAAACCGTTCCACTGAACTAGGCAGATAGCGGTAAGCCGAGGAATCCGAGAGGAGTCCGCCGACCCATGGGAGAATACGTTTAAAGTACAGGTTATAGAGTGCCCCGACCAGACCATCCGGCTGAGTAAAATCCAGGATGCCAATTTGACCGCCGGGCCGTAAAACCCGAAATAACTCGGCGAGTCCATCCTCATAACTGGCCAGATTGCGAAAACCAAACGCAGAGGAAATCAGGTCTAACTCAGAATCGGGTATGGGAAGATGTAACGCATCCGCTTCTATTGCAATGATGTTCTTTTCACGAAACTTACGCAGACCGCGGGAGAGCATCTGGTGCGAGAAATCCACAGCGAGGATGGGTGCTGTGGAAGGTGTGGAAGGACGTCGCCGTAGCAGCGCCAGGGTCATGTCCCCGGTACCGCAACAGAGGTCCAGCACTTTGGCTTCAGGCTGCGCTAGAGTCGCTCGAAAGCTGCGCGCCACTCGCCACCACCAGAACCGGTCGACTCCGGCCGACAGCAGGTGATTGAGAAGATCGTAGCGCCCGGCAATCGCGTCGAACATCCCACGAACGTTCTCTGCGGCTAGAACCGAGGATACATCCGGAGCGCCTACAGGACGTGCACCCGTTGTCGACTCGTGCTCCGCCAGACTGCTCATGCGGTCTCCTGGTTTCCGCCGGTCGCAGCAGACATGTCATCGATCATAGCCTGCGCCGCCTCAAACAGTTGTGCGTCGGTTACGTCATGCACGATCCGGGTGGCCCCGACTCCGACTGGAAGGACGAACGCTCGCAGTCCGCCGCGGTTCTTCTTGTCCGATGCGCTGAGTGCCACCAACTTTTTTGCGCTCGTGCGAAACGGCGGCAAAGGCCCATACGCCAGAATCAGATTGGCCAGACGCGCGAACTCCTCCGTGCTGATCGTTCCTCGCGCGAGTCCCAGGTGGAGCGCACCAATCATGCCCCAGCCCACTGCCTCACCATGCAGGAGTGTTCCGTATCCCGTTGCAGATTCAATAGCATGTCCGAGCGTGTGGCCAAAATTCAGAGCCATTCTAGGACCGGACTCGAACTCATCGCGGCCGACCACCTCCGCTTTGACTCGAATGGCTGCATGAACAATGTCACCGAGAGGACTGAGTGCGCCGCCGCCGACAAGCTCCTTATGTTGCTCCAGATAGCGCAGCAACTTCACGTCCTGGATAATGCCTGCCTTAATTGCTTCCTGCAAGCCTGCGCGTGCCTCGCGCGGAGGCAGAGTGCGCAGAAGATCGAAATCGACATAGACGGCGAGCGGCTGATGGAAGCTTCCAACCAGGTTCTTCCCTGCCACAAGATTCACGCCGGTCTTGCCTCCAACGGACGAATCTACCTGCGCCAGCAACGTCGTCGGAACTTGAACGTACGGGATTCCGCGCATGTAGATTGCCGCCAGAAATCCTGTGATATCACCCACAACGCCGCCGCCAAACGCAATCAGCAGCGAATCGCGGTCCGCACCGGCAGCGGCGAGTTGCTCGCTAAGCTTCTCTACCGTGGCGAGCGTTTTATGCTGTTCGCCCGCAGGAATGGTGAGCACCACCGGCTGCTGATCTGCGGGAAACGAACGCAGGAACTCGGCCGACCAGAGCTTCCAGATGCCCGGGCTGGTGACGACGAAGGCGCGCAGGCGTTTGGGCTTCGTGAGCTTCTCGATACGTCTGTGCAACTCGCCAAGCAGTCCCGACCCGACGGTAATGTTGTATTTCGCCGACGCTGTCACAACGGAGATGGATTTGTACGGCACGGCCTCTATGGTAGCCCACACGCAAGGGTTTGCTCGGCTCCTGCTTGACCCTATGCAAGTCAGGCTCAACGGAGCCGGTAGCCGCCGCCGCGCGCGTTCCCTGTGCGCAGGTCGATCCGGAACGGGACGTCTTCGTCGGCCACCAGGTCCCAGCCAGAGCCGCGAGCTTCGTAGCCTTCCACCTCTTCTATCTTTAAACCGTCCCAGGAAAGCCGTGGGGATTCCCATGCAAGCCCGTCCCGGCCCCACGCGATAACAGTTTGAAACCCAGCAAACAGCAGGAGATCCGCCTCGCTTGCTACATGGATTGCGACCACCGGACGCAGCGCAAGGTGGGTACACCGCTCCGGCGTTCGTACATCCGCGATGTAGGCGTACCCGCCTGCTACCGCGCACAGTTCAGACGTTCGTGGACACGCCCACACACCACTGGGCATTGCGGGGTCCACAAATCCGAGCGCGCAGTTTGCAAGGAAGCTTCCACCCTCTGCCGGGCGCACCATCACCTGCAAGGCTCCGCGTGCCATTGCATCTTCTTCGCCGGGGATTGCCAGGGGCCAGGTGTACTGGCGCGCAGGTGCGATCAGAGGCGGTCCTTGCAGCACTTCTGCATTCCAGGCGTGCGCAAATCCGTCTGCGCTCAACCCAGTCCGTCCAATGCCTGGGCGAAGTCGTCCAGCAGGTCCTCGAGATCTTCGCAACCCGCACTCATCCTGACAAACCCTGCTCGAATACGGTCGTGTCCCCAGCGCGCACGCCGTTCGGCCATGGTGCTCAGGCCGCCGAAGCTGGTTGCCTCGGTGACCAGGGTGGCGCGTGCCAGAAATTGTTCCGCCGCCGATTTACCCTTCAGCACGAAGCCCAGCACGGGCCCGAAGTATCGCATCTGACTTGCGGCGATGGCATGTCCGGGATGTTCGGACAGCCCCGGATAGAGCACCTCCATGACCTCTGGACGGCCTCGGAAGAATTGTGCAATGTGCAGAGCGTTATCGCTGATGCGGGCCAGGCGCAACGGAAGCGTGCCGAGCGAACGCAGCAGCAACCACGCTTCCATGGGTCCGGCGATTGCTCCCTGCAGGGTGCGGTAGCGATCAATTTTTGCCAGCCACTCGGGGTCGCGGACCGCCACGTGGCCGAGCAGCAGATCGCTGTGGCCGCACATTGCCTTTGAATCCGAACACACGGAGAAATCCGCGCCTAACTGCAGAGGACGCTGGCCCAGCGGGGTTGCGGTCGTGTTGTCCACCGCAACCAGCGCTCCGGCTGCATGCGCCAGCTGCACGACTGCGCGGACGTCGGTAATCTCAAGGGTCGGATTCGCAGGAGTTTCGATCCACACCAGCCGGGCGTTCGCAAGAGTTTCTGCCAACGTCATCTCAGCCGCGCCGACCTCGACGATTTCAACCCCTATGGGCGCAAACTGTTCGTGCAACAACTGCCGGGCGGCGAAATAAGCGTCGCCTGCCATGACGATTTTGTCGCCGGGCCGCAGAACCCCGCCGAAAACCGCTGCCACTGCCGCGAGTCCGGACCCGAACAGCCTGACACCGGCGGGTTCGTGGCCAGGGTCGACCTCGAGCCGGCCGATTGCCAGTTCTACTTCCGTCCAGGTGGGATTGTGCGATCGTCCGTAGGTGTAGAGCGTCTCCGCCGGATCTCCAGCTGCGAAGAATGGCGCGGCAAACACAGGTCCTGTGTGCAGCGGCTGTCCATTTTCCGCGTGCCGCAGCGTGGATTGAATGATTCTGGTAGCTTCGCCCTGCTCGCGCTTTGAACCTGATTTCATTGTCGAAAATGCTCCCATCCGCCAGCTCGCAGGCCTTCTCCGTCCAGCATAACGGTTTGCTTTGCCTGTACGCTTCCGATGCGTGTCAACGCGACTCCGGCCAGGGTTGCGGGCACTTTGGCCGAGGAGGTGAAGAGCAGCTCGTAGTCTTCTCCGCCGTTCAGAGCGTCGTCAAGCGTTGCGGTTGCGGAAACGGGAAGGGCCGCCGAATCGATCCGCGCGCCCACTTGGGAGGCTTTGCAGAGATGGGCCAGATCAGAGGACACACCGTCACTCAGATCCATGCAGGCCGACGCCAGCCGTTTGCGCAGCAATGTCCTGCCAAGAGCGACGCGTGGCTCTGGAAACGTTTGTGGATGGCCGTTCTTCCGTCTGACGGGTGATTTAGCTCCATGCTCCAATTTGCGCAGTTCGGCTGCCGCGCCGCCCAGGGCTCCGCTTACATAAATGCCGTCGCCGACCCGTGCTCCGCTGCGTAGCAACGCACGCCCACGCGGCACGGCTCCTACCAGGACGATGTCGGCGAGCACAAGACGGGAGGGTGCCTGCGCGGTGTCGCCACCTGCAAGCTGAACGTTGAAACGTTTCGCGAGCGCCTGAAACCCACGGAGAAATCCATCGACCCAGCGCACCGGATATTCGGCCGGTAAAGCCAGCGAGAGAAATGCGGCCACCGGACGCGCACCCATCGCGGCAACGTCAGACAGCCCGCGTGCCAGGCATCGGTGCCCTGCCGACTCAGGCGAGTGCCAGTCGCTTCTGAAGTGGCGGCCTTCCAGAAACAGGTCGGTGGTCACTACCATCTCTTCGCCCGGTGTCACGCGCAGGACTGAGCAATCATCTCCGATGCCAATGCGGACGCTTCGATTCCGAGCACCCTTGGCTCGGCTAACCCGTTCAATTAACGCAAGTTCAGGCAATCCGCCAATCCCCCGTTGCGGCTTGGGAGGACGACTTTTGGTTGACTCTGCCATGGTGTTTTGAGGATAAACTGCCTTGCTCCGAGGTGACCTTCTTGTTACCCTTAGAGGGTCGCGTTGCCCTTTCTAGATTCACGAATGCAATTCGCTCAACCGCATTGACC
>JAABUO010001267.1_pt1 | contig 34166 bp, 39 predicted proteins | sample 5559291 | NCBI WGS metagenome assembly JAABUO01 (sample SAMN10711878, study PRJNA513372) | rock metagenome | isolation source: Antarctica rocks | place: Antarctica: Victoria Land, Finger Mt sud | reverse complement strand
AGCCCAAGAAGCGCGACCAGTACTACGACAACCTGCGGGTCTCCAAGAATGCCTCCGACTCTAACCTCTTGAAAGTGAATGCGCAGTATGTGAGCGTGAATTGGGAAGCTGGCGGCGGCGGCGCGTTTGCTGTGATTCCGTTAGCAGAGCACGGCAAGCTGCCCGACCTGATGCCTCTCTTCCGTGGACACACGGCGGCTGTGCTTGATACGGACTGGAATCCGTTTGATGATTCCGTGCTGGCCTCTGGAGCCGATGACGGAAAGGTGACGACGATACGGACGGGCAGCTTACATAGGTTTGCATTTGGAGAGTTCCAGATGGCTTTAGCGTTCGGCGCACGGAGGACGAGATCATCGATGTTGCGCCTATGGCACGACTTTCTGGCCATTCAAGGTAGCACTGGATTGTAAACGGAGGAGCTAATGGAAGGAAAGTAGGACAGGTGTCTTTCTCGCCGACGGCAAACAGCGTGCTTGCTTCTGCGAGCGGCGACTACTCGCTCAAGATCTGGGATGTGGAAAAGAGCGCGGCGGTGCTTTCAATGTCGCATCCAGATGTCATCCAGCATATCTCCTTCAATGGCAACGGGTCGTTACTTGCTAGTACGTGTCGCGATAAGCGTCTGCGTATATGGGATCCGCGGCAGCAAAAGGCGGTGGCTGAGATGGTCAGTCACACAGGCGCCAAGGGCTCGCGGGTGGTCTGGCTCGGTGGCATGGACCGCCTTGCAACGACCGGGTTCTCACGCATGAGTGATCGCCAGCTGGCTCTATGGGACACGCGCGGTGTTGATTCCGGGCCGCTTGGCGGATACTCCTTCTTGGACCAGTCGGCTGGCATCTGCATGCCCTTTTGGGACGAAGGGACGCATATGCTCTATGTGGCAGGCAAGGGAGACGGCAATATTCGTTACTACGAACTGGTCAAAGACGAGTTTCTCCTGCTCTCGGAATTCAAATCGGTGGACCCGACACGTGGATTTGCCTTCATGCCGAAGCGAGCGCTGAACTTAGAGGGGAATGAGTTGATGCGTGCGTATCGCACGGTCAACGATACATTCATCGAGCCAATTAGTTTCTTTGCGCCCCGCAGGGTGGACGCTTTCCAGCCGGATTTATTCCCTCCGGCGCCGGCTGGCGTGCCTGCGCTGCAGAGTGCAGAGTGGTTTGAAGGGAGGGACGCGGAGGTGGTTACTCTGGATTTGGAGAAAGTTTTCCGGGATCATGGAGGAGTCAATGTAGCTGCGTCCACCCCGGTGCCGGAGCAGAAGGCCAACATCCCCACATCGGAAGCACAGGCACCAGGTAATGCTGCAAATACGACACCATCTGAACAGGCAACGGCTGTGTCATCGACACCGGAATCCGCTGCGCAGGTTCAAGGCACGACTTCTGCACCGAACTCTACGTCCAAAAGCGCGCCGACAGAGATCGATCAATTGATGGCAAATGTCAAAGTCGAGGACGATGAGCTAGAGCAGCCATCGGAGTGGGATCAGGATGAGGCCCTCTATAGTCAAGTCAAGCAAGACACTAAGAGTGAAGAACAAGAAGAGCCGACTCCCGCTCAGCCCGCGCCCGAATCACAAGAGGCGCCATCTGAGACAACACCTCTCCTTGCACCACCAACCTCCTTACCTACGCATGCCGAGGACCAGAAGCAAGCAGAGAGTTTCGAGCAGGCCTTGCAGGAGCTACGTGCTGAGCAGGCCAAAGAGCTTGCCGTGCGCGACGACAATATTCAGACGTTGCAGACAACTGTCGCGCGACTTGAAAGCATGATGGACGAGACGCGTCTGCGGCGTCTTGAACTCGAGATGGAATCCCTAAAGTCCGACCTTCTTGGGCCCGACGAGTCGTAGTGGGTGGCTAGAATAATTGCGGGGTAAAATTTCGTTGCTGTGACAAATTGGCGTGTTTATTATTTCCACGTCGCACGCGAACATGAAATCGCAAAAGACGTATGGGCGCGGCCACCAGCGGTCGCGCACGATGGCATTCACGTCGGCTTCATTGTGGGATGAGTGCTCGCCTGTGCCGGAGAGGACCTGTCCGGCCGACGACTCCATTCTGCAGCGACGTCCCCGCTTCGAACCAAAGGCTCAAGCAAAGGAACGGAGCATCCTCTCACCGCTCTCTCCCAACTCTCGGGGATGGAAAGATCTCGCGACTGGAGTGAGTTCGCCCAAGCAAACGTCCAAGGAAACACCCAAGCACACACCGAAGCACACGCCGAAGCACACGCCGAAGCACACGCCGAAGCACACGCCGAAACCAGCAACTCCAAGGACAAGATGCATGTCGAAAGTAGAGTCTCTCGCCGCAGCATGCACCCAGCCCTCACAGTTCTTTGACGAATATTTGGACAAAATCACAGCTAAAGCAAGCGTAAGTAAGCTGGGCGAAGCTTCATATAGCGAGGTCTATTCTGTGCGGCCGCGTGGGATGGAGGAGTATGTTCTCAAGGTGGTTCCACTGGATACACAGTTCTACAATGTCTCGGTGGAAGACCAAGCCCAGCAGGTCGAACAAGAAATCACAATTCTTCAGCTCATGGGCGCACAGGATGGGTTTGTGGCATTTCATGGTTCGTGCATGGTGCACGGCAAGTACCCTCCCGCGCTCCTGGACTGCTGGAATGCGTATGCGGCGGAGAAAGGCACCGAGTCACCGGATCCGAGCGCGTATGCTGCCGACCAGCAATACTGCGTCCTGATGCTGCAGAATGGAGGCACGGATTTGGAGCACTTTGAGATCTCCTGCTGGACCCAGGCACACGCCGTCTTTTGGTCGGTGGCATCTACCCTCTGCGAGGCAGAGGCTTCGCACCAGTTCGAACACCGCGACTTGCATTGGGGAAATATTGTCATTCGCGACTGCGTCTCGCCGGAAACCCTACTTGCGCGACTCTCCCTCTCTCCACGCAAGTCTGCCGCCCGTTGCTCCGACCTGCAAGTGAGTCTTATTGATTTCACCCTGTCTCGTGCAACCCTCCCGGACGGCAGGGTGGCCTTCTCTGAGCTCATAGACCCTGAACTGTTTTCCGGGCGCGGGCTCTACCAGTATGATATCTATCGCTTCATGCGCACGGCGGTAGTGGGGAGCGACGCGCGGGGCTGGTCGGTGTACAAGCCGCAGACGAATGTCTTTTGGCTGCATTACCTGACAGACATCCTACTCCACCACAAAGGACTCAAAGGCGTCACGACCCGAAGAGGGTCGAGAAATGCGACCTACTCCAAGGAGGAAGCTGCCGCATACACTGCCTTGCTGAACATCAACAAAGCACTCCACCCACGCAAGCGCCGCTTTCGGAAATTTGGCCCGCAGGAGGCTCATGTATTTGAGAGCGCGGCGGGTGTCATGCAGTGGGGGGTAGACCAGGGTCTGGAGAAATTAGAACGGCATTAGCATATCTACACATTAATTAGACTTTTCTGTCGCTTGGCTGGCCGGTGATCTCCGTTGTGCGTTTTGAGACTGTGCAGGAGGCGCTCATAGTCCGATTCCACGCTGCGGTATGCCTCTGACAACTTATCCCATCGTTCAGCGGCATCTACTTGTGCGAGCAGGTCCTGGTCATCAGCGTCATCCCATGTCTCCACCTACCCTGCTTCGGTTGTAGATTCTTGATTTGACGAGGAGGCGGAATGCCCTGTATGCTCGAGCATCCGACTTGTCGAGCCGTCGCAGTAAGGCCATCTCCATACACCGCGCCAGCTGACGCTATGATTAGCAGAGTCATCATAACACATACGGGCGCAAGTTTGTATGCTTGTCGCGTGGAATGCATCCATTCAGGGCTGACGGGTGCTACCAGACGGTCAAAGACATGGTCGCGTTCCAGCAACGCCAGGTCGCATCGATCGCGCAGATCGTCGAATCGTTCGGATGGATCCTCAACGGTGATCTCCATTACTTCCCTTCGTGATCGCAGGTGGCGATACAGCCCTTCATACAGCTTCGCCCCGTAACCGCGGCCCCGGTAGGGTGGCAGGACGAGGAATTGGGAGATGCGCAGTCGTCGGTGTGTGGAAATTCGAGGATGGAACCAGTAGTATGGATAAACAGTTGCGAATCCCATGAATCGCTGTGGATTGGTTTGGTAGAGAAAGTAGCACTCCCATTTCGCGTCGTCCAGGTCAATTCCGGAACCGCCTTCGATGAGGAAAAGGACCAGGAGATGCACGCGACTCATGATGTCTCTTGTCCTCTCATCGCTCAAGTCACTCTTGTATACGTCGAATGTGCCTTCCGTTGTTTGGTAGGAGAAGATAGAGATCCCAGGAGGCGACGCGTCCGAGCTCACGTCCTGAATAAAGCTCGCCTCATCCACATACACGTCTTCCGGTGCATACTCTCTCAGTCTGTCCAACGGATCTACCTCATCGCTGTCTGCTGCCTTGTCACCATATTCCGCCAGGACCAACATACGCATGTCCGTCTGGTTCATCCGCAGCTGTAGGTGTAGGTCCTTGTAGCCAAATATGCGCTCTTGCTCTCCGAATATGGGGTATGTGAAGTCTGGATAGAAGGAGGCAAGGCTCCTGTTCTTGTCATCAACAAGGGCGAGCTCAATGGCGCTGTTTGCATCCACCGCGTACTCCTCCATGTGCGTCGGTGTTGAACGTTGGAGATCACGTGCACGACGAATCTTCGGATATGATCGTGCTCCTGCTGCTCACCACCATCATGGGCGCATGCTCGTTCGCTGCGGGGATGCTGCCTCTTATGATTTCGCTGTCGGAGGAGAGATTGAAGCTGGTGTCGACGCTGGGAATGGGTGTGCTGATGGGGACGTCGCTCATTGTCATCATCCCGGAAGGTGTCGAGACACTTTACGGTGGTAGCGGAGGCACGGGAGAGAGCACAGAGTCCGGGGGTGGAGCCTCATCGCATAGCTTTGTTGGAATGGCCATGGTGCTCGGCTTCCTTATGATGTATCTTATCGACAAGATCCCTACCCTCATCCAACCCCACAAACCACACTCACAGCCGTATATTGCCGTTGACAATCTCAATGAGCTGGGTGCTTACGGTGCTCCGAATGGAGTGGAAGATTTAGCATCAAACACGAAGAAGGAAGGCGCTCGCCGGTCGCTCTCGACGACAATCGGCCTTGTAATTCACTCCGCAGCGGATGGAATTGCATTCGGAGCGAGCGCAACCTCTTCTAATATAGCCCTCACTGGCATTGTGTTCTTTGCCATCTTGCTGCACAAGTGCCCTGCCGCATTCTCGCTCTCTGTTTTGCTCCTAAAGGACGGCCTAGCAAAAAAGAAGGTTCGACAGCATTTGACGGTTTTCAGTCTGGCAGCACCCGCAGGCGCTATCGCTACCTACCTTGTCATTCTCCTCATCGCGCCGGCGACCAGCGATGACTCATCTACGCAATGGTGGACTGGCCTTATCTTGCTATTTAGCGGGGGCACATTTTTGTAAGATTTATGCAAGGTCTCTTTACTTACGCTAGATACGTCGCTATGCATGCTATGCAAAATGACCACCAACACGAACACCACGATGCAGAGCCCAAGTCATCGAGGTACGCACTCCGTCAGCTAAGTGCGGCAGTGATCGGGATGCTCTTTCCCCTACTTACAATGATTGGACACGCACACTGAAGAGCTGGTGTCAAAAATATAGACGTGATGTATACTATCGAATGACGCGTAGAGAGGATTTCCTTCTCGGAACTCCACGCCTTTCAGTGAGGTATTGACGCTTAATCGATGCGACTTTTGCATCATGCTTGGGTGCAAGCTCCTCCGGCCTGGCTTCATGCACCACTCTCACCGTCAAGCCTCCTTTTCGCTGCGACTTGGAAGATTTCTTCCGTCGGTGTGGGGGTTCATCAAGTTTCGTCAGGTGGGATGATTGCTGCATGACGTGTTGCTTGTTATAGACCGGCTGCTCCGCCTCTTGGTCTAGGAGTTCCTGAGGTAGGAAATTTAGAGCTGCTTGTGCTTTTCGATGACTGCTTTGCTCCTTTAGTAACGATTCGTGCTTGCGTCGCTGGTCTCGCAATCTCTGCTGCTGAAGACCAACCGACTTGCTGGCTTTCATATTCGAATCATGCACATCCTTTGCTGCTTCCTTGCTTGTAATAGCTTCCGGTTCAGATTCGCTGTCTTCCTCTTGTCCGCTCTCCCTGTCCTGCGCAACTTCGTCTTCCTTGGATCCAGCTGTACGCACATTGTCTTCCAGTACTGGGCTCTTCCTAAGACCTGTTTCATGATCCTCTTCCTCGGTGTTCTTTCTTTGCTTCGCCCTCGTTGACGGTGCCATGTGAATGTGATTGAACGAATGAGAATGAAATCTTGTTTACGGGTAGTGGTGCAAAGTACACGAACCCGGCATATGACTGGAGGAGGGCATCTTCCAAAGGCTCTTGAAGGCCCTGCCGCAGTTGTCGATGCTGCAATGAAGCAGGGGCTTGTGACGGCCAACGCAGATGCTACGCATGTAGTCAGGCAATTACTCAACACAGACGTGAATGCTCTCGGTGAAGCCTGCAAACGTCTGTCTCTCTCGTCTTTGACTCATGTCAGTGTTTGAAATGAATCCTGCCAGTATATACAACCTCTCAAAGATCCTGCAAAGACAAAACACTTCGTTTCGCGATCTCAGCGACAGACTACTTGCTCTTTCACAGTCTCAGCGGGCTCCCCCAGCCATTCTGGACGTGGCAGAGAAGGGACTGAAGTCGAGTGATAAGCACCTGCAACAACTAGCTCTCCAATCGCTTAGCGAACTCGGCAAGGCAGGAGATCCACAGGCTCTATTACGTCTGGGTGAAGTCAGTCGACAGGCTGGGAAGACAAAAGAAGCACGAACATTATTTTCAAAAGCTGCAGACGGTGGACTTGCCATGGGCTGGGTGAGCCTCGCGAGAATGGAAATACAGAATCAGGACCTTGTCGAAGCACGAAAATACCTTGCCCTAGCTGCCGCCAAGGAATGCACAGAAGCATATTCAATTCAAGCCCATCTTACGAACGACACTGCGACGAAAATCAATATCCTGCAGAAGGCTGCCGCGCTGGGTTCGCGAGAAGCCGCTCATAATTTAGGCGACATCTACAGGCGACAGCAAAACACAGAGCTCTCAAAAGACTGGTTTGAAGTAGCTGCTCAGAGCGGTTTTCAAGTAAGCCAATACAACCTTGCGATGCTGCTGAAGGAGGAAACTGCATTGTCTGATGCGAAGTATTGGTTTTCAATGGTAAAAGTAGGCGGAGGGGAGATAGGGCTCGACGCTGAAAAGCAATTGAAAGACATGGAATAGGCCTTACATACATCTTACTGAGGACATCAAGTTCCAGAGCGCTGCATTGCTGAACATCAACAAAGCATTCCACTCACCCAAGCGCCGCTTTGCAACATTGGCCCGCAGGAGGCTTATGTATTTGAGAGCGCGGCGGGTGGTTATGGGGGTAGATCATGGTCCTCTTTATCATTCCCCCTTTCCCTCTCGTCCTCTTTACACACCATCACATCCACCTAATTGTGGTAAAAGGTGGCCAGTGCGTATTTGGATTGCGACAGACCGTCCCGGATGCCCATCTACAAATATTTCCCAAAAGCGCGACCATTACTTTGTGGATCCTATTGTACTATCGGCATGGAAGGCAACGTCGGTCAAAATTATCATGCATCAGAGTGCACCAGAGTGTAGTTCCAGAGTGTAGTCCCAGAACTGATCAAGTGTTATTTGGACGAACGGAGCTGCCGTTGAGCTTGGAACTTCCCCCTAGGCAGATGACGAGCAGCAAGGTGCATTAAGAATCCATGGGCCTAGGTAATGCACTTGCTTTACATTTCATATATCTATACAAAAGACACTGCCGAAGATTACATAGTTTTGTCCTTCGACATTTATAATACATTTCTACCTTTCATTCATGCGACATCTCCTTTCACAATACCGTTCGTAAGAGCCCTTTGAAGTTGGGCGTCTAGAATCCCGGCCGAGGCCGCGATGAGGCCAATAAAAGGAGGAGAAGGATAGAGAACCCGGGAAAGATACTCTGGATGGTACTGCGTGCCAACAAAATAAGGATGGTTCTTGAGCTCGCAGATTTCCATTCGCACTCCCGCGTCATCTCTACCGACAAATTGCATTCCAGCATCCTCAAACATCTGCACGTAGGAAGGATTCACTTCGTACCGGTGTCGATGCCGCTCATGCACTGATGCGACACCACGGTAGAGCTTTCTTATCTTTGTGCCTTCCGTACCGGGAACGAAATTGGTCACCCGAAGTCCAAGCCTCATCGTAGCTCCTTTGATTGTTTTGCTGCCTTCGGGCATGAAAATGATGACCCCATCGGACGCATCTGTTTTGCATTCTTCGGAATGTGCATCTGGCAGTTTGCATACGCTCCTTGCAAATTCAATGATGGCCACTTGCATACCCAAACAGATTCCGAGAAAGGGGATACCTTTTTCACGGGCCCAATTTGATGCGCGGATCATACCTTCGATACCTCGACTGCCAAAGCCGCCAGGGACAAGTATCCCACTGTTGTCAGTATGGTTACATATGCAAACTTACTCCGCAGAGCAAACTACATGCCATGCTTTATGATACTTCACCGGATCTGTCGTTGCCGCCTCCACCTCTAGATCACTAGCATCTACCCATTGCAAATCAAGCCTCCGCTCGCATCGAAGTGAAGCATGTTCCAGAGATTTGATGACACTTATGTAGGCATCTTTGAGATTGGTGTATTTCCCAACAAGAGCAATAGTTACCTTTTCGTACATCCGATCATGAACTGACGTCAACGCTTTCCATTTGCTCCAAAGTCGTGCTCCTTTCTCTAGCTGTACTTTTGTCCGTTGGACTGCCGAAAGTGCAAGTGTGCGGTCAAGAACTTTGGTAAGTTTCTGCTCGTCTAGCAGTACTGGCACATGATAGACTGAGGAAACGTCGTGTACGCCAACGACATTATCTGGCCCGACATGACAAAACATGGAGATCTTTTCAATCGTAGGCTTCTCCAGTGGGACAACACAACGGCATGCAATCAGATTCGCCGTCAACCCAAGCCCTCTCAGATCTCTGATTGCCGCTTGGGTTGGTTTCGTCTTCTGCTCCCCACCAATATACGGAATCAGTGACACGTGTATAAGACAGAAGTTGTCATGGCTCACGCGAAACTGGAATTGACGCATTGCTTCCACAAAAGGAGCCGACTCAATGTCACCAACCGTACCACCAAGCTCAATGATGCAAACATCTGGTTGTTCGTTCGTGTCATCCACGGGTATTTTAGCAACCCGCTCGATCCAGTCTTGGATTTCATTGGTCAAGTGCGGCACGATCTGGACGGTCTTGCCCAGGTATGCGCCAGCCCTCTCCTTTTCAATGACGGAGCTGTACACCTTTCCCGTCGTAATGTTATTTTCACGCGTCAGGGTCACATTGAGGTAGCGTTCGTAGTTCCCAAGGTCGAGATCAGCCTCCCCGCCGTCATTCAGCACAAACACCTCGCCGTGCTCGAGCGGGCTCATGGTGCCGGCATCGATGTTCATGTAGGGGTCGATCTTGATGGCCGTCACCTTCAAGCCCATAGTCTTCAGCAGCAGGCCGGTGGAGGAGGCGATGATGCCTTTGCCGATGCCCGACATGGTGCCCCCGCTGACGACGACATACTTCATCCTGTGCTCCTCTTTTCCTTCACACCTTCCTCTCCTCACTCGCTAACGACCTGCCTACCCATCGCGTCTGTTTCTCGCCAAATACGGAATTTAGGTTGCCAGTGACAACGCTAACCTCGGCCTCCGTGTGACAGGAAGAGGAAGAGGAAGAGGAAGAGGAAGAGATCGGAGTACAGCGCAAGCAAGGACTGGGAGGGGTGAAGAGTGCTCTTGGAAGGGAATGGATATCCCGAAGGATAATATGGTGGGTGACGAGATGGATGTGTCGCTTCCCACTCCCCCTCTGCTGTCTTCGTCTCCGCCAACCCCCGCCCCGTCTCCCACCCCGTTCCCCCCCTCAACCAAACAAGCCTGGGTCAGTTCTGCAAATGGATGGGATCAGGTCGGGAGTCATCTCGGGTCCTACTTCACGTTCTTGAGGCCCTATGAGAAGCAGCAATTTTTGGCAGAGATTTTGGACCGTTGCAATACCGACCAGCTATCCTTTGTGCATGCCTACGTCTCCCCAAAGCTGAAAAAAGACTTTCTCAAACACCTCCCTGCCGAGCTTGGCCTCCGTATCTTGTGCTTTGTCGATGATCCGCGCACTCTTGCGCGCGCCTCACAAGTATCGCGGCACTGGTACAACCTCCTGAATGACGACCTGACGTGGAAGATATTATGCAGGCGGCACAAATACCGGCGGCTGTCTTCATTTCTATCCGGCCATGGCCAGCCCCAGGACGACGTCGGGTCTTCGCAAGCACCTCCCACGCAATACCCGGAGTCCCACACGTCGGACACTACCCTTATTGACCTCCGCCCCACGACACCGACCTACAAATCCCACTTCAAGCATACGTACATGATCGACTCCGCGTGGAGGAATCGGGGCCACACCATTGCTAGGCATATAACCGCCGACTATGGCGTTGTCACCGCCCTTCATCTCACTCCCTACCACATCATCGTTGCGCTTGACAATGCCAAAATCCACGTTTTCAACGCATCTGGCTCCTTCACTCGCACCATGGTTGGACATGCCTCTGGTGTATGGGCAATCGATTCGCGTGATGATGTACTAGTGTCTGGCGGGTGTGATAAGGATGTGAGGGTCTGGAATCTGAGGTCCGGCGGGTGCGTTCATGCCCTTCGCGGGCATACTTCTACGGTGCGGTGCATAAAGATGGCTGATAAACACACCGCTGTATCGGGCTCACGGGACACGGCGTTGCGTGTTTGGGATTTGGAGAATGGGGTTTGCAAACATGTTCTGATTGGGCATCAGGTGAGTGTGCGGTGCTTGGAGCTGCACGGCGATCTCTGTGTAAGTGGAAGTTATGATACGACGGCAAGGGTACGTACCAATATAACTAGCACTAACAAAGATTTGGGACATTAAGCAAGGTGTTTGTTTGCGGGTTTTAAATGGTCACTTTAGTCAAATTTATGCGTTGGCTTTCGATGGAAGGCGAATTGCGACTGGTAGCCTCGATACTACGGTGCGAATTTGGGAGGCCAGCACGGGGCGCTGTGTTGCTGTTCTTACCGGCCACACTTCGCTTGTGGGGCATCTTCAAATGCGAGATCAGATTTTGGTAACCGGTGGTTCTGATGGCTCGATACGGGTATGGAATCTCGCCAGGTACAAGTGCGTGCACCGCATCGCAGCCCACGACAATAGCGTGACTTCCCTACAATTCGACGAGAAGAGAATCTTGAGTGGTGGAAGTGATGGTAGAGTCAAGGTATGGGATATCAACACCGGCACGTGGATACGCGACCTCTGCTCGAAATCTACAGCCGTCTGGAGGGTAGGCTTTGAGAGCGACAAGGCAGTCATCCTGGCTTCACGAGCCAACAGAATGTCCATGGAGGTAATCTCATTCAGTCCGATCATCCAGACCCCAACGACCTTGGGATTCCGGGTGATTAGCGAATCGACGACGGAACCATCGACGATACAGGCAATCGAGGAGGCTGCTTCATATTACAGGGACCCTATGGAGGACAGCACTAGGACGCTGTTAGAGATGACAGATTAGATTATAGCCGGACCTCAAGCTGAGGAGTCGCACCCACTTTCTGGACACAGACATGAATGACCTTTTTTTTTGGGTTGGGAAACCTCGGAAAACACTGTCCTTAGCATAGCCAGCATGGCAGCAGACTTTGTAACTGCTCTCGAGTTCCTCCCGTAGTACCCCCCTTGCTACCTTGTATCGTTTGTATGGACGGATTGAGGATTTGTCATTGATGTATTGGATGCGTACATGAGTGCTCCATCCAAAGACGGCGACCGCGAAGCTGGTTGCGTGGCGCGCGCAATACTATGATGCGCATTCGAGGTGCTTTGCGCCTTGCCATGCTCCTCCCCGACGCCCATAAACGTGCGCTCCTCTAGCTTCTCAAGGAGGAATGCTCTCTCGAGACGAAGGCGCTGGACGGCGCGTTTCGCACGTGCAATCTTGATAGTCACGACATCATTGTGGTCTTCGATCTCCTGAATGCGTCGTTTGAGATCCTTGCATTTCTGCTTGTATTTGACGTCCTCGCTTTCGGGCGCGCCGGCGCCGGCGACTGCGCCTGTCCCTGTGCCTGCAGCCGCTGCGGACGATTTTGGCTTCTTGGCTGCGGCGGCGGACGCGGCGGGGGCGGCGTGTGCAGACATTATCTCGACTTCATATGTGGGGGGGTTTGTGTGGTTGTTGTCCGACTGTGTTTGTGCTGCGTGTACCCGAGTATCTTACGAGCACGAGTAGTATTAACTTTTTAAGATACATTTAGTTATCTTCGTCCCAGTTTTGCGGCTGCTGAGATGGCGGCTTCGGCCCCCCAGCTGCCTTGGCGACAATGATCATGTCCACAGACAGGACAGTCCTTGCAGCCTCAGTAGCAAGCTTCAATGCCCAACTCTTGGCCGCCAAGGTATCCCAAATCTCATTCTCGGCAGCGTTGCATATTCCTGTTTTATGCTCATTCTCAATATCCACACCCATGCTCCAAGTGCTCTTTTGGCTATGGGCAGCGTACAGCCTGCTAAGCACCTCTGAACTCTCAAGGCCAGCATTCTCAGCAAGTGTCCGCGGAATGACCTCCAATGCCTCTGCATACTTCTTGATTGGATGTTGCAAGAGCCCTGGCGTTCTGAATCCGAAATCAGATATCCTCTCCAGCAATTGCATTTCAGTGGCTCCTGCTCCTGGGACCAGGAGAGGGTTCTTTGTGATGGACTTGATCACACTAACACCATCATCAATTGCTCTCTCCAAGTCATCCAAGTGGTTTTGTGTGGCGCCACGGAGCACGATGGTCACCGTCCGCGTACTTTGCTCTTCTTGGCGGAAACAGGTCACTCGATCGCCACCAATTTCTAGTGTCTCGACGATATCTACCGTGCCCATTTCCTCAGGCATCGGTGGACCCAGTCGCGCCAGCGGACTAGCTCCCACAACACGGCAAAGCCGTCGCAGCTCAAACTTGCTGGCTACTCGTAGGGCAAGGATATTGTACCTGTTCAAGTAATGCAGTGCCAGGTCCCCTATAGCCTGTCCACTGATAATCACGCGCAGTCCTGTTGCAGCAATGTCTCGAATAGCCTGCTCCAGGTGATCCTCCTCGCCTTCACTGAACTTGAGCAGTTCCTTAGCATTATGTAGGAGTACTGTGCCCTTTGTCTCTGTCTGGCCAATGTCGATGGCACAAGAATAGATGCCGATTTTGCAGTGCTTTGCGTTCTTCACCTGGCCCTCCGGTTCCCGCGGAAAAACCATTCCGCGAACCACCTTGCTCTGACTGACGCTGCTTCCCATAATCTTCACCACACGCACATTATCCACATTGAAGTGCGCGGCTTGCTTTGGCATGACAGTGGCAATCGCCTCTGCCACGAGACCAGCCAAGAAATCTTCAAACCCATACTGTTTCGAACATATCGAGGATTTTATGGCTCTGGCTATTTGTTTTGGGTCTGTTAAATCCGACACCTTGTCCATCGATAGATCCTCCAACGTCTTCACGGCAAACTCCTGTGCCATCTCATATCCTTGCATAATCTCTGAAGGATGTAATCCAATTCGCAGTAGCTCCTCAGCCTTATCCAGCAACTCACCGGCAAGTGTGATGACAAAGTTTGTAGCATCTCCCATTTCAGCCTCTTGCTGCTGACTTGCCATCACCACCAGCTTAGCAGCTGGATGCACCACTTCAAGCTCCCGGAGGATAGTGGCGGCATCGTTTGTTATGAAGAGTTTCTGGAGGTGGTTAATGATGAATTTGTTTCGGCCATTGGGGCCCAATGAGGTCCTTACAATGCTTGCAATTTCATGACACGCCGCGATGTTCCGCTGCACAGCCTGGTCTTCTGAAGAGGTCGTCTGATACCCCGGTTTGAAGAGCCCTGCGTTGGGTGCCTTTGGCAATTGCAGCGACATGTGTGAGGAAGGGTTCTTTAATCAAGCATGAAGACGCAACGAAATAGGGATCATTGGAAGGGAGGATATACTTCAATTCTACTTGCGATAGTAATGCGTCTCCTCTGGGATCCGTCCTCGCAGGAAGTCGGGCTCGCTGCCGCGGACGTAGATGTCCTCAAACAGAATGTCTGTTTGCGCCTCGGGCTCAGCAGACTTCTCAGCTTCAGCCACCTCTTTGTCGACCTCTTGCCGCGCCTTCTTGTCCATGCGCTTGAGCTCGTCTTCCGTCACGATCTGCCAGTCGAGCATTTTCTGTTTGAGACCGGCGATGGCGTCATTCGTGCTTCGCATGCGCTGGATCTCTTCTCGCGTACGGTACGTGGTGCCGGGATCCGACATCGAATGCCCCCCATACCGGTAGGTCACAAACTCCATGACCAGGGGTCCCCTCTTGTCGATTGCAGCGTACTGTTTCGCGAACTGACATGCCTGCTTCACGGCAATGACGTCCATGCCGTTGACCTTGATGCCAGGAATATACTGGCCTCGTTGATAATACTCGGTCATGGCACTACTCCGCGCGGAGGAGGTGCCCATCCCGTATTGGTTGTTCTCACACCCAAAAACAACAGGCAGATTCCACAGCTTGGCCATGTTGAACGCTTCGAATACTTGTCCCTGATTGGCTGCACCATCCCCATAGAGACTGAACGTGACGTGCGGGCGGTCCATGTACTGCATGGCAAAACCAATTCCTGCGCCTACAGGGACTTGAGCGCCCACGATCCCGTTGCCGCCGTAGAAACCTTTCCGAAACATGTGCATACTACCACCCTTTCCATAGGCGATTCCTTCACGTCGGCCAAGCAACTCCGCAATCACTGCTTTGACCGAAGCTCCCCGCATATGCGCGAACCCATGACAGCGGTACGCCGTAATGAGTTGGTCCTCCTTGGTGATGGCGTGCTCTATGCCGACGGCGACCGCTTCCTGCCCCGTCGACAGGTGACAAAAGCCGCGAATCTTTTTGGCTTTGTACAGAGCATCAGCAGCCATCTCCAGCCTGCGGATGGTAACCATATCGCTGTACATCTGCTTCAGGTCGGCCTTTGTCACTTGCGCCTGTTGGGGCAGCGGGTCCAGCTTGAAGACCTCGAAGGATTGATCGTGCAGATTCACCGTAAATGGTTTGTCATCCTCCTTCGGAATGTGTTCTGGCTCCACATATGACGATGCAGCGTCTGTGTGGACGAGTCTGCGGAGTTGGACTGCCTTTCCTCGAGTGAGCGCAATGGCTCGTCGGGAGAGCATCTCTATTTGGTGGAGAGTTGAGTCCAGGCCCAAAACGGCAATCTCGGAGTTCCCGGGTGGGGGAAGGCGAAAAATCAAAATCGCACGAAACAACAAGTGGGGAGTGCGCCATATCGATAAGAGGAGAGAGAGAGAGAGAGAGAGAAAGTAGGAATAAGTAAAAGAGTGGACGAAGGAAAAGGATGTCAAGCGACAAGATTGCACCCTTCCTCTCGCGGCACATCCCCGTCAAGGCTTATCCCCGGTCAGCCCAGGAGAGCCGTAACTTCTGCTATCGCCATAACCCCGCCTCCTTCTGCAAGCGACAGGCAGACGAGGTGACTATGGACAGCCTGCAGATTCTCATGGACTCCCTGCCTCAGGATGACCAGCAGGCCATCACGCACGTGTGGAGTCTGTTCTCTGCTGCCCCCGCTCACATCCGCAACCTCATGATCTCCGGCGTGCTCACACAATGCTGCTGCTCTCAACTCTCCTACATCTCCCAGCAGCTGCGAGACTTGCTACGCATAGATTTCATGGCTGCTCTACCAACAGAGATTGCCTTCAAGATCTTATCGAGCTTAGATGCGACATCCCTGTGTCAGGCTGCCCAGGTCTGTAAGAAGTGGAGGGAACTAGCGGATGACGACGTTGTTTGGCATCGCATGTGCGAACAGCACATCGATCGAAAGTGTACAAGATGTGGATGGGGTCTGCCGCTCCTGGAGAGGAAACGGCTGGCCTCTTCCAAACCCCACGTCGAAGCTCGCTTGGAATGTCTTAAACGAAAGGCGGCCGGGGAAGAAGAGGAAGTAGCTACGCGGGCCCCAAAGAAGAACTGCATAGAGGGTGAAGGCTTGGAAATAGTCAAGCCGGTGAGTGATGTGGCTTTGTCCGTCCGGAGTTTTCGTCCTTGGAAGGATGTTTATTCCGAGCGGTGTAAAGTCGAACGGAACTGGCGAACGGGACGCTGTTCGGTAAAGGAATTCAATGGGCATACGGATGGCGTGATGTGCCTGCAGTTTGACGACAATATGCTGGTGACCGGCTCATATGACACGACCATACGTGTATGGGACGTTGCATCTGCGACTTTGGTACGCACGCTTTGCGGACACGAACGTGGTGTTCGCGCTCTAATGTTTGATGACTCCAAGCTCATCTCGGGTTCCATGGATCGCACCATCCGGATTTGGAACTATCGAACAGGGGAGTGTATTTCCGAGCTGCGTGGTCATACAGAAGGGGTCACCTGTCTCCACTTTGACTCTACCCTGCTGGCAAGCGGAAGTGCCGATAATACCATTAAAATATGGAACTTTGAGACCAAGAACTGCTTTACACTGCGAGGACACACGGATTGGGTCAATTGCGTGCGCATCCATTCTCCTTCCCAAACCCTCTTTTCTGCAGGGGATGATACGACGATACAAATGTGGGATCTCAACACCAAAAAGTGTGTCAGGATATTTCATGGACATGTAGGGCAGGTGCAGAGTGTTTTGCCAGTTGCACTGTCTGCGGATGAGGCGGAGGAGGAGCATAATTTGGATTTGCATGCTAGTGGCGACAAGAAGGCAGCACCCCCACGAAACATCCTCTCTGCTTCCCTGGATAACACCATCAAGCTCTGGGACGTGGCCAGTGGTGAATGCATCAAAACACTGTTTGGTCATGTCGAGGGTGTTTGGTCTTTGGCTGCAGACAGGCTGCGGATTGTGTCGGGCGCGCATGATCGGCTGGTCAAGGTATGGGACATCCAGAGTGGCCGGTGCGAACATACGCTTGCCGGCCATCAAGGGCCTGTATCATGTGTTGGTTTGAGCGACAGTCGTGTGGCATCTGGGAGCGACGATGGGCAAGTGAGGATGTATTCTTTCCTACATCGGTGATGCAATCTGTATTTGTTTCTATTCCGTGTATATATCTGTACTTTACAGAGGGCCTAACCTCGTGCTAATTTACATCATCCTTGATGTGGCTGATTTTCATTCCTGGATAGGAAAAAGATGTGCAGGGGCCCCTTTTTTTCCTGGGCGTGCCCAGAATATCCTTCTCGGAGCTGACGGATTCATGCAAGCGCAATGCTATCTGTACCTCCGTCATGCACCCCCGCCGCAGCGGTCAGCACGTCATTTGCCCTTTCTTAACTTCCTAACTTCCTATACATTAATTGTCTATTCCTGTCATTCGTTGGGGATGGAAATGTGGCTTTTGCTTGGGCCAAGCGAGCGGTCGGCCGGAGAGACTCGTGGACCCACTAAATTGGTTTAAGCTTTTGTGATTTTTTCAGTTCCTCCTGCACCCCTCCCCTCCCACCTCCCTTCAATGCAACGTCCTGGCAATCCTCTTCCTGCACCTTGACTAACTCTTGGTTTGTGATTCGAAAGGTTGCGCAGATCTGCGTGTGAAGGGGCTATTGCAAACAGCTTGAAAGCGGAAGTTGGTGACTCAGTCTTGTCATCTGGTGCCAGCAGCTGACTATGCCGTACACTCCCCCGACCACTTCCCCCTCTCCCTCACAGCCAGTCACTCCCGGAGAGTATCCGGTGCCGCGAGAAGATGTAAGGAATACGCGTCCGACAGGACACAGCCCTGCGATACACATCTCATCCTACAAGAGATCTACCCAATTCCATTCAACTACGGCTCAAAATAAAAAGGGCACGAACTTGAAACACTCCTCCTCCATAAAGGCCTGCCCTGCCGCGCGGTCGCGGGATAAAAACGTCCCTAATGGCGCTATCGTCTCTCCGCCAGATTCTCAAGCCAGCGATGATGATGAACCCACGCCCCAGCCTAGTGCTTCAAGGCATGTAGAGAACCTTCAGGAGCTCCAAAAAGCAATTCGAGAGATTCCGCATTTCCAATCGGATTCGCGACAGAATTCGCTGGACTTGCACAATGCAACACCTGCGTCGACAGAGGACTTGAATACCTATTCCCGCCTACTAAGGGAGCACACCGGGGAGAGACTGAATAAGAGGTTTCCAGAATTCAAACTTGGGTCTGATGTCGATGTCGATTCGGTGGCTTCTTACTCGGCTTCCGATAGTGAAACGGGACCAGACCAGCAGGCCCCGGCAATGCTCCGAAAGAAGAGTGGGGAACTCGTGAAATCGTCGCTCAAAGTTCCCCATGCCGTTCGCAAACGACCGACGAGTATGCCCTCAACACCTACCCACCTCCCGAAATATGTACATTTCGATTCGAAACTGGTACATGTTCGTCATTTTCTGCAGGCAGAAAAACCAGCTGCTGTCAGTGTGAAATCCTCCCCGGTAGACGGGCACACATTGCATAAAGAATTCCCTTTTTTCTCCCGTCCCAAAGAAGCTGAGAGCCTGGAACTATCTCTGCCCAATTTTCCTCCTCTTTCGGAGCATCGTACACACGGAATGGTTTGGGTAAGGAAGGTTTCCTTATCTGCCGATTGCCGATATTTACTCGGCGAAGTCGTGGTAAAGAATCTTGCCTTTCAAAAGTGGGTTGCCGTTCGTTATACAATGGATAATTGGCGAATTGTATCCGAAGTCTCCGCGTCTTATAGCCAGAGTCATGATCATAACGGTGAAGGGTTGGATAGGGATATCTTTACTTTTGCAATAAAGATCAGCGATTTTGGCAATCTTGAAGATAAAATGATTCGGTTTGCTGTTCGATATAATGTGACTGGGAATGAGCTTTGGGACAATAACGACTCGAAGAATTATGAGGTCAGACTTCTTCCCAAGCAAAGCAATGCCAGCACGAATTCATCATCAGCACCAGTGATCGACGTGATGCGAGACTCACTGGAAGAAGATCCATTTGTGACGGAGGAGACATCTCCAGTGTCGTCCCTCTCCTTTTTCAAATCCCCAATAGCAGCACCTCGACATGCCAAGGGAAATGATGGGAATGAGAAATTGTTTTCGTCCCGTTATGATTTTGGGGCATCACTCACCGCAGCCATTCAAGCAGCTTCGCGAAGTGATGGACCTTCCGGGGAGTCAGACAAGTCATCGGAAAATGACGATCAGAATCGACACTCGAAATTTGTGCCACAAATAGTCATGTCCTCGACGTCTCCTGGCAACTCGCCCCCGTCAGACAAGCCAACAGCCTCGCTTTCTGTCGCCTCATCGAGTGGGGGCCATTCAAGGTCGCATTCGGATCCGAATTACTTTGCCAGTGCGATGGCACACGAAAGAATGTCCAAGCAAGTAGTGGAAGATGGTGATAGTCAGCCGAAAGCATTACCCAAAGACATGCCTATACGTGGATCAGCGAATGATTTGAGGAGCGATAAACCAGCGATAAATTCTTCCCTCTACAGGGAATTTCTTAATGAATACTGCTTTGTAAGGGTGTACCCAAAAAATCACTAACTGATAGTTCATGGGGCAGGGAAGCAGCAGGCTGTGTCAAATGAAGAATCACAAGCCACCACTTCAACTGCAAAGATAGACACTGCATATGCCTCCAACACTGTGCCAACGCCCTCATTCTATCAAGTTGATCCGTTTGGGTCTCACTCGCGATCGCATTCGGCATCCCCTCAAAATCGATCTGCTTCTGGCTCTCCTGCTGGCTCCCCAAACGTCATGGGGTTCTATCCCATGTCGGAAAGAGCTGCTTCTCCGACGTCTTCACCTCTATACGGGGTGCGTGAGGCAACATCCTCTCATCATCGAGACCCTCATTACTTTTCATTACATGGAGGTCAGCATTCTTCATCCGCGGCGATTCGCGGATAAGCGACGCGAGCATGGTAACTTATCCAACTCTTTCGGTGCGGGGGAACAGGACTATATTGGCGTAGGTGCTGGGAAGGCGGGGGCATCTTGTATTTTATGCATTCATTACATCATCAATCTGTAGCCATTGATTGATTGCCTTCTCAGTGATTCGCTGTGGGGAGTCGGACTCATGAACCAATTCCTGTGACACTCTTCTGAGAGACGCCAGGAGTCTGCATGCTCAACTCGGCGGTGCTTACGAAAGGGCCGCACGCTGCACGTTTGGTCTGCAGGATCCGCGCGGCCAGATATTCATCAGGAGATGTGCAAAGCCAGGTGGAGCGGGATGTCCACCAGAAGCTTGAACAGGCGCTGCGGCCTGCTCGTCTGCTGGTCCAAGATGTCAGCGGTACTGTCCTTCCACGAGGATACGGGCTAATTGGCAGGTGGTTGCGGGAGCATGTTTCACATCGACATTGTCTCAGACAGATTCAAAGGGAAGAGCGTGGTGCAGCAGCATCGGCTGATCAACGAGATCCTGGCGGAGGACATCAAGAAGTGGCACGGGCTGCAGCTGAAGACGCAGGCGGAGTAATGCACGAGGAGTAGCGATGAAGACGGATCATGAACATATATATATATGTAGGGCAATTATGTAGCTTGTGACCCTGATCTCACGCACCCCCCACGATGGGCAAACGAGAAGCCACTGTTGAGGAAGGCGAGCAAAAGGCACCATCCGCGTCCACTCTACCAGCGTCCTTCAGTGCCCTACAGCTTGACGAAAGGCTTCAACGAGCGGTGGCAAAGTTAAAGTATGCTCAACCCACAAAGATCCAGGCTGAGGCTATACCTCCGATTTTGGAGGGACGGGACGTGCTCGCACAGTCGCGGACTGGGTCTGGCAAAACAGACGCATACCTCCTTCCTCTCCTCGACATCCTGCTACGAGCAAAGGCATTGCCACGTGTGGAGGAGGTGAGCACGCTGAGCGCCGTTATACTTGTTCCCTCCAGGGAATTGGCGGCACAAGTGATTGCACAGTGTCGCAAGCTGCTCGTCCTCTGTGGCACTGCAGTGCGTCTGGTAAATCTGGCAGAAGACCAGACGAATCGCTTGCAATCCGCAATCCTATCCGAAACTCCCGATCTTATCATCTCAACTCCGTCACGCTTCATTGACATGGTCCATGCCACCAAAATGGACCTCCATCACCTCAAGATGCTCGTCTTGGACGAGGCAGATCTACTTATGTCGTATGGATACAAAGACGATTTAACTATCATTTCGAAGATGCTTACGACGGGTGTTCAATGCGTCTTGATGAGTGCAAGTCTTTCAGGAGATATGGATGCACTCAAGCACCTCTATGCAAAAGACCCAATCGCCATATATGGTGCGGGTAGCGATGACCACATGGCAAAGAGATTGAGTCAATTCATCACTCGATGCTCAAGCCAGGACAGGTATCTTCTTCTCTACGTTGTCTTCAAGCTCAAACTTATCTCTGGGAAGAGCATTGTTTTCGTTGGCGACATAGACCAAGCCTATCGCGTGCGTCTGTTCCTCGAGCAATTTGGCATACGAAGCTGCGTGATGAATCCCGAATTGCCGGTGAATAGTAGGCTTCACATCATTGAGGAATTCAACAAAAGCGTTTATGAAATTTTGGTGGCCCCGGATACGGCCGATGCAGACATCAAATTGGATGCTGTAGATCAAACCGAGGGAGGGGAAGCCGCAAAGCAAAAGCCCAAAGAGAAGTCATCTCGGGAGTCGGGAGTTTCGCGTGGAATTGACTTTCGCGACGTGAAGTGCATTTTGAATTTCGACCTTCCGAAGAATGGAAAGGTCTATACTCACAGAATCGGGAGGACGGCACGAGCGGGGAGCAGCGGTACTGTGCTTTCTTTTGTAGTCCCAGAGAAGTTGAATACCTTCAGCAAGACTGCAAGCGCGCATCTAGGTGATGAAAAAAAGGCTGAAGCCATCATCACGTCCCAAGCGGAGGAAGGATTGGAGGTGAAACCCTTCAAATTTGACATGAAGCAAGTGAATGCCTTCAGGTATCGCATGGACGATGCTTTTCGTGCCGTCACGCGCTCCGCCGTGACGGAAGCGAGGCTCAAAGAATTGCGTCACGAGGTCATGGAAAGTGACAAACTTCGGAGGCACTTTGAAGAACACCCTGCCGATCTGCAGCACCTGCGTCACGACCTCACGCTTGGAACTCGGAGACAGCCTCATCTCAAGCATGTCCCAAAGTACCTGCTGGCAGCAACTGAGCCAGGCCTTTTGAAACAGTCGATCAGCGATGTTGGATTCGGCAAGCCCACCGAGAATCGTATTCGCAAGGCGCACAAACTCCGCAAATCGCAGGGGAAGAAGCCCAAATCGTCGGATCCTCTACGGTCATTCAAGTCACGGTCTAAAGCATCGCGGAAATAGGATGCTGCTGCTTGTATCACAGGGCTAGAGCCATGTATAATATTAAGCTCGAGCTTGAGTATCGGTATCTACAGGGTGGTATTCCAAGCCTTTTAATTTCTCCTTTGATTTTCCGATCTCGTCCTGAACTTTCATCAGGGCAGCAGTCAGTAAGTCCATCTCCTCGCCTTCCGTCTTTTGTGCTAATGCATTAGTACGCATCAAGGGGAGGGGTCCGTACAGTAGGGATTTGCATTGCTTGCGTTTTCGGGGAGGAGAGCCCCTGGACGGCTTGTCAGAGTCTCGTACATGGCTTCCGTGGGTTCATTGAAGACCACTTCATCGTACTGGAAACTCGAGACAGGCTTGTGCTGGGCCTTGATCTCCTCTGCGTTGGGTCCATAGGGATGTAGTTTGAGATGATGGTACACGGTGAGCATCTTTTCACTTGATTCCGAAGCCAAGTAGATACGAATATTAATCTCAAACTCGCCCCAGCCTGTTTCTGTCACTTCGAATGGTGGATAATCCACCGCTATGGTTAGTCGTGAAACGAGACGGTGGGCTCACATCGTGCACTGTTGGGATAGGTGTCGTGGAGCTTGAAGACCACTTTTTTGACAAAGTAGGAGATGTCTTCATCGCTGACGCCGCGCACAGAGACGGTCCAGCGGTGTGTATGCTCCGTTGGCACCTCCGGACCCTTGTCGTCCGCGAATGGGACTGCAATGTTCCCGTAGATAATAGGCCTGTACAGCGAGACTCCCTGAACTTAGTCGCTTCCTGGCAAGACCTACCCGAACGCGCTTCGCCGCTGTCATGGAATCTGAGTATCACGATCCCAAAGTTGGTTGCTCATCCATTCGACATCGAATTTGGACAGCCTGCTTAATATGGAAGTCAGAACATCCACCAATACATCCGAAAGGCTGAGGAAGCTGGAGATGTTAAAGGGCAAGCTGCAGGAGTCTGCAGCTGCCAACCGGCGAGAAGTGATCCAGGAGCACAAAAGGCGCTCGGTGAATGTGAAGGAGACGACGAAGCTTGAACGCAAGCGAGACGAGGCGGAGTTCATGTTGCAGAAGCAGGAGCTGGAGGACGCAGGGCAGGACTTTGAGAGGAAGCGGGCATGGGACTGGACGATTGAGGAATCGCAGGAGTGGGACAAGACAAGAGCAAAGAAGCAGAGGAGGAAGGAAGAGTCAACCTCGTCTGACTTTACGCGGGAGGCCCAGAAAGGGTACAAGAAGCTCATCCATAATCTAGAGCGTGAGTTGAAGTCAGAGCAGGTTGGTCTTGCTGCAGAGGAAGACAAACCCAACTCACTGCATTCGAATTCTTTGATCTTGAACGACAGTGACGCAGGCCAGAGAAGTAACCCGCTCGATTTTGTCGCAAATAAGCCCTCCAAAGAGTCTATTGACCGACTCGTCTCCCATCTCAACAACAAAGAGTCGGCTCGGCTCAAGAAGGACCAGAGAAGCAAATCCGCAGCCGCGGATGTTACTTACATCAACGAGAGAAACGAGTCCTTCAACCGAAAATTGTCTCGGCATCTCGATGAGTATACCCAGGACATTAAAGATTCTCTGGAAAGGGGTTCTGCAATTTGAGTATTCACGATGGTGCCCGGGAGTGGAACAAGTCTGTGATTTGGGGTGGTAGCACCGGCCCTTCTAACAAACTGTTTGACACGCACTCTAGAGCTGCTTCTGCTACTGTTTCGATTGGCAGCGGCGGTACAGCAGCAGCTCTCAACAGTCCGCTCAACCTGTTCCCACTGAAGCTGTTGAGACCTGCCAGAGTTGTCATTACCTGTGCGATGGGCATGCTGGAAGCTCTCTCGGGCGAATACATGAAACCTGGAGTTAGTGAAGACGAGTCAAGTCCCACCTGGTCTCAAAAATATGGTCCGAAGTGTATCGAATTGCTGCAATTGCACTTCAGCTTGTCTCTTGCTTTGCAAATAACCGCTGGGTATCCCTGGAAAAGTGTCTGCTGCCGAAATATAGACAAAGCTCTTGGCACTATGGCTCTGGGCTGCTGCGCGTGCGACTGCGACTGCTACCATGATCAGACTAGGAAAAATGTAACCTACCAGAGTCCACATTGAACTTTGTATAGTTTGGACGTGTTTCACTCGTCAATGGGTTGGGAGCAAAGACGTCTATGAATCCTCTCGACATCAAATCTTTCCCGGTGATGCTGCCGGAGAGTATCTGCTTGTAATTGAACTCTAGTAGGATTCCTATTGTATGGACGACCGAGTCGCAGCCCTCCATAACCTCTCTGTACGTATTCTGCGCAAAGACATCTGCCTGGTGCCAATGCACTCGCTCTGCCCACAAAGGTCGCATGCCCTTGTCCCACGCCGGCTGGCCCGAGCGACTCAGTGAAGTGACTCGCCACCCTCTCGCCACTGCTGCTCTGCACACTGCCTGGCCAAGGAAGCCATTGCCCCCGCTCACCACGATGCGTTTGGCTGTCATTCCAGGATCCATCCAACGTAAATGGCCGCGAACCAACATGATCAGATCGACCAAAGCCAAAATTCGACTTTGGAGGCCGTCGTGGTGCTGTGTGCAGAGTAGGCACTACTGTAGCTCGCTGCTTGTCAAGGTTGGCCCGGAGCATACCTTCCATGTCGCGCCCTACAGCCTTGAGGATGCGATGCTGGAACGGATTGAACATGGGAAAGGCAGAGGAGACGCGCCGAAATTGTACTCCTTACGACGCAAGCCAGTGAAGAGGAGGCACGTAGAAAGAGGAGGCAGAAGATACGTGGGTCCCATACAGGGCGTAGGGCTAGCCTCTTGTCATGCAGAGCTCAATCAGATGGACGAACGTCACCTTCACGTATGGTTCCAGCAAAACAATGCATACTACAGTGACCATGGACTGGTACGTCGGGCATTGTGGCGGTTGTCCCAAGCACAAAGGACGAATGATGTGAAAGAGCTCTTCTCTCTATACCTCCACGGTCCTGGGAAAGTCCCCCTAGACCATGCTTCCAAGGCTCTCATTCTGATCCTGTGTCAGTCAACGAAGCCAGCGTCAAAGTCACAGATATCTAGGGAGGTAGGAGAAGAGTGTACGTGGCGGTGCTGAGTCCATGGCTAATTTCTCTAGGCTATTCTATGTTTCTCAGACACTTTCCAACAGACCGCGTTCCTTTTTCTGTGCATCGGCAAATGATTGCTTTTCATGCCAGGCATGGGGACATCGAAGCTGCCATTGAAGGAGTGGAAAGTCTTCACGAGCGTGCTTGGGAACTCCCTTCTCATACACTCAATACGCTCTTGAGACAGGTGCAGCTGACCTATGCAAAGGAGCTTCGGTCTTTGAACTCGCAGGAGGCATATTCCCGACGTGTCGTTCGCGCGCGCAAGCTGCTTATGCTGTCGCTTTCAAATGCCAATCATGTAACGTTTTGGTTCCTCGCACAGATGACTGATACACTCGATGACTTGACGGGTCTTCAAAAGATCGCATTTCGGTTGGCAGATAACGATGCACGTATTTACGGTCAATCACAATTTGCATTTATTTATTTTGGGTTTCGACACATTCGAAAATGCATAGGCAGCCCGCCTGATGTGTTGATGAAGCTCTTCCTCCGTGTGACCAATCAAGTCCGCTTTCTTCAGCAGAGCAAAACGCCCCTCTATCGACAAACACTAGCTTTATGTTGCATTGCCTCTGCGCAGTTTGGTAATTCGTTTGGCCTTGAATCCTTCTCGCAGCTCTTTGATCAATGCAAATATCGCTTTCGTCCAAAGGACATCCGTAAGATTTGTCATTGTATACCAATGACCGGTGGTATTGATCAGAAAGTATTGCCAATACTAGGCAATCGACGAATATATATCGCGAAACGTCAAGGCGAAGTTCTTGAACGAGCACTTCGCCCTTGGAAGAACGGTGCATCATCTTTAGACTTGCAGCACTTCAACAAAGCTTTGGGGCGTTGTGAAGGCCCTCAAAACTTGTCAGCTGAAAGTCACGAGAAGATGAAAAGTCCATACAGCTTGATTTTACCATCCAACTTGGCGAATAATAATGCGGCAAAGAAAATGTTCTCCGAGGATGGTAGGCAGCCGGCGCCTCGTTTTGTCAAGGACGTCATAGCAGATATCTCGAAATCAATCCGGGAAAATCAAGATGTTGAAAGTGCACTTCGCAGGTTCGAAGAAGAATATAGTGGCAAGAATCCATAATTTCATCTTTGTGGCTGTGTCGGTTTGTCCTCTTGTCGGCGACGAGGTTTAACTAGCAAAACAATGAAGAGTCCCACAACAATAAGTAATAGCAGGAGTATGACTTTTCTCTTTTGCGTGTTCTTTTGGTAACCGCTAGCCTACGATTAGTCAAAGCAGACATCTTCATCACCTGTGTCAACTCTTCGGCCGCAGATTTGACATGCGTACTCATTCGCTCTATGTTGTAGTCAATTCTATCAAGCATGGTTCCCTGGTCAATTACTAGCGTCTGCAACTCCTTAAAAATGTCTGCAACTTCAATAATACCACGTGCGATATCCGTGATCTCTTGCTCGCGGCGTCTTATCGTAGCGTCATTTGAGGTTGCGGTCACCTGCAATGCAGACTGGGAGTACGACACGTCCCAGTCATCATCCTGGAGGGAAGGAGTAGTTGGTCGCTCGTATGGACTCGAGGAGCCGCGAAGTTCTGCTTTAGCTTTGGGGTAATCAAATAACATACGTTTTAGATAGGCTGACTGCTTCTTTCTAAAGTCCCGGCTCTTCTGCTGAACTTTGATGGCAAGGGATATCTGTATGTTCTTGTTCATAGTCATATCAGCCTGGGAATCCAGAGTTGCCGACTGCTTTTCTATCTCCCCAATTAGACGCTGGCATTCGTGAAATTGGCGTGTGATTTGCGACGTCAATTGCTCGATTTCGTCTTCTTCTCTCCTCCGATCATTGAATCCGGGGAGGACATGTTTTTGGTGTAAGCTGGCGAGTTTCTGGCCCTCCGATTCAATCTTGGCGAGTATGTTGTTGACCGTCTCAGCAGTATCGTGCCACCTTGGAGGCAGTCTGTCCATCTCTATGACTGCATCGTGGCCAATAAGACCCGAAGTCTCCTCGTCTTCCTTCAAGCCCTTGAATTGAACAGAGGCCTGCCGAACCGAGGACTGTCTGTAAGACAGAAAGAGGCCTGTCCTGTCTCTATACGCCATACCCCTCAAGGCCTTCTCGCGCTCGGAAATGACGTCCGCATGCTCCTCATATTGACGTTGCAAAGACGTCGTACATGCTCCACCATATATGTCTAAAAAAAGGCGCGAACTTCCCCCTCTCTCCGACCAATCAAATCAATCCATTCGCCCCTACACATCGGCGCCACCGCAGATTCCTGGCCAAACGCTCATGGAACAGCTCAGCGAAGAACAGATCTCGGAGCAAGTGGGCTGTTGCTACGGGTGCTAATTTGGCAGATTCAAGGAGGCGTTCTCCCTCTTCGACAAGGACGGCGATGGCCAGATCACGACGAAAGAGCTTGGCACCGTGATGAGGAGTCTGGGACAGAACCCGTCCGAGTCGGAGTTGCAAGACATGATTAATGAAGTGGACGCGGATAACAACGGGACGATAGATTTCCCCGAGTTCTTGACCATGATGGCGCGCAAGATGAAAGACACCGATTCCGAGGAGGAAATCAAAGAGGCATTCAAAGTGTTTGACAAGGATGGCAACGGTTACATCTCGGCAGCTGAACTGAGGCACGTCATGACGAGCATTGGCGAGAAGCTGACGGATGATGAAGTCGACGAGATGATCAGAGAAGCCGACGCTGATGGTGATGGACAAATAGCCTACAACGAGTTTGTGCAATTAATGTTGGGGAAGTGAGGACACAAACAGGCGCCTTTCCTAGCGATGTACCGTAAAGGAATGGTCCCAATTAATTAAAGTCATCTTTGAATCTCCCCTGATGTTGCATCAAATATGGTACTCTCAATGCTAAGAATGCCACTACTGCCAAACTGCCCCACAATCTCCTCTGCCTCGTCCACGCTCATCTTGCCCAACACGCGATTGACTTCATCGAGCTCCCCACTTCGCAACGCTCTTTGAAGGCCAGGTGGGAATGACTCAAAGATCTTACGGGCGTCAGACACTGCTTCTTTATCTGATGGCGGATCGGGAACCGAGATTTGTATCTGACTGTCTGGATCCACCGCATGTAGCTGAATCTGCTCCGTGCCGGCAGGCGGAGCAGCCTCTTGCTGTTTTGCCAATTCCTGTGACCGAGACCGTATCTTGGTGTAGGTTTGTTTCACATCATCCAAAAAGACTCGACGCGCTTGGTGACTTGGCGTGTTTATTCGCTTGAAAAACAGAGCCACACCATCCGGACCGAGCTTTTGGCAGTATTGTAATAAAAGGGCTTGATGTACAAATCTCTGTGCTGCACTGTCGTCGTGTCGAAGCTGCGCATGGAATGCCGCGATTAGGAGACCGTCTGTTTCCTTTTCTGATACCACCTGGGGATTTGCAGATATAAAATTTAGGCTTTGAGAATAATCTCCTGGTGTTAAATTTCCAAATTTCTTACCAATAACAGATGGCTCAATATGTTCCTCATCGTCTGCTTCGCTGTGCTCATCAACATCAGCTTCAGCTCCAGATGCCAGAGCGTCTTTTTCCGGTAAGATTGTATGTAATTCCTTGGTTTGTATTTTAGACTTTGGCGCAGTTTCGCCTGGCAGAATAACTTGTGAATCAACTTCCTTCGGAGCAGACCTTTTGGGCCGACTCTGACCACTGTCAAATCCGATGCGCAGGTCGTCGGACGTTATTCGCGAGGACTCTTCCTTTTGTAGTGTCTGGAGATTTGCTTCCCACTCCCGTTGCTGCTCGTGAAGACGGGATATATGGTCATTAATTAAAGACAAAGGTGGAGGTAGTTGTGTGTTTTGCTCTGATTTTTCCAAGTCTGAGACTAGTTCCTTCATGAAATCTGCAATGGACGAGCTGTCTGGATTGTTTGGGGATTGGAAGGCTATCATTGCCGCTCGGGCTGCATCGCTGGATTTCCCACCATTCGTGACAGTAGGGATTATTTGCTGTAATGCTGACACGATCATGCCACTCACTTGTATGTTGGTTTGCAAAGCCTTGATGGTCTCTTTGCGGTCCCTCCTCTTCTCATGAATGTCCCTCTGTTTCCATCTGATGAACGACTTCTTGTCCACATTGGGATGGACCTCGATGTCACTGTCGTCTGACAGCTCAATGTGGTCGAACCTGGAGTAGTCAATGCCTCCGCTCATTCGAGCTCTGTTTCAGCAGCTGTTACGCGTGGGTATGTTGCTTGCAAGCTGTTTCCCAAAATAAAGCACCATGACACTTCCTACAATGATATGGTAAAATGGCTATTCGATGTCAAGGACTCTAGAGACTCTGGGTTTGCTAGCTGTAGGGTGTGTGTCTGGGGCTATTGCTTGCTCAGTCTACTCACGCCCAAAAGAACAAACCCACAAGAGGACACCCGGACTTACCATAGGAGAGCAATATGATCTGGTCCACCCGGGCGATTATCTAACCAAATACGGAAACCCAGGGCCCATCAACGATCTGCATTATAGAAAGGCATATGTCTCAGCGTACGATCGTCGCACGCGGAATCCATTGTGGGTTTCAGAGCATATCACAGCACAATCCCTAGCACAACGAAATGGCGATCGTAAGCACAGCGTCTTTGCAGAAGATAGCATGATACCATCAAAGTTCCAAGCAAAGTTACAGGACTATTTTCGAAGTGGATACGACCGTGGGCATCAGGTATGCAACTATATTGACCTGAATTGACTAAAGGTACCAGCAGCCGATGCCAAGTTTTCCCAGGAAGCCATGGATGAAACGTTTTCTTTGAGCAATATTGCTCCACAGGTCGGAGAAGGTGGGCCATTCCTGCATGCCATACTGATACACATGAACAGGATTCAACAGAGACTACTGGGCTCACTTGGAAGATTTTTGCCGTCGATTGACACTACAATTCGATGATGTGCGTGTTGTGACTGGGCCACTCTATCTACCCAAGCGCTACCCCGATGGCAAATGGAGGGTGTCTTATGAAGTCATTGGATCACCTCCAAACATTGCGGTTCCAACACACTTCTATAAAATAGTGGTTGGTGAACAAAGAGGTGGGAACGAAGAAGCCGCCGTGGCCGCATTCGTGATTCCAAATGCAGAAGTTGAGAATTTTACTCCACTTACTGAATTTGTGGTCCCCCTGGAAGCAGTCGAGCGGGCCAGTGGCCTAAACTTCACGGACAAACTAACTCCGGACACGAGAAGTGATTTGTGCAAAAAGGTTGAATGCACTTTGGTCATCAGGCAATGGGCCGACCGGCAACGGTCTCTAAGCCCAAGACCAAATACCAGTCATGAAACCTTAGTCTCTTAAATTTGAAAAACATGCCTCCACGGAACATGGTTTAGAATATTTACACAAATCCAGCATCACTGCCCTGTACCGTAGACTGATTCGATTCTTTCTGCAACCGCCCGATCAAGCTTCGAGAGACTATATTGTAGGAATTCATGTACTTGTCCGCACAATTGCCTAGACATTTCTCCTCGTTTGAGTCTAGCCGCGAGCCAGGCTTGGGGACACATTTGTCGTAACAATTTGAATTTATCTTCTCGAGTAATTGTGTCGCGTTGGCCAGTGCCATCTCCTTCTTTACCTGGGAAATGATCGATTCCTTTTTCTGCTCCTTTGACGAATTTAGCCCGAACGTGTTCCCAAGGCTTTCCATAATAACTGGTTGATTTTCAACGAATGGATGCGGGCCGGAGTTTCGGATTTTCTTGATCGACGTCTTGTCACGAGATATTGATAGATCATCTTGACCCGTTTAAATTACATGAACCTTACGAGAGGGGTTTGTGTTAACAAGAAACATCCTGAACAAGACTCCAATTAGATGCACGAGTCTTGGTAGGCACAATGATCTCCTTGATTTCCATCAAATATAATATAGCACAGGGTTCCAATGCTAGAGCGCAAATCTAAGAATTGCATCCACCAGCAACACAAAGATCTCTGGACCGCACTTACGTCTCAGCTATGTTGAAATTTCAGTGGCCGAGCGAGACTCAATTATGCTAGGCAAAACGTTTGCAATCATGACTAGTGATGGGCAGTTTCATGCGCTTGTTTCGGTACGTCCCGTCAACTCCCTATTTGGCTGCTGTGAGAGACGCGAGGAGCATCTATTCCATTGACCTGCCATTCCATCAACTGGTTGAATCTACCGCTTCTTCCCTTTGCTGATAGCTCGGCAAAGGAACCGTCTTCAACCAAGCTCCCGTTATCGAGGACATAGATGTAATCACATTGTTTGATTGTGCTCAAACGATGAGCAATGGATATTGTCGTACTTTCACCTTTCATGAGTTCCGATATCGTATCATTGACAAGTATTTCACTCTCGGAATCCAAAGCTGACGTAGCCTATGATGAGCTCGTACATTTGCGACTTTACCTCGTCAAGAATTAATATTTTGGGGTTTCGTATTAGTGCGCGAGCAATTGCTATTCTTTGCTTCTGACCCCCGCTTAGTTGAGCGCCTTTTGGGCCCACATGTGTCTCCATACCGTCTGGGAAATCGGATATGAAATCACAGTTAGCTCTTCTAGCAGCCAAGAGCACCTCCGACCTAGAAGCGTTTGGCTTCCCGTAGAGGATGTTTTCGCCAATGGTCCCTGAGAAGAGCACTATACTGTTATTGCTGAGCTCGAGGAGATAATTTACCTGGCTCTTGTGAAACAACTCCTATTTGTCTCCTTAGTTGGGTAATGTTCATTGATTGAATGTCTTTATTATCGATGGTAATTTTTCCCGACCCAAGATTGTAAAAACGTAATAGCAAGGAGCTTATCGTGGACTTTCCTCCACCACTTGCCGATACAATTCCTACATTCTGGCCTGGGGTAATAGCGAATGTAAGCCCATTCAAAATTGGCACCTTTGGTCGAGTGGGATAGGAAAAGTGAACTTTTGTAAGATAGGGTAATTCGACACTTTACCATCTTCGAAGCGAATCGTCCCGGGTATTATCCTGACTGGAAACCCAACTAAATCTTAGAAATCATTCTTGCTTAACGCAATACTTGTAGTGCTAATTGTGGGCTTCCGATCAAGGAGCTCAAATAGCCTAGTGGCAGCACCTAGACCTTTCATCAACTCACTGTAGAAAGAAGATAGACCAAACATAGACGAGCCTGTATAGGCTGTATACATCAGGAAAGAGGAGAGCTGTCCAATGCTAATCGTACCTGCAGAAACCATCCGTCCGCCAATCGCAAGCACAGTCAGCACAGTGAAATTTCCAGTAAGGCCAGTCTATACTGTTAAATAATGAGCATTTCTGGAACCTACTAGACTGAAGAAGGTTGCATTAGCCAAAGCTTCCGTCTTTCCTAAGCGAAATATTTCTTTAACACGTTCAGTATATCTTCGGGTTTCGAGAATTTCTCCAGAGAATGCTTGGAGTGTCCTTATACTCGATAAGCGCTCTTCAGATACTCTTGTCAAACTTCCCAAAGCTTTCTGAATGCTCAAGCTGAGAGATCGGATAAACCTCCCATAGAAAAAGGCACCAATGCCAAGTGTTGGGACTATAAGCATCATGATACCAGTCAGTTTGACAGTTACGTAAGCCATCATCGACAGTCCTGCAGTAGCGGTAACTACAGAGCGAAGCCCGTCGCTAAAATTCTGGGTCAATGTTTTGCCCACTCTAGAAAATAAGCAATGATGACAATTCTAATCACATCGTGGTATCATAAGAGAGTCGAGAAATGAGATCGCCGCTACATTAAGTATTTCAACACAAGTATAGTACCTCGAGTTAGCGTCGAAGAATTCTGCGTCCTGGCGAAACGTTTTCGAATATAGTCGTGTCCTTAATCTTGCGACAATACGTTCCCCTGCAATTCGTAGTATAAGAATCCTTCCAAAGTTCGCAGCGGAACCAGCCAGGAACACCGCACCCAGGGCGACATAGAAGTCAGATAGTCTTAGGCCAAACATGACTTGATCCATTGATGAATCAGCCGTAGCAACGTCTAAAATTCGGCCAATGCTGAATGGAATTGATAATGACACAGCTGAAGATACACAAAGAAGAGCAAAAGCGCTAGTCAGAGCTCCTTTTTCCGCTTTCGCAAGCGCGAACAGCCTCCACACGCTGTTATTGCTGTCCTTTGATTTGCTGTCTCGGTCTTCCAACTTAGCCGTCAGGTTGACCTGAGAGGCATTTTTGGCCTTCTCGGACAACACAAACCCATCCTCGGAAGAATTGTGATCGTGTTTGTCGTCAATTGGGGAATTTGATGGTTTGGTCGAGTACTTTGATCTGATCAATATTGTTGAAGCTGAATTGATACAAATGCCTGGCGATAGAAGCCTGTACAAGGGTGGCCTTACGATTGACAGCCTGCGATTTCTAATCGCAGTGGCCCTCAATCCTAATGCCATGGATGCGGTCACTGTGCGCTTCAGCGGCTTCGCCTTTGTGTATGACGCTACTCAACAACGGGAGACCTGTCAGGAACAAAATTCGCGGGGATCCTTTCCCAGAATGGTAATTTCTTGCCCAAAATGATTGGGCTAGTATG
>JAABUO010001263.1_pt1 | contig 34253 bp, 35 predicted proteins | sample 5559291 | NCBI WGS metagenome assembly JAABUO01 (sample SAMN10711878, study PRJNA513372) | rock metagenome | isolation source: Antarctica rocks | place: Antarctica: Victoria Land, Finger Mt sud | reverse complement strand
AAGACGATAAGACATTGTTACTCCCTGCATGGTCTGTTCGGTCGTTCCGCCTTGGTGGCGAAGACATTGTTGGGAAAGAATTGGTCTGCTGCCGTGCGGTGTTCTCACTGAGACGCGTCGCGTAATCTGCGAAAATCCATTTGACTTCCCAAAACGGCAATTACATTAATCACACAGTAGGCAATAGAACAAACGCTAATTGCCAAACTAACCTGCTGCACCGACTTTTATTATACCAAACTGTTCTACATTGTTTGCATCTTTGGAGATACCTTATCGTGTGTCCTTAGTGGATTAAAGCCCTGACAAAGGATCGGCCCTTAGCCAACCAATATGAATCAACTAACTTCTACACCCACTGCTACAGCTCTAAACATTTCTATTGATGATGGCGTCAGTCCATTATACAGCAGCAGAGAACATACCTCGATATTCTCAAGCAACAGTATCCGAACCGATAATATAAACAGCGTCTCATCAGTGATCGACACGTTGTGCCAGTATTGTTCAGCGCCTCAGCGCTATGTGACTGATCCATGCGGCCATCTTGTATGCATGCATTGTACCGAAGCTCGTCAAAGAGAGGGTCAGCAACCATTTTGCTATTGTGGAATAGAGCTCAAATCTGTTCGAGAAGTCAATACGGATCAGGATGCTTTAGATATATCAATGGCACTTGATACCAAAAATGTCGAGCCTCAATTAGCGGTCTGTGCCGAATGGGCCATACAGAATCTTCCCTTTTACGATCTTACGCGATTTGCTGTTGCTCGAGAATACGCTGTGGTCAGAATTTCAAATGTATTCCCCTTGCTCTCTAAATCACCACTTACGAATAGATTCCGTGGGACTGCAGCTGTGCTGATGTTCAAGGGTTTTTCGGAAATAGCGCTCAGATTGTAAAAAAGTCAGACCAAGCTGCCTCTATTCACTTTATGATGGTGAGATATTTCACGTCTTATATTTATAAATAATAGGACCGTGCGTCTGGGAAAACCATGGATTGTTTTGTGGAATTTTACTCTATTGCAGACGCACAGATTGCGGTTGACCGACGCAACAATCATGTGCTTGTACACCGAAGAGTCTTTGTTTCGCTCTCGACTCAGGAAGACCTTCTCAAGAATCTATTTCCAAGATGGAAAGGACAATGGAAATGCAATCGCCCAATACTTTCCGATGGAATGGTATCAAGCAATTCTCACCTTCAGGGTTATGTCTTCGCAGAGGAGCTTAATGAAATTCTAAAACACGCAAGGACTCATCGCGTAGGTTATGACTTTTTGCTAATCATAGTCTCCTTTCGTAAGGAAGTGCCCCCAACGTCCCTACGAATGTTTAATAAGTATCGTAGTGAAGGTACTATGAGAACGTTCTCGCCTGATGACTAGTTTCCATGGTATACTCCAGAGACATACACTGTTCATCAACGCGATACGATTTATACCACTGTCCACCAAGCTATAAACCAGCTGAAAGTTCAAGTTCGACTCGAGAAGTTTTCCCAAGTCTTGAAAACATCTTTGTTGCATAGCCTCGCCAAGGCTGCAATAATGTGCCCGGCATTTACTGATAAGCAGAAGTTCAGAATTAGCCAAGTAGCAGAATTAAACTACTCAGAATCTTCAATACAGAAACTGCTCGAGAATCTCAGCCTCACTGCCATTGGGCCTGTTCCGTACGCAGCATTACCGTTGATTGAACTTTTTACTCAACTTGGATCACGAATGAACTCCCTTTCCAGCTCAGTCAATTTGGATACGGCTAGCATGAGTCAGGCTGCAATGATAGAAGTATTACGGCTGCACCAAGCAGCACATCTTTTCCTCCCAAGAGGTACAATGACGTTCCCCGTTGCAAGAATCTTTACATGAAACGCCACGATATTTGTATAAGCAGAACACCACCAATATATTTAAAGGCAGTAGATTACTTCATTCCCCATAAAATTAAATTCTGACGACTCTGTTTAAGTTCCCCGATTGTTTGGTAGAACTCAAACGCGATATCGTGCCCAGGTTGAGTGAATTGCGCTTGTGTCAACACTTTTGAAAGCTGTTCAATCGTAAATCCTCCATGATGTTTTACAACGCATCCTTTAGAATCAATATCGCGATGGGGGTGATTGCTGTCTTGGTCATTAAGCATGTTAAGCATGTCAATAATAACCAGCCAGCCACCCGGCTTCACGCATCTTCGTAAGCGAGACGTCAGCAATGGAATATCTTCAATATGATGATATACTGAACTTGCAATCACCAAGTCACTTTCAATACTCGAGTATAGCGAGTCCTCACAATCTGTCAGAAGGTCGGCGCAAATGGCATGCATTTCATCTGCATCAATACCCTGATTATGAACCATCAAATTGAATTCATTCACCTTTTCCGAAGATGTATCAATGCCAATTACCCGCTTAACCGATGATATTAGATTCTGGGAGAGGAAACCCTCGGCACAGCCAAAATCCAAGATGGTCGTCGAAGAGTCGATTATGATCCCATGATCTCGAAGCTTTAGAATTGCATTGGCAGCCTTCTTGGCAGCTTGGGCATTTCCATGACGGTTGTTCGGTCGATTCTGTGTCGAAAAGTCTGGTTTGACATCTGACATTACTCGAGCACTTTCCTTACGAGTACTGGGAGTATCGACTATAATAATGCGGGTTAAAAATATTACTGTAGCCGAACGTGTAATTCGCCTCTGCAGTGAGGAACACTGCGGAGTCTACTTCCAACACATTAAGGTGGTAATTTGATGTCTCTATTGTCGAGTTGCTGTATTTGTTTCCTACAGAAAATTACTCGTTCCCCTCGAAAATTACTTCTAACAAAATTCAAGTTTTTTGTGGTATTTTACCGTAAACCTTAACGGAAAAGCCGGCATTAAACTCAATACATGAAGAAATATCGAAATCTCCGAAATCATCCTTCATGTACCATGCTCCAGAAATGCAAACATCGCATCTTGAACCACTGAAGATAAAGAGCTGCGTATTACAACGGTCTAATTCCATACAGGAATTCTTTAAAAGGTTTGAAGCCAATGTAGGCTACTTTCGTCTGGTTAGACTGCTGACGAAAATGCTAGATACGTTGAGCGAGACTGGATCATTGATATAATGTGGAAAATTTCTTCACGTATCTGCGCTTTGAAGAGATGGGTATCGAGTTATAGTCCAAGCTCATTCAGCCGAAAACCGTCCGCCAACTGTTTGAATTTGTCGATCCGAGGAATCGTATGCATCAATCTCATCAAGCGACACATTATGGTATAGATCCAGTGGAATAAACCCTATGTGCTTCGTATCTCCGAATCCCCCGATATGATAGACAGAAGACACCTGGAACTCCACAAAACGAGTGTCGTGAACTTTGTTTCCAGGCCTCCACCAGACAGCGTCGGGATGTTTTTCAAAAAAACATGTCGCAGCTTGACGGAGGTCGTGTTTTGTTTCTATATATGTCCAGTTCCCCTGTAATGAGATTCTCGGATTTGCGGCTACGGAGTAGACATTTTCAGGCGTGCGTACACTCATACTTATATTGGAGCCAGCGTGCCACTCCTGAGCAATAGTTCCAATGGTCACCATCAGCATTACTACGTTCCCATTCATTCCACAGTCAGCAAAATATTCGATGAGTCCAACAGGACTGTTTGTAAGAGATCCACTTTGGTATACGGCATTCATATCTGCATATTTCTCATAATGAATCAAGTGACGAGCTTCCACAGCAGCTTCTTTGAGACTCTGCCTCCCCGAAGCGAGTATGGCATAGATCAAAGATAAGACTATTACATGGATTGTTGAGGCCATCTCCCAGAAAAAGTAAATATCGACGCAGCGTCACGTGCACCGGATGCCGAAAGAAAGGAGCCTTAATCCAGCCCTTGCGCTGGCTCGGAAGGAGAAGAAAAATGCCCAGCGTAAGCACCGCGAAGAAAAGGCTCAAAAAAGGTCGCAGCAGTATGCACGGAAGAATCCAACCAAACTTGGGAGCGAAATAGCAGAGCTAGAGAAACTCGAAAAGTTAGGACGTCTGAGCGCTCATGACAAATCAATTCTCAGAAAGCTTGAAGACGAGCTCAAAGACATCAAACAATCACGCGGTAGGATAATAACTTTTATCGAGAGTGAAGTACGAAAACAAAAGGAAAGGGACCAGGAAGAGGAGGCACCATTTATTCCCAAAGACCCGAAGCGCAGTATATATTATGATCCAGTCTACAATCCGAAAGGAGTTGCTCCTCCAGGGATGCCATATCGAGAACGGGATGATACGAGCCAATCTGACTCGGATTCTTCAGTATCCAAAATCCCGCTGCCCCCGGGGCCGCCACCTGCGTATGACATCACAACTGGCCACAGCATAGAAGTGGAACCTGCAAAAGCTACTGAGAAATCTGCAGTCGATTCAGATCGCTTACCTAAACCAGATATACAAGTGGAATTTGTTGACGATCAAATTCCGTCACAAATTCCGGTGCCACTTCCAGAAAACACTGCAGAACCAGTCCAAGGTGCCCCAGTACAGATCACTTACTCTTCTGCTCCTGCCCTGAGAGATTTACGTAAAGAAGCCGTGTCAATGATACCTGCAGCTGTTTTGAGGGAAAAGTTAAAGCGATCACGGGCTCCCCGACAGCCAGCCGAATCTGAGCAAAAATATTCCAACGATACCAAGCCCATAATGCGGAGGGTAAATGCTGCTCCTGATGTGTAAGTGTGATTGTGAGTATGTTGGATGTACAGTAAAGGATGTGAATAATATGTGCTGCATGAGACACGCGTTAATGGGCTTTAATTGTCTTGATATCTATTTTGACAAAAAGACCATTCAAGCAATTGACGAACTTCTAGTATTAATGCTTACAAAATTGCCAAAAATTGTCGTGAGGGGGAATCGAACCCCCGGCACGGCCATGGCAAGGCCGTAGGTTACCACTACCCCATCATGACTTCGTGGGATGGTGAAATAACTGCATTATATATACGTGTGAGAGTCACATGATCGCGAAGATTGTTGTCCTGGAAACATATTCCAAGATTCAGAATCAACGAACTTTACAAGGACCGGATGAGATGCCACGGCGGTTGTTATTAAACAGCGTCCTCAAAACGATCGAACAGGGAAAAGCGTCAGATGAGGAGAGCAAAGACCAAGAAGAAGAAGTCGATCGACTTGTCAGATTACTAGATGTTCCATCTGAACCTACCGAGCCTGGCCCTCGAAAAGAGCGAGTACTACGAAAGAAACAATCAAACCTTTCCATTATGTTTTCATCAAAGGTTGACTCACTTGCTCCTGATCTTACCTCATTCCCTTTTAGAGTCCCACCTTCACGGACACCCTCACCAAAATCGGACATCATGACGGACAAGATTACACGACCGGGATGCTGCACATTCTGCTCGAAAGAATTCACTTCCTTGAAGAAGTTGCTACGATGCTCCAGATGTAAGATGCACGTGTGCAGAGCGTGCATACCGCGCGTCTCAAACTCTTTTTCATCAATATACAGAGTCGCTCCGCGGCGAGTCTGTAGAAGATGCTCTACAAAGTATAAGCATCCCTTGAAATCTGTACAAAAACGCATCAATGCTCGTGGAACCATTGGGATGAGTCGAAAACGATCATGGGGGCGCGGAGTCGATATTCTCTCCACACTCCAAAGATGGAGGACGTTTGCATGGTGGGATTGGTATGGAGCAGCAAAGCAAAGCGTTCGGTACATTAATGCGTAACTGTCATGTGATTACTAGCATTTAGGACGGGTGCAAACAGGTCATTCTTCCGACTCATCCCAATCCTCGCCACCTTCGCTTTCATCATCGGTGGCAGCCAAAGCCACCTTCTTATTCCTCTGCATCAGCGCTGCGGCCAAAGAATCAGCTAAAGAAGCTCCACCTCCATCGGACGGCTGAGGTGTTGATGCAAGTGGGACAGGGTCCGCGCCTGGAATTGCCGGAGCAGAAGCATCTCTGGTCTCAATTTTTCGCAGGGGCTTAGACTTTGAGTCGCGTATAGACGCCATAAGGCTATTACGTGCCGGTTCAGCTGGCGGTATTCCAGTCGGTGGACCTGAAGTTGGTGGAGGTAGGGGCGGCGGTGGAGGACCACTGCTTGTAGGTGGCAGTGGCGGAGGCAGAGGTGACCCGTTCATTGGTGGTGGTGGCACTGGCCCACGCATCCCAGAAGGTGGAGGAGGCGGTGGGGGGGCAAAGGTCGAAACGCTTGCTCGCGGAGGTGTAGCAGGAACACTTCTGCCAGGAAGTCTTGGCGATATTCCAATCCCGCTGTCTCTGCTCGGGAGCACAGGAGATATGGGTTCGCGAGCTGGGACTGGCGGCGGTGGAGGCTGTGTATCCCGATTTGGAAGACTTGGCGCATTTGACATCGCATGCGATCCCACTCCTGCAAATGGAGGCGGTACTGCATGAGTCCCTGCTGCTGAGAATGGCGGAGGGACGGCAAAGCGCGACCGTGATGCGGTTGAAGAGTCTTCCAGTGGTGTCTTTGGAGGAATTGCAGGACTTGAAGATGGTGATGGCGACGGTACAGATTCTCTAGGAGCAGGCCGTGGAGGTGCCGGTGCAGATTGACCAACAAGTGTGCTTGTCTGGTGTATACCTGCAAAACTGTTCTGAGGGATCTTCAGTCGACTTGATGAGGCAGGTGGTGATGGTGGCTCTACATCCTCATCGCTTACAACCCGTGGAATATTCGATCTTCTTGATGGAGGAGGGGGAGGGGGATTGCGCCTGCCGTTGGATTGAGAAGACGCTTTTGCAACGGGGCTGCCGGGGGGTGGTGGAGGTGGCGCTTTCGACGATCGGCGGTTTGTCTTCGGCTCTACATCAGTCTCTGCCTCCTCGTCATCAAAAATCGACGTTGGAACGGCCGTCGTTGTCGTAGGTGGTAGTTGAAGACTAGGTTGATTCTCGGTACCATTTTGTGAGACAAAATCTTTGATGAAGTCCGCATTCGCACTAATGTCCTCGTTTGAGATTCCCATCTGGCTCAACTGGTCAAACAGCCCTTTCCAAGAGGGGTCTATATTCTCTGTTTTGAATCCTTGATCAGCATCCCATTCCACATGTCCGACATGCTTGAAATCTGCCGGAGACGAGATCATGGCCTTGCTCACAGGACGCGACCTGGAAGAGCCTTTCGCCAAGTGTCTCCCCATGCTGTTTCTCATCCTACCCCCACCATTGGCAGAAGGACTCGCTGCATGGGGTCCCTGAACTTTTGCTCTTACACCAGAACGATCTCGAGCATTAATCTTTTTCAGGAAATGTGAAGCTTCCGATTCCTCCACAAACAGAAGCCCAGCCATGCACTGCTCAAGTTCAAAAGAATGGAAGTAGGTGCGATCTTGGTTGTACCCAAAGCCTTCGTACAGTTCTTGATCCCATATGACTCCGCGACTCCCGTTGATATCGACCATTTTGAGGAAGAAGGCATTTCCTACGAGGTCGTTGGTGAGCACGACAGCGCCAGAGAGGCCGGTGTAGGACCACTTGCCTGGATCGGGATATGCTACATACAGTCGGGCGACCGCTGCGGTCTGTATCTTGTTGGAGCTGGAGGGGATGGTGCGCTTGATGCGGTCCTTGTCCTGCCCGGTCAGCAAGGATGAGGAAGGCATTTCCTCTGCTGCTGCTGCTGCTGCTTGCTGTTGTCAGCTCCAATCTCGGTAGGCTTGAAATGGTGCGGTTTCAGTGACGAGCGACCCCAACCACTCCACGACCACGTAACCATCGAGTCCACCGAGAAAGGCAGGAAATGGCAGACAACGAACAGCAATTCACCACACAGCCCTACATCCCGTCCGAGGAAGCCTTGAAGTCGGGGGCATTTGACAAGATCCCGAAAGACGAAGTGCGCCTCGCGGAAGAGAAGCATCACCGCGCTGCACCAGGACCAGCTATGCCAAAGGAGGGCGTGCCGGCGCCGAAATCGAGGGATGAGTTACATGCACAAGCAGAGGCGCTGAACAAGCCGAGCGGAAAGTGAACGGAACTGAGACGGAGGCATTTCATGATGGTGATAAAGGTTTAATCTAAGTTCATTTTCACTTTCTACAAAGGTGGTAGGATCTTGCCCACCCACTCGCATAGAGTGTTTATCTCCTCCATGCTAGCCGTATGCCCCATTGGATACTCGTGCCAATCCACAGGCTGCTTCATGGCTTTCAGTTTCTCCCTCGTCATTTCTCCAAAGCGACACTGCACGACGGGATCGGCTGTTCCATGTCCTTGAAATACCTCAGTTTTAGCATTTCGGTCAGCCCTCATCTAATCCGTTAGTAGAGATCTAGGGCGTTGCATACGGCTGGGAATTTCCGGTGAAGGGGAAGATAGGTCGAGAGAGCAATGATGCCGCCGAGCTTTCTCTCGCAGGTCAAGCCAGCAAGTAATGAAACTGCACCACCTTGACTAAAACCACCAACAATGACGCGATCACTGCCAATGCCGCGATCAACTTCCTCCGACACCAGCTGGTGGATGAGGGAAGCACTTTTCAGAATTCCGGCATCATCCTCCTCAGCGTCTATTTCTAGCGCAAGCATGTCGTACCATCCTGGCATTTTCATTCCCGCATTGAGCGTAATGGGTATACTTGGCGCATTTGGAAAGACATAAGCTATATGCTGCCGACTCTGATGTTGTCGAAATTGTTCAGCAAGGAAAGTCCATCCAGAACCAGTGTCCCCAAGTCCTCCAATTTAGTATCATATCAAGGCCCTACATACCATGGGCAAATATGATGGTAGCCGTGTGCGTGCTTATGGCGGGGATTCGCACAGCCGATATAGTCGTCATTATTATGGCGTTGTATACATTTAGGGTACAGGTATGTTCAATGACCAGCTGGGCGGCTTGAACGATAATTTACAAATCAAGTCGAATCCCCAACAACTACCGGACTTTCTGACGCTTGGCTGTAGTTGGTGGCTCCTCTTCCTCGTCTTCTTCCTCCTCCTCCTCCTCCAGGGAGAGGATGAATGGCCAGATCCACTTCCACGTTCCCTGGTTCAGCCGTATATCGCGGGTCTTTTCTCTGATAAACTTGCGTAGTTCTTTGATTCCTTCGTTGAGTGATGCAACGGGAGTGTCGTAATATCTGTCGATCAGAATTGCAGAACTCATCCATTCCATGGGCGAGTACTTTCTATTGTAAGTCAAGGGTCCCCAGCTGTTCGTAAATGTTTCCGGATATGTCTCAGCTAGCTTCGAATAAATATTGAAAACACGATGTAGGCGATCGCGAAACCGACGGTCACACTTGTCCCCATTTTTAAGAAGAAACTTCCCGCAAGCAGCTGCAGTCGCTTGGAATACTGCTTCTTCTCCCAGCAAGTCAATGTACTTTATCATGAGCATTACTGCTACCGTCAGATGAAAGTCCAGCGCACGGCCAGGATTTTCTAGGAGGGTTCTCACGACGGGATACTCGCGTATCAGCTCACGTGCGAAGTCCTGCAAGGGCCCTGTGGTGGCTTGCATCTTCTCAGAGGGGCGCAAAGGGACACCTTTCTGAACTCGGGAAAACAGTTCCTCTTGGTCGGCACGTGTCAGTCCGGTATATTCTATACAGAGTAGCTCAGTATCCTCAAACCGCCTCTTGACATCTTCTGGGATTTTTTGGATACGTGAGCTCGCTGTCTTGTTGTCACAATAATAATACCTGCCCTTTACGTTTGGCTTCGAGTAGGCGATTTTCCCTTCCATGAATCTGACATATTAGCAAACGATCTCGAATTTGTGTACGCTTGAATGGAGGACAGTCTTTGTTTACCGTCTATACACACCCTATACTGTCTCCTCTTACCCGCAGCATTTTCCTTTACTGTTATGGAGAATATGACTGGAGGTACGTAAAAGTTGTTTAGCAGGCTGCTAATAAGCTCACTCTTCATCTTGTCGGGCCAGACAACGTCTCTTTGATACTCGGGGTCGAGATCCATGTACTCCGAGCTCAACAGATCGTATAATTCAATCACAGTCCTGTTGAATGGTCTTGGTTTCGGTAGTAGTAAAGCAAAGGGATCCTTATTTGCATCATCTTCATTCTCCTCCTCTTCGTCGAACTCGTCTTCGTACTCCTGCGTGGTAGTCCCGGCCTTCGGGTCGGTCGCATCTGTGCTTTGGCGGCCGTTTGTGCTTGGCTTGCTCTTCCGAGATGCAACCATTGTGCGAGCCGCCGGATGCGACATTACACGCGCGTTGTAGCCCAGTATTGGCTGACGGGGTTAATTAGTACCTGTTTGGGGGAAACTTTCGAGATGACCAGCTAGCACTGCAAAAAGATGGGTTCAACACGCAAAAAGAATCAGAAAAAGGCGGATTTTGCCAAGCCCAAGCTCAAAGTCGGCAAATCAAAAGCTAAGCCCTCAAACTATACGAATGTCAACTTTCAATCGAAAGGCATCGTTGTTGCCGATCAATCCATTGGCAGGGGAGAACACAGAGAACAGGTTTATGAGCATCAAATGGCCATGCTCAAACATCATAGTCATACTACGAGAAAGGAGGCGTTGTCTTATCTCTACTCACATCCTGCAGCCCCAGAAGCAACAGCCATGCTCATCCAAAGAGCAACACCATTGATTATGGATAAGTCCTCACAGGTCCGACAAGCTCTTCTCAAGCTGATTGAGTCAATTCCATTATCAGTGATAATAGCCCACATCAAACTCGTTATTTTGCACATACACGCTGGGATGACCCATATCTCCCCAGATATCCGACATGACTCAACAAAACTCCTCCTTTCGTTGATCAAAGAGTGCCCGGTCGAAATTGTTACCCATGCATGGGAAAAGAGCATTGTCTGTTTCTTATCCCTGTGTGGATGGAACGATGAGAAGCGTTCGACGACAATCTATGGAAGTCGGCCCAATTTGTCAATGAATCTTGATGTGTTGCATGAGCTCCTAAAAGCTGGACTCAGTTCCGATGAGACGGCCGCAAAACCTATAGGTTTTCACCCACATCTCCATAAACATCTAATACCTCATAGTTCCTCGCCTTATGCAAGTCTTTCACTCTTCTCCAATGTTGGATCGCTGAAATCGACCGAAACACCGCAACAGAGACGCGACGTTCTTGTGCGATACCTAAACACTCTGAGAAAGGGCCTAGATGATGTTCGGAAAGGTGGAGGGCAAGAAGGGAGAATCTGCAAAAGCATCGAGTCACTCTTATTCATCAAATAAAGATTCCTGTGGGTTAACAGCGTCTATGGTCTCCATGAAATCTGTCAAGCTTCCCATGATATCTTCGTAGATTTTCATGGCAGAGTATACTGAAGGATTATAGTCCATGTTGACTGATGGAATGTCAAACGCGTCGGACTTGCCCTGCATATGCACGTATGACAGTTCCAATGGGAAAAGTGGTTCGAAGCCATTGCTTTGAGCTACAATATTGGCAAGCTTCCTTGCAGCTTTATGGAGGGCGGCATTACTTTCTTTCCTGTTGATTGTACTCAAATAAAAGATTGCTAAATATTAGAATGCGTTGCATTTGCAATACTTTGCCCTTGTGGACACGATCCTGTTCCACTGCCATGTACAATTACTTGTATTGGCTCTTCAAAGCTGTTGATACTACCAGGAGGAAAGGTGACAAATGCAGCAACGCTGTCATCAGACACCAAACTGTCACAAGGGTGATTTAGTGCAACGATATATTTTGCAATACCTGTGGCCTTGTCATCAATTGCCGAGCTTGAGATAATAATATGATCAGCCAAACATCTTTCGCCATTTTCAAAATTGACAGCCTGAGTTTCTACATTTTTAATCCTCCTATCCAGCATATACGTCGCTCCTTTGACAGCAGAGGCACGGCAAAAGGCTTGAGCAATTTCTCCGCCACCTCCATACATTGGAACCACAATAGGAAACTCGCCGTAAACACCAATGGACGTCAAATGACGGTGTACTCGAGACAGGCCATCAGCAGTACTGATGTTCTTTACTGGAGATAACGCAAGAGCAAATTCGACGAATAGTGCAATGCGATCTGAGATATGAAATACATCCGATAAGAACTGGGAAAAGTCTTGATCTGATCGGTCTGAATTTAGCATACCATTAAGATTAGATGAACTCACCTTTCCATATTCCGTGATTGGCATCATCTTCATATTGCAAAGCGAATTTCATGAAACGCATGAGATGCCTCTTTGCTATGAGGTCAATGGCCGGGGATGTAAAGATATCCTCCTTTGAACTTGGAACTCTGCTCAGCCTGCTTGATGTCTCCTCAAGGATGTAGAAGTTGGAAAAAGCCTTGAACTCAAGATAGTTGTAAACCTTTGAAGCCACTAGTAGACCAGCCATCTCAGAGTTTGCGTAAAACATGTGTGGAGACAACTCAATTGCATAGGCTCGAGAAAAAGCTAATTTGCTTCGGTCCATTTGAACCACCACATCGCGGTAAGGATTCGAATCGACCATACACTTCATTTCAGCTAATGCAGTCAGATCATCTAAGCTTAGTGCAGCCCAATGACCACCATAGAAGTCATTGCTATCCACGTGTAATAATGTTTTGCCTGCTCTTGCAAGGGCTCTGGAAATTAGACCGAAAATCGTTGAACTCACGCAGCAGCAATGGATTCTGTGAGACCAGTCCCGATAACAATAATATCATATTTCTCGTGGTCCATGACCCATTAGTGTACGCGTGCTTGTAAATAATAACGGCCCATTCATGCTAATCACGTGACGTTGAACCGCGCTGTGGCATGTGCCACAATTGTACTTGTGGAAGCCAAGAGAGAATGTGCCGCTTTTTTTAAGAAATGCCGTCGATGCTTCTTCAGCGGAGAAGAATTCTTTTTGGCATCATCCTTGGTGCAGGAATATTTGGTTTCTACTTCTTTATCGGCATCGTCTTTCATGAGCGTTTCAACTTGCCTAGACCGAAACACATATTTGGATCCAAAGAACAACTTCTCATACCACATGATGAGAAGTCTCCGCCAGACACAAATCCTTTTGCAAACTTCGCGCGTGACGAGCACCCTATTGGGAATCTCATAAAAGAGAGTAGACAACATTTCGACGAGTATACTGCGAATCAATCGAAATCACTCACCGATGCTATCCGTGCATACAAACAGCGTTATGGGCGTCCTCCTCCCCCAAAGTTTGGCATATGGTATGATTTTGCTGTTAAAAGAGGCAGCAAGGTCATTGATGATTTCCAGCAGATAAATGACGACATCCGACCTTTGTGGAGTGTACCGCCACTAGAATTACGCAGACTGGCACATTCTCTGCCTTTCAACTCTCGAGGAGTCGCTGGTATTTCGATTCGAGACGGAAAAGCTAGTATAGTCGAGGGCACGCAGGGAGGAAGCTGGCGTGTACCCGTATTTCGAAGCATGTTTGACTCATTTGCTCAGCACCTACCGGATATGGATATTGCAATGAATGATCTCGATCAACCAAGACTAGTGGTTCCATGGGAAACCATTCAAAAGGCGCTTAAGGTGGAAGAATCCACGCGTTCTTTACCACAAACGCCAGTTAATCTCTACTCTCACCATCAATTAGACGGGCCATCCAATCTTGGTGCTGAGGGTGAGTGGTACGACATGTCTGGAAAACAATTCTATGAGACAGCGAGGCTTGGATGTCCACCAGAGTCTTCTGCCCCGAGTGCGAGTTTGATTACGTCGGATTTCGCCATGATGACACCAAACCAGAAATCACTACTTGTCCATGCTTCCAATGGATTTGTTAGCAATTTTAATCTATCCTCAGATCTTTGCCATCAGCCAGATTTACAGGCCTACCATGGATTTCTCATTGCGCCGAGTACCATTGTTACCTCACAAAAGATTTTGCCAATATTTAGCGAATCAAAAGTCAATGTCAATAATGATATCCTGTTTCCTGCAAATATGTACTGGACGAAAGACGAACGGTACGTTTATGATGCAACGAATGACGTAGACTGGGATGGAAAGCGTGATTTGGCTATTTGGCGAGGTATAACTTCTGGAGGCGTTCAAGTGTCAACTAATTGGAATGGCTTCCACAGACATCGAATGGTAATGCTGTCAAATTCATCAATAACTCAATCCTACGACATCCTACTTAATGATCCCAAACGAGATGGAAAGTTCATAAAAGAAAGTTGCTCTGTGTCATCTTTCGCCGATGAACATTTAGACATTGGCTTCACTCACATCGAATATTGCGTGCCGAATTGCAGCTTCTTATTCGATAAGTTTACAAAGAAGCCAATGACAAATCTGAGTGAGCAATTTGAAGACAAAGTTGTGGTTGATGTCGACGGCCATTCGTTCTCTGGTAGATGGCGGGCTTTTCTCCAGTCCAAGTCACTTGGTCTGAAGGCGACAATATTTCGCGAGTGGCATGATAGCAGACTCACAGCATGGCAACATTTTGTCCCAATGGACAATCGATTTGGTGACTTTTACTCCATTTTATCATATTTCTTTGGCCTCAAAGATAATGACTCGTTTATCGCGGCTCATGATGAAGAAGCCAGGTATATTGCTGAAGAGGGACGGAAATGGGCCATGGATGTCCTGAGGAATGAGGACATTGAGGTGTATATGTTTCGGTTATTTCTGGAGTACGCAAGGGTGCTTGATGACAAGCGCGATTACATAGGACATTAGGTGATTAGTCTAGCATTTTTCTCGTACAGTAGGAAAGCTCTGTTTAAGCTCATACACAACCTTAGGTTGGTTTGGCTCTTCAATTTGTAGTTTCTGTGTTGTCACGTGCGAAAACCGTGTCTACCAAAAGTCGCCGGTTCGACTGAACGGTTCGCGACTGTTCACCGGGCAAGCCTATGAAACCCAAATTTCTCCTAATAAATTCTGCGAATGCATACTAATGCTCTGTCGTGTGAACTACAATCTGGACTTGATAACGTTGTGGAGTTGGTGAAGACAAATCAGCCGAGTAGACTTCAAGAATCTTTGAAGTTTCTTCAAAAGCTACCTTCGGATATACATTGGCTTTCATCAGACGACTTACATATTATTGTTACGTGTACACTGGAAATCTTCGATCATGAGGGAAGCGCGTTGACATGGTTGAAGACAAAACTCAAAGATCAATTTGGGAAATGTTGGATCTGTGCACGGACCTTTCACAAATTAAAGGCAGAAGTAAGAGCGAAACGGGTCGTCGAGTACGGCTTTGACGACCCAAGTGAAGACTCGCTGTTCACTAGCCTTGACGGTTGGGATGTGGAGCGTCTGTGTTTCTCGATGAATAGAGCGAATGAAATGTTGAAGCAGAATGCTAATATTTCTGTTAAGTCCTTACCTTCGGATCTATTGTCTTCATTGTACGAGTGTATGCTGGAACCGTCCATATTAAGGACTGCACGACTTTATGAATTGTTCAAATCTGTATTTTTGGCTGTGCAACAAGGAGGTCGATTTATGCGCTTGTCTGAGGATGTTGTACCAGGCATGATCACACTACTTTTTTCGGAAGATCAAAGATTGAGGCAGTGGGCTGAAAAGTCATTCTCGAAACTGAGCAGAGTTATTCTGTTTCAAGACTTCAACACAATTTTACAAGTCGAATTGCACAGAAACCTTCGGATGTATTTGCTTGAACCTGAATCTCGTGAAGTCATCTCACGTATCCTCTATGGCTTGCCACACATACTCAAAGTGGTTGATCTGAAGATTGTTACTGAGTTTCTGTGCTCCAGTGATTGTGATATGGCGAGATTGATAGCGGCTCAGGCCATGAATGTCGAAAATGGACCATTGATAGCGTTGAGGTCTCTGGCTGAGCTTTTAAAGAAGTTGGGTACCGGATATTGGGGTCGCGTTTCTCCTATCATACCAATAAGCACAATGGAAGGTATCATGGGCAGTAGGAAAGTGCAGGAGCTTTTTGAACATCCTGATTTGATTGGAAAATTGGAAATTGCTTGCGACGAGTCCGACCTCACTGAATGGATTTTACCGTTTATACGCTCGACAGATCGAGTTTCTCGACAGCGAGTATCCGGCCTCCTTCTTCTAATGCTATTGGAGCGATTCCAGCATCCGCGCTTTCCTCCCAAAGCGCGCCGAGAATACGCTTACTATGGCCTGGAAACTCTTAAACTGCTCTTGGAAGACGCCTCCATCAACTTCACAGATCCGTCGGAGTCAAACAATATATTGCAAAAGGATACCCGAGACATCGCCTTAAAATATGTGAAACCCGTATTTGACATGGCATGCCCTTTTTTTCCGCCCGATAACCCAATGGACGCCAAATTACAGGTTGTTGCTCACCAAGTGGTCTGCTTTGCTGTATCCATTGATTGTTCAAGGCTTCAAAACGACTTCCTCGCATTCACTAAAGACAAAACCCCACCCATAATAAAGCTAAGCACCATGTATACAGACATGTATATGCACGCAATGGGTTCAATCACCGTGAACGATTCTGAATTTCCTCTTCAGGTTTTACGTAGTGTCAGACCTTCGGCTTTCGTCGACTCACTGGAGAATATTAACACGGACACCGATATCAGAGATTTCAATCAATGCGTTGAAGAAGTACGGAAAGCGACAAGAAGCATCCTTCAAAGGGTAGAAGAGTTTGACGATAGTTCTGCAAAGGCTCTCTTTAAATCTCGAGATGCTTGCATAACAGTGGCTTCTCTACTTTTCAGTCCAGACAATGGTATTTACCAAGCAAATTTAGATTTAGTGAAGCAAGGCTTCGAAGCGACTGGTAAGACTGAAGCTTTACGAGGGATGCTCCAACAATCTTTTGAGGCTACTATTGAAGGGCTGGCATCCGCCATGTCAACAATTTGTAGTCTTGGTCTCTTTTCTCCTGTTCCCCGATTAGTGAGAACTTGTGTCTCCGTTATAGAGATAATTTGCTCTCCAGCCAATGGTATTATAATTGGAGTTCAATTGGACAACACATCTCGGTTGGTCTTACAAAAGCTTTGGAAGGAGACTTGGCGGATGCTCGAAATATTGTTTAGAACAACACCATCTTGGTCCACTAAAATCGCCAGAGATTTAATCACTGAATTTATGCGTGATGCTTTAGAACTTGCCGATAATCTTTTCATTGTCTTGCAGCCTTTGGCGAGAGCAATTGGCGGTTTTGATGATTCTAGCAGCGACTTGGCGTCTACCACTTCTATGATGGGCTTAGAAAGAACTCTACTTCAGAGTTGTTCTTCTGCTGTAAAGCCAATTTCTTCATGGCTTCGACTGAATGATGATTCACTTTTAATTTGGTGCCTCAACTTGCTAACCTCTATAATACATCGATTTGCGCAAGCAAAGCTGCAGTTGGATGATAGTGCAATCTCGTATTTGGAGGGAATTGCTCACCATCGCAAAGGTTTCAAAAATAAGCTCGATGAGGAAGCTTGTGCCAAGATAATTCTAGCTCTAAGTGAACTTACAGGTGGCGTTGCAAATAACGAAACTTCATCCGGTACCTCGAAACTAATGGGAATATCGCAATCGAAAACTTTGTCAAAGAGTCAGCTTGAAAGGCTTGATATTTCAAAATCAGAGACCAATTCCGATAATGATTCAGACAATGGCCAGAGACTCACACGAGAAAACAGTGAGACTTCTTCAATATCTTCAAGATACAACGATAAGTCCCGTACAATTATGTCAGCGCTGCCACTGAAATCATCCATGATCACTCATTCATCCAAGTCCACCGGAAAGACAACTGCTCTAGACCGTTTGAAAGCTAATATAAGGCTTGAAAATCAAGAGCGCAAAGCTCTAGGGGGATCTCCAAAAATCGGTACCAATGGAATGTTGAAAACCAAGCATAGTGATCTACGCGCGGTACGTCGAGCTCCTGTGCAGCCCAGTAAATATACTTCCAAACGGCAAGACTCATCGTCGTCTTCAGCGTCAAGTGACAGTGATACAGAAGGCTTGTTTTCAGAGCCTAAAGCGCACAGATCACCGAAAATCAGGAAGGTTGAGAAAAAGACTATCCAATCTCTACAGAGCGCAGTTGTTACAGAGGAAATGCAGTCTGTCAAACGACAAATGCAGCGTGAAAAGGCTCTCAGAAATGCTCGAGCACGTGTTACCCCAGATCTAAGCCCTCTCTATCGAAAAATATTACAGTGGAACTTTGATCATGATGGAGACATGCCACCAAACATTGATTCTGAACAGCTGCAGGGAGTCTCCAATACCTACCCGGAGGCTGCTAAGTATTACAAGACCTTCGAACCACTTCTGCTGTGCGAAGGATGGGAGCAAGTGCGTCAAGCTGTTGAACAACAAGCTTACTCACGCTCAAAGTGCACAGTCGTAAGCAGGGCCGCTGTTGATGATTTTGTAGACGTTTATGCTCAAGTTTCATACAAAACTGTGTCCAACAACAATCTTGCAACTCCTGATCTATTGGTTTTGTACTGCGGCAGTAAGGATGGGCAGCTAGGGCAAAAGTGCTTTGGCAAAGTTCAATCTTTGGCGAAGAAAAAAGACTTGGTGGAGTTGACAATTCGATGCTTGCCCAGTGCAAGATTGCTTGAGACACTTCGTCCAAAGGCTGAGATCGATATATTGAAATTGTTCAAGTACAGTCATTTGTAGCATTTACTAACAACAGCATGACGCCAGTCGAGAGGGAGTATGCTGCGCTTCTAGGCTTGCAATACTACGATATGTGCGATGAAATTATTCATGCAAGAGCACAACCTCTCGTAGCAGCAGCTGAAGGAGATGTATCAAAGGCCATGAATGACTACGGAGTCAACGAGCCCCAAGCTAGAGCCATTATTGGGGCAGTACATAATGAAGGATTTAGCTTGATCCAGGGGTAGGTGTTCACATTCTCTTTCTAATCGCTAGTCCTCCGGGTACAGGTAAAACGAAAACCATTCTCAGTATTGTCAGCAGCTTTCTTGAAAATGCCTCTCGTGCGGCGCAACAATTAGGCAATGGACATCCTTCATCTGCGCCCCTTCAAACTAAGAAAGTACTTGTTTGTGCTCCGAGTAATGCAGCTGTAGACGAAATAGTCATGCGACTAAAGTCAGGTGTATTTGTCAGCAAGAAAGGTATTATTTCTCCAAAGTTAGTCCGCGTTGGACGAGGTGAGGCGATCAATGCTAGCGTTCGGGACGTTACTCTCGAGGAGCTCGTCGATGCAGAAATAGCGCTACATCAAAATGAAGTCACTGATGCTGTAGGAGCAAACATAACTGCTCTACGGGAGCAAATATCATCAGTCAGAAATGAACTTGATACGAAGCGGGAGCAGCTGGATTCAGCAAGAAAAGTACGTACGGACACAGCATTTTTAGAAGAGCAGATTCGAGTTTTGACTGTCGAACGTAATGCAAAAAGCATGCAGATTGATGAGAGTCGCGAAAAGTCGGCAAAGAACACGAGAAGACTTGGTTTTTACCGACGGCAAGTTCAAAGTCAGATACTTGGAGACGCAGACATCATCTGTGCAACTCTGAGCGGCGCTGGACACGACCTTTTAAGTAGTATGTCAGTCAATTTCGAAACAGTCATCATTGACGAGGCTGCACAGTCCAACGAACTAGGAGCGCTCATACCCTTGAAATACGGATGTCGTCAATGTATTCTGGTAGGTGACCCCAATCAGCTACCTCCGACAATATTATCGAAAGTCGCCGATAATGCTCAGTACTCACAAAGCTTATTCGTGCGGATGCAGAAGAACCGTCCAGAATGTGTGCATCTACTAAATATTCAGTATCGTATGCACCCGCATATCAGTCTTCTACCAAGTCGGCTATTTTACGAATCGAGACTAGTGGACGGTGCAGATATGGACAAACTGACTGCACGAGACTGGCACAATAGCTCCATTTTCAGTCCTTATAGGTTTTTCGATGTAACAAGTCAAGAGCAGCAGGCCCATCGCTCTCATTCAATTTTGAATCGAGCCGAAGTTAATGTGGCTTTGAAAATCTACGAGCGTCTGACGGCTGATTTTGCTCACATTGACTTTGAAGGACGGATTGGAATTGTCACTCCTTACAAACAACAACTGATCGAACTCAAAAACGTTTTTCGCAGTCGGTTTGGTGGAACAGTTTTGGATAGTGTGGACTTCAATACGATAGACGGATTTCAAGGGCAGGAGAAAGATATCATTATTTTATCCTGTGTCCGTGCCGAAGGATCGCAGACATTAGGATTTCTTCGCGACGTCCGACGAATGAATGTGGCATTGACACGCGCAAGATCTTCCTTGTTCATCTTGGGCCATTCAAAGTCTCTGGAGACTAATGTGGTATGGCGTGATCTTATTCACGATGCACGAACGCGCAATATGTATACGAAAGTGGGCACGAAAACCTTTTCAACGTCGACCGTCTTGGACGATGGAGAAATACGAGCCCTCGGGCACGAGGCGACCAGTCAAAAGGTTCCAGATAGTCCGCCGAAGGTCGAAGCCTCCCACGCGATTCCTGAAAAATTGACTTCCACATTGGAGCGGCCCCAGGACTTGGCTGCGAAGCAAAAGCAAGCCTCATCACGCCCAAAACCTATTGGTCAAGTCAGTCCAGACGGTGAAAGTCACATCGCAGCTGCCAATGTACCAAATGAGGCAAAGAATCGCGAAATGAATCCGACACTTAAGACTGCATTAGGGAATGGCAATGAAACCTTACAACCACATCCGACACCCTCCCAATCTTTCTCTTCTTCTGCAAAGCGTAAAAAGCCTGCACCGAGTCTATTTATCCACCGCAAGAAGCCCAATCATTGACGAAGAAGAGATCAACCACTCACCGCGTTGTAATTAGTCAAGACCTCACCTCGTAATTATAGATTCGTCACGTGAGCGTGCGGAGATTGCGATTTCATCTTTTTAAGGTTTCGCCACGACAAAGAACCTCGGACTTGACAGTCTCCTCCAACCCGAATTGATGGCTTGCTTCGCTTCATGCTATTGTGTGAATAGAATGTGACTAGGTGGAAACACAAGCATGGAAGGTTCAAGGCTGACGGGAGTTTATCGATTTCTCACACCTTCAAAAGAGTCTGCAAGTCGGCGAATGGAGTCAGATGGTCGATCAATATCCCAGCCTATTCGCCCGCAAAGTAATCCGGAATCAGCTGGCAGAGGGAAGCTTGGAATAGCACCCTCCGGGGGTTATTCCGACCCAGCTCAAAAGCCTTACGGTGGTCAAGCGGGTGTCGCCAGGGACAGTAGCACGAGTAATCGTGGAACCTCTAGACCAGCCCAGATGACAGACGCCGCGACACCAGCGAAAGAAGCACCTGTCTCTCATGATCAAAGATCGACACTAGAACTTGCAGAATTCCTCCGAATCAGCAATCCGGAGGAATTCAAAAGATATACTGGAAATCCCGGGGATATAGAAAGGCCCAAAAATGGAGGCTCAAAGGGATTTTTTAATTTTTTGGGGCGAAGGAAGAAGTCTTCGATAGAGATTGTGGATCCACTGCAGCAATCTTTGCCCGGGTTTGTAGAACAAAATTCCACGGCGGAAGGACGTCCGTATTACTCTGTTCGGGTAGAGCAGCGCTCGGACGAAGCCAACAACTCATCAAGTAGAGTTCCATCGGTCAGGAATGTTCCTTATGCGGGGAGTGATCAAGATGCTGACTATTATCTGGACAAACTTTTATCTTCTCATGAACATGCAGATACCTTTGGCGCAGCTTCTCCCTCTGAACAGCAATACTCGCCTTATGTCCCCTTCTCAGCTCCCAGTCGGAGTTCAATGGCGAAGAAGGATTACGATCCTCATCGGATGCACCGTAGTCTTCTACCTGGCCGGGGTCCAGCCGGTGTGTACGGGTCTCGCACCCAACAAGAAGTAGTTCTGGGTTCCCGTGCATCTTCAAGGACATTGGTGGAAGGCCGACCTTCTGGATCTACAGCTTCACCTCTCACAGCATCCCGTCGACCGTCGTGGCAGAGCGATCGTCCTACTGCTGGGCCGCCACCGAATACCAAATTACCCCCAATACCCCAGATGTCGGAAACGGGCAGTGCTCGGAGCTCACGAAGATCACTGGCGCCATCCACGCACCGCACAAAGTCAATTTCCTCGGCGAATGGTTCCGCGTCTACAAACGCCAGCCGAATACTGATACTGGAGGAGACAGAACACGAACAACGGGAACGTGAAATCCGCATGTTGCAAAGAAAATTGCACGATATGGATACTCTGCATGCCTCGACATCTGCCAAACTACGGCAGGGGAACCTCGAAGAGGCATTAAATGTCCTTTCAGGAGGCACAGCGAGACCTCAGCAGGATGAGGTAGCATCAAGCCAGGATATGAAGCGACTCTCTGCCCAGCTGCAGGATCTTAATATTACCTTTCCTCAAAGTCCAAAATCCTCAACCTTAAAGCCACAAACCCCACCACTCACTGATAGGCCCCAGTCGCTGACAGAATCTGATAGCTCCTGGGGATCCACGCGAAAGCACCCGCATATCGATCAGATGATTGGGACAAATTCTAGCGAGTCTGAACTTTGGGGGGCAAGACTGAAAGCGCTTCAGGATAAGAATGCACTTTTGGAACGCGCCCTCTTGTGTGTTTTGCAGGAGAAATCTCGCGGTGCAGATACGACAGAGATGGAGGAACTCATATTGAGTCAGATAACTGGTGAGCAAGCCAGATGAGAGCATAAGTGTCATTCATATATATTATACATCCAATTCCAGTTTTTGGAGCAGTGCATCCAGTAGATCAAGCTATTGTAAGCAAACGTGACTAGGAACTATTACCTTTGCATTGTATTCGTTGTCGAGGTAGGAAGCTTTATTGCCAAACTTATCCTCTAGAGGAACTTTCTTTGTCTTTTCATCTACAGACGCGCCTTCTCGAATCCAATACATTTCCGCGAGGTAGAATCGAATCTCATCAATCAAGACAATAGTATCTGTTTCCTGACGACCTTTGATTTCTTGAGCAGACTAGAGGTTACAAAAGGATCAGCCTACCGACACTCACCTCCACAACAATCTCTGCGAATTCGCTTTGAACAATCACTTGCTCAAGATGCTGGGCAAAGTACTGTGAGACAAATTGTTCCAGCCGCTCAGAGCGAGTATGCCAAGCTGCTCGAAGCACGTCGTATATGTTGAATGTCGCGTTTTGTGCTTCAGTCATTTTGGTGGTGATGACGATACAGGAGAGTGCCTTCAACCTCTCCAGGAGCAAAAGATCTGCAGCGTACAGCGTATCCAGCGCACTTTCCAACGGAATATCGACGCGATCGCAGTACAGGAATTTGAGCACAAGAGGGGCGACGTGGGGCTGTACTGTGAGCGGAGTTACAGGCAGTCGCTGCTTTGCACCATGCTCCTCGAACCGCGTCGCCTCTCGGAAGAAGCCGGAAAACATGGCAAAAAAATACTCTGAGCGAATGAGAAGCCTTTGTTAGAAGCCTCCAGTACTTGCACATACGCTTTGTGGGCTGGATAGAAATCGTAGGTATCGCCTTCCACTTCGACAGAGACGATGATATCGGCAATGGAGTCGTTCATCGCATCCAACGAATGCTCCACCGTGCCGCGAAACACCTTCTCCAAAACGTGCTTCTCGCAAAAATCCTCAAAACCAGCCTGCGCTGCTCGTACCTCTTGTCTAGCTATTAGCCAATCATCAAAGCTCAACACACTGTCGTGCATTCCGCCTGCGTCTGTGATTCCTAGATGCCTGCGCATTCAGTAGGTCGAGGATTCCTGGGATCTCTAGTTTCTTGGCAATGGTCGGCATCTTTTCAAACAAATCAAGGCTGAACTCCTTGAATCCGACATAGAGAAACGACACTGCAGCTTCAAAAGCTCGGGGGTCCATACTCTCAAGTAGCTTAATTCGCTTCTTACTTCCCCATCGTCCGTGTAGATTTCGCGCAAAGAAGGAGCTTCGAGCGACGAGGACAATTTTATGCAGATCAAAGGATGTTTCGCGATCGGAGTAGAAGGTGATGTCGGAGAGTTTGGGAGAGGAGCGAACGAGTAGGGATGCAATATGTGACGCAAACGGCTGATTCTCATCGATTGCACGCGTAAAGTCGAAGGAGAGCAGCAATCGTCGTATCCTGTTATTCAAGGCTCCATATAGACAGCGTTCCCTGCAAGAATCAATATCGTATACCAAGACCCTACCAACCCTTGAAATGTATCACGGTCGCATATGGCGCCTTTATCAAGCAGGTACTTCACGACCCCTTCGTGCCCGCATAGGCTGGCGAGGATCAGCGGACTGTAGTCAAATGCATCGATGGCGTTTATATTCACCCCGTAGCTCGTAACGAGAGAATCAACCGCATCCAGGTCCCCTCGTCTGCATGCATCGCAGAGCTCTGCAAACCGACCGCTCTCGCTCTCATCCACTCGCCACAGCTCTGAATCTCCATTCTCGGCAATCCGGCGCTGCACTAGCTTGCCTTTGCCTTCAATCGGCAGATCCTCCAACACGATATCAACCTGCGGGAGTAGAATATTGCCATCCTCTAATGCAATTTCCTCGTCCATTGGCAATCTGATCTTTGGTCGGGTTTCATCCGAGGGCTAGTTTGCAGTCATGGTCACGAGAATCCTGAGTTTTTTGGACAATTATGTACACTACTCTTGAGCAAGGCAGAAGCAACCGCAACCCTTTGGACAGGGTTGATCGGGGCCAGTGAACCAGGCAGTCAAGCAGTCGACGTGGCCCGCATGCTCGCACTTTCCACATGCCGTAAAGCGTCCTTTGATGAAGCATGCGCAGTAGGAACAGCGCAACCTCCCACCATGGCTTCCGCATCTATCACAAGCCAATGTCTCGTAGTTGATTTTCCCAGCACAGGACTGACAGCCAATGCTTCCTGCCAAGCTCTCTGCACGGCGTGGAGGAGACATTTTCTTTGCAAAAGACGAAGAAGACAACGCGCTCGTCGCCATATCTCTGCCATTGTATTTGAGCATCTCAAGCCGTTGCGAAAGGAGGCCCCATGTGAAGAGCATGTTTGCATAGTAGGCCCTATAGGAGCACAAACGGCCTGCATAGAGAGGATCAACCAGATTCTTCGCGACAGGTGAAAACTCGTCGTCGAATTCGTTACTATGCACCATGCATACCTTCACCACATTTGATGCTTCATCAAAAGTAGCACTCGGGGAGGCACGGGTTGCATGAACACTCATGGTTGCACCCCACGACACACCAGCTCCATTCCAACTTTCTGCTGGGCTCACTTTCTTGGATGATGGAGACGCAGATTGCATGGCTACGGCAGCGCGCGTGGAACTAGGGCCAGTGAATTTGCGCACATGTCTCTCTGAAAGCCTGTCCAATTGCCTCTCCGTGTAGTGTTCTGCAGATTCATCCATCCATCCATCAGGCATGCGAAAGCCAGGAGTGGGAGGCGTCACTCCGGTTGAATGCATCTCGTTGTCCCCATAGGACGACGGTATTGACACTGTATAGGGTGTATGCAACTGCGGCGAAGGGTTACTGGCTGGCTGTAAAGAAAGATGAAAATGATCGTGAGAGGAGAAATAATCCGAAAGCCCCTTCTGTCCCAATCCATCTACTGCGTCAGAAAAGACGCAAGCAAGCATGGCCAGCATTTGCACATCTGCTTTCTTTTCATAGTAGCTGAAGAGATCTCCTACAATGCTTCCCAGGATATGGTACCCAAACTTGATCTTCCCCCCATCAATCCAACCTCTTTCTGAGCTCACCACATCAGAATGCTTTTGCTCCATAGGGATGGATTGGGAGACAATCAGCTCAGCTAGGCTCCAGACATCCCCGAGTTCGCTGTATCCATGCTCGTAGGCTACATGCATATTATGCCAACAAACTTGCGCAGGATTGCCCATGATAAGGTAGTCGCGAGCGAGAACTTCTCGTGAAGGAGCCAATTCAGGAAGCTCGTGAATGGAGACTGTTTGGCGGGATTTTGCTGGGCTTGTCCGTTCTGTAAGCTCGGTCGGCAGTTTGACATTGAAAGTTTCGTTGAAATGCCAAGATGGTGGAGGCTTGATCAACAAGTCATCATCGGATAAGAGAGATGGAGAGCTAGAAGCTGAAGATAGAGTAGAACGGGCAGGAGAAGGAGAGGGCTGTCTTGTGAAGGTACCAAATGACTCAACGAAGCGTCCTCTGCGATCCACATTCCCACCAACTTCCCTTATTGCATCCCGTGCTGCTGGAAAGAAACAGACAAGTTTTCCCGATGGAGAAAAGCTTGCACCACTTCCTTTGGCCAAAGGGATCGCATTCTTGAGTTGTGGGCCTTCTGTATCATTTTTTAGGATAACCTCGTCGTCTTCCGACGAGTGTGAAGAGGATTCGGAGTCAAATGGCTCATCTTGAACAAGTTCGCCTAACAAGAACCGTATGCATGGCTCCACTGAAGGTCGTTTGCGAGCTGCGTGCAAAGCGATGATGTGTTGAAGGTGTTGGTGCATTTCGTTGATAGTATCCTCAGCGATAACTCCGGTCTTCTCAATCTCTAAAAGAGAGGGCGTGGCGGGATAATTGGTCGGAAAGGATATTGTCACTCGGAAGAAGACGATCCCTCGTTCTCCTTCAGACGTTGGGCCCCAAGGACCATAAAGCGCAACTGTACACTTTCTGCTCGCGACGTTGACTGCATCATACTTGATCTTTGGAAACTTCTGCCCAACGAGGGCCAACTCTTCCCCTAGACTTTCAGGGCCTTGATTCCACTCTAGGCGATTCCCCAATCGCACCCCTTTCATCCAGTGTAGAGGGTTCAGCTGATGCCTTTGAGGGCCTAATTGACTGCGTTTCGTCATCGTTCCTTCATCGCGTACACGTGCACGTGGCACACCTGCAGGAGGTGGTGCATTCATACTCGTCAGAGAAGAGGCTAGAGCAGCTGAGGATGGGGTCTTGGACGAGGGTGAGGTTGTCGTAGTACGTGGCGTAGGTTCAGGTTCCACACGAAACGTCTTGTACTCGGCACCTCGACGAGTAAGGCGAAACCGCGTCGGTTTCCGTGCATCCTGACCAATAGTCTCCAATACACCACGATCAATGGGCCATACACGCAGTTCTTGGTCTTTGCCCCAAGTCACCATGCTGAAGTCACGGTCATCGACGGAAGAGACGGAAGACCCGCCATGTGCGCGAAACAAGAATTCTTTGACCTGGTCGGTGTGTCCCTCGAAGCGCTCGACGGGTGGATCATAGGTATCTCCACTCGCTCGTCGATCGTAGAGGTGGAGTGCATGGTCGGCGCCACGCTGGGGCATCACCATACAACCCCACCCAAAGGGAGTATGCCGAGCTCGCCATACAGGAAAGGTGGTGTGAATCGTGTGCTCTGGTTCGATCTCATTCTTCTTGTAATCCCAGAACTTTACTGTCTTGTCCAGAGAGCAGGTTAGAATTCCCGATGCTCGCGTTCTATTCCAGTCGATTCCATAGATCTTCGTGTCATGAGCAGCAATCTTACTGACCGGGCTCGACCCTTTCCGATCATCCCAAACAAAGAGGAAGCGATCGTGCGAAGAGGCGAGGAGGTGCTCATCCTGGCGATTCCATTTAATCTGGGTCGCTCCGGCCCTCCACTCTGCAAAGCTAAAGGCGGGCCTCGTGGGGTCGCGAAGGTCCCATACATGGATGAAGGTGTCGATGGAGCAGGTAGCTAGGATGTCGAGATGGTGGGCATGAAAGTTGATGTCGGTAATGGCCCGATCGTGGCCGTGTAGAACGTGCTGTCTGGCGCTGCTGGACGGCGCCTCCAGATTCCACACAAGCGCCTTCTGGTTGGAGGTGGAGACCACCCAGGCGTCTCTCTTGGCGTGCGGGGACCACTGCACGTCGGCCACCTCCCACGCAGTCAGGTGGTGCAGGAAGCGCGGCGGGTCGTAGGGGTTGTCGAGGTCCACGACGATGAGCCCCTTCCGGCTGGCCAGGACGACGTCTCTTCCACAGGGCGAAATGGAGGCCGCATTGATGCTGCCGTCCACCTTGACCTTCCACCCGTCCTCCATCGGCCCTCATTGGTCGTGCGCTCGCTCGCCCATTCGTTGGGTGGAGCACGCACCCAAGCACCCACCGCCACCCACGCCATGGCTGTGCTCCCCAAGAGGATCATCAAGGAGACGGAGCGGCTGATGGCAGACCCCGCGCCCGGCATCATCGCCCGCCCGCACGAGGAGAATCTGCGCTACTTTGACGTGCAGGTCGAGGGCCCAGGGGACAGCGCGTACGAGGGCGGCGAGTTCAGCCTGGAGCTCTTCCTCCCCGAGGACTACCCCATGGCCCCCCCGCGCGTGCGCTTCCTCACCAAGATCTACCACCCCAACATCGACAAGCTGGGCAGGATATGCTTGGATATTTTGAAGGACAAGTGGTCGCCAGCCCTGCAGATCCGCACCGTGCTCCTCTCCATCCAGGCATTGCTGAGCTCGCCCAACCCAGACGACCCCCTCGACAACGAGGTGGCGGAGCGATGGAAGGCGGACGAGAAGGCGGCCATATCTACGGCGAGGGAATGGACAAGGCTATACTCTGTGCAGAGGATAGATTGAACGCCATCTGATGCATCCCTATGCTATTCTAGCCCGGCGTTATCCTGGCTTCATATCCCCGGTGTTTGGTCTCTCTTGATCGGTGCAAAGTAGTTGGCCATCTCCAGGGAGGTCTGCTTGTACCCGCATCGCTCATAGAAGGGCTGATTGTGGGGGGACGAGGCCAGTGTGGTCTTGTAGCAGCCCAGCCTCCTTGCCAGCCCCTCGAGCGTCTTCATAACCACCCGTCCCAGCCGCTTGCCCTGCTCGGATGCGAGCACCGCCACGTCCTCTACATGACCAACAAGCCCGCACGCGTGGATGAACTTGCACTCCACCATCAGCGTCCCGCAGGCTACAATGCGCCGCTGCTCCCCCTCTTTCTCAACGACTATCGTGAAGTAGCCGAGCCCCTTCACCCTGTCGAACCGCTCGTGGAACTGTGGGAGCGAGATGCGCCCCGTGTCGGTGAGCGTCTGCAAGACCTGCAGGAAGCCCAGCTGCAGGTCGTCGCGCCGCAATGGGCGCACCCTGTAGCCCTCTACGCTGCTCCCCTCGCGCTCGCTGCGACTGGGCGTCTCCAGCAGCGCCGGGTCGAAGAGCGAGGCCATGGACGCGACGCAACAGGGCAGGAGGATGGATTCTATCTACCTCTTGCTACCGCGCTGCTGCTTCTGGCCGCCTGCCTTGACCTGTCGGGCCGGCTTGTCCTGCTTCTCACCCTGCTGCCGCTCCTGCTTCTTCTTGCTCTCCTCCTTCCTCTTGCGGTCCTTGGCGTCCCGGATGGCCTGCTCGCGGACAGCGTGGCGGGCCTCGGGGCGCTGGCCCTGCTTCTCCTTGATCACATCGAGCGACGCACCGACGATGGCGCGCTGGTGCTTGACGGTCCTGCGCGACCGCTTCTTGGCCACCTCCTCCGTGATGCCCTTCTTGTGCATGCGGCGGAAGAGGACGGTCCATGCGATGCGGCGGGGGTTTTTGCGCTGCATGAACAGGCTCTTGCTCTTGCTCTGGGCAAAGCGGAAGGTCTTGCTGTCGCCGCGGGCAAAGAGCTGGCCCTTGCCCGGGTATATTTTCTGCCCGCTGAAGGAATCGACTTCGACGCGCATTGTGACTGCTTGACGATGGAGTTCCACAAGATGGGACCCACACAAGTAGGAATACGATAATAGCAAAGATAATAGGATGATAGATTACTTTACAATCCAGTCGTTCAGCGCAAGGCGGTTGCGCTTGATCTCAATGGCGTAGAACTGCATGCGCGGACAAAAGATGGTGTTGGCCTGGTCGTACTCGCCATCCGCCCTCGTGCGCAGCAGGGTTCCAAAGTTGAAGTCGTCCACCTTGCCCTCCCACGGCAGCATCCATGCCCGCCACCTGGCCTTGCCCTCCCTGCTCTTCATCGCCTCCTCGTCGATCGCCCGCACGTCGAGGTCGGGGAAGGTGGCGTTGAGGGAGGCGTAGATGGCATCGTCGTCCTTGGTCAGACGCAGACCGCTCCCCCGATGGCTCTCCAGCAGGGCCCAGTACGTCTGTGCGTGCCCGACCGCCTTGACCGCAAACTGCTGCTCGATCTCTTCCAAATTGGGTGCATTGGCAGCGTCCTCCATCGCTACTCTTTCTTTCCAAACAGCCGCGCTCTGGCCGCCTCGTAGCGCCGCTCTCTCTCCTCTCTGTCGCCCTTCACCGCTTCCGCGTCCGCCTTGGAGGCTCGGGAGGGGCCGCCTGCCTTGGGCTCTCGTTTGAGGATGCGCAGGTCCGGGCGGTACTTTCCACCTGGTCCAGCGGCTTCAAAGTCCTCGACCTTCTGCTCCGTCTTCACGGCCACCAGCTCCTTTCGCTGCGGCTTCACCTCGACCTCCTTCTGCGGGTCGGGCTCGTTGGCTAAGGCTTCCCAGTCCTCCAATTCCGACTTTGCTCGTGCGTCGAGGAGGGAGGTGGTGGTGGTTCACGATTCCCTCTACACCACCAACCCAGCCCAGCCATTACCAGGCGGCCCTCACCGGCAGCCCTCACCAGACAGGCATTGCCAAAGCTTCGCCCTCTTACAGCCTTCAGGTCCTGATCTGTTCGTCGAGCTAGAATTGACCGTCTTCGCCCTAAACATCGCTGATCCACCCCCGGAGCGAATGAGCATGAAAGACACAAAGTTCATTGGGATCATCGGCGGCAGTGGGTTCGCGGCATTAGAAGACATCGAGATCCTAGAGACACGCACGGTTTCCACGCCATGGGGACCCCCCTCATCTCCAATCACCCTCGCTCGCGTCCCTACAGCCTCCTCCAGCCATGTACGCATCGCATTCATCTCCCGGCACGGCCTGCATCACACCATCACCCCCTCGCAAATCCCCAACCGCGCCAACATCGCCGCGCTGGCACACCTCAAAGTGCACTGCATCTTGGCCTTCAGTGCAGTGGGCAGTCTACAGGAGTACATCCACCCGCGCGACTTTGTCCTCCCTACGCAGGTCATTGACCGCACACACGGCGTCCGCGCGTCTACCTTCTTTGACAACGGCATTGTGGCTCATACATCCTTTGCGGATCCCTTTGACGCCACCCTGATTCGCATCCTACAGTCGTGTGAAGCGGCCATCACAGAGAGCACGCTGCATGTGGGCGGGACGCTCGTGTGCATGGGAGGACCCGCATTCAGCACCCGCGCCGAAAGCGAGCTCTATCGCGCATGGGGTGGGAAAGTGATCAACATGTCGTGTCTGCCTGAATGCACGCTGGCCGCCGAGGCAGAGATCCCCTACGCCATGATTTGCATGTCGACCGACTATGACTGCTGGAAGACGGACGAGCCGCCGGTGGATGTTGCTCGCGTCATTGCGAATGTCTCGACGAACACGCAAAATGCCCATCGGCTCATTCGTGCCGCCATGGAGCATATTGCCGTGGATGCATCGATTGGAGAGAGCCTTGGAGCGCGTCGAGGGACCATGCGACATGCCTGCGTGACCGCACCCCACGCCAGGAATCAAAAGGCGCTGGAGGACTTGGAGTACATCCTACCAGGGTACTTTTCATAGATTATAGTAGATTAGATTATGTCGAGTTGATTTCCGTATTCCATATGTACAGTTAGTGTTGCTGGATGCGAAGGGACTCTTCATGCCACCATTTTGCAAAAGCCTCCTCTTCTCGAATCTCTTCCACCGTCCGTTGATCCTTCTTCACAGTAGGGCCGACACTCCATTTCTCGTCACCCTGGAGCAGCCGTGAGAGTCCTTGTGGAGAGGCCTTACTCTCCTGCACCACCTCTACCAAGCTCACCTTTGCAGCGCGTGGGGTCTGCCAAGCCGGCTGAGGGGAGCGGTTAGGTGCGGACTGAGATTTGGGAATTTGAGGCGAGGGAGCAGGCGGCTGGGTATGTTGCTGCTGCTGTCGACGACGCTCTCTCTGAGACAATTTGGGCGTGATTGGGATAATTTCGGGAAGAATAGATCGTGGAGGAGGCGAGGATAGAGGTTTCGCTGCGCTGCTTTGTCGCGAGGCCGGTTTTTCCACCTTTCGCCGGTCGGGAGGACTGCCAAGGGTCTGGGTTGTCGGGGTTCGGGGGCTTCGTCGGCGGACATCCTGCCATTCCTGATTCATTATTTGATTCTTGGCTTTGCGCTCTCTATCCAAAGAGAATTCCTCGTCCATCTCAAACATCAAGTCGCCACTTGGGAGAATAGGCCGCACCAACGGACTTGTGTTGTTTGATGAATTGTGTCGGCCCTTTCGTACGCGTATGCCATGGTCAGAAGGTTGCCTTTCCATTCCAGCCGACGCAGGACTCGACTCAAGAAGAGGAGAGGACGCCGGACCCAATCGACGGACATCCTTTTCTCTTTTCAGCAGGCTCTCAAGACCTGGGTGCCGTTCTAGCAGACTTTGTAGTTGAATCTCGCTCCTTGTTATTGGAAACCGAAGGAGCTGCATTTGTACAACTCTCGCCTCCAAATCGCTGATCAGCGAATCATCCACTTCTTCCAAAATACTTTGATTAGCTTCGCTACTACTGTACTTACTAGTTTTCCACGACTCCTTCCCCATTCAAGCAAAGGTATTCCAAACAACGCATCTTCAAATCCTCCGCGGCAAATATATCGGAATCTGACAAGACCTGCGCCACATTACGCATATTCACGTATCCAGCCAAGAAGGACTCGCAAATTCGCATGAAGCGAGTAAGTAGCAACTCGTTTGCTACAGCCATGACTTGTATTACATACTCGATAAAATCCGAAGTTGTGTCATGCTGCAAGGTAAACAAACACTCTTCCCCTGCGTCAGAGTAGATGTGGCACAGTACGGGCATAAAGTACTCGCTTTTGATGTGCTTTAAGTTGATGTTGATGACACTGTCCGCACTTGTGCCATAACGACTTGCCACCCAGCTCCCCGCTGCACCTAGATACATTGCTTCAAAAAACTCACAGCGCGTGCGCATAATCAGGGAGTGACATGCTACACGCTTGTCCGCTAGCTCAATGATCATGTCGGTGGGAAAGCTTTCATCGTTCAAGAGCACCGACATCTCACTAGCAAGGCGTTTGGGTACTTTTCGGTCAAACTGAATTGAATCTTCTAGTCCCAAATCCAAAAGCCGGACAAGCTGCAGTAGTTCGTCTCGGGCTTGAGCCAATTTCTTGGGTAAATTTGAACGTGTGTATTGTAACCAAAATGGAAGCAAAGAGTCGGTATATAGTACATGCACGAGATTGATGAGTGCAAGCAACGAAAGGTCGCCAAACAGAATTTTACCGGGTTGGTAGGTGAGCCCATTCACTTTTCCCCCCTTCATCAGTCGAGCCAATGTGCGACTTCGTTTCGTAATTACGAGACGATGTACTGGAATCTCGCCTTGGTAGCTTGACAGTATCAGATCCGTTCCACGAGCATCTTGACAAACCTGTGAGAGAGTCAGGTCGAATTCTTCAGACTGAGTCCATTGCAAAACTTGCTCATGAAATGCATCTTTCTTAAGACTAGGGCCTTCATCTCCAGAATTACTCGAAGTCTCTGAAATGACTCCCTTCTCTTCAGTGAAAAGACTAGCATATGGCAGCAATTCTCGCATTTCATACCACGCATCAGCTTCCCCAACAACAATTTCACGAAGTTCCGCATCTGATCGAATAGCGCTAAACGACCCAAAAGCATTGGCCCGCACAGCTACTGTTCGTGTGAGATATGAGATGCGAGAGAATTTGTATTCCTTTGTTTCTGCAGCATTTGTCTTGACTTTAACTCGCGGCACACGGACGTAAACAGCTCCCGATTGCGTACAGATAATGACAGAACCCTTCTGGCCTACAGCCACGTCCCGAACAGCCATATGTTTTCTCCTCAAGGACCATATTTTGAGCGGTTTGATGCTTTTGCTGAGAGCAAATGGCTTCATGCCAGACTGTGTTGTGTCGAGGGAAAAGGAGAAAACGTCGCCCATGGAACTTACCGCAGCAAAAGTTGTGGAATCTCCCGCAACCAGTTTTTGGATGAGATTTGCAGCGTACATCTGCTTCGGTCGATACGTAGTAATATCCCCGAAGCTTTGTAAAGGAAATACAATCTTACAGAATCCACCATTGGCGAGCAGAAATACTTCATTGTTTGCCAAGAGACACCCGGTTGCTTTGTCAGTTGCTGCAATGCACACCGTCCGGGAAGGAAGGATTGTAACCTTGCGAGGTGTTGTTTGCTTCGTCTCTGACTCTACACCCGTTAAACCGAG
>JAABUO010001262.1_pt1 | contig 34270 bp, 32 predicted proteins | sample 5559291 | NCBI WGS metagenome assembly JAABUO01 (sample SAMN10711878, study PRJNA513372) | rock metagenome | isolation source: Antarctica rocks | place: Antarctica: Victoria Land, Finger Mt sud | reverse complement strand
TGGCAAACAAGAGCCAGCTTAGTGTCCTCGCCGCGCTCCAGACGCTGCGGGAGCGCTTCCCGTTCCCCCTGCGCGGCATCGATGCGGACAACGGGAGCGACTTCCTCCATGCGCACCTGCTGCGCTAGTGCACGCAGGAAGACCTCACCTTCACCCGCTGCCGGGCCTACCCTAAGAACGACCAGGCCCACGTCGCGCAGAAGAACTGGAGTGTGGTGCGTCAACTCATCGGCGACGACCGCTACGAGGGGCCGGAGGCGGTCGCGCAACTCACCCGTCTCTACGCCCTCCTCCATCCGTATCTCAATGGCTATCTGCCCACGATGAAGCTCAGCGGCAAAGAGCGCGACGGCGCGCGGGTCCGTAAACACGATGATCAGCCCCGCACGCCGTAGCGACGCGCGGAGCAGGGCGGCGTCCTTGTCCCGGCCGCGGCCGACGCGTTCACGGCGCTGCTCGCCGGGAGCGGCCCGCTCACCCTGCGCCGGCAGATCGATGCCGCGCTTGCCGTGCTGTGGACCCTACGTGTCAAGAGTCCCGCAGCGCTTGGGCAGACGGCGTGAGGCCGTCACGCCAGGCCCCGTCGGCTCCGCAGCGCCTGCACGCGCAGGCGCGCTTGCTCACGCTGCCGCTCCAGGCAACAAGCGTCACAGTACCGGGACACAGGTCCCCGTTCCCCACGGATCACCGTCTCCCGCTCCCCGCACGCCGCGCGTTTGACGCGCCGTTCCTTGATCGCCATGGCCTCATTTCTCCCTGTTACGCTAGTTTTTCCTAATACTAGCGTAACAGACCGTCGGGGGGGAGAGGGGCGCCCCAGAGCGCCGTGACACATGGCGCCAAAACGTAGATCCTATGATGAGGCAACGACCCCACCTAAAAGCAGATTTAGTTATGAGGCAACACGCCCCTCCGCGATCCACCTGCGATCCACCCCCTTTCCCCTTCACCCCACATGACACACACCTATATGGGTAGGGGCGGTAGGGGCACACTGCTTTGTGCTCGACGCTTGGACGAGACCAAGGGCGCGGCTCTTGTGGGTGTGTGTCATGCGGGGTAGGGCGCGGCTCTCACCGTGCGGCGACACGGGCCGTGGGCGGCTGGGAAGGGGCGAGCGCCAACGTCGGCGGGAAGCTTGGGCGCGCGGGGCCGTCGAAGACGCTGGCGTTGCCCCAGCGCCAGCGCGCGTAGGGGACCCCTTCGCGCCGGAGCAGGGCCGCCAACGCGGGCGCGTCGACGTCGTAGGGGAGGATGTAGGCCCAGCGGCGCGCGCGCGCCGCCGCCGCGAGGTAGGGCGGGTAGCGGTTGCCGTTCGGGCGCGGGTCGACGGCGAGGCCGCGCGTGACCACCGGGGTCAAGCGCTCCCCGCTCTCGAAGTCGAGCCGCCAGGCCAGCCAGTAGAGGCAGTAGACCGCGCCGTCGCCGCGCGAGAGCAGCGAGGCCGCCAGCGGCGTGACGCGCGGCGGCGCCTGGTACTGGACCGAGCCGTAGATGTTGACGGCCAGCGCCGCCCCCAGGGCCAGCGCCGGGGCCGGCCGCGCCAGCGCGCGCGCGCCCTCCCTGTACAGACCGACGAACTCGTGGATGAGCCGATGCGAGCGCCCGGCCAACTCCGTCGCCCCCTCCTGGTAGAGCCCCAGCATCTCCTGCTGCCACGGCGCGAGGGATGGAACGCGACGAGCCAGCGCCGTCCAGACAGCGGTCCAGCGGCGCGCGCGGCGCAGCGCGAGGGCGCGCGTCGGCGCGGGGACGGCGCAGGCCAGCAGGTAGGGGGTCGCGGTGTAGAGCGGTAACAGATAGCGCGGGTTATGCGTCGTCCACGCCAGGGTTTCGAAGCGGCTCGTCAGGTAGAGCGCGATCGTCACGAGCGGGAGCAGCGCCAGCGGCGCGTCGGCCAGCGGTCTGCCGGCGCGCAGCGCGCGGAACTGGGCAGGCAGGCCGCCCGGCGAGACGACGAGGCGCAGGGCCAGGTAGAGGAAGGCCACGACGGCCAGCGCGTAGACCAGGGTGTGGGTGTTGGCGTAGCCCACGAACTCGTCGGCGATCGTGGACGGCAGCGCGCCTCCCACCAGCAGGGGCAGCGTCTCGCCGCACAGTCGCCGCAGTGTATCGGGGAGCGCGGCGAGCGTCGGATGTCCCGCCAACACCGCGACCGTCGCGCCGCCGTGGACGAGGGTGTAGCCCAGCCACGGTCCCGCCCCAAGCGCGAAGAGCGCCAGCGCGGCCCAGGCACGACGGGAGCGGAGGTTCAGGCGACGCGCTCCCCGTCCGCGCGCCCGCCGCCAGGCGTACGGGGCGTAGGCGAGGGCGAGCGCCACGAGGTAGTAGGCGATGACGGGGTGCGCCCAGACGCCCAACCCGGTCAGGAGCCCCAGGGCCGGCCAGTCGTGGCGTTTGGGCTTGCCCAGCCCCCAACGCCTGATCGCTATCATGAAGATCGCGGTGCCGAGGGCCATGACCTCGACGTAGCCGGCCCCCGCGGCGGTCGTCCAATAGACGAACACGGGGGCGGGGACAGCCAGCCACAGCCCCGTGGCCAGGGCGACGCGCCGTCCGTAGAGCCGCAGCGCCAGTGCGTAGAGCTGCAACACCAGCGCGACCGAGACGAGGACCGGCACGACGCGCAGCGCCAGGTCACTTTGCCCGAACAGCCCAAAGACCCCGGCGGTGAGGTACGCCTCCAGCGCGCCCTGGTAGCCCTGTCCATAGAAGAACAGGGGATGGTCGCCGCGCAGGATGTGCCGCGCCATGATCCCGAGCACGGCCTGATCGCTGTCGACCGTGGCCAGCGCCGTTCGCACCAGCGCGACCCGATAGATCAGCGCCAGCGCGGCCAGCGCCGCCATCACCATAGACGACCCGCGATATAACCCACGTGTCGCGTGGATAAACCCTTTGACAGTCACAGGGCCATTGTAACGGGTCTTGCACGGCGGCGCGGCCAGACAGCGGCCGGACAGCCCAGCCCACCAGCCCAATTATCCCTATGACAAAGGTATCATCTACATCAAGCGCCTGCTGACGCATGCGGAGTACGATCGCGACAAGTGGAAGACGTGAACCACGGCAGAGTGGAGGGTACACATGGCGTTTATTAGCACTATCGATGCGCGCAATCTCGTAACGGCAACGACCGGGGAGCGTGCGGAGGAGCGCGGGGGGGCCGTGGTCATAGGGCACGTGCCCTATACAGAAGTGCGCGGCAGGAGCAGCCTGCACGACGAGTCGCGGCCGCGGCCGTTAACGCCGCTCGATGAGTACCTGTCGTTGGTGCGCGCCTTTCCACTTGTTTCTATTCAAGACGACGCGCACCTCAAAGAGGCGCTGGCCGCCATCGACGTGATGCTCAACATCCCGGCCCGTTCGGACGCTCAGGAGGCGTATCTGGCCGCGCTGACCGATTTGGTGGAGACGTATGAGACCGCGCATGTCACGTTCCCGTCACGGACAGGGCTTGATGCGCTGCGCTTCCTCATAGAGTCGAACGACCTGAAGCAGGAGGATCTTGTGCCCATTTTCGGCACAAAGTCTATCGTGTCCGAGGTGCTCAACGAGAGACGAGAGCGAAAGCTGACGCTAGATCATATCAAGAAGCTTGCCGCCTACTTCCATGTGTCGCCAGCCGTGTTCATCGACGACGCGCCCCTATAGGGCTTTGACGTGCCTGAAACTTGTGGTAGAGGTGAACAGGCGAGGCGTGAACAGGCGTGTGGTAAGCTACATCATACGTCGTCTTCGGTGAACGGAGCGCGACGCCGACCGGGAGGAGTAGGGACTTCTCGCCGACCAGAGACGTGGGGTCACCGGCTGCAAGCCCCGCGCGGCAAGGGTCCCGAAGGTCGCCCGTGAGTCACGCAAAGGGCGCGCCGCGCGCCTTACATAGAGAAGCTAGAGGACTGTGTCCCGTTCACGCCTGTCGCGGCGCGGGAAGGGCACGGTCGAATAGAGGTGGTACCACGGGCCTCCGCTCGTCCTCGGGACAGCGGAGGCCCTTTGTGTTGCCGGGAGATGTACCATGACCGACATGCCCAAGACATACGACCCGCGCGGCGTGGAGCCGCGGCTCTACCGTTGGTGGGAGGAGCAGGGCTATTTCAAACCGCGCGCGGACGCCGGGAGCGGGCGGCCGCCCTTCTCGATCGCGATGCCGCCGCCCAACGTGACTGGTGAACTGCACCTCGGCCACGCCCTCACCGCGACGCTCGAAGACATCATGACCCGCTACCACCGCATGCGCGGCGACCCGACCCTGTGGACTCCCGGCAGCGACCACGCCGGGATCGCCACGCAGGTGATGGTGGAGCGCATGCTGCGCGACGAGGGGACCGATCGCCACGCGCTTGGCCGCGCGGCTTTCCTCGACCGCGTGTGGGAGTGGAAGGACCGCTACGGCAACCGTATCGACGACCAGCATCGCCGCCTCGGCGCCTCGTGCGACTGGGACCGCCAGCGCTTCACACTCGACGCCGGGCTCTCGACAGCCGTGCGCGACGTTTTCGTGCGCCTCCACGACGAGGGCCTGATCTACCGCGACGCGCGCATTATCAACTGGTGTCCGCGCGACGGCAGCGCCATCTCCGACCTCGAGGTCGACCACGAGGACCGCCCCGGCAAGCTCTACCACGTGGCCTATCGCCTGGCCGACGGCGACGGATCGATCGAGGTAGCGACGACGCGGCCCGAGACGATCCTGGGCGATACCGCGATCGCCGTCCACCCGGACGACCCGCGCTACGCCGCGCTGGTGGGGCGCGAGGCCATCCTGCCCGTGCTCGGCCGGCGCATCCCCATCGTGGCCGACGCGGCCGTGGACATGGGCTTCGGAACCGGCGCGGTGAAGGTGACGCCCGCGCACGACCCCACCGACTTCGAGATCGGCGTCCGCCACAATCTACCGCGGGTACAGGTCATCGGGTTCGATGCGCGCATGACCGACGAGGCGGGCCCCTACGCCGGGCTCGACCGCTACGAGGCGCGCGAGCGGTTGCTCTCCGACCTGGAGGCCAGCGGCGAACTCGTGGGGGCCGATGACTACACCATTCCTATCGGCGCCTGCCAGCGCTGCGGCACGGTGATCGAGCCGCTGATCTCGCGGCAGTGGTTCGTGTCGATGAAGCCGCTGGCCGGCCCCGCCCTCGCGGCGGTGCGCTACGGCCAGACGCGCATCGTGCCCGAGCGCTTCACCAAGACCTACGTCGATTGGCTCACCAATATCCACGACTGGTGCATCTCGCGCCAGTTGTGGTGGGGCCACCGTATCCCCGCGTGGTACTGCCCCAACGGTCACGTGACGGTGGCCCGCGAGGACCCGACCGCGTGCGCGACCTGCGGGAGCGAGGCGCTGGAGCAAGACCCCGACGTGCTCGACACGTGGTTCTCGTCGCAGCTGTGGCCCTTCAGCACGCTCGGCTGGCCGGACGAGACCGACGACCTGCGCCGCTTCTACCCGACGGCGGTGATGGAGACGGGCTACGACATCCTGTTCTTCTGGGTGGCGCGCATGATGATGGCCGGCCTGCACTTCACCGGCGCCGTGCCTTTCCGCACGGTCTATCTGCACGGCCTGATCCGCGACGAGAAGGGCGAGAAGATGAGCAAGACGAAGGGCAACGTGATCAACCCGCTCACCATCATGGACGAGTACGGGACCGACGCGCTGCGCTTCACGCTCGCCACGACCTCGACCCCTGGCAACGACACCAAGGTCGCCAGGGCGCGCATCGAGGGCAACCGCAACTTCGTCACCAAGATCTGGAACGCGGCGCGCTTCGTCCTGAGCCAGAACACGTCCCCCGCCGGCGCGTGGGGCGCGTATTCCCTGCCCGCGGCCGGCGGCGAGGCGCCCGCGTCCGTCGCGGCGGAGTCGGAGGGGCTGCCCGCGCCCGCGGCGGCGATCGAGGGGCCCCCGCATCCCGCCGCGGGCTCCCTGGAGTTGCCCCCGCCCGCGCCGGAGCTGGGGCTTCCCTCGCCCGCCGTGGCGGGCGAAACCGATCCCGCGGCGTCGACGGTCCCTCTCACCCCCGCGCGGCGGGAGAACAGCGGGAGCGAGGGTTCCCTGGCCGACCGCTGGATCACGTCGCGCCTCAACGGCCTCATCGACGATGTGACGCGCCTGATCGAAGATCTACAGTTCGGCGAGGCCGGCCGGCGCGTCTACGAGTTCTTCTGGAGCGAGTACTGCGACTGGTATCTGGAGATCGCCAAGATTCAGGCGCGCGAGGCCGAGGCGCGGGGCGACGCGGCGGCGCGGGCCATGACGCTGGGCACACTGATCGACGTGCTCGATCGCGCGCTGCGCCTGCTGCACCCCTACATGCCCTTCGTGACCGAGGAAATATACCAGCAGATCCCGGGGCACGGCGAGGCGCTCATCATCGCGCCGTGGCCGCGACCGGGCGCGCGCGATGAGGCGGCCGAGCGCGACATGGCGCGCGCGATCGACCTCATCGGCGGGATCCGCACCGCCCGCTCCGAGCTCAACATCGAGCCGCGCCGCAAGCTCACCGCGGTCGTGGTGGCTCCCGCCCATAGGGAGTTGTTGGAGGGGCAACGCACGGTCGTCGAGTCCCTGGCGGGGCTCGACAGCCTGGATCTGCGCGCCGAGCCGGGGGCGATCCCGGCGCAGGCGCTCCACCTGGCCTTTCCTGAGTTGGAGGCCTACCTGCCGCTAGGAGGGGTGGTCGACATGGCGGCCGAGCGGGCGCGCACCGAGGGCGAGATCGCGCGTCTGGAGACATCCATCGCGGGGCAGCGCGCGCGCCTGGACAACCCCAACTTCACGGGCAAGGCCCGCCCCGACGCGGTCGAGAAGGAGCGCGCGCGTCTCGCCGAGAACGCGGAACTCCTTGGACGCCTGCAAGGCCGCCTGCGAACGCTGAGTTGAGACTCGATTACTCGATGAAAGGATTGCTCCGGCGTTCGCGGCCGATGGTGGTCTCGGGGCCGTGGCCGGGGAGGACGCGGGTGTCGTCGGGGAGCGGCATGAGTTTGGCGCGGATGCCCGCCAGGAGTTGCGGCAGCGAGCCGCCGGGGAGGTCGGTGAGCCCGATCGAGCCGCGGAAGAGCACGTCGCCAGCGATGATCGTGTCCGGGCCGACGAGCACGACCGAGCCCGGGCTGTGCCCGGGGACGTGCAGGAGCTCGAAGCGGCGCCGCCCGAACTCAAAGACGCCGCCCTCCTCCAGCGTGTGATCCGCGGACGGCGAGGCCTCGCCCGTGAGGCCGAAGCGCGCCAGGGCCTGGTCGGCCTGGCGCGCCATCTCCTCGTCGAGCGGGTGCCGGTAGATCGGGGCGCCCGAGGCGCGCTGGAACGCGGCGTTCCCCACGACGTGGTCGAAGTGACCGTGTGTGTTCACGATCGCCGCGATCGTGAGGCCGCGCGCCTGTAGGGCCGCCAGGATGTGCCCGCTGTCGATCCCCGGATCGACTACGGCGGCCGCGCCCGCGTCTTCGTCGACGATCACGTAGACGTTGTTGTCCATCGGGCCGGTCTTGAAGCTCTCGATCACGGCGTACTCCGTCCGCGTTGATTGAAGGCATGGTTGAGCACGTCCTCGATATCCTTCTCGGCGAGGGGCATCTCGGCGCGCTGCGTGCCGACGCTATAGCGCAGGACGGCGCCGGTCCCGAGGCGCACGAGACGGATGCGCGACCAGCCGAGCCCGGCGCAGACCGCGCCCAGGGCGCGCAGGAAGTCCTCGTAGCCGGTCGGGAAGAGGGGATCGGGGGAGCGTATGCCGTAGCCCGTGCCGCGCGCGGTGCGGGCCTGCGTGATGAGCCCTTGCAGGTCGTCGTGGGTAAGCAGGAGCGCCTCGCCCGCGTCGTGGATGTCGGGGGCGGCCAGGGTGACGACGATCCCTTCGTCGGTCATCAGCAGCGCGCTCAAGCGGCGCGCGTTGTCGTCGAGGTAGCGTCCCGCCGCGCGCAGGCCATCCCGCAGCGGGCGGTATGGGGAGCCTGGAGCGAAAGACATAAAGCCTCTTACTACCTGTTCTGGGACGCGGCATAGCGATAGCCGTGGTGATAGCGATAGAGCCTCTGCCCCTAGTATACGACGCCGTGTGGCATGACGCGTGCTCAGCCGTATCGTACAGGCCGTGCGTAACGTGCGTAATTAGGAGTAAGCGGGAGGGACGACAGGTCGGCATGAACCTGGCGCGCCGCCTCCTCGGCGGAGGGGGCTGTAATTCGAGCGCGTCAGGCCGCGAGGAGGGTTTTGAGGAGGGCCATGCGGACGAAGAGGCCGTTGCGGGCCTGGCGGAAGTAGGCGGCGCGGGGGTCGGCGTCAACGGCGGGGTCGATCTCCCCGATGCGCGGGAGCGGGTGCAACAGGATGGCGTCCTGCCTTAGTCGCTTCATCATCGCGGGATCGACGGTGTAGAGGCCGCGCGCCTCGTCGTAGACGGCGGGGTCGGCGAACCGCTCTTTCTGCACGCGGGTCTGATAGAGCACGTCGATCTCGCCGACGACAGCGTCGAGGGTGTCCGTCTCGCGGACGGCGAGCCCGCGCGCGCGCAAAAGTTCGCGCAACTCGCCCGGAAGACGGGTCGCGGCCGGGGCGACGAGGGTGAGGTCTACGTCGCGGTAGAGTGGGAGCAGGCGGCACAGCGAGTGGACGGTGCGGCCGTAGGCGAGGTCGCCGACAAAGGCGATGCGCAATCCGTCGACGCGTCCGAGTTCCCGCCGCATTGTATAGAGATCAAGCAGGGCTTGGGTGGGGTGTTCGCCCGCGCCATCGCCCGCGTTGACGATTGGGACGGGCGACACGGCGGCCATGCGCGCCGCCGCGCCCTCTTCATAGTGGCGCAGCGCGATGATATCGGCGTAGCCGCCGACGATGCGCGCGGTGTCTTCCAACGTCTCGCCCTTCGCGCCCGAGGAGTGTTCGCGCGCGTTCTCGGCGCCGATCACGCCGCCGCCCAGCCGCACCATCGCCGCCTCGAAGGAGAGGCGGGTGCGCGTGCTGGGCTCGTAGAACAGGGCCGCGAGCACGCGGCCCCGCGCATCGTCCGTCCCGCCACGCGCCGCCACCGCCTCCTCCATCAAGCGCGCCAGGGCGAAGAGCGCGTCGACCCACGGGCGATCGACGTCGGAGGCGGAGACGAGGTGGCGGGGCATGGCCGTTAGGCGCGGTTGTCGCGCGAGGCGTTGGGGTCCTCGACGAGCGTGTTGGCGTCGCTGTTGGGGCCGGCCGTTGTCCCGCCGTAGGCTTGCTGGATCCCGGCGTCGATACTGATCATGTTCTCGGAGGGCTGGCTGCTGTAGCCGTCCGCGAAGGCTGTGTTCTCGCCGCGCTTCCCGCCCTCGTCGGGCCCCGGAAACTCGTCCTCGCTCCCGGCGTCCGCCGTGTTCCTGTCCGGTGTCGTCATGATGCTCCTCGTCTAATCGCGTGTCTTAAAAGCTGCTGTCGACCACGCCCTCGCCGCTGGAGTTGTCGAGCGTCGAGCGGTTGGGCCGATCGGGCTCGAGGCCGCCGTAGGGCGACCGTCCCTCCGCGACGGCGCGGGCGGCGTCGGTGTGCGTGACCGTGAGGTCGCCCTCCGGCGTGTCGTTGTCGTGCTGAATGTCGGCGTCCCCGACGATGGGCGCGCCGCCGCCGCGCGGCACGGTGGGGGCGTCGGGCTCGGGCGCGTTGGGCGCGTGGACGCGGGGCAAGTCGTCGTTGTTCATGGCGTCATCCTCCTATTATCTGTTTGTCGGTCTACGATCGGTCAAAGAGCATGGCGTGTGCCAGCGGGGCTTTATAGGCGCCGGCCCGCCGCCGCCGCGACTGGCGGCAGGCCGCGCATGAGGGCCTCGAAGGTTGGGAAGTCGAGGCTCTGCGGTCCGTCGGAGAGGGCGCGCTCGGGCTCGGGGTGGACCTCCACCATGAGCCCGTCGGCCCCGACCGCGATGGCAGCCAGGGCCAGCGGCGGGACCAGCGCGGCGCGGCCGGTGCCGTGGCTGGGGTCGACGATGATGGGCAGGTGGCTGAGTTCCCTGGCGATCGGGACCGCCGTGAGGTCGAGCACGTTGCGGCGCAGGTTTGTGTCGCCGTAGGGCGGCAGGCCGCGCTCGCACAGCACGACATCGCCGTTCCCCTCGGCCAGGATGTACTCGGCCGAGAGCAGCCAGTTCTCGATCGTGGGGTACATGCCGCCGCGCTTGAGCAGGACGGGGGTTCGCGTGCGGCCGACCTCGCGCAGGAGGGTGTAGTTCTGCATGTTGCGGGCGCCGATCTGCAGCATGTCGGCGTAGCGGCACACAAGCTCGATGTCGTGCGGGTCGAGCACCTCGGTGACGATAGCCAGGCCGAACTCTTCGCGCGCGGCGGCCAGCAGCTTGAGGCCCTCCTCGCCGAGACCCTGGAACTCGTAGGGGCTCGTGCGCGGTTTGTAGGCCCCCGCGCGCAGGATCGTGGCCCCGGCGTCATGCACGGCGCGCGCGGTGGCGAAGAGTTGCGCACGGCTCTCGATCGAGCACGGGCCGGCCATGACGGCGAGCGCCTGCCCGCCGATCGCGATCCCGCCCAGCGGCCCGTTCACGGTGACGGTGGTGCGCTCGGGTTTGAACTCGATGCTGGCCAGCTTATAGCGCTTGAGGACCGGCACGACGCGCTCGACGTAGGGGAGCGCCCCCAGTCCCTCGATGAGTCCCTCACGATCGCGGTCCAGCACCCCGATCGCCCCGATCACTGTTTGCTCGACCCCTGAGATGTTGACGCCGTAGCCGAGCGACTCCAGCCGCTCGACGACGTGACCCCGTTCGTCCTCTGAACTGCCGTGCTTCATGATGATGATCATGGATGCCCCCCTGCTCCTGCTTAGTCGCCGCCGGGCCGTGCGACGCGCGCACGAGGTAAAGAGGCCGGCGTATCCAATTGGGTTACGCCCTTCAGTATAAGGGCAGTTGGCGCGGCCCCGGCGCGGCGGGCATACTGGGATAGTATGAACAAACCTTTCGATCTCCGCCGGGCCGTCGTGGCCGGTCTGGCCGGCTCGGCCGCCTACCTGGCCGAGCAGTACGTCGACCTCAAGCTCGTGCCCTTCCCTGGCGACGACCTCAAGCTCCTCGGCATGATCTCGACGCGCCGCGCGCCCTTGTGGCAAGTGGCGGGGCTGGCGACGCACGTTGCGAACGGCACGGCGTTGGCCGTGGTCTACGCCGCGGTCGCGCGCAACCGCCTGCCCGGCTCGCCGCTCGTGCGCGGCCTCCTGCTCGGGCAGCTCGAGAACGCCGCGCTGTGGCCGGCCGTGCCCCTGGTGATCGACCGGTACCATCCCGCCGTCCGCGAGGGCCGCCTCCCGCCCCTCAACACGCGCGCCTACGCCCTTCAGGCGATCCTGCGCCATATCGCCTACGGTGCCGCGGTGGGCTGGATCTACGGCTAGGGCTTACCCCTCTCGGACTCATCCCTCTCGGACTCATCCCTCTCGGATTCATCCCTCTCGGACTCATCCCTCTCGGATTCATCCCTCTCGGACTCATCCCTCTCGGACTCATCCCTCTCGGACCAGAGGCGCTCGACGACGGCGCGGGCGGTGCCGTAGCCGAAGCCGCGCCGCTGGAGGAAGGCGTACATGCGACGGCGGAACTCGTCCTCGTCGAGCCGGGCGAGGAGGCGCAGCCGCTTATGGCCCGCCTGGTAGGCGCGCTCCTCTTCCCCCGCGCCGGTCTCGGCCTCGGTCTCTTCGAGGGCCTCGTCGATGCGGCCGGGGTCGACCCCCTTAGCGCGCAGCTCGGCCTGTAAGGCGCGGTCGCCACGGGGGCTGAAGGCGCCGCGGTTCTCGATCCAGTAGCGCGCGAACGCTTCGTCGTCGACGAGGCCGACGCGGCGCAGACGTCCGACGACAGCGGTCGTCATGATGTCGTCGGCTCCGCGCCCGCGCAGGTAGCGTTCGACCTCGACGGCGCTGCGCGGGCGGAACGACAGGAAGCGCAGGGCGTCGTTGTAGTGGCGCGTCGCCTCGTCGCCGTCGCGCAGGCGCGCGATGTCGTCGTCGGAGAGCGTCGCGCCGACGGTCAGGCCCGCCCGCGCGGCCACCTCCGCGTCGAGGCCGAGGGCGAACTCCCCGTCGACGAACACGCTGACCCGCTCGCGTCCCCCGCGCCGCGGCTCCCGTTGCGGCGCCAGCGCCGTGATCTGTCCGGCCATCGTCTCTTTCTCCTATCTCCTCTCGTCGTCCATCCTACTTGTCGTCCATCCTACTTATTGACGCGTGCCAGTGGGGTTAGTACAGTTGGTCTTAGTGGCGGTAGTCTCATCCAAAAGGGCTATCCTACCCGTATACATGTAGTGTATAGAGAATCGGGGCGTCCGGCCGCGTCGGGCGCACAGGCGAGGACGAGGGGGCAAGGCGAGTGGCAACAGAGCAGGCAGTCCGGCCGCGCGGCGTGACGCGGCAGCGCGAACGCACCCGCATTGAGGAGGCCGCGCCCGGTACCCCGGCCGAGGAGACGCGCTCGCTCTCGGGCGAGATCGTCGGCGCGCGCGTGTCGCCGCTCGAATGGACCCTCTACGGCGCCTTCTTCGTCGTCGGCGCGATCATGCGCTTCTGGGACCTCGGCTCACGCGCGCTGCATCACGACGAGAGCCTGCACGCCACCTACTCCTGGTACCTGTGGAAGTTCCTGACTGGGGCGCCGGCCGGCGGCTCCTCCGAGTACCACTACGACCCCATGATGCACGGACCCTACCAGTTCCACGGCAACGCCCTCATGTACCTCATTTTCGGTGTCGGCAACGCCGCCGCGCGGTACAACGCGGCGCTCTGCGGGACCGCGCTGATCGCGCTGCCTTTCTTGCTGCGCCGCCAGCTCGGGCGCGTCTCGGCCCTCACTCTGTCCGCGCTGCTGGCCTTCACGCCCGCCTTCCTGTACTACTCGCGCTTCACGCGCGAGGACATCTACTTCGCCCTGTGGACCGGCCTGTTCTTCGTCGGCTTCATTCGCTGGCTCGACGCGCGCGGGCAGGGGCGCGGCTACCGCTGGCTCTACCTCGCCGCGGCCGGCTTCGCGCTCTCCTGGGCCACCAAAGAGAGCGCCTTCTTCGTCACCACGCCCATCGTCGTCGGCTTCATCGTCTTGATCTTCGCGGCCGGCTACGCCTACCAGTTCCTGGCCCCCCGGCGGGTCGACGCGCGCGGCCGCCCCGTCGAGCGGCGGGAGCATCCCCTTGTCACGACGCTGGGCGACTTCACGCGCGCCAACCTCGTCCCGCTGATCGCGGCTTTCCGCGGCACGCCGTTGCGCGCCTGGCTGTGGAGTGCCGGCATTCTGGCCGCCATCACCGTCGTGCTGTTCCTGCCCCTGGGTTTCTATCAAAACGGCACGCAATGGACGTGGGGTTTCATCCCCGGCGCGCACACGGTGCCCACGACCGACGCGAGCGGTAAGTCGGTCTCCTACAGCACCGACTTCCTGACCGGCGGCGTCTCCTACTGGAAGCTGCAGCAGGCGGTCGCGCGCGGCGGGCAGCCCTGGTACTACTACTTCCTGGTCATCCCGCTCTACGAGCAAGTCGCCCTCGTGTTCGGCACGGCCGGCCTCGTCTACTACTTCCTGCACCGCCGCACGCGGTTCGCGCTGGCGACGGGGGCCGCCTTCGTCGTCACCACGTTGTTGACTCTTTTCTCGGGCGGCAAGGTGGCCGACCTCTTCGCGCTGTTGATGATCGCGAGCGGGGTCGCCTTCCTGCTGTCGCGCCCGCGCTCGCTGCTGGTCAACCTGTTCCTGTTCTGGACCGTGGCGACGTGGGGGATCTATACCTTCGCGGGCGAGAAGATGCCCTGGCTGACGATCCACATCCTGCTGCCGACATACGTCGTGGCGGCGCTCTACCTCGGCCACCTCTTCCAATCGCGCCGCTTCAGCGCGAAGTGGCTGATCACGGCCGTGCTACTGGCGCTGACGGCGCTGGTCTCGTTCCGCTCGTCGGTGGCGCTGGCCTACGTCGACGGGGCCAACCCGACCGAGATGCTGATCTACACCCAGACCTCGCAGGACGTGCCGAACATCTCGACGGTGGTCCACAAGCTCCCCCAGCAGGGGACGCAGGGGCAAGTCTGGATGGACAACCGCGACACCTGGCCGTGGGTGTGGTACCTGCGCGACCTCAATAAGCTCCCCTCGCCCTACGGCCTCGGCGGCAGCGGGGCCGAGACGGCGACCGACGCCGACGCCAGCGCCGTCTCGAAGGCCGCGAGGCAGCGCTACGACACGCTCTTCGTCGGCTGGCCCGCGCACGACTATATGCGCGACCACGGCAAGCTCGCCACGCTCTCGAACTACACCGCCTACGAGTTCAAACTGCGCTGGTGGTTCCCCGAGGACGGCTACAAGGCGTGGATCACGACCGGACCGGGCGCGTTCCTGGGCCAGGCCGCGCGGCCCTCGTCGTGGGGGCACGTGCTCAACTGGTGGGCCACGCGCACGCCGTTCGACCAGACGGCGTTCAAGAACTGGGTCAACGTCGAGCCGTTCTACGTCTACGTGCGCAACGATCTCGCGCCGCGCTACGTCCCGGCGAGTTGGGCGCCCAACCGCGTGCGCGCGGCGACCAATAGCCACTATACGCCGCCGATCGTGCCCGATGTCGTCCCGGCCGCGCAGGTCGTCCCCGTGCTGCCGCGCCTATCCATCAACGGCGCGACGCTACCGCAGCCGCTCGCCGCGATGCGCGCCGCCGCGGTGGCCGCCAACGGCGCCGTCTACGTGACCGATTCGCAGACGCAGCGCGTCGTCGAGTTCGATCCCGCCGGCCGGCTCGTCACGTCGTGGGGCTCGACCGGCAAGGGTCCCGGACAGTTCGGGACGTTGGGGACGGCGCAGGGGCCCATGGGGATCGCCGTCGCGCCGAACGGCCACGTCTACGTCTCCGACACATGGAACCACCGCGTGCAGGAGTTCACCCCTTCCGGGACCTTCGTGCGCGCCTTCGGGACGCCGAACCCGACCTCCGGCGCGACCGACGCGTCGTTCTTCGGTCCGCGCCAGCTCGCGGTCGCCCCCAACGGGAACATCTACGTCGCCGACACCGGCAACGAGCGTATCCAGGTCTACAGCCCGACGGGGCGGCATCTGTTCAACATCGGCAACGCCGCGACTCCACGCGGGGTGCAAACTCAGTTGGGGCTCTTCGACGAGCCCTCCGGGGTGACGGTCGACAGCCATGGGACGGTCTACGTGGCGGACTACTGGGACAAGCGCATCCAGCGCTTCACGCTCGCGGGTAAGCCGCTGGGGGCCTATCCGGTGACGGGCTGGGTGACGCAGGACTACGCCGAGCCCTACCTGGCGGTCGACAAGGCGGGACATCTCTTCGCGACCGACGCGCCGGCGCTCACCGCGCACGTCAACCATGTGCTCGAACTCGACGCGGCGACGGGGCGGGTGATCAAAGCGTTCGGCGGTTCCGCGGCGACGGGGGCGCTGCAGGGTCCGAGCGGTCTCGCGGTCGGACCCGACGGCGGCCTCTACATCGCGGACGCGGCCGCGATCAAGCTCTTGAAGGTACAGCCATAGGGCGCGCGATCGTAATAATGGGCCCGCGACCACGGTCGCGGGTCCACTTGAATAGAGGACACATCATGGCCACCATCCGCGACATCGCCGATCAACTCCTGCTGGGCCAGCGCGTGCGGCAAAACCACGCGCTGGAGCACGCCACGATCGCCCTGCTCTCCCCGCGCCACCCCAGGGTCGTCTTTACCGGGCGCTCGATCGCGACCGGCTTCTACGTTTGGGGCAAGGTCGGCGCCGACGATCTGCGCGCCGCGGCCGACGAGGCTTTGGGGCGCCTGCGCACGACCGAGCCGGACATGGCCATCCACCCGCGCTGCGGCACGAACCTGGCCGTGGCCGCGGTCATGACTGGGATGCTCTCCGTGATGGCGGGGCAGATACCCCCGCAGCGCAACCGCTACAGCCGTGGCGTGCTGGCCGCGCTCGGCGCGCTGGCCGTGTCGCAGCCCGTCGGCTTCTTCGTGCAACGCCACCTGACCACCGCCACGCCGACCGCCTCGCTGCGCATCGTCGACGTGACCCCCAAGCGCGGCGTCTTCGGCGCCGGCTACTTCGTCCGCACGACGCACGAGGCGGCCTAAAGACGGGTGGCCTTATGGCTTACTCCCGGTAGAGGCGCTCCCGAAAGGGGTTGCTGTGCAGCGGCCGTACCCACTGGGACCGCCGGCTTCCAGCCGGCCCGCTCTTGCCAGCCGCAGGCGCACGACGCGGTGTGCCCAGTCAAGACGGCCACGACGGTATGCCGGCCCCTCGGCGGCTTCAGTTCCAGGGGGTACGCGTGGGTCTGGCCGCGCCCGTCGATCTCCACGCGCCTGTGTGTGGCGGGGGTCTGGGGGGAGCCATCTCCCCAGGTTCCCCCGGAGGCGCGCTGGACCGCCGGCCGCGGCCAGGGGGCCAGTTAGCCATGGGCGGAGGGGGCGAAGAAGGCGACTTTCCACAGCCCGGGTGGAACTACCCGCCGGCATTGTCCCGAGGCGGTCTATGCCGTATAATTATAGTACGCGTGTTCTAGAAAAGAGAGAGTAGGGGACGAGAGAGCATGGCGATGAGGTCTAGCGCGACCGCTCGGACCGGAGGGGGCGGGAACGGGGGAGAGGACTACACGGCCGACCAGATCCAGATCCTGGAGGGGCTCGACGCCGTCCGCCGCCGTCCCGGCATGTACATCGGGTCGACCGACTATCGCGGCCTGCACCACCTCCTGTGGGAGATCACCGACAACGCTATCGACGAGCATCTGGACGGCCACGGCGACCGCATCCGCATCACGCTCAACCCCGACGACTCGATCTCAGTGGTCGACTGGGGCCGCGGCTTCCCCGTCGATCGGCACAAGACCGGCCGGAGCGGCCTCGAGGTCGCGCTGACGGTGCTGCACGCGGGCGGCAAGTTCGGCTCGGGCTCGTACAAGGTCTCGGGCGGCCTGCACGGCGTGGGCGTCTCGGTCGTCAACGCGCTCTCCACGCGGCTCACGGCCGAGGTGCGCCGCAACGGCCGCCGCTACCGTCAGGAGTACGTCAACGGCAAGCCGACCGCCGACGTCAAGACGGCGGGCCGCGCCGAGGACACCGGGACCACGATCACCTTCTGGCCCGATCGCGGCGTCTTCGGCAACGCCGAGTGGCGGCTCGACCTCATCCACGACCGCATGCGCGAGGCGTGCTACCTCAACCCCGGCCTGAGCGTGCAGATCGTCGACGCGCGCAAGGAGCCCGAGAGCGCCTACTCGTTCTATTTCGAGGGCGGCATCGTCTCCTACGTGCGCTACCTCAACGCCAATAAGACCGTCATGCACGGGCCGATCTACATCGAGAAGACGGCCGACACGACGCGCATCGAACTCGCGCTACAGTACAACGACGGCTACAACGAGACGACGTTCGCCTACGCCAACAACATCCACACCGTCGACGGCGGCACGCACCTGACCGGCTTCCGCACCGCGCTCACCCGCGTGCTCAACGACCTCGGGCGCAAGGCCGGCTTGCTCAAAGGCGAGGCGGCCCTGGCGGGCGAGGACGTGCGCGAGGGGCTCTCGGCGGTCATATCGGTGCGCCTGCTCGAACCCGAGTTCGAGGGGCAGACGAAGACGAAACTGGGCAACGCGGAGGTGCGCTCACAGGTCGACAACGCGCTGGCCGAGGGCCTCGCCGCGCACTTCGACCGCTACCCCGGCGACCTCAAGCGGATCATCGAGAAGTGCTGGCTCTCCGCCCGCGCGCGCGAGGCCGCGCGCAAGGCCAAAGACCTGGTCATCCGCAAGGACCCGCTGATGGTCTCGACCCTGCCGGGCAAGCTGGCCGACTGCCAGGAGCGCGACGCGTCCAAGAGCGAACTCTTTATCGTCGAGGGCGACTCGGCCGGCGGCTCGGCCAAACAGGGCCGCGAGCGTCGCTTCCAGGCCATCCTGCCCCTGCGTGGCAAGATCCTCAACGTCGAGAAGGCGCAGGCCGACAAGCTGCTGGAGTCGGAGGAGATCAAGGCGCTGGTCACGGCGCTCGGCGCGGGGATCGGGAACAACTTCGATACGAACAAACTGCGCTACGGCACGGTCGTCATCATGACCGACGCCGACGTCGACGGCGCGCACATCGCCACGCTGCTGCTGACGCTGTTTTTCCGCCACATGCGGCCGCTCATCACCAACGGGCACCTCTACGTCGCGCAGCCGCCGCTCTACCGGGTGGCGATCGGCAAGGATGTCCATTGGGCCTACTCCGACGCCGAGCGCGACGCGCTGGTCAAGCGGTACGGTGGGCGCAAGCGGCCCGATATCCAGCGCTACAAAGGGCTGGGAGAGATGTCGGCGCGGCAGTTGTGGGAGACGACGATGGACCCGTCGACGCGCACGCTCCTGCGCATCAACGCCGAGAACCTCATCCGCCTCGACGAGACCTTCACCACACTGATGGGCAGCAACGTCCCCCCACGCAAGAAGTTCATCGAGACGCACGCGCACAACGTGCGCAACCTGGACGTCTAGCGACCCCGTGACCGCGATCGTATTGCTGTAACGCATAGGTATGTTTGCTGACTCATCAAGGCTTTAAGGAGGAGTAGTCATGGTCGCGGCGGCGAAGAACCTGCAGGACATCGAGTTAGACGATAAGATGCGCTCGTCGTATCTCGATTACGCTATGAGCGTGATCGTGAGCCGCGCGCTGCCGGACGTGCGCGACGGGCTCAAGCCGGTGCAGCGCCGCGTCCTCTATGGGATGCTCGGCTTGGGCCTGCGCTCCAGCACCGGCTTCCGCAAGAGCGCCACCGTCGTCGGCGAGGTGCTCGGCAAGTACCACCCGCACGGCGACACCTCGGTCTACGACGCCGTGGTGCGCATGGCGCAGGACTTTTCGATGCGCTATCCGCTCGTCGAGGGGCAGGGTAACTTCGGCTCGGTCGACGGCGACGCCGCCGCCGCGATGCGCTACACCGAGGTACGCCTGACCCGCCTGGCCGAGGAGTTGCTGGCCGATATCGACAAGGCCACCGTCCCCTTCGCCGATAACTTCGACGGCCGCCATCGCGAGCCGACCGTCCTCCCCGCCCGGCTCCCCGCCCTGCTGCTCAACGGCTCGGACGGCATCGCCGTGGGCATGGCTACCAAGATCCCGCCGCACAACCTCGGCGAGCTCGTCGACGCCATCACCGTCCTCGTCGACAACCCCGAGGCCGCGGTCGAGGAGTTCATGGCCCGGATGCCCGGACCCGACTTCCCGACCGGCGGACTCATCATGGGCCGTGAGGGGATCGCGCAGGCCTACGCCACCGGGCTCGGCCGCATCACGCTGCGCGCCACGACGTCGATCGAGAGCGACCAGCGCGGGCGCGAGTCGATCATCGTGACCGAGTTGCCCTATCAGGTCAACAAGTCCGAGCTTATCAAGAAGATCTCCGAACTCGTGCGCGAGCGCAAGGTCGAGGGGATCGCGGCGATGCGCGACGAGAGCGACCGCAACGGCATGCGCATCGTGATCGAGATCAAGCGCGACGCCAAGCCCAACGCGATCCTGAGTACCCTGCTCAACCGGAGCAACCTGCAGATCACCTTCGGCATCAACATGCTCGGCCTCGTCGACGGCGCGCCGCACACCCTCCCGCTCAAGCGCGCGCTGACCGAATTCATCGCGCACCGCAAGGAGGTCATCCGCCTGCGCACCGAGTACGATCTCGACGAGGCCAACGACCGCAAGCACGTGCTCGAAGGGCTCAAGATCGCGATCGACAACCTCGACGAGGTCATCCGCATCATCCGCGCCTCCCGCAACCGCGACGCCGCGACCGAGGGTCTCATCGCGTCCCTGAGCATGACGCAGATCCAGGCCCGCGCGGTGCTCGACACCCCGCTGGGGCGGCTGGCCGCGCTGGAGATCCAGAAGATCATCGACGAACTGCGCGAGGTCGAGGCGCTGGTGCGCGATCTTGAGAGTATCCTGGCCTCGAAAACGAAGCTGCAGAACCTGCTCAAGCGCGAATTGCGCGACCTCAAGGAGACCTACGGCGACGCGCGGCGCACGCGCATCCTCGACGCCGACGCGAAGGACGAGCCGACGCATCTGGAGGATATGACGCCCAACGGCGAGACGGTCGTGGCGCTGACGATGGGCGGCTACCTCAAGCGCCTCGACGAGACGGCCGGCCGGGCCGGCGGACGCGATACGGTCGTGGCCTACGCCGACGCCAATCTGCGCGACACGCTGCTGCTCTTCAGCGCCAAGGGACAGGCCTACGGGGTCCAGGCGCATAAGATCGGGGCCGTGGCCAAGCGTTCGGACAAGGGCGTGGCCGCGGGCCTGCTCGTCGACCTGCCCGACGACGACCGCATCATCGCGATGATCCCGCTCGGCGCGAGTCCGGCGCCGTACCTCGTGTTCGCCACGAAGAACGGAGCGGTCAAGCGCGCGGCGACCGAGGAGTACGTCAACGCGCGCGGGGCCGGGATCGCGGCGCTGCGCCTGGACGAGGGCGACGAGGTCGTGGCGGTCGACACGGCCGACGGCGAGGGCGAGCTCCTGTTGAGCACGCGGCTGGGTAAGGCGATCCGCTTCAAGCAAGAGGAGGTGCGGCCGACGGGCCGCGCGGCCGGCGGGATGCGCGGGATCAAGCTCGACGACGGCGACGCGGTCGTGCGCGGCCCGCTCGTGCCGCGGCGGCCGCTCGTCGTGACGTTTACCGACACCGGCTATGCCCGCCGCACCCCCCTCGACGACTACCCGTTACAGGGGCGCGGCGGGAGCGGCGTGAAGGCGATGCGCCTCGATCCCGCGCCCGCGAAGGGGGCTCCAAAATTGTTCGACGCCAAGGCCGGTCCCGGCACGGCGGTCAGCGCGGTGCTGTTCGCCACCAAGGGCGGCGACTTCGAGTGTACCGTACAGGGCCAAGGGCAGGGCCCCAGGGTTGCCGTCGTCGACGGGGCCGCCATCCCCATCGCCGACCGCGCCAGGCCCGGCGTGTCCGTGACCGAGCCCGTCCTCGCCGCGTGTCTGAGTCTAGGCTCGGTTCGATAGCGGCGATAACGGCTATACTACACGGCATGATGGACGTACGAATGGACGTACGAGCGGAGATCTTCCCATGTCTACGATGCCTGCTATGTTCGAGACGTCTATGGGTCGCATAGACGCTCAAATCACCGTCGCTAACAGCGCCGATCGCGATCGCGCCGAGGCCGGCGATATCGCTCTAGAGGAAGTACGCGCGGCGACGCTAGAGCGCGCCCTGGTCGATACAGGGGCGACATACTTAGCGCTTCCGGCGGACGTGATCGCGCTCCTCGGCCTACGAGTCGTGCGTGAGGTCCCGATAGCCACGGCGCAAGGGCCGACACGAGCACGGCTGTATCGCAATGCCGAGTTGACGCTCATGGGGCGTACCGGTACGTTTGACGTACTTGAATTGCCCATAGGCACGCCTCCTCTGCTGGGCCAAATCCCGCTGGAAGCGTTGGGCGTTGAGCCCGATCTGCGTAACCGGCGCTTGTCTTTGTTGCCCGAGGAACCAAACGATACCTATATCACCGTCTTGATGGGTTTGGACGATCCTGGATCTGCCAGGTAGGTAGAGGTCCGCGGGGACAAGGTAGGGGTGGGACGATTCCACGAGGTGTACGTGTGGGATCGTCCCACCCCTACCTTATCGACGGACTGGGTTGGGCGTCTATGCTCGGCCGGCTTCGTCCTCCACGCGGGCGATGGCGCCGTCCTCGCTCGTCGCGGCGGGCTCGCCGGCGGTGAAGTCGAGCACGCGTTCGCCCCGCGTCTGGCCGGTCGTTTTGGATGTCACGTCGGTTGTGTCGGATGTCACATCGTTCATGTCGGATGTCACGTCGGTCGTCGCGGTAAACGGCGGCGGCGCCGCCATCCCCGTGGCGCCGGCCAGTGCCGGGTCGCTCGCCGTCGCGCCGAGCGTCGCGGCCGTCGTCGCGCCAGCCCCGCTAACCGGCGTCATCGTCGTCCCGTCGGCGCTGCTGGAGATCTCGTCGGCCCCGACATTGACGAGGAGGTCGCGCGCCTCCTCATCGCGGGCGTCGCTATCGACGTTGACGGTCACCAGCGTGCGGCCGTCCTCGACCGCTTGCTGGTAATGTTCGGCGTGCTCACGCGAGAGGCCGAGGCCGGTGAGGCCGCCGACGAGCCAGCCGGCGGCCCCGCCGACGAGCGCGGTGGCGAGGATGCCCGCCGAGATGAACGGCCCGATGCCGGGGATGACGAGCGCCCCTGTCGCGGCCAGGATCGCGCCGGCCGTCCCGCCGATCACGCCGCCCGCGACCGCGTCCTCGGTCGATTGGCCCGCCGCGCCGGCCGGCCCGGTCTCGTTCGCGCCGGCCCCGTTCCTGTTGTCGGGCGCGACCAGCCCGATCCGCGACTCGTCGAAGCCGGCGTCCCGCAGGGTCGAGACGGCTCTATGCGCCTGGTCGGTGGTATCGAAAAGCGCCGCGACACTACGCGCCATAAGACATTCTCCTTCGTGCTTCGTGCTTCGTGCTTCGTGCTTCGTGCTTCGTGCTTCGTGCTTCGTGCTGTAGGCTAGGCGCCGGAGCCGGACGGGGGGAAGCTCGCGTTGTCGGAGCCGGAGCCCTCGGGGTAGCCGCTGGGTCCGCCGTTTTTCAACAGGTCCTGGAGCTTCTGATACAGGTTGGCCGGCGTGTCGTTCTTGTAGACGTACATGTTGGGGACCGATCCGGCGCCGGCGCTCGTGCCGAGGCCGAGGCCAAGGTCGGTCCCGCCGGTGCTCATTATGTTGATGAACTCAGTGCTCGAGTCGGCGTCCTCGTGTACGTTCACGTTGCGCAGATCATCGTCGCTCCAGCCCATCTGGCGAATCCATTGGTAGTCCGCCGATAGATCGAAGAGCGTCAGTTCTCGTCCCGCTTGCTGGGTCATATGTCGAATCCTCTCGTCCGTTATGTGGGTCTCTAACGTCGCGCCAGGCCGGGGGCGCCACAACCACTTCAGCAGACCGCATGCCAAGGACGCGCGCTCCCCGCGCTGGCATGATTATTGCCTTATAATCAAAGCGGACCGGGGTAGGCCCGGTCGCGACATCATGCGGATAGTCCACGTTTTTAAGAGGATAGAGGAGACCATGAAGAGCAAGCTTATCGTGTTGAGCCTGTTGGCCGTGCTGCTAACCGGCCTGGTATCACCGTCGTTCGCGGGGCGCGTGAGCGCCGCGGCGCCGGCCGCGCCCGTGGCCGGCGCCGTGCAGACACGCCCGGCTTTTTTTGACAAGACCCGCTTTGTCGTCGACCTCGGCATCGCCTATTTCTGCCTGCACCATGTGTACAAGAACTACAAGCGCGGCGTCTACGCCCCGCACGCGACCGCGCGCATCCGCCACATCATCGCGGCCGGCCTGGTCCTGGCGATCGCGTACGATCGCCTGCATCGCGCCTATGTCATCGCCAACGGGAGTAACAGCCCAACCTTGCACAAGATCGTCGCGCCCCTCAACTCACTGCTCGGCAAGGTGCGCGGCCAGCAGGGCGATTTCGCCTCCGGCAACTTCAACGACGGGGCGTTCAAGAGCATGAACAGTACGGCGGACGCGGTCGGCGGCAAGGCGACCAGCAACGGGTTTCTCTTCCACGACATCACGGTTCCGTTGCCCGGCGGCGCGTAGGGAGTAAAGGCAATACAGTCCTCTTCCGAAGGGGATGCGCGTGGCTGAGTCTCGTGGCTCTACCGCCTGGCGAAAAGGGTGGGCGCCCCGGTCGTATAGACCGGGCCGCCCACCCTTTTCGTTATAGTTAGAAGTAGCTCGCCTCATCGCCGCCGCTTTGCGCGGCGTCCTACACCTACAAGGGTTATTTAGGAGACGCTCATGACTATTACGCCTCGTCGTTGGCGCGGATCCGTCGCGCTGCTCAGCGCTTCCGCGATCGCGAGCCTGGGGCTCTTTACCGGCGCGGCCCCGCGTCACACCGCAGCGATCCCGAGCGGCGGTACCCTCATCGTCGCCGAGGCGCAGACGCCCGAGACCCTGAGTGTGCTCCAGAATCAGTCCCTATCCGTCTTCGACATCGACGGCGCCGTGTTCGATTCCCTGGTCTATCGCGACGATAAGGACCGCTTCGTCCCCGACCTGGCCACGAGTTACACGGTCGACGCGTCGGGCTTGCATTATAAATTCATACTCAACCCCAAGGCGGCGTGGCAGGACGGCGTGCCGCTCACGGCGCGAGACGTCGTCTTCACCTCCAACCTCATCAACACCCCCAAGTTTGGGGCCACCGCGACGATCGGCTTCGACCACATCAAAACGATCAAGGCGGTCGGCGCGCACGAGGTCGACGTCACGCTCACCTCCGTGTACGCCCCGTTCCTGCAAGACGTCGGGAGCACGGCGATCTACCCGGAGCACGTGCTCGGCAAGGTCGCGCCCGATAAGATCAAGTCGCTCACCTCGTTCACACAGAAGCCACTCGGCAGCGGCCCGTTCAAGATCACGGAGTACAAGGCGGGAGACCACATCACCGAGGTCGCCAACAAAAACTATTTCCGCGGGGCGCCGCACCTCGACAAGATCATCTTCCGCATCGTGCCGAGCAACAACACCGAGATCAACCAGATGCAGACCGGCGAGGTCAACCTGCTGGGCAGCACCGCCTCGATCGCCGCGCGTCAGTTCGATCAACTCAAGACCGTGCCGGGCGTCACGACGTACAACACCCCCGGCCTCAACTGGCAGCACCTCGACCTGATCGAGAGCGGGTTTTTCAAGGATCGCACGGTGCGGCAGGCCCTGGCCTACGCGACCCCCAAGCAGCAGATCATCTCCTCCGTGCTGCGCGGGTACGGCGTGATCGCCGACGCCGACCAGGCCCCCGGAACACCCTACTACAATCCCGCCATCCGCGACTCGTACCCGTACAACCCGGCCAAGGCGCGCAGTCTGTTGTTGGGCGACGGGTTCAAGCCTGGCGCGAACGGGATACTGCAGAAGGGCGGTAAGCCTCTGAGCATCACCCTCTACGGCGACGCCGGTAGCGGCGACAACAAGCTGACGATCCAGATCCTGCAGCAATTCTGGGCCAAGGCCGGCATCGGCGCGGTCCCCAAGCTGCTCGCCGTCTCGCTCCTCTTCTCGGCCACCAGCGGCCCGCTCGGCGACCCCAACCGCCTCTCGTTCCCGAGCACGAACGCGGTGCTCTACTCCTGGTTCAACTCTCCGGAGCCCGACGATTCCTACTATTGGGCCAGCAACCAGATCCCCAATCAGAAGTCGCCTGCGGGCGGGAACGCGGACGGCTACGTCAGCCCGGAGATGGACCGACTGACGGCGCAGGGCGTGCGCACGCTCGACAACAATCAGCGCATCGCCATCTACAAGAAGGTGCAGACGCTCCTCGCGCGCGACCAGCCCGATCTCTACTTATACTGGGGGCGTGTCCTCACCGCGGCGACGAGCAAGCTGCACGGCTATGACCCGACCCCCTACAACAATACCCTGACCTACAACGCCAAGGATTGGTACATGACCCCGTAGAGACCCCTCGCCCCGCAGCGGGGCTATCGGGTTTCGGCATAGATGGATATACTACTCATAACCCGCGCCCGATATGTCGCGCTACAATAGGTTAACCCGCTCGAATCGAATACGGCTGGACGCCAAGGCGGGCGAATGGCTATAGCCATTCGCCCCTACGAATTGGTCGCGGACCTGGCTCACGCGGCGGCCGTTAAAAGACGCGGGAGAGGAGGAGCCCGAGCAGGGAGGACTAGAAAGACGGACCGCCGGGCGCGCGCTCGTCGCCCACGGCGCTCTTAGACGGTTGCGTTGCTATCTATAAGGCTTTAGCGTTATCGCGGCTTGTCACACCTTGCCATATGTAGTTGGGAGATGTCCATGACCGTTATACCTGCGCCGCGCCATCGGCGCGGCGCCGTCGCTCTGCTCGGAGCCTCCGCGCTCACGGGCCTGGGAGTTTTCACGGGCGCGGCTCCGCGCCACGCCTCCGCCGCCAGCCACGCCATCCCCAATGGCGGGACCGTCATCGCCGCCGAGGCGGAATTGCCCGACTCGCTCAACCCGTACCTGATCTCCGACCTCGGCGGCGCGGACGTCGACGGCGCCGTGTTCGACTCGATGGTCTACCTCAACGACAAGAACCAGTTCGTCAACGACCTTGCTACGAGCTACAGCCACGACGCCAAGGGCCTGCACTGGACCTTCAACATCGTCCACAACGCCACCTGGCAGGACGGCCAACCGCTGACCTCCAAGGACATCGTCTTCACGACGAAGTTGGTCCCGAATCCCAAGTTCCCGGCCACGCAGCCGCTGGGCTTCGACCACGTCAAGTCGATCGTGGCGACCGGCCCCTATCAGGTCAAGATCACGCTGACCTCGGTCTACGCGCCGTTCCTGCAGTACTGGGGCGGGGGGGCGATTCTGCCCGAGCACATCCTGGGTAAGGTTGCGCCTGAGAAGATCAAGGCGCTGACGTCGTACAACAAGACGCCGCTGGGCAGCGGGCCGTTCAAGATCACTGATTTCAAGGCCGGCGACCACGTCACCGAGACGGCCAACAAGTCCTATTTCCGCGGCGCGCCGCACCTCGATAAGGTTATCTTCCGCGTCGTCAGCAGCGGCAACACGGCGGTCAATCAGATCCAGACCGGCGAGGTCAACCTGCTCGGCCAGAGCTCCGACATCTCGGCCCGGCAGTTCAACCAACTCAAGGGTGTGGCGGGTCTCACCCCGTACAACACGCCCGGCGACAACTGGGACCATGTCGACCTCATCGAGACGGGTTTCCTCAAGGATCGCACGGTGCGGCAGGCGCTCGCCTACGCGACGCCCAAGCAGCAGATCATCAAGGCCGTGAACCTGGGGTACGGTATCGTCTCCGACGGTGACCAGCCGCCGGCCTCGGCATACTACAACCCCTCCATCGCCAACTCCTACCCCTATAGCGCGGCCCAGGCAAAGCGCGTGCTGATGAACGACGGCTTCACCCCTGGCTCTAACGGGATCATGCAGAAGGGCGGCAAGCCGTTCACCATGAATCTGTGGGTCGGGGCGAGCGCGCCGTCGGCGCTGTTGACGGCGCAGATCCTCAAGCAGGCCTACGGACAGGCCGGCGTGAACGTGGCCATCAAGACGGCCGACGCGGCGACGCTGTTCGGGCGCAGCGGCCCGCTCAACAACCCCTCGCGCTTGACCACGCCGACGATGAACGCCGTCATCTACGAGTGGGTGGCGGGCCCCGAGCCCGACGACAGCTACTTCTGGGCCTCGAACCAGATCCCAGATAAGAACCGTGCCAGCGGCGGCAACGCCGACGGCTACATCAATCCGCAGGTCGACCGGCTGACGACGCAGGGCTTGCAGACGCTCGACCACGCCCAGCGCGTGGCCATCTACCGCCAGATGCAGACGATCCTGAGGCGCGACCAGCCCGACGTGTTCATCAGTTGGGGCCGCGTGCTGACCATCGCGACGAACAAGCTGCACAACTACAAGCCGACCCCGTTCGACTACGTCCTCACCTGGAACGTCAAAGACTGGTATATGTCCTAGAAAGCGGGCGGGGGCGAGGGCCGAACAACGCTACCGGCCCTCGCCCTCCGTGGAGGTTACCCTGCTATGTTTCGCTTCGCCTTGCGCCGGACGCTCCAGTCGATCCCGCTGCTCATACTCGTCTCGATCGTCTCGTTCGCGGTCATGCAGCTCACCCCCGGCGGCCCGCTGACGGCCTATCAGCACAACCCGCACATCACTGCGGCGCAGATCAAGGCGATCGAGCACGACCTCGGCCTCGACCTGCCGCCGTACCTGCAGTACTTCAAGTGGCTCTCCGGCATCGTCCGCGGCGACTGGGGCGTCTCGCTCAGCACCGGCGAGCCGGTCCTCGCGATGATCGGCGACCACATCGGCAACACGCTCGTGCTGCTGATCGCCGCTTTCCTGATCTCGATCGTGCTGGCCCTCCCCCTGGGCATCCTGGCGGCCGTGCGCAAGTACAGCCTGCTCGACCACCTCTTCACCTTCGGGTCTTTCGTGGCGTGGTCGGCCCCGGTCTTCTGGGTCGGCTTCATGGCGCAGCTCGTCTTCTCCGTCAAGCTGCGGCTGCTCCCCACGGCCGGGCTCTACACCGAGGGCGTGCCGTGGACGGTGGGTGACTTCGCCAGGCACCTGGTCATGCCCGCGCTCATCCTGGGTCTGGGCAGCATCGCCTCGTGGAGCCGTTACCTGCGCGGTTCGCTGCTGGAGACGCTCGGACAGGACTACGTGCGCACGGCCAAGGCCAAGGGGTTGGCCGCCCGCATCGTCGTCAACCGGCACGCGCTCCGCAACGCGCTCATCCCCCTGGTCACTCTGGTGGCGCTGGACGTGCCGACGTTCTTCACCGGGGCCATCCTGGTCGAGGTCGTCTTCTCGTGGCCGGGTATGGGCCGGCTGTTTTTCGACGCGCTCCAGGCGCGCGATTATATCCTGTTGCAGGCCATTTTGTTGATCAGCGCCGCGCTCATCTTCGCGGGCAATCTCCTGGCCGACCTCATCTACGGGTTGCTCGACCCGCGCATCTCGTATTCTTAGGGGGAGGAGGAGTCCCGTGATTAATCCGGCCGTCACGCAAAACATCGTCGTCGAAGAGGTCAACGAACAGGTCGCGACGCGTCAGGCCACGCCGCGCGGCCTGGCCCTGCGGCGCTTCCTGCGTCACCGCCTCGCCGTCATCAGCCTGGCCGTCCTCGTCCTGATGATCCTGGCCGCCGTTTTCGCGCCCTTGCTCACGCCGCATGACCCGTACGCGCAGGACTTGATCAACACGCTGGGCTCGCCCGACGCGAGCCATCCGTTGGGGACCGACGACCTCGGCCGCGATATCCTGAGCCGCATCATCTACGGAGGGCGCGTCTCGCTCGGCATCGGGTTCGGTGCGACCGTGGTCACGCTGCTCATCGGCCTGCTCGTCGGGGCCGTGGCCGGCTACGCGGGCGGCTGGATCGACAACGCGCTGATGCGCTTCGTGGACCTGGTGCTCTCCTTCCCGTCGCTCTTCCTGCTGCTGATTGTGGCCGCCTACTCCGGCGTCACCCTGGTGACGATCATCCTGTTCATCGGGTTCTTCGGTTGGATGTACCTGGCGCGTCTCGTCCGCTCCGAGTTCCTGGTGCTGCGCGAGACGGAGTATATCGAGGCGGCGCGAGCGGCCGGCGTGGGCGGGTGGAGGATCATGTGGCGGCACATGCTGCCCAACGCGACGGCCTCCATCGTCGTCAACGCCACCTTCGCCATCGCGGGCGCGATGTACATCGAGTCGGCGCTCGACTTCCTGGGTTTCGGCCTGTCGCCGGACATCCCGACGTGGGGCAACATGCTGGCCGAGTCGGAGCAGTACATCACCAGCAACCCGGTGCTCACGATCGCCCCCGGCGTGGTGCTCACGATCGCCATCCTCGCCGTCAACTTCGTCGGCGACGGCCTGCGCGACGCCCTGGACCCGCGGAGTAAATAGTTTATCGATATTCGCGATAGATTAGACTGTAGCACATGGAAAAGGCGTGGGGCGTATAATGCTAGGAGCATAGGGATAAAATTGTTCACCCCGGACCGCCCGGACCCGTAACTCACAAAGGAGCCAGCATGGAACAGACGACGCCGCAGCCCGGCCAGCCCGGCAACAGCGTCCGCCGCGCCGCGTCCGCCGCGCCGCCTGTTATCCGCACGCGCGACGACGGCCCCGTCCCATCGAGCCGTCGCCCCAACCCGGTCCTGCATGCCCTCGAAGCGGCGCAGAACTATATCCTCAACGAGGAGACCCTGATCCTGTTCGAGTTCCTCGTAGTGGTGGTCATCGGCATCGTCGTGTTCCGCGCCGTCCTCTACCCGATGGAGACGTTCATGGAGGGCCTGGGGCACGCCGTCAACGGTCTCGGCCTCTCTAAGCTCTTCGGCAAGTAACCGCGTCATGGACGGCCTGCTCTCCCCCTCTCTCGCATCCTCCGGCGCCCCGGCCACGAAGCGTCTCGTCGCACGCGTGTTGGGCCTCGTGCCCTACGCGCCGGCCTGGGAGTTGCAGAAGCGGATCGCGGCGGAGCGGGTTGCGGGGACGGGGCCGGACACGCTGCTCCTGCTCGAACACCCTCCCGTCTATACGCTGGGGCGCAACTCGCTGGCCGAGCACATCCTGGTCTCGTCGGAAGAGATCGGACACCACGACGCCACGATCGAGCGGATCGAGCGTGGCGGCGAGGTGACGTTCCATGGGCCGGGCCAACTCGTCGCCTATCCGATCATGAAGCTGGAGGGGGCCGAGCGCTCGATCTCGCACCTTGTGGACAACCTGGAACAGGCCATCATCGACACGCTGGGGAGCTACGGTTTGCCCGGCGAGCGTCTGGACGGTCAGCGCGGCGTGTGGACGCGTGGCCGCAAGATCGCCTCGGTAGGGCTTTCCGTCAAGCGATGGGTCGTCATGCACGGCATGGCCCTCAACGTGGATCTTGACCTGGCGTACTTCGATCTCATCAATCCGTGCGGTCATCCCGAGACGGTGATGACGTCGATGGAGCGCGAGTTGGGGTGTCCGCTCGCCGTCGCCGAGGTGGGAGCCGTTTTCGCCGGCCACTTCGCGCGCCTCTTCAGGCGGGAGTTGGTGTACGACCGAGAGTAACACGATCGGGCCCGTGACATCTTACCCCTCATCTGGCCCCGTGATAAGGCCGGACGGCAAACCGGGGGCGTCGGGGAGTAGTGTGACCGCGCCATGTGATCGTGGGCGCGGGCTTTTATGTAGGAGGAGAATGATGGCTGGACAGTTGCGGGGTACGGCTTTCCTGAGCGGCGAGTACGTGCCGCTGGCCGACGCGAAAATCAGCGTCATGACGCACGCGTTCAACTATGGGACAGGTACGTTCGAGGGGATTCGCGCCTACTGGAACGCCGCCGAGGAGCAGTTGTTCGTCTTTCGCCTGCGCGAGCACTTCGAGCGTCTGCACAACTCGTGTCGCGTCCTGGCCATCGAACTGCCGTATAGCGTCGACGAGCTCGGCGAGATGTGCCTGGAAGTCCTGCGCCGTTCCGGCTTCCGCGAGGACACCTACATCCGTCCTATCGCCTACAAGAGCGGGCTCGGCATCGGCGTGAGCATGAGCGGGGTCCCCGACGACTTCCTGATGTATTGCCAGCCGATGGGTAACTATATCGACGTCGAGCAGGGCATCCGCTGCTGCGTCTCGTCGTGGCGCCGCAACGGCGACAACGCGATCCCGCCGCGCGCCAAGGTGACGGGGGCCTATATCAACGCGGCGCTGGCCAAGCACGAGGCGGTCGTCAACGGCTACGACGAGGCCATCATGCTGACCGAGACCGGGCGCGTCTCCGAGGGGAGCGCGGAGAACCTGTTCGTCATCAAAAACCGCACGCTCGTGACGCCGAGCGTCTCGGACAGCGTGCTGGAGGGGATCACGCGCGCGACGCTGATCGAGATCGCCCGCGCCGAGCTGGGCGTCCCGACGATCGAGCGCGCGGTGGAGCGCACCGAACTCTACACGGCCGACGAGGTGTTCCTGTGCGGGACGGGCGCGCAGGTCTCACCCGTCGTCGAGATCGATCACCGGCGCATCGGCGAGGGCGAGATCGGCCCGCTGACCCTGGCCCTGCAGCAGGCCTACTTCGACGTCGTGCGCGGCGTCAACCGCGCCTACGCGCCATGGCTGAGCCCCGTCTACCCCGGGGCCACGGACGAGGTCGAGCCCGAGCGAGAGCCCGCCTTTGTCGCCAACGAGGGCAACGTCCTCGCGCCGTAACAGGATCCGCGCCCCTCTCCCCCTCCCTTTTAGGGGTAGGTTTTTCATGCGAGAGGGAGGTTCGGAGGGCAACGCCCTCCGTGTTCCCTCTTGTGTGGAGGGGTGAGCAGCATCGCTGGGCGCCCCTCCACACAAAAAACCTACCCTTGTAAGCTCTCCCCTCCCCCCGCCACGGGAGAAGGGGAGAGGGGATACCGTGATGACTTTGCGGGGGCGGCCCAATGGGTCCAATGGCCTGGAGAGAGGTGAGGGGGCATGCCGGTCGTGGGGATCGTGGGGGGGCGCGGGGGGATCGGCTCGCTCTTCGCGCGGCTCCTGGGGGCGGCCGGCGCGACCGTGCTCGTGAGCGACCGCGACACGACGTTACATAACGTCGAGTTGCCCGCGCGCTGCGACCTGACGCTCGTCGCCGTGCCGCTGCGCGCGACGCCGGCGGTGCTGGCCGAGTTGGCCCCTCTCACGCGTCCGGGCGCGGCCCTGGTCAGCCTCGCCTCGCTGATGGAACCCTCGGCGGCGGCCCTGGAAAGCTGTCGGGGCGACGCCCTGTTTTTGCATCCGCTGTTCGGTCCGGGCCGTCGCGACCCGCGCGGTACGACGCTCGCCTTCGCCGCCTTGCGCGGTCGTGGCGATACCGGCCAGGGCGGTTGGTTGCTCGCCGCCTTGCGCGGCCAGGGCGCCACGATCGTGGACACGACGCCCGCCGAGCACGACCGCGCGATGGCGGTAGCCCAGGTGCTCCTGCACGGCGGGTACGCCGCGCTGGCGCCTATCCTTTCGCGGAGGCTTCCGGGGCCGGATCCGCTGGCCTGGGTCACGCCGACGCTGCGCGCGCAGCTGGCCTTGATGAGCCGTATCCTGCGCCAGGACCCCGCGCTCTACGGCGATCTGCTGGCCCTCAACCGTCATACGCCCGCTGCCATCGACGAGCTGATCGGGCGCCTCGTCGAGTTGCGCGGGGCGGCGCGCAACGGTCCCGACGCCGTCGCCGCCATCTTCGCCGCCGCCCGCGACGGCCTGGGGCCCGTCGGGCCGTCCCTCGCCGCCGAGGGTGATCGGATATTGGGCGAAGGATAGATGGACATGTACGACGCTGGGGTACACTGACGGGAGCGTATACAGACGATTAGTCATCAAGGATCGCGCATCTCCATGGCACTCTTTAGTAAGAAGCAGGACCTCGCGCCCGCTATCGCGGCGCGCATCCCGCCGGGCCAGCAGCTGACGACGAAGTGGCCGGTGCTGACCTACGGCCCGATCCCTGTCGTCGACCTCGCGACGTGGGATTTCAAGATCACCGGCCTCGTCGAGGCGCCGGCCCTATTTACCTGGGACGAGTTTATGGCCCTGCCGGGGACGCGTCGGCACAACGACATCCACTGTGTGACGCGTTGGTCGAAGCTCGACAACGATTGGGACGGCGTCGGCGTGCTCGAATTCATGAAGCGCGTCACGCTCAAGCCGGCGGCAAAGGCGGTGATCGTCCACGCCGAGCACGGCTTCACGGCCAATCTGGCGCTCGACGACTTCTTGCGTGAGGACAATCTCTTCGCGCACAGCCACGACGGCCAGCCGCTGACCCCCGAACACGGCTATCCGCTGCGCCTCGTCGTGCCGCACCTGTACTTCTGGAAGAGCGTCAAGTTCGTGCGCGGCCTCGAGTTCGTGGCTCAGGATCAGCCCGGTTTTTGGGAGCGCAACGGCTACCACATGCGCGGCGACCCGTGGGAGGAGGAGCGCTACTCGTCCTGGTGGTAGCGGTATTCCTGCTATACTGCATGCCTGAGACTAGTGACTAATAGAATAGGGATATAACGGACAATGTCGAAGAGAACCTGGCAACCGAAGCGCATCCCGCGTAAGCGCCGGCACGGTTTCATCGCCCGCATGGCCACGAAGGGCGGGCAGCGCGTGCTCAAGGCACGCCGGCTCAAGGGGCGCCACAAGCTGACGGTCTAGCGATCGTGCTGCCGCGAGCGCACCGCCTGACGCGCGGCGGCGACTACGCGCGCGTTCGCCGCCAGGGCCGATCGCGCGCCCACCCGCTGCTGATCCTGGCCGCGGCGCCCAACGGCGGCGAGACGACGCGGGTTGGCCTGACGATGGGCAAAAAAATCGGCTCGGCCGTCGCGCGTAACCGCGCGAAGCGCCTGCTGCGCGAGGCGGCCCATCTACGCTTGAACCGCCTCCGTCCGGGGTACGATATCGTGCTGATCGGGCGGCCGGAGACCGCGCGATGTAAGCTCGACGAGGTCCAGGCCGCGCTCGATCTGCTGCTGCGCCGGTCCAACCTCCTCCTGGAATCGAGCGGGACGGTCCAATCTCCTCCTGGAATCGGGCGGGACGGTACAATGAGGGTATGAGAGGGGTTGTGCTTGGGGCCATCAGGCTCTATCAGGTCACGATAGCGCGCCTGTTGCCGCCGGGCACATGCCGCTTCAGCCCCAGTTGCTCCGTCTATAGCTATGAGGCCGTCGCGCGCTATGGGGTCTGGCGCGGCCTGGGGCTGGCGC
>JAABUO010001261.1_pt1 | contig 34322 bp, 34 predicted proteins | sample 5559291 | NCBI WGS metagenome assembly JAABUO01 (sample SAMN10711878, study PRJNA513372) | rock metagenome | isolation source: Antarctica rocks | place: Antarctica: Victoria Land, Finger Mt sud | reverse complement strand
TCCAGACATGTGAAGCCAAGACCTGCAACAAGTGCAGCCAGTTGCTGCATGAAGGTGACCACAAAACCTGGAACTCATGCAAGCGAGACTGTTGCTTGCAATGACGTGGGTCATGAGCCCAAGAGGCATTGTCCACCTGCCGACACTGCTTGCAGCAGATAGGTATTCATCTGGAACAGCAGCACAGAGGTGTCCGGCCGTGCGAACGGCCACGAGCAGGCCAACACACGGCGCACTCTCCTAGCGTATAAGTGAGACTGCACTGCCTGTTCTTACTTCCGCAATGAGCGGAGATCTGTTAGCTTCATCTGCTTCCGCATTGAGCGGAGATCTGTGCTATTCTGTCTGAGCAGGGTTTGAAACAAAGGATCAGCCACATGGCCATAAACACGTGCGAACACCTGGGGAAGCATGCCCGCGACCTTGTGAGGCTTGCTGAGGCTGTTGTTAGTGGTCTTGACTTCAGCACCATTGTGCAAACAGCTCAATCAGCATAGTGAGTGCTGCTGAAAAGGCATAGCTTGCATTCCTGCAACAATATTCATGATCATGCACCTTATGGTCTGTTCTGAACAAGAGCTGATGAGCTTGCAATTGCTATCATCATGTACATATGCATTACATGTATGCTGCGTCTATTTTACAAGGCGTCGGGTTGTGGCGAGTTAGAGTGCTGACCAACTGCAAGGGCGTATCCGGATTGTTGCACTTGTGCTCCGAAAATTTCATGCCAAAATACTTGAGGAGTCACATGGCTTCTCGATGTTGACTGTCGGGCATCTCTGCTTCTGAACCAAAATGAAATGAGACCACTAAGCAATCAAAGCTGCTCACTGGAGATGCACTGATATTATCTGTGGATGTTGTAGTCAGCTGCAGTGCTGTAGGAGAACTGTTGACTAGTTACTGAATCCACTGTTGTTGATAGTGCACTCTCAGCATGCTAGCAGACTACAAATTATGAACTGAACGGGCAAAGCCAGAGGCTTTATAGCAAAGGCTCGGTTTGTGTCCTTTTCAGGTATAAACGCGCATCACAACATGGGCACTTGTTTGGGTCTGGTAAGTCGTGGGCAGCAGCGTTCAGCTCAGACTTCTAGCATCCGGACTCAGCTAAACTCAGCACGGCACAGACAGGAGGAGGAGGAGGAGGAGGATTTTACATTTTCAGCCAACCAATTAGGTTGTACAGATGTGCCGGGGTTGTCAGTAACCTGGTCAAACACATCAGTACTAAGCGTTTATCATGTCTAAACAGTCTGAAATAAACTTGTAGACAATTATACGATCCTTCTGGGCAAAAAAGGATCGCATTGAAGAGGTTCGGGAATTGAAAAGGGTGTGATACTTGTCTCTGAGTGGCTGGAAAATTTCACTTAAAGACAATATTGATATTCATCCCCAACGCTAGATAGGGGACAATGTCGGCAAAGTCTAGATGATCTGGGAATAGGTGGTCTGTGATGTCTGCCTGTCTCAATTGGTAGTGAAAGACAGCTGAGTCTGAAACGTAGGAAATGCTTCATGCGCTTGTCAGAAACAGCTACAAGAAAATATGGGTTGGAGGTGTTGAAGGGGCAAAACCAATTATACCATGTACACAGTTTGGCATTCCTGGTGGGCGCTGTGCGTGGGTTGGATGACAGGTTGCTCCATGAAAGAGAGGCTTGATGTTCAAGTCCAGCTATGACTGTGTTGACATCTATGATAGGAATGCTTTGGACTTGAATAGGTACAGGCTTCACAGCTCAACCGTGGATTCACAATCTCGGAGCGTCAAGGCACGGGTTGGGGATTCGATGGCGAACTGTGAAACCATCAAATTTGAAACCTGCCAGCTGCAGTTGCAACTCTGCTTGACGGGAGAACGTTGAGCCCCACACTGTGGGTAAGTGCCTGAGCATGACCACACTTGCAGAGCGCTGTACGATTTGGGGCGCCTAGCTTAGTACGAAGTATCCAGAGCTAGCCTGATTCTGTGCCGCACACCTAAACAGTATGTTGATCTGCCAGTCCTGTGGTCCTGCGGACTCCGACGCCGCTGAATGACCAATATACTGCGTGCAACATGTCATTGTAGGCCACCGCTTCGCGCCCCATGACAGGCCGTAGGTCTGTTGTCCGACAGGTTTCAGCCTGTCGTGTTGCAGGATGACCTTAACAACCAGCACAGGTGCATTGTCTTTGCTGGCCCAGTTGGCGTTAGCGGATCCTTACACCGCTCTGGACAACAGCGATGCATCAGATTGCGATGACGTTCAGCGTTCGCTTGACGCAGCCGCCTCTATCAACGTTGCTACGGCAGGGGAGCCTAGGCATGTCACCGGCTCACAGAGCTCTGCTGCTACTCAGAGCCCTGTGTCCGCTCTGCAAATGTTGGAGCAGCTTACTGAAAGCCCTTCAAGCCACAGAACTAGCCAGAAGAACGGCACAGCCGTGTCTGGGTACCAGTCAGCTGCAGCTGCAGCTGCAAGAGTGGTTATTGAGCCTGCTTCAGACTGGCAGATCATTGGAGACTTCTGCAGCCGCACAGTTTCCAGGAAATGGCTGAGGCTAGTGCTGCACGGTTGGCATCAAGCCATCAAGTCCAAGATCAAGTGGCGCTGCATAGAACAGGTGTGTCCATGGTTGCAAGAGCTGCTAGCTGTAGGCATGAAGGTTGCTTGGTGTTCATTGCTGGCAGTCAACAATAGCTATCTTGCTTTGGAATTTTTATGCCATGGCAATCAGTCACCTGAATGACAAGCTGAAGATTTTGCAAACACAAGGCACACCTGTTCTTGTTGGGACTCTTTGCGTGCAGTAGTTCAGCTTGCTTGTGTATCAAAATGATGACTATGTAGTCAACTATCAAGCTGTGGGACTGGCCGTTAAAATTGCAATGCAGCTCTTGCATGACCCCCATCACACACTGTTACTTCACCGTCTTGCTGCAGGAGCTGCTGTTGAGGCAATGTAGAGCAGCTCTGCATGGTTGGCATCGCACAGCAACCTTGGAAAGCAAGCGTGCCCACATGCTGGCAGACCACATGAGAAAGGCGCATACACTGCAAACTGCAAGGTCAAGCTTTAGGGCCTGGCGCGAGGCCTCAGAGGTGGCCACCGCCCAGTCCTCCTTCATAATTCAGTCTCTACCTGCACCTGAGAGAGCTGTGCTGACTGCTGCTTTGAGAGGTTGGAAGGCCAGATGCCAACTGCGACATCGTGCCAATGCATTCAGGTGGATACAGTTTCTTCAAATGACTACTGAGTGCATAGAAGCAAATGTTCACATGAGCTGCTCTGAGTGGTGAAAAAGCCCGCCAGCCTATGTCACACCTGAAGCTTGTGAATAATCATACAAACAAAATTTGTAAATTTGTCATGTTTCAGGAAGCACAATAGGTCAATGCAGAGCCCACATCATGCCACACGCTGACTCAAGGCATCTTGTCTTTGCAGCAAGCAATGTTGTAACAGTCTGGCAGAGAACGCATGGTACAGCATATCCTGTTGTCCATAGCATGCACTATTATACGCAATGACAATCCTTTGGACAGTATTTGCAACATGAGAATTTGTTGCAGGGCTCGATGTCACATGCACAGAGCACAGCATGCTTTCCAGGCTTGGCAGCAGTGGTGTGTCTTCAAGCGCTATCAACAGGTTGCTGCTGCAGCATTGCACCGCAGCCACCTGACCCAGCATGCCCTGCACTGCTGGTATTCAGAATGGCTGCCCAGGGTCAGGAGCAAACAGCAGCTGGCCAGACAGCAAGCCTACAAGGTAAAGCAGGACGAACAACTTTGACAGCGATACATGCCAAACTGCACATGCTTGACCCTAAAGAGAACATTTGTGTCACGGCGTGACAACAAAACATAAAGGCCAAAAGTTATGATTGCCTCTGAGTGGGGGGATCAGACCTGCAGATCTGTTCTGTACAGGAACAGTTTTGATAGCAAATACTATGCTGATCACCAGATAGCGCTGCTTGTCTAGTCCAAAGCAATTTCTGTTGTACATTGCTGCTGGTCTGCTCAGAAGCTCCGCTGGCTGTTGAAAACATCTCTCTGAGTATCACAATTTGCTCTTGACTCTCCATACTGCTGTAGTACATACGCCTGGTTCAGTCACATAATCACTCACCAGAATAGTTTGGACGTACCCAGATGGCCGGCCATGCTCTTTACAGGTTGAGCTCCTGCAAGATAGGTGGGGGTTGCACATGCTCCATGCCATAGTCCCTGCTTGGCGCAGCTTGATTGCTGCACAAGCAGCTAGCAGGAGGCATTTGAGGCAGACAGTGCAGAGGGTGTACTTGCAGCGGCTGTTGCAGGCTTGGCACATGCGTGCCTCCAGGCGTGTCCAGCTGAAGAATGTTGCCTTCACCAGCTGGAAACAGGCTGTAGTTTGGCAGCAAAGGAAGCCTCTGCTGCTTTGCACAGCTTTGAGCCATTATGAGCGCAGGTATGAATGTTGTGCTGACAATCACAACCCTGCTGCTGCTGATGGCTGCACCACATGCCACACAGCTACATGTATCCATGTAAATGCTGGCAAGCTCTATGGTCGAGGCATGAGTGTTAACATCCATGATGCAGCTTTTACAATTGCAGCTTCAGGTTTTACAACCTGCTAAGCCGTGCTGAGTTCTTGAGTAGGACAGTTTTGCAACAAACGGCAGTGTGGGTTCTTTGATTGCACACATGAGGTGAGATGTGTACGCTGACTACAGGTTTCTGCACAAGGCAGTGAGGGGCTGGGTGCTTTGGTGGTACAGACAGGCCTCAGGCATGCTTATAGCTGCTCGCCACCGCCAGCTGCTGGCTGCCACTGCTGTGCACGCCCTTCAACAACACGCACAGCTGCGCAAGACCAAGTATGCCATGTGGAGAGCTGCAGCCAGGCAAAGGCTTCGCACAGTCTTCAGAGGGCTCCACAGGTCTGCGATCCTTTCATCATTCTGCACATGTGAAGCACCATATGCGCAGACAACCATCGAAGCCATTTTTCATTTGCAGAGTTGCCCAAAATCTTGGGGCAAGGCCCTGCTTTTTAAGCAATTGGCTTCAAAGCTGACTTGGTGAACATGTCATATGCTTGTTGGGTTAAGCTACCATTGCATCACATGCAACACATGGCAGGTCTGAGGCAGGAACATGGCAAGCCTGGAGCCTTTCAATACAGTGTGGTACTTCTGCAGTGATGCTGAGCACTGCAAGCTGGCAGTTCCTTGGTCAGCAAGCTGGCAACTTTTTGGTCAACAAGCTGATGCATTTGCAGCAACCTGCAGGGGCTGTGCTGTGTCCAAGCAGCAACAGTGCATGCATGAGCTGGCTGTCATGTTCCATTGGGCTAGCCTAGCCCGCACATGCCTCCGGGTGTGGCAGAAGTATGCAGAGTATTCAGCCACCAAGAAGGAGCAATGGGTAAGTCTTGCATTATCAGTCTTGTAAGAGTGCACCAGACAGGGTAAAGACTCACATGACAAATTTGGGAGAGATGGTGAGGGGATGAGTGTTGCCCAACAGCATTAGCACAGTGTCAGATGTGTGTATGCCTGCACAGCATGCAACAAGCATGAAGCAGCCATGGGCATACCTCACCTTGAACGCAAGGTCAATTGTACAGGCAAGTCAGCAAGGAGCAGCAAGGGGTGGACTCAAAAGCTGCAAATGCACCACTGCCAAGCTCCATCAGATTCTGGAATCTTTGCCATTTCTTGTGACGGCTGCTCCTTATCAGCGCAGATTCATCTCAAGTATCTGTGTCATGAGTGTGCATCTACCAAAACCTCTGATGTCTGTGTGCAGGCTGCTATTGTAGCTGCCTGCGTGCATGTTTGTGTTGGTCTTGTGCCTGACTAGCTGTGACAGTGCAAGGCATTGACATTTCTGCATTGACATTTCTGTTGATGGCTGTTGGCTGCTTTCAGGTCGCAGCTTGTGAGCATCACTGTACATGGGTAAGGGGGACAAGCCTTGTACATTGGGCCAGGTGGTCTTTGTGGCAGCAACGAAAGGCTCTCTCTCATGCATTAGGACGGCGCACTGTGCTGCAACGCTCTCTGGCACAGTGGAGGATGTCACTCATGCAGCATGACGCTGTGACGTCAACCTTTCAGGTGTGTGCCTATACGCTCTGCCCATAAGGGATCTGTGAACCAAAATAATGCCCTTGAAACGTAATGTGTGTGATGAAGCATATAGCATCCTGGAAAGTAACAGTTACAATATCCATGACAACAGCAATGCTGGTCATGTTGACAGGATTGCAAGTGTTTGTCCTCATCTATACATCCCGGCCATGAGCAGAAGCCGACGCCAAGCTCAAATTGTGTCCCTGATGCCTTTGCAGCAAAGTAGCTTGATTGCTGTTTTGCTTTTGATGCCCAATAAGCGCCTCAGACATGATCTGCAGGATGCCAGCATGATGCGCAAGATGCAGGCCATCTTACAAGGCTGGTATCAGCTGGTGCTGCACAAGCGTGAAGCTGATGCAGTACTGCTAAAACATTGCCTGGAGGCTTGGGCTGCTATGGCTAGGAAAGCAGGCCTGCTGAAGTTCTTGCTGATAGAGCATGCTGCTATAAGACAGGTGAGACTGGCGACAGTTACTGCTCAATGCGTCGGATTCTCTGTGGTCTCACAGACCTGCAAAGTATGCTGATTAGTATCACCTTTTGCCCTTCAGGATCAACAGAAAGGAGCTGTCCTTGATGCCTGGCGTCAGCTGTTGCTCAGCAGCAGGGCAGCAGTGGCTTTTCATGCGACTCAGGGCAACCATGCAGAAGCTTTGAGGAGGTGCAGTCTGGCCACAGTTCATCATCTGGATGGTACTCTCGTGCAGAAGGCGGTGCAGGGCTGGCATGCTGTCGTCATACATATGGCACGCCGCAGAGCGCATTTGCAGCAGGCTGCATTGGCGTCTGCTGAAAGAGCCATCAGAAAGGGCTGTCAAGCCGCCGCTGGCAACCTTTGTTGCGGGAAACCTTCTGACCAAGTTAGCAATGGTCAGCCTGTCGCCAAATTGCTTTGGCAAACCGATGCTGCCTACCAGCAAAGGCTTGAGAGCTGTGTACAGGACCTTGATGTGAGGTTGCTCACCCTCACTTCACACCAGCAGATACTCAGCCACAAACAGGCTGACCCTGTTGGCAGAGATGATCAGCAGACACCTCTTGAAAACAACGGCAGCTGCAGCTTGCCAAGGGATTGCGGCAAGGCACAGAAGATTGCTCAAGCTGCTACACAGTATGCTGCCAGCCTGCTGGCGAGGGCTGTGAAAGCCTGGCAGATGATGACCAGTCAAGCTGTGGCGCTGCTGTTTCAGCAGCATGAGCTCAAGGCTGCGGCCAATCAGCAGATCCTGCAGGTACGAGGCACATGTTGAGTTGCCGTCTTCGAGGGGCATTTTAAGCGCTCACATGCTTGCAATCTAAGACATGTTGCAAGCTATGCTTGTGATCAGACAAACTGGACTTTTTTCACATGAGGACTGACACAAACAGGGCTCCATTCTGGGGTGCAGTAGTGGAACACACACAAACATATGAGCTTCCTGTAAACATGAGCACAATCCTTTGCAGTGAGCACGACTGCCCATGCATTCAGCATGTCTGCATTTTCTTGAAGGCAAAACTTGTTTCACTGAGACAAGGTTGGTTGTGTTGTGGCAGGTGGTGGGGGCTCAGCAGCAAGCACATGAGCGTAGGGCCCGGCATCTGCTCATTTGCGCCTTCTATCCTTGGCTAGAGATGAGCCTGAAGCAAGCTCAGATGAGTTACAACAAGCCACAGCGGAGCGCTTCAGGACGTTCAGGACACCTAGGTGATGTTACTAACAGGTGAGAGTCACAGCACAGCCTGTTCCCATCTCAACCCATTGTAAATTGCCTGGAACTTCATAGCTGGTGTAAAGTGTCAGCAACCAACAACAATGTGCAACTACTCCTTCCTGGCCTGACTACTGGACCTTAGCATATGGTCTCTGACCACACCCATTTAGCTTGACACACGAATCTGTGGAGCCTGTTTGCAAACTGCCTGACCAACAGCTGCATTGTTGTCAGCCCATCACACAGCAGTCATAGTATTGGGCACTTGTTTTTTGGGAATGATCCCTTGGTTCTTGCTTGCTACTCAAGCATGACCTCATCTCTCAGCTTTGCTGCATCTTCTGAGCACGTTACAGGTCCTGATTGCTGATCTGCTTGGGTCACCTTGCACATGAAAGCTTGAGACAGACACACACAACCAGATCAGCAGCCCTATCAGACGATTTTCAATTGTGGACATGTTTGCAGGTCATTTTTGTTGCACAGCTTCTTGGATAGCTCCATACCTGACCTGGCAGCGGCTGCTGGTCCTTGTGAGTTGGCTCAGCACTTCCCCTTGACAAGAGCGGAGAATGTTGCAGTCCACCTTTCAGGCTCCAGGGCTGAGGGCTTGCAAGACCAAGAAAGCCCTGCAGCCTCCGCTACAGAGTGCTCAGAGAATGGCAACCCACTGGGCCGGATGCAAGCAAGGGCTGCTGACAGTGGCTGCTCCAGAAATGGCATCACAGGGCAGATGTGCCAAAACAGCTCTAACGGCTTCACTTCTGGTGAAGGCATTGGGCATCGGGTGGCCATGGGAAGCATGTCAGACAGGCAGTTCAGTATCAGAAGCAACAGCAGGTCTGCAGTGAAGAGAAGCAGCAGCCCAGCATGCTGCAGTGACACAGGCCAAAACCAGCTACAAGCAACCACAGCTGCAGACACACAGTCTGACAGACGCAACAGATGTAGCAAGAGCCAGCCTGCCTTCAGAGGTGCTGTGAGTGGTGCCTCGCTACCTGATGTTGGCGCCGCTGCTGTCCAACAAAACAATGCTGCTGCTGTTAGCACCAACATTGCAAGGGCTAGTCTAGCAGCCAGAGAAGGACAGAAGGCTGCCGGTCAGAAACAGCTGGCTGATGCAAGGCAGACTGCAGGGAGTGTGCAGGCCACTACCAACAGGCAGCTCGCCAATGAAGGGCAGGCTGGGAAGGGGTCGAAAGGCAGCAGTGACAGGCGCAAGTCTCTTATGAAGGCACTTGCTCGGACCACTCCTACAAGAGCGCCTATCATCCACACAAACCTGGCCCACTCTGAGCCCTGTGGGGTGACGACGCTTCTGCCTGGCTCAGTCCAGCTACCAAGCACTGGCATCACGTACCCTGTGCTGCCTACAACATCACCAAGAGCAGCAGCAACAGTGGCAATGGAGCCAGCACAAGCTGTTCGGGTGCTTCAGCCGCTGCCAGGTTGCACCAATCAGCCAGCCAGGTGCGACTCAGTGCCTGAGCTGTTCAGTCAGAACGCTTGGCCACAGCATGTTGTAGGCAGCAAGATGGTTGTGGCACAAGCTCAGCCAGCAGAGCAGGTGCTCTTTGGACCAGCATCTGTAGACCCTGTGCCTGCAGTTAGGATCAAGGCAGTGAAGAGATCCTTGTTGGTCCACCCAGAGTTCTGCTGAGCTTGGCAGCCAGAGAAGGCTGGCTGCAGCATCTGTACATGCTCCAGACTCAAACTGCTTTGCACAAAACAGGGCATCAAGGCTTGCACAGAAAGACATATGTCGACTGGCATGTTGGTACAACTGGCTGTGCACTGCTGTGGACACCACTGAGTTCTACCTAGAAGGCTGTCAGGTAAGGTCATGATCTCCATGTCCTGCACAGTGTTTGACTGCTGCTGCAGAGAATGAAATGACAGATGTTTATAGTGACTGTACCAGCTAGCTTGCCTGATGCATCATCCACAAGAGACACCAGATGTGCACACTGAGCTGCACCATGCAGTCATGGACTCCTTTTGGACTGAAGGACTCTGACTGGATGCTCTGTAGCTGTGCCCATTTAGTGTTACGGCGTATAGCTATTAGTGCAAACTGTTGGAGATTTGCGTTGGGAATTTGCATGCAGGTGCTCAAAGCTCACATGTGGATGCTGCATGTCAAATCACAAGTCCGACTGGACAGACGAAGGTGCAAATGGAGACATGAAAGTCTGATTCTGGGCATAAGCAGCTGTATGCTGGCCTGCTCTCATGGGCATGAAGGGTTCTGTGCATTGCTGGTGGTTGGAAGGGCAGTGCGCTGTATCTACCGGCTGGCAAGTCTGCTACAGCCCATCAATAAAGTCCAAGTAACGTCAACCGGTACGACAATGCTTATTTGAGTGTTATGCTGCAGCCATTGGCGTATTCGCATTCTTGTAGGCTCGGAGACATTGCAGGGGTTGTAGTCAATAGCAGGATGGATGATGCCAGTACATTTGCTGCAAAAGCAACTTGGCCTCGACTCTTTGATTGCTTGGATGATGCTTCATTATTGTCTCTAACTGCTTGTTACCCTTGCGTATTACTTATTACTGCACAGGTGATGAACAGAATGATGACAGACAGTCACTGCTTGTCATGTGCTCTATTGCACGCAATGTCATGCCAAGCAGCCTCATAGCTATTTGACATTCTACAAAGTGAAACATGTTTCATGTGCAGATAGCCTACATATGACATGCATGTTGCCACCGTGACATGTGCGCAATGACAGCTGTTGGCGCAAGCCTTCGCATCATGGCATGATGCACTTACACCTTGTATCTGCTGTTGTTATTTAACACGTGATGCACCTGAAATGAAATGTTGCTGCTCGAAAGTCTGGTAAAAGGGGTGCATTCCTGGCAACATTGTCAGCCTACAGTATCATGCAAAATGTCATGTCATTGACTGGTCAGGTGAATGGGCTGGATAGCTGCTCAAGTAAGGTACGAAGCTTGACTGTCCAGGCATTGCAACGCTCTGTGCGTACGTGTTGGCTGCTTCCGGGATGTCACGAAGGCTCAGAGCAGACTTGCCCGCTCAAGGCACCCCGGACTTATGATCAAGCCATTCTTGCGAGCCTGCGCAGTTGCTGCCACACAACAGTGTGCGACGTAGCATTGACCAAACCTGCGGCTTCTAGTTGCTGTCTCCTATGCAAAGAGACAGCACATCATCTGACTGCACGTAAAATCCCGCAGTTATGGCGCTGCGCAAGATGGTTCAATCCTTCGTGACGCTTCATATTCAGTTTTGCTCGGAACGCTGGCGGAGGTAGGTCAGGCAAGTACCCGGCGGAACAGTTATGTTGTCACAAAGTGACCACGTGGAGTATAGTCACAGACGTTGCGCGACACCTCCTGCACCGCGCCCGCGTCGTCAACCACAAGTGTGATCTGCGAAGAGATCTGACATGCCGATACTTGACAAAAAAGCATTAGACCACCTTGTTGTGGTGACTAGTAATGGCAACTGAGTCACAAGCACAAGCAAGATGGCTCTGGGGGTTCTTGGAAAAAAGGGGCTCACGGCCCACTACTTCTTCTGTTTCAGGTCAGCTTGCATGTTGTACACAAACAACAGTCAGGCTCACATCGGCTCACTAGCACTCTTCATGCCTCAACGTCGCTTGCCCTGTCGGAAAAGCATCAGCGCCTACCACCAACAGAGTGTCACAGCTAGCCTATGCAGTACATGGCGACTGTTGTCTGCAGTGTCAGTGAAGGAGTGACAGTAGGCTCAGCCTTGTCGCCATCAATGTCATCAAGCTTCACTAAAGCGCTAGGCTTGGGAAGGACAGCCTCTGAGTCTTCCAGTCCCAGAAGCTCAGATGCCAGCATGACCAGGAAGAACAAACTCTGGCCGTTTTCCAAGGTAAGACAGAGCCCTTTCTGTGGCAAATGCAGCCATTGCCAAGCCGCTTGCGGCAAACTGGCAGCAGTGAGCGTGCTAACTTGGGTGATGCTGCTGTAGAAAGTGCTGGAGGGGGACCCTGCAATGATACTGATCCAGTTGGATGTGAAGCGCGGTAATGTGAACGACATCGTCAATGACAGCATCAGATCATCATACCAGGTTAGACAGGCCAATGTACATGTCGGTGGACGCACTCTGCTGCTCAATGTCAGTGTTGCTGCCTGCAATATGCGCCGCACCAGCGACCGCCTGCTGAGGCAAATGTACAGATGCACCAGCTTGATGTTGGCATTTCCAGGAGTGATGATGTGTGCGCATCCTGTAGGTTTCTGATGTGATTGACATGAAGGAGGATGAGATGAATCCAAGCATCCTCACAGTGGTGCTGTCAGAAGAGAGAGGTCATGTCTACCATTTCCAGACCGCCCATGACTTGGCAGTCTTCAGGTCAGCCTCGTATTTTGCATGCCAGATGAACAGCATTGAGATGTTGTCTGTATGCACATGGCAGTATTGCCGGTGCCTGTGTCTGGCATATGATGTACAGTGCTTGACATCAAGGGCATACACAGCTGTGGTCAGCATTATTGATACCAGATAGAGTCCTTTCTATTTGTGAGATATTGCTAGGAGGTGCCATGCCGTATGCATTCAAGTGTGCTACACAAGTGTGCAATGACTGTACATCTCTTTTGTCTAGACGTCATTGGATTTGCATATCATGCTGATCATGGTGCAAGGCCACTTGGCTTGTGGTATCTGTAGGTTAACGCTGTTGGCAGTATCAGCAGGGACTTGGACAATGATCAGGTCAGCCCCAAATTCCTGTGCTCCTGTCAATCTGCCTTCTGGTGCTGCATTTTCTCTGTAAACCTGTATTCTGCTGCCCCTTGTCCAGACACCTTTGCCTATAGAGCACCTGCCATCAATTCCATTCTCCAAAATGATCACTTAATCTTTGCGGCAGGTTTCCAAGGACTGTGTTGAGAAAAGGCAACATCAAGAAGCAAGGCAAGACTGGGATGTACTTTGAGCGCTTTGCAGTAAGCACCAGCTCCATACATTGCAGTGCATTGACTAAAACCAGGGCTAGGTGCTGAGATGCGGCTGCTCACAGCAGCATTCCAGATAACACACACACTGCCTACTGTCCACATCCAGACCTTTATTTTGACCTGCTCCACAAGTCAGCTGCTTCCCTGCATCTCTTGCGCACCTTTGGCTTTGCACATGACAAGGCAGGCTCAAGTGCCCAACAAGGAAGCATCTGTTAGCAGTTGCCAGACGTTGTATATGGGCGGGCTGTTGATCATAGCTTTGTGTCCATACAGGTGATCGTGCCCCAGAAGCTTTTCATCATGAAGACCAGAAACTCCTTCTTCCCAGCTAACACAGTCTGCCTGACAGATGCTGTTTCAGACTATGACGACATACAGCATACCGTTCATTTGCAGGTAGGGCTGCACGTCAGCCTGTCTTGTTCTCATCATGTACACTGCACAGGCAGAATGCATTGCACGATTGATGATCTGATTTGGCACCTGCAGTGCCTGTGCAACAGGTCATCAGAACAACACCTCTGAGTATGCTACTTGCTGCATGCTTGTACCAGCCCAGTGCTGAGGTCTTGTTTCTTCAGCTTGCCGTGCAATGCACAATGCCCAGACACAAAGGGCAAGCAAGGTTGTCAGCTTACATGGAGACAGACTTAGCTGCCATGATGCATAGTGAGGGACAGATGGATTCCCCTGAAGCTGTGATCATGTAATGATCACACAGCATAACTCAAGCCCGTCAGGAAGGAGGCTTTGGCAGCAATGATGATGGAATATATGTGAATGGTCATGTTGCCTGTGCCTGGGTGCAGGCAGGTGGACGAGAGTTCCACTTCAAGGGAATGAGTCAGCAGGATGCGCAAGGCTGGTCCCAAGCCCTGGCAACTGCCTGCGTGCTCAAGTATCTTACTGCTTCAGTTCAGGCCATGATCAGCATTCGTAGCTGCACGGTCTTGGTTTGACGCCATAGCAGTACTTTAGGCACTGCTCACGCAAGTTATGGCTGCTGTGCGGTGCTGTCTAGTTGCTTTGACCTTCTGACTCTGCAAGATTGCAGGCTGCATTTGCAGCGCCATATCATCAGCACTGCTGACAACAGGCACATGCACAAGACTACCAAGAACCTAAATGGGATCCACCATTGTACTGTACTTGCGTTTTAGGTATCAGGCTCAGCTTTTGACGGAGGAGAATGTCATACAAGAGCAGCAGAGGGCTGAAGACATGCTGCAGGCTGCCAGTGCAGGCATTGCACCTACTGCAACACAGTCTGCCTCCGACACCAAGGACACAGCCGCTGCTGCCACAAGTAGGCACCACTGTTCATTTATTTCATCACACTTCGCTGCACTGCAGAGCCTGTAGCTGTTCAATAGTGGCAAGCCTCAAGCAGCACTGTTCTTCTGCCTTATGGTGCATCACACACTGAAAGAGGCATGAACAGATGTGAAGGAATGGAAAGACATTCATCCTGACACCCAGCAATGCTTGCTGCAAGGGGTGCAGTCTTCAAGCCACAGTTCAACTCACCAGGGTTGACATCAATTCTGCACACAGCCTTGTGTTCTTATTACAGCGCAGCTTGCCCCTCAAGTGAATGACAAGTCAGCAGGTAGCGAAAGCCGGAGGCCTGATCATGATGACGCTCTGCCCAAGCCAATGGTGCAAACCATGCAGGTGTCGCTGAGGACAGCATCACCACAAATGCAGCTTACCTGTCCAAGATGCAGATGTTGCGCGAGCTAGGGTTCCTGCCTGACACCTCAGCAGAAGCAGAAGCCCTAGGTCGGTCGCAAGAGCCAGTTTCTTCTTCTCAGCAAGCCGCAGACTTGACAGCAGGTATGGGTCAGGGTCAGAACATCTGCGATAACAGTGTTGTATTGCTGAGAACAGTCACAGGGTTGAGCAAAGGCTAGCACTAGAGGAGGCAGACACACCAGCACAGGATGCTGTCGTTTCAAGCAACCTTTTATGTGACGTGTTTGCAATCTGCTGTCTACAAGGGAAGCTGCATGCAGACTACACTACAAGCATACAGCGACTGCTCACCATGCGCCAAACAGAATCAGCAAGCGTCTGCATGATGAGTCCTGTTTGTCTGACATTAGCCAAAGGTGCATGAGCCCAAGCGCAGCTTCAATGACACAGACAGTGTAACACCTCTGAGTTGGCATACTGACTCGCATGCCTCTGCTCTTGGTAGTACGTGTCGCTGATGAGTTTGATTGCATCAGAATGAGGTAATCAGCTATTTCAGAGATTGAGCAGCTTGATTGTTTGTCCTTTGAATTGTGAACAGGACTCGCAGCCCTGCCAAGCTCTGTTGACCAGCAAGCAGATGAGGCAGACCAGCCAGCAGCAGGGCCAGTGCCCAAGGCAAAAGCTGCCCACAAAAGTCCAGAGGAAAGGTATTTGCCTGTGCCCATAACACTCACTGGTGCCCATACACCATCTTGTTTGTGAGCTACCAAAACATGCAAGTAACAAGACAAGCACTTGCTGACTCAGGTTTGTCATCCTGAGCAAACTTGGGGCACTGCCAGCTCTCATGTGATTGATTGCCGTGTTGAATAAGAGCATGCCTGCATTGACCAAGAGCTGTTCTGCCAAGCTTCATGCAGCAGTTTGGTCCTGCCATATGTCATCGCAAAGTTTACATGGACGACTCAATCATGCACACTTGCTCAATCATTGTCACGGATCCATGCAGGGCTGCGCTTGCTCGCTCCAAGGGCTGGGCCCCACGGCCCCTGCCACAGCCCAAGCTGCAGTCCACAGCTGACAACACAGCAGCTGACAATGCTGCCACCCCTGTTTCTGCCAACGCTGGCAGTGGCACTGGTGGTGCAGCTGTGCTGCCACTGCCTTGGCGCAATCCTGGCCTGCGTTTCACCTCTGCACCCATCGTCGACGATGATGATGGGGTAACAAACACCAGGCAGGCTGAGAATCCAGAAGAAGAGCAGAAGGGCATGGTTACGGAAAAAGATCAGGTGAGACATGACTCAGCTGTCGATCACACGTAGCAGATGTGAATGAGCACAGAGCCGCCTCTGGTCTTGCTCGCATGGGCATGCCACGGCTGATCATGCAAATGATATGTCGGCAAGTCTTGGGTAAGGTTTGATGCCCTCAAAGGCGAGGACAACAGCCAATCAGCAGGCAAGTGTGACCAGCTGACATTGCTGTCAAGTTATAGGGATTGAATCCAGTATCCCCAGTGTCAGCCCCTTGCTGATGCCCTCCTGAGGGGCTCCTGACCCTGTCAGGCAGCTACTCTCCTTGTGTTTCTACGGTGACCAGAAGACAGCAGTAAACCGTACAGCCCAACACATCTGTTGACCACCCTTCTTGTCTGATGAACGTGTCATGGCGTGGGCTAAGAAACATCAATCGACGAGCCCATCCAGTTTGGCACTGACAGTGAATGTCATCATATGCTGCTATCCTTTTCTGTCACATGTCACCACTGCATGTGTAAGTGCAGGAGGAAGAGGCGTCGCTGCAGCAAGCCACAGCTGACATTCCAAGTATGGAAGGCCACAACACAGCCACTACAACTGCACAGTCAACAGGGCAGACTGCCAGTGAAGATGATCTGGCAGATACATTACCAGATGATGGTAATCAAGCTGAATGGGAGGCACGAGCGGATTTCACCAGAAGGCTGAGCATGCTTCCCAGAGACTCCTTTCTGGAGCTGGGGATGGGGAACGGTGCCCAGGCAGAGTGGGAGGCACGAGCACTCTGGAGCGTAAATTCCAGCAGGGCTATTCAGAAACAGCCCCTGCACACTTCTTCTTCAGGGCTGCTTGCAGCTGGGCCCTTAGATCCTTTCACAGCTTCTTCAAACCAGCTTGGTCTTGACTGCAGTCCCGCTTCCAGTCAGGATGACAAAGATGTGCAATCAGGGCCTGATTCAGAGTGGGCTGACAGTCCAGATGCATTAGACGAAGCTAGTGCAGCAGTGCAGCAGCCATTAAATGCAAAGGCAGCAGCAGCAGCAGCTTTGCAGAGAGCTCTGTCCAACATCCAATTCATTGCAACGGGCTCCCAAAAGGCCAGAGCAGCTGCAGCAGCAGCAGGTGCAGCTGCTGCAGCAGCTTCTCCGGCAGGCGTGTCTGACAATGCAGCTCTGCTGCAGCCTGGCTCTGCCAGTCTGTCAAACCCACACACAGCTGACATGAGTCTGTCTGAAGCTGCTACCAGTGATAGTAGCAATGTGCTGACTGCCATAAGCACTGGCCTGGACGTCAAGGCAGGCAGAAGTCTTGACAGCAGTTCAGTTAGAACAGCCTTACACAGCAGCAGCTTAGCAGATAACGCCAGTGTACCATGGTTTGTATCAGCACTGCATGATGCTGAGACTCCACTATCTGTCAACAATGGGACATGCCAAGATGTTGGTGGTGTTGCAGCAGCACTGAGTGGGTCAATGGTTGAGAGCATGCATCATGAGCTCGACAGTCTAAGTCGGAAGCCCGAGGTAAACTTGTTGACGGACACTGAGCAGCCTCAGCTAGGCATGGAAGAAGTGAGCTCAAGTGCTGGTCAGGCAGCCAATGAGCAGAAGGCAGACAGTGGGCAGCAGGCAGATGATGGGCAGCATGCTGTCAATCAGCAGCAGGCAGCCAATGGGCAGCAGGCAGCCTATGGGCAGCAGGCAGTCTATGATATGCAGCCTAACGATGGACTACAGACAGATCAAGATCAGCATCTTCAGTCCCTGTTTGTACCTTCTCAGCTGCATATGCTGGGTCAGAGCTCATTCCTGCCTGATCAGGCAGCCAGTGAACAGCCGGCAGATCATAGCCTGCAGCTGCAGACCAGGGCTGTGTCCCAGCTTGGTATGCTGAGTGAGAACACAGCCAACTATCAGGGATCCAGAGTGCAGTCAGCAGCTAGTGATGTACAAAACGTGCTTGACTTTCAGCCTCTGTCATTGCAGCACCTGCTTGGACCGTCTCTGCTAGTGCAGCAGCCACAGCCTGAGCCTCAAGCTGCACTCTCTATGGCTCAGCAACCGGCCAGTGAAGGAAAGCAAGTCCAGGGTGCAAGCGTGCAGTCTCAGTTCCATCCCCGTGACAGCACCACTGGCCAGCAAGGCGCTGTAGCCAAACAAACAATGGCTGGACTGTCTTGTGCTGGGTCTGTGCATTCTGATGGGCATGCTGACAGGCTTCACCCAGCATGTGTCAGCCCTGCTGCCACCAGTTGCGGCAATGGTGGTGATGATCTGCTAATAAGTCAAGGTTTTGCTGTCCCCAGCTGGCAAGGATTGCCTTCGTTTGAGCCAACCAGCAGCGTGCTAAATAGCATGTCCATCAAGCAGGTAAATCACTTTGCTCTCCAACAATGATAATAACAATTACGCTTTCCAGCTGATGACGAGCTAGGTACATGCAGGGCAAGTCTGGTCGCTCCAGAGCAGATCAATCACTTTGCTCGCTGCTCTGATAATGCATTACTTTAGGCACCTAGCTTTGTGTATGTTGAGCGTGTTGCCTATGCAGGGTGGTGACAGGGCTTTCAATGGCTGGTCAGGATCTGCATCCACTCAGCTGGACACTGCTCACAAGGACATGCTAACAGCAGTGGGTGCACAGCAGTCCTGGCATCCAGGAGGCCACAGCGTCTCAAGACTGCTTGGCAGATCCACATTCCAGGCGTCCTCCAGCAGCGATGCATCAGGCTTACTGCCTCCTGCTGCAAGTGCAAGACGCTTCACTGAACAGCCAGGTCATGCTTGGGATGCGGCAAGAGGGTCAGATGCTGCCCATAGTCTTGGCATGCCCCAGGGTAGTTTGCAACGGCCTCAGAGGGCTTTAAGGCAGGCAAATGACCACTTGCAATGGCCCCAGGGCATCCTGGAGCAGCCCCTTGCAACCTGGCAATGCCCTTCTCAGGGCAGTGTCAGGCACGCCAGGTGGCGTGATTCTGAAGCGTCACAGCAGCATCCGAGCAAGCAGCAGGCCTTGGCCTCAGACAGTAGCAAAACCCACACCAGGCTGACAGACTCCTGGACAGACTCTGGCTTGTATACTCAAGCAGGCATGCACTCATTGCATGGGCTCAAATCTAGCAGCTTCATCTCTGGTGCAGAGTCAGCAAGCCCAAGCTTGCAGGTGTACAGCTTTCTGCCCGGTTCATCTGACTCTGCCTTGCTCAACGGCAAGCCAGGCAATGGCTCCCATGCTGATGCCTCGCCTGCTAAAAGGCACCAGCAGGACCAGCCATCATCCCTGATCAGCACTCAGTACAGTAAGCAGCCCAGTGCCGACTGCGGCAGTAGACAGGCCATGACAGGCCTGGGCTTGGGCCGGTCCAGCTTGCAGATGGGCTACAGCACACAGCAGAGCATTAGTCAGCAGCAGCAGCACCTCCAGCAATCCCATGTGAGTGGCTTCCCTGATGACGGGCTGTACTCTGCTGTGTCTGTCCAGCCACGCGGGCTGAGGCCGTCCTTGCTAGCTGCAGAATCTGCAGGAACTAACCTGCTGATGTATGATGAGGCTGGCATGCCTGGTGATGGCCACCCGGGGGTCAAACTTGCTGAAAGGCAAAGCCACATTAGGCAGTCCCCAGTCGCTGCAGCCCTGTCAGACTCACCTTGGGATGATCAGCCAGGCCCACTCAGGCATCAAGCCACCTGGCATCTGCCCAAACCTTCACACTTGCACAGTCAACAACAGCAGCAGCAGCAGCAGCAGCAGCAGCAGCAGCATGTGGGTCAAAGTCTGAGTGAAACGAGTGTACTGCCAGCGCAGCAGCGTGACTCATGGGGCTTGCAGGCGCTGTCAGGAGACTCTGTGTCTGATCTCTCACTGTCTGATGTGGGTCTGCTGCTAGACTCAAGGGATGGTGGCCAGCATGGTTCAGATGCTGTTGCAGGAAGCCTTTCTGAAGCCATGAAAGGTGATGCAGCTTTAGCTTGGCTGCATCGTTGCAGCTTTGCTCCTCATTGAAAGACTCAGCACAGCCTGGCTGACCATTGCATGACTTGGCATGTTGTCAGTTTCACTGCGTGGACAGCAAATGAAAAGTAAGATACAAAAAAAGATAATAAATCAAACTCCAGCAGGATAGCTCAGAACCAAACTTCATTTGCTTTGTTTACTCAATGCATTTGCTGGGAAGATCAGGCCAATATTCATGCTTGTTTGGAATGCAGAGCACAATGACAGGGCAGGAGCTTATGACATTTCCAGTGCATCAGTTGAATGCTTGGAGATGGGAGGCTCAGGCGTCGTTCCCACAGTGCGGGCTGTATTTCATCAGGTAAAGTCAGCAGCAGTAGCATCAGACCTCACTTCAGCTTGAATGCAAAGTGACGCTCTGTCAAACAAGCTAATATCATTGCTGTGGACACAGACTGTTTGTAGACCAAGCGTCAGCTAATTGATGTGCAGCAAACATAACAATGTGCAGGAGCAGTCTGGTGGGCCACAATATGTTAAAGCTAAACTGACATACTGTCATGAACTGTTTGTAATGACAGTATGTCAGTTCACGAGGTACGCACATGCTGCTGGACTCTCCTGAATGCTAGCAAGAGCCATTTGACATTGCATGTGCAGGTGGCTGCAACATTGCAACAGCAGATGCAAGCAGACTTGCCCCTGGAATATCAAGATGCAGGCCCAACAGGCGCTGCAGAGCAGCAAGCTAGTGTTGTGCCAGGCTCTGCCAGCAACTTACACCATGTGCTTGAGGAGCAGGAAGCATCAGCAGAGCCAGCTTTCTTACAACTTGGGCAAGAAACATCGTCAGAACAGGGCGTGTCAGCAGGCACACAGAGAGCCTCAACAGAGCAGGATGCGCCAGTGGGGCAAAGTACACACACTATTGGAAAGGCGAGCCACCAGGACTCGGCGCCTGCAGCTGGGCAACAGGAGCATGGTACAGAGGTTGCCAGCGGGCAAAGCAGCTGGCAGGGGCTGCATGGGCAACGGAGGAGTCACAGCTGCCTTGTGAACCGTGCCAATCCTGAACAGGTAAGATAGTCATATCAAGAGTGACAGACAGCCTGTCGTATTGTCTGCTGTGTGAGCGTTTTGAGACAATTCCACATTGACACGATGCAATAAACACAGATCATGATGTGACTGGGTGTTCCATGCTGCTTAGAGATGTGTGATCACTGGCGTACTGAAGGCCAAAACCTGCCATGAAGATGGTTATCATGTGCAGGCTGACTCAGCATGGCCAGGAAAGGAAGTGTCGTCAATGCCCGCAGCAGGCTTGGATAGCTGCCAGTCAACCTCTTCTCCTTCTTGCCATATGCTAGATAGCCCCCAAGCCCAGACTGCTGCCCTCTGGCTGCTGCAAGTGGGGCTGCAAATGTATCAGAGTTGTGTGATTTAGCACCACAGCTAGTGCAGACACAGGCTCAGCCACAGCCTGTATTCACAGGGCCACCGAAAGCAGCAATACTGCCGCCACCGCCGCCCCCACTTCAATCACGGCTTCACTTTCATCTGCAAGCGCCAATATCCGGTCCGCCACCACCTCCCCGAACATGCCTGCCAGCAGCAGGCCCAGCACTGCCGCCAGCGTTCATGGAAGCACAGGCAACACCAGCGATGTCAGCACAGGCAGTGTCAGTGATGTCACCTGTTGCTGCTTTGCCTTTGCTGCAAGATAGCTCAGCACAGACTCCACTGTCAGGAAGCGTCGCAACTATGGCGGTGGCCACAGCTGGGCTTTATGCTGTTGGTCATGGGGTGCCAGCAACTCAAGCTATGGAGGATATTCCCGCAGCTGAAAGCACCTTGTCAGCTGCAACAGCCCTGGCTGGTTTGGACCAAACAGTCTTATGTGCCGCCACAGCTGCCTTGGCAGCAGACTCTCCGTCACTGTCAGCATTTCAACCTGGGCTGCCTCTCACAGGCAACAGCATGTCAGCAACATGCGGTTTGTCAATCCTGCCATTGACTGCAGACCCAGTTGCTACCGCATTGCCACTCAGGGCCACGCCAGCAGTACTGGCACTGGCAGACCCATCTCTCCTGTGTAGTCAGCCTGTGTCACCAGTAGACGTGGCATTGGTGGATCCTATACTCACAGCTACAGCAACCACAGCAGCCTTGTCGGCTTCAGCAGGACAGTCATCAGCAGCCACAGCTGTGCTACCGGAGGCCTTAGTCAGTAAGATGCCAAATGCCATAGCTAGCATCCAGGCAGCCACAGCTGCATTGTCAGCGGCTGCACCTGTGCACAAGGGCCAGGTCACAGGGGGAGATCTGCTGTATGACCACTTGGCTTCTGTTTTGGCAACTGCACCTGCTGCACGTGACAGGGCTCTGACCTTCTCGCCTCCGTGCCACTCATGCGCTACTCTTGAGTCAGAGCACCCAGGTGTGCTCAAACCTCACTGGACATGCATTCCTGGCAAGCGCTGAGCACAAAACAACTACTGCTGCAAGGCATGCACATGAAGAGCGGTCACAGCAGATCCATCACATTCTGTCAGGATAGGCCTCATCTGCAGGGGGTCAGGAACTGTCATGTACCTGTTTTTCTGCAAACCACTGTGCAGTCACCTTGATAGCCAAGCATATGATATGACACCAGAAACAACATGCTTGCATATTTCATTTCCAACTGACTTTGTACTGTTGTTGCAGACTCAAATGGTCATCAGCAGCTGCCAAATGTCCATCAGCCTGTCAGTAGCTTGCCAAGCAGATCATTGGCAGCACATGATGATGCTGGGGAACTGTTGCTGCAGCATCTGAGAGCAATTGGCAGAAGCAACATAGATTGGCAGCCAAATGCACTGTACACATCACATAGTCAGACAGACCTGCTTGTGCCAAAGCAGAAGGCTATGCAAGCAGAGGATACTGGTGTGAGTGCACATGGTGTGGCACCTCATAGGGAAGTCATCAGTCAAGATGATGACACCATTGGCAGTGAGCATGCACCCACAGCAGAACCTGCAGGGGCAGCTGCAGCTGCTCAAAACATCGGCGGCAGCTCTGACAGAGCCAAAGGCATTGGCGACCTACCTAATGCTGGTGATACGCATGCAGCTAGCTTTCAAGCTGCTGCAGCTGTTGCTTCCTCTAGATGTGAAACAGCAGCAGCCATTGTCGATACCTCTGACTCTATCCTAGCTGATCTGCATGCTCCAAATCCGCCTGTGACAATGTCCATGCCAGAGCATCGTAGACAGCCATGGCATGATGCAGCCCAGCAGCGGGGTGCAGAGGATACTGAAACACCAGCTGCGGCTCAGAGAACTGGGACTAGACAGCAGCAGAGCGCAGATACAGCGGCTAACGTTGCTGCCCCACCTTTCTTTGCAAGCTCAGACACTACACGTACATCCACTCGAGCACAGGCTGTCCCAGCTCTGCTGAAGCTGTCTCCACAGGGCTCACCAGTTGCCAGACAGCATCAAGATGCAACAGTGGGCGCAGATGCCACAACAGAGTCTGCAGCAGAGCTTGGCCAGTGTACCCCAGGTGTGCCAGGCCTGTCAGCAGCAGATGTGAGGCAGCTGATGAGGCTGATGCAGAGCATGCAGGCTGCTGGCACCTGGCCAAAGGGTGCACCTGCTGAGCAGATGACTACTGAGCAACGGCTCCCAGCAGTAGTGGCAGCACCTGCTGAAGCTTCAGAGGTGACAGCTGTGGCATATCAGATGCAGGCCTATGCAGACAGCAGGCAGCTGCAGGTGGGTTGAGATCGCTTGAAGCAAAATTGCATACCTTTTGTCACCAGTTGGACTGCATGTCCACTTTGCCTGTTGTGTGCGCGCTCTTGGTAGCATCACTGTGCTGTCGAACAGTCTCGTGCCTAGTTACCAATCGTTGAAAATCAACAGCAGCCTCTCCAACTTCATCTCATCATGATTGTGCACGGCACTCAAGCACTGACAGGCTTCTGATTTGAATGAGCCTGTGCAGAAGGCTCGTGAGAAATCCTAAAACCATTATCTAGTGCTATCATGTCTACTGCGTCAATTTTCTACCGGCTATCTATGAGATAAATTGCAGCTGATACGTGTCATCTGCTATCTGTCACCACTGCTATCTGTCACCACTGCTATCTGTCACCACTGCTATCTGTCACCACTGCTATCCTGTCAAAAGAGCCTGCCCTTGCAGGGGCACCAGCTGAGGGAGCCCTCCTGGTGCAGCAGTGCCAACCAGTCTGGTCCCCAACAGCTTCCTACAGCTGCACCACCAACTCCTAGTATGACTAAGCAATTGCCTGAGGGCACTCAGGGAAGACAGACACACGCACAGCTGGATGTGGAAACCCTTACAGATGCTCCTGCTGTTGGGAAATCCACAGAGGGTGCACAATCCAGGCGCAGCACAGCAGCTGCTCTGCATGCTGGGCCTGCTGGGCTGCTGCGTTTGAAAAGGCAGTGGCGGCCAATCAGCCGGCAGCTGCGGCTGTCTGACTCTGATGACTCAGACAGCCTGAGTGACTTCCACAGCATAGACGACTTCCACACAGAGAGGGGACAAGCCCTTCAGACCGAGCAGCAAGCAGCAGCCTGTAGCTTAGACCCTGTGGTGTGCAGTAGCAGTGGTGGTGGCGGCCTTGCTGTTGGGCCAGCATTCAGCGCTGAGGCCCTGCAGCCTGCTGTACGCATTCAGCCCAGTGAGAGTGGCAGCAGAGCTGGCACATCCCTGCACATGGGCAGACTTGCACCAGGTTTGATACCCAACTTACTCTGTACTGGCAGCGTTTGACACAACGCCACTGTTTACAACATCAGTGCAGATCACAATGCACAAGTACAGCTCAGCTGCAGTTGCCCAATGCAACAATGAGAGACATGGCACAGCCTGATATGCAGCATGACTTGGCATGGCGCATGAAAGCACAGCATGGTACAGCGTGTCCTGTGCTTGCCTAGCCAACATGCCCTCAACTTGGGCCCCAATGCCAGCAAAAGAGATTTGCAACTCAGCTGCAGCATACATGCTGAGCTATATGCTGCACCAGTGCATCAGTGGTGCAAATCATTGCATTGCAGCAGCAAGATGGATGTCATGATCGTCACATTGACAATTTGCCTTAAATACATGCAACTGGACCACAGGCCATAGCTCCCATGAGCTGATCTTGCATGATATTGTCTGTACTTGCTGTGTAGGGTCTTCCATGCACCTGCCGCTGCTGCCAGGCATACAGATCCATGTCAGCATGCCTCCACATTTCAATGCACCCTCCCCCAGCGTCCTGCAGTCCCAGCCACCACAACAGCATCACGCTGCCAACCTGCACACACATCGTGACAGCACAGCTTTGCAAGGTGGTGAAGCCAGGGATGGGGTCAAGCCTGGTCAGAAGGCGTCACATCAGGGCAGAAGCCAGTGTGGCACAGCACAAGATTCTGCCTATGCAATGCAACAGCCAAGCCTAAAACAAGGTAAATGCATTGCAACTTCCTGCTTTGACATGTGTCTACTCAGGATCCAGCAGCTTGGCCTGTGGCGCACATTCACGGTCAGAGGCAGCTCACAAGCATGCTTCTGACGAAGTGTGAGTGCATGCAACCATGTTCATGCCCTGCGTCTGACCATGTCTGTGTGCCAGTGTCAAGCTACTGCGGTCTTGAGTACACATGTACATGTAAGCGACCTGGTGCTGGGTTCAACATGGCATGTTGCTGCGCTTTACTGCAAAAGCATAATCAGAAAGGTATACGTATCTGAACATAATGCGCGAGCAATGCACGACCTAGCTTGGCCCTTTGAACAGCTTCTTCTGGTACAGGTATTCATGCAAGGCAGCAGGGTGAGAAGTGTGAGAACCAGAGGAAGCTGACTAAGCAGCTGAGTCAGCTGAGCATCCTCTCAGAGGTGGACCTGTCCCTGTTGAGCACACAGGGCAGCCTTGCAGGTGCTTCACACAGCAGGTCAGACATTGAAGCTCAGTCCTGCAGTTCCTCCTGGCTATCAGCATCTGAGGCGTCTGGATCCAGGGGCACTTCACTTTCTCTAGAGCCAGAATCCCCTCGCCCCTATCCTGCCCCCAGCCATGGCAGGAAGGGTCAAGCTCAAGTCCGGCCGGGTCATCTACATAAGCATCAGCTTGCGCAAGCTATGACCAAAAGGCACCAAGAGAAATGGCGGGAAGCAGGAAATAGTGCCAAGTTGGGTGATGGAAGGGACCAGCAAGCTGGCACTGGATCGACTGCAAAGAAGCCACAGGGCTTTGGCGCCAGACTTGGTAAGCACCAGCAGCATCAGATCGATGGATCCAAGGCTGGTGAGCTGAACCAGAAGGGTCAAGGCACAGCCTCAAGGGAAGTAAAGAGGGAGAAGCACGCGGCTGTGGGCCCTACCCCACACGCAGTCCTGAGAGGAGGTGAGGAAGCCCAGCATGCTGGTTACAGACACAAAGCAGACAGACGGCGTCGCTCTGCCAAGCCTCAGTCGTCCAAGCCTGCAGCCGGCTCAAGGGATGCAGCAGCACGGTCTCTTTGGCATGTCACACATCTGCAGCCTGCTGATGTGAACATATTAGCGCATCGTAGAAGACAGCACAGGCATGAGCAGCCTGCAGCTCATCTGTCACATGGTCACAGCGGCAGACACCATCCACAAGAGCCTGAAAGTGAGTGCTTCAGTGATAGCAGTGTGTCTGAGCAGCAGAGGACCAAACAGCCTACAGCCAGGCAAGATCAGGCCTACATGCGCAAGAAGCAAATTCATAGCCGCTCTACATCTGCTACACAGGGTGAGCTTGACGGCAGCGCTGCTGGCAGGCGTTACAGAGCCAGTCAAGGTCACACTCATGCTTCAGCGCAGCGCAGACTGGGTAGTCAGCAGCTGCCTCACAGCTCAGAAGCCCTGCACAGATTCAGCTCACCATCATCTGCAGAGCAGTGTGCCATTGGCAATACAACCCAGCACATGGGAGCAGACACACAGCAGCAGCTGGAGCAAGTCAGTCAGTCTGCAGGGCTGCACCAGACCGCCACTGATTCAGGACCATGCAGCAGATTGCCCCTGCCACATGCAGCAGTGCCGACTGTGACAAGGCTGTCTGGCAACGCCCTCAATGCAACTGTGCCGACTGTGACATGGCTGTCTGGCAATGCCCTCAATGCAGAGGCACAGGCAGCCTCTGGGACAGGGCCAGATGGATCTGGTCCAGTGGCAGCAGCACAGGAAGTACAAGCCTCAACAGGCCTGACAGGTGCAGCCCCTGGGGCAGGGCTGCATGACGGTGGCCCTGGTCCTATGCAAGCCCTCATGATTGCACTGGAGAACATGACTAAGGCTAGTCAGACCAAACTGGCTGCAATGGGGTCGATGCATGGCCAGCCAGCCGTTTCTGATGCGGCTGCCTGTCCTTCAGGTGGGAAAGGACCCATGCTTGCTGCTTATCATAATAACAATGATGTTCACGCTTTCCGGCTCATGATGTGCTAGGTATGTGCAGGGCAAGTCATCCAGAGCCGGCTTGCTGCTTGACTGCATTCTTGTTGATACTGGCTATGGATATGCCATCTCCCCCAGGTCACGTGCATGCATGCATGCACGAACCCCAGCTTTGTTCAGCACAGCATCTGCAGTGAAGCTTCCCTGCTGAATACATGCATGTGCGCCCTGCTCAAAGTGCATAGCCATCTTCATGAGTGGTTATAGCCTCGGACCACATCCCTTTGCAGTGAGCTATGTTGATTGTTCTTTGCTTCTGCACAGCCACTGACGCAGTACCAACCAGAGCATATCAGAGTCTTGCAAATGCTTGTCAACACCATGTCTTCCAGCATTTCAGTCAGCTTAGTGAAGCTGGAACAAACATGACATCTTGTAGCTTCCAAAATTCCCCTTTGCACAACATGAACTGGTGGAAAATAAAAGAAAAGAGAATCCTGCATCGTTAGGCATCATAACGGAAATGTGCCAACCGGCTTGAACTTGGCTCAAGGCTGTCAACTGATGAATGCAGGTCATGCTGGTCTGGAGTCAAACAGGGTGCAGCACCAGCATTCTGAAGCTGTGCCCATTCAAAGCCGCTATGCTTCTGCTGGACCACAGTACATGCCTGAGTCTAGGTCATCAAGGCACATGGCTGCTACATGGGCTTCAGACCTGTACCCATGCTATTCAGGGTATGTCATCTTGCACTCACAAACAAATCTTTATATGTGACAAGGCATTGCTCGTGCATTGCTGATATGATCGCAAGGAGGAATGGTGCTTTTTCTTTTGTCAAGTTCAAGTTACAACATGTTCGAGCTGCCATGTTTGTCAATGACTGAATGTGACAACAGTTGTGACGCCGTCAGGCTCAGTGGCCTTCACTGCGCCTTGATGAGCTTTGTTGAGCAGGATGTGTGCGTTCTCAGGTGTGGCATGGGTGAGGAAGAAGGAGAAGAGGTTGCTATGAGCCCCGAGGCATCACGCCGCATCACTTCCATCGCCTCCTCTGTTGCTGAACAGGTGGACCGGGCTGTCTGTGCCGCTGTGCAAGCCATCTCCCCAGGTCAGATTCAGTCACAGCATGTCTTCTGTACAGGCTGATCTGAAAGAGGGACACTGATGACTTTATGCCAGAGCTTTGCTCTCCATGTATCAGATACTCTGCTCTGATGATGCCTGATCATGCTTGTGGAGATGCTCATCTGCAATCATTATCTTGCCCGGGGTGCTGCGTATCAGTAAAGTGTAGTCAGTACTGTTGACCTGAACACTTTGTGCCAACTGGCAAATGCCTGCGCTTCCAATAGGTTGTACTCCATGTGTCTGCACACATGATATGCACACAGCTGCAACTGTGAGCTGTCTCAGGCAATGATGCTAGCCATTACAAACAGATATGCAGAATGGCCAATCTGACCATGCAATCATGTTTGCATGCAAACAGACATGACCCTGTGAGCGTTGCTCACTCACATCTGCCTCACATATCCATCCTTGAGGTTGATGACTGCAGTCAAGCTCATTGGCCACCCATGCACGACCTGCTGTTTTATTGGCCACCCATGCACGATCTGCTGTTTTATTGGCCAATTTTCTTGTTCTTCATTTACAGTCTGTGGCGTGATGCCAGATGTGACTCATCAGATATCTTGGCTCAAAGCGATATATGAATATGGCATCCAACAAGATCAAGCTGATGAGTGTCCTGCTCATACAAGATACACTGCTGAAACGTCCTGCCACATGAGCTGAGCCAGTCATGCAATGCAGGCAGACTTCCTATGTCCATGACACCTCATGCATACAATCAGGAGGTGACTGAGGAGTCTCACACAGCCCTGGTACGCAGCAGATTGCTGCAGCAGATGGAGGCATCATCGGCTGCTGATGCGCAGCACTTGGGATCCAGACGCAGTCCCAGCAGCGCACAGACAGTCCCCCAGCCAAGATTTGCTGATGCAGAGGGCTGTTTGCAACCGCCCTTGCGGGGCTCAGGGCGCCACCACTATCTGCCCTCTGCAGGTGAGCATGACTGTCATCATGGTGACGAGCCTGACTGCTGCGCTTCTAGATTGTCTTATCATTGCAACATTGAGCTTTTGCCCAGCACAACACAGGTGCAATGACGTGCATATGCAAAGTAGCACATCTGTGGAGCAGATGTAACAGTACATGTATGCATTGCCATAAGCTAATCATGCGTACAAGGAGGTGTGCAGCCCTGATCTGCAGCTAGCCTGCTTGTGCTGTTGTGGATGGTATCCATGTCACATACACACAGAAGTGCCTCCTGTTAGGTTGCTGTATACAGCCTCAGCAAGAAGTTGCCACAGGTGATTTCAGCATGCGCTGATATGACCAAAGTTCTTCTTGAAGTGCTTGTGAGTGAAGATACAAAGTTGATTTTGGTGGCGTAAATCACTGATGCAGGTGACGGCGCTTCGCCAGGAGCTGCCAGGGCCAGAAGCCATCTCAGAAGCTGGGAGGCTGCAGATGACGCACCACCAGAAGATGCTGGCGAATGCAGCCGCAGAGGGCCTGAAGACATTGCAGGTACCTCAAGTTGCTGGACCACATGGTTTCTGTTTGGCTCGACAAGTTGTCTTGGCTTGCCCTTGCCGGTACCTTCTGCTGTCACTGACATGCCCATGTGATGATGCAGCAAAGATTACCATCTTCCAGGACCACATGCATGAATGTTACATCTGCCATGCTTCATTGGCTAGCTTGCACTGCATGTCAGATTGAGAGATGTTCTTCTCTCAGGTCCTGATCCTGCTGAAGTGGTCTGCCACAGTGCCCATCAGCAGCAGTCAAAGCGTGCGCGCTTGGAGCAGAGCAACAGCTACTCTGCAGAGCCTCCTAACAGTGGTGGCAATGACCAGGCAGCACAGCATCAGTCTGCAGATACAAGAATGGACCAGCATTTCAACCAGGATGCAGCTGCCATGCAGCAGCAAGGGCAGCTTTTCCATTGGATGCCCGTTTTCTGTCAGATGGGGGCTCCTGGGGGTTATCCAGGGGTGACGCAAGGCAGCTCACCTGCATCATGGGATCAGGGCATCCCCAACATGCCCTTGCCAAGTTGGGTTCAGGGCTCTTTCCCACCAGGCACCGCGGCTGTGCCAAACCTCCCTGCCGGCCCATGGGGTCAGGGCATCCCCAACATGGTCCTGCCAAATGGAGCTCAGGGGGTTCTGCAGCCCTTTGTTGACCCCACAGTGGTATCCCAGCCCGTTGCTGAAGTGCTCTCTCAAGCCAGTGCAGCGGCTGACAGTACTCCATTGCACTCTGCTCAACCAGCCACTAGCCAAGCTGCTGCTGCAGTGGTTTTCAACAGCGGCAGCAGCGGCTCTTGCCTGCCAACAGCAGCAACTCAGCAGAAAAGAGCCAGGGGCTGAGGATACCAGTGGTGGCCAAAGCAGTAAGCAGACCGGCGGCAAGGTACTACAAGCAGTGGCTGCAATAGGCAATAGACCGGTAGGTATTGCAGCATGTTTGCCCAAGTTGGACAAACACCTCAGTCATAGAAGCAGTGAAGACTTGACAGCACGCGCGGTTGCTAAGCTCTGGGGTGTCGATCTGAAACGATACACTGGTCGCAATAGCTGATTTGCCCATACATTGAGACACCGGCTTCCTACATTCAGCCTAACCTGGAAGTCCTTAGTGCAAACTGATATCATGACGGCATCATCAACATTAAGTTAATCAATGGCCACTGCAATTGCAACTTGTCAGTGGCACAAGAGCACTTTTTGCAGTTGCCGCAAGTGTGATCAGGCCATCTTGCTCCATGTATGATGTCTGTGCGTGCATGTGTGACAGACCATTTATGATTATCATTTCACAGTGTATATACTTGTCTGACTGACCACTGACCATGAACCAGACTTCTGCATCTGGGTTCTTGTTGTGCATGAGCTGGCCATCAGTCTTACATGCTATTTTGACTTCAAGTTTGCGCAACTGTGGAAGCAGCTGCCTCACAATGGTGCCCAAGACAATGTTGAACAAGTCTATTGCATGGGTGCAGCCTTGCTTGAAGCTGTTGTCTGTGACAATGGGGTTGGAGTCCAGCTCTGCCCTGATGGTGACCGAATGGTCGGTGTGCAAGTCCTGATGAATGCCACCCGCTTGAGTGGGACACCTCTGCTCAACAGGATCTGCCAAGCCATGCCTCTGTCAATTCCATGCCTTGGGTCAGCTGTAATGGACCAAGAATGACTCAACCCCAGGACCTCGACCTGGCTAGTCAAATGTCCTGGCAGGTGGTCTTCGTGCTACAAATTCAACCCCGGAAGTCCGCATGCCCGTTTCCAAATGCAGACGTTAACTCTGTTACAGTAGCATTTGGTGGTTGCAAAGGTCGTCAAGCTCATCCAGTAAGCTTAATGCCAAAACCCTATCAGCAAACCTGTGTGACAAGCAAAGTCAGACAAATCAGGTAGAAGGTGTTGCTACAGCACACAGCTACAGCAGGAATTGAAGCAGTGCAAACTCACCGTGCAGGGTGAGGCATATTCTAAGGGCAGTTGTAAGGATAAAGTATACATATACATCATATGATGTCTGTGTGTGCGTGTGGACCATTTGCCGACATCGCGTCACGGCGTAATACTGACGGGTGGTCAGGGGAGCCCGTGACTCAGGGCACAAAGTTTGACTTTCGTACACGAGAGTGTCGGAATCCTGCCGTTGCAGAAGTCGCAAGGGACTGCACACTCCTCGCGAACCCAAGCTGTGGTTTCTCATGTCAATGCTCAGCTTCTCTGTACTGTACCTTGCCCAAGCACCGCCTTTGCCTGCTTGTGGCGGATAGGATCTCGCACACCGCTCTAGCTGTTTGTGCCTCTCCGGGCCCGTATCTAAAGTCACGCTTGTTGACGTATTGTCACAAACAGTGCAGCGGCTTGAACTTACCTGGCCGCAAGTGGACTCTCGTCAGGCGCTGTCTTTGGACGCTACACTGTGGTCTAGCTATACCGTGCAGTCAGCTGCGAGCCGATGCTGGTAAGCATCAAATCGACCCAAGACCTGGAGGCTCTGATGGATGCCAGCTGAGGTTCTGCGGCTGTGTAACACAGCTTTACTGCTTACTTCGCTCTTGCAGACCTTGGCAATAGGAGTTGGTGGTGGGCTTGGGGTCGGGCTTGCAAATTATCTTGCAGAGGCAGTTGCAATGGCTGTGTGCATCTGGCTGGAGCAACAGGGCACCATCCATAGATTCATCCCTGGCACTGCTCCCTTTGCAGAACACCCTCCCAGCAATGTTCTTGCTGTGGGCCTCCCCTACATTCCTCTCTACGACGCCGTCAGCCTTGGCTGGACAGCTTTTGGACAGCGCGCCGCACTGGACTTCAACCCACTGAATGTCTGGAGCTTTGTCACTGTGGCCATGCTTTGCCATGATGCCTGGTTCTTCACTCTGCACACACTGTTCCACAAAATCAGGCGACTGTACAAGCACATTCACAGCATGCATCACCGACTTGGCGCGTCATGCTCTGCCCTGGGTAATGCATATGCAGATGCAGTCGATGTTGGCCTCTGCTTTGTGGGCTTTCACGCAGCCCTGTACGCCTACCTGTACCATCAGCCAACCTGGAACCCACTGGCTGTTGTGGCTTTGATCGTCGTGGAAGTGATGACTAATATTGTTGGTGAGAGACTGCTGTCTGCATGCATGCTGTCCTGTGGCTTGCACAGCAGTCAAATGATAACCAGGCTGTTCGTCTGTATAATGGTCCCGTGCCCTTTGTTCGTGTTTCTGGTAGAGCATTGCATGCTGCAGTCTAGTACACAGTCTGTGGACACATACAATGTGCAGTGCAGTGTGTGCTGCCAACACTGGCACTCCAGTCAAGCACTATTTCACATGTCGCAGAGGCCGTCTTTGCTTCATGCAGGTCATTGTGGGTTCCAACTGCCGTACTGGCTTCATTTGCTGGTGACTGGTGGGGTTGGAATATTGCCCAACACTGCAAATTCCAAGACACACTACATTCACCATTTGCAGCCTCAGTACAACCGAGCTTTGTATTTCATTCACTGGGATTATGTGAGTGGCACCTACAGGAACAGCATCAAGGCTTTGAAGTAGGCAAAGAAGTTGTACCATACAGATAAAATAATCAATTCTTTTGTGCATGCACTGCTATGCTTGTTGGGTGTTTTCTTACATGTTATCTGCACATTTCATAATAAGACATTCATTAGTGCTTGTTGTGCTTTGGTTTTGAAGAGGAAAGGACAGCTAAGTACTCTTGAAGCTTTGGCATTTTTAAGAAGCTGTACAGACTTTCTGTACATTCACTTTGTGTTTTTTCTGCTGCTATGATTTGGCATCTAGGCCACTAGGATGCGCGTCAGAGACAGGCTGCGTTTGGACTGTTAGGGTGCCCTTCATATACTTTGTATATATATTAGGTTTGAGCAGAGTGTGTTGCTAGCAAAGCAGTAGAGGTTAAACACTGGTACAGTAGATGAAGTGAGATATAGTGAGGGGCAACTGTGAACGCATTGTGTGACAAAATTCGGCCCAAACATCATCTTGACCCTACCTGAAAGTTTTTGCGACAGAGCTGACCATATGCATCACCAGTACGGACAGCAAAGCCCCTTTGCACATCAGCGCACTTCTGATATTAAGATGCATTCTCTACAGGTCATCTGACTGTTATTGTTTGTGCCATGGCGCCAAGACATACTGCTGCAGCACATGCTGAGCAGCACACGTCATAGCTGTGCCATGCTATGAGACATGTACACATGATTGTCATGCGCCATGCTGACTGTTTAGGTTGACTGTCATGTGCCACATTGACTGTAGATTTACAAAAGCCTGTCTAAATGACTGTACAATTGATGTCAAAACAGCGCATATCTCACTTTCAGGGAGAACAGAAATGTGGCACGCACAGTATACTCTTCCGCATGAGAGCAATTAATTATGCATGATGTACCGCATGACATCGACATACGACCTGAGAGCTAAGGCATACAGTGGTCGTCAAAAGTCTGTATCCAAAACCAGTCCTTGCTTAGCAGAACAATTCGTGTGCGACGACAGCTCAATCTGACCGGCGGTACGGTCAGGTAGGCCTAGTACACCATCGAACGCGTG
>JAABUO010001260.1_pt1 | contig 34333 bp, 28 predicted proteins | sample 5559291 | NCBI WGS metagenome assembly JAABUO01 (sample SAMN10711878, study PRJNA513372) | rock metagenome | isolation source: Antarctica rocks | place: Antarctica: Victoria Land, Finger Mt sud | reverse complement strand
TGCAGACATTCGAGGCCAACATCCGAGGGACGTACAACCTGCTGGATGTGTGCCGCCTGCACCATGGATTGGTCCGGCGCATCGTCGTGGCGTCGAGCGACAAAGCGTATGGGACACAGCCGGTCCTGCCCTATACCGAGGACATGCCCTTGCAAGGCCGTAATCCGTACGAGGTCTCCAAGAGCTGCACCGACCTCATCGCGCAAAGCTACTATTCCACCTATGGCCTGCCCGTGACGATCGCCCGTTGCGGCAACATCTATGGCGGCGGCGACCTCAACTGGAGCCGCATCGTCCCCGATACCATTCGCGCGTGCCTGCGCGGCGCACGTCCCATCGTTCGCAGCGACGGAACCTTCGTGCGCGATTACATCTACGTCAAAGACGTGAGCGGCGCCTATCTGCGCCTGGCCGAGCGTCTCGACGACCCCTCGATCCAGGGGGAAGCGTTCAACTTCAGCCCCGCGCAGGCGGTGACCGTGCTCGAGCTCGTGGACCATATCCAGCGCCTGATGGATTGTGAGCACCTCGCGCCCGATATACAAAACACGGCCAAGGGCGAGATCCATTCGCAGTATCTCAACGCCGGCAAAGCCCAGCGCCTGCTTGATTGGACGCCGCGCTATACGCTCGACGCGGGGTTGGCCGAAACGATTGCGTGGTATCGCGCCTATCTGGAGGGCCGTGCGCCCGCGGCGCCCGCGCCTATGACAACGATGGAGGCGCGATAGTGGCAAGAGAAACGGCCTGCCGTTCGTGCGGCTACGCGGACCTGACGACCGTGCTGTCCCTCGGCGAGACGCCCCTGGCCAACTCCCTGCTCACGGCGGAGCAACGCGACCGGCCGGAGCCGCTGTACCCGCTGGATCTGGTCTTCTGCCCGCGCTGTACGTTGGTACAAATCACGGAGACGGTACCGCCGGAGCAGTTGTTCCGCGACTATCTATACTTCTCCTCGTTTTCCGACACGATGTTACGGCATGCCCAGGAGCTCGTCGGCCGTCTCATCGACGAGCGACATCTTGATGGAGGCAGCCTGGCCGTCGAGATCGCCAGCAACGACGGCTATCTGTTGCAATATTACCGCGACGCGGGCGTGCCCGTCCTGGGCATCGAGCCCGCGCGCAACATCGCGCGAGTCGCCGAGGAGCGCGGTATCCCGACCGTGGCCGAATTCTTCGGGGTGGAGGTCGCGCAAGGGCTGGTGCGCGAGGGGCGCCGGGCCGACGTGCTGCACGCCAACAACGTGCTCGCGCATGTGGCCGATCTGAACGGGGTCGTCGCGGGTATCGCCCTGCTGCTGAAGCCGGACGGCGTGGCCGTTATCGAGACGCCCTACGTCAAAGACCTGATCGACCACACCGAGTTCGACACGATCTACCACGAGCACCTGTGCTACTACTCACTGACCGCGCTCGACCGCCTGTTTCAGCGCCATGGCCTTACCATCGTCGACGTGGAGCGCCTCCCCATCCATGGCGGCTCGTTGCGCGTCTTCGCCGGTCACGACGGCACGCGGCAAACGGCGCGCGTGCGCGATCTGCTGCAAGAGGAGGATACCTGGGGCGTCGGCGACGCCGCGTTCTATGCCGGTTTTGGCGCGAAAGTCACGCGGTTACGCGACAGTCTGCGTTCGCTCCTTGCGGACATAAAGGCGGACGGCAAGCGGATCGCCGCCTATGGCGCGTCGGCCAAGGGTAGCACGCTGCTCAACTACTGCGGCATCGGCCGGGACACATTGGACTTCGTGGTCGACCGTAGTACGGTGAAGCAGGGCCACTACACGCCGGGCACGCGCTTGCCCATCTACGCCCCCGAGAAACTGCTGGACGACAAGCCCGACTACGTGTTGCTGTTGACCTGGAACTTCGCCGGCGAGATTCTCGCGCAGCAAGCCGAGTTCAGGCGGCGCGGCGGCCAATTTATTATCCCCATACCCGAGCCAAGAGTCGTATGAACGCAATCAAGCTTTTTTCTCTCGCCCCCCCCGCCCCCTCCGGGGGAGCCTGGGGAGATGCCTCCCCCCAGACCCCCGCCATACGCTCATCGCGGGTGTCAGGGGGCCTGGACATGGGAGACGTCCTGCGGTTTCCGCTCCCCTCCATGCGCCGCGTCCGTCCGCGGCTCCTCCATGCGCCGCGTCTGGCTGTCCGGCCGGGGGCGCCCGCTACCGCACTCACCAGTACCCTCTCCATCATCCACCGCACTCTCTTTTTGGCGGGGGTCTGGGGGGAGGCATCTCCCCAGGCTCCCCTGGAGGCGCGCTGGACCGCCGGCCGCAGCCGGCGGTCCAGTCAGCCATGGGCGGGGGGGGCGAGAAGCGACATCCAGGCTTCCCCGAAGGCGCGCTGGACCGTCGGCCCGCGGGTAGGGTCCAGGGAGCCAGGTAGCCATGGGCGGGGGAGTCGCGCGTCATGAGGTTCACCGAGACCGCGCTCAAAGGCGCGTACATCATCGATGTGGAGCCCATCGCGGACGAGCGCGGGTTCTTCGCACGCGCTTGGGGGCAGGAGGAATTCGCGGCGCATGGCCTGTGTCCTCACTTTGTCCAGTGCAACATCTCGCACAATATGAGGCGCGGCACGCTGCGCGGGATGCATTACCAAGTGACGCCGCATGAGGAAGCCAAAGTCGTGCGCTGCGCCAGGGGCGCCCTCTGTGACGTCATCATCGACATACGGCCGCGCTCCGACACTTTTAAGCAATGGATCGCGGTAGAGTTGAGCGCCGCCAATTACCGCATGCTCTACGTCCCCGCGGGCTTCGCGCACGGCTTCCAGACCCTGGAGGATGATACCGACGTGTTCTATCAGATGTCCGAGTTCTACCACCCCGAGTGCGCGCGCGGCGTACGCTGGGATGATCCGGCCTTCGCCATCGACTGGCCCACAACGGACACGCGCATCGTATCCGCTAAAGACAGCGGTTATCCAGACCTGGTATGACGAAACGGATTATTGTCACGGGAGCGACCGGCTTTATCGGCCGGCAGACCTTGCGCCCGCTCGTCGACGCAGGCTTTGCCGTCCATGCCATCAGCTCCAAACCCCGACCTTTGGATGACGGCGGGAAAACCGGGGTTACATGGCATTGTCACGACATCCTGGCCGATCGGGCCTTCGATCCCTTGTTCGCTGAGATACAGGCGACGCATCTATTGCATCTCGCGTGGTATGCCGAGCCGGGGCGTTACTGGACATCCCTGGTCAATCTGGATTGGGTCGCCGCCAGCCTGGACCTTGTGACGAGCTTTGGCAAACACGGCGGCCAGCGTATCGTGGGCGCGGGTAGCTGTGCCGAATACGATTGGCGCTACGGGTACTGCTCCGAGTTTGTCACCCCGACCAACCCGGCAACACTCTACGGAGTCTCCAAAGATGCCTTGTGGCGGCTGATCGAGGGGATGTCCGGACAGCTACGTCTAAGTAGCGCATGGGGCCGAGTTTTTTTCCTGTACGGCCCGCACGAGCATCCCAACCGCCTCGTGTCTTCCGTCATTGCGTCGCTCCTGCGCAACGAAGCGGCCCTCTGCACCTCAGGCGAACAAGTGCGCGACTTTCTGCACGTCCACGATGTCGGACGCGCGTTCACGGCGTTGGTGGAGAGCGACGTGTCGGGTCCCGTCAACATCGGGTCGGGAGAGCCGGTGCGCGTGAAAGATATCGTGCAAGAGATCGGGCGGCAAATGGGCGCGGATCGTCTGCTTCATCTCGGCGCCAAGCCTTTGTCCGCAGCCGAGCCACCGCTGCTCGTCGCTGACAAGCAGCGATTGGCTCACGAGGTCGGTTGGCAGCCGTCCTACAACCTGGAGCAGGGGTTAGCCGAGACGATACGCTGGTGGCAACAACAAGAAGACAGCCGCATTGACGACAAGTAAACAACGCGCCTCAAACGATAGACGACGTTTATGTATGTGCGTACATTTGTCTTATAGGGGTTTACGTAATTTCAATGCTAAAAATGGAGCGTGGCGTGGATCGAAGATAGCCATGCGTGCGGCTAACTTTGAGGGCAGCGGGTAATACCCCGCTCCTCGCACCGCCTCAACGGCGAAACCATGAAGAATGCTCAGATGTATTAAACCATTGTACGCAAAGACGCGCAGATGTTGCATCCAAACCACTCCTGGCTCTTCAGCATGATGCAAAGCTAGAGGATTCCCCAATCCTGCTACTTTACCGCTAACGTTGCTAAGTGAGAATGGCTGCCAACCAAGCAGCAAAGAGAAAAGGTTGTGCCAACTGGCAAGATTCTCGGTGCAGATAATCGCGTACCCCCCTGGCTTTAGGATACGCCAGATCTCCGCCATAAATAAGTCTGTGTCTTGGAGGTGTTCGATAACCTGATTCGCCACAACGACGTCGACAGTGTTCGACGCTAGAGGGAAATGCCCATTCAGGTTGGCAAGCCAAACGCGTATACCTTTAGTCTCTGCTTGCCGCGCGACATCCTTGTCGGCCTCGATACCCCAAAGCTCACGTGCGCAAATGCGCTTTGTCAGTAGGAGAGTGTTATTCCCATCGCCACATCCGCAATCAACGACAATAGCATCGGGGTTACGCTCGGTTAGTTCGATAATAGCTGCCTTATAAGCAACATCCGCTTCCGTGAATTGTCTAACGCCCCAGTCCGTAAAATCTCTCTTGAGCCTTCGCATGCCCTGATTATGCATATAGCCTTCCCACATTGTAACGGAGCCCATATTGGTCGCCATTCACTGACCGTTAGCTTAACAGCACGCAGCAGTTTCATGCAAACCCAGCCACGCGTATCGTATATCACCTTGCTCTAGGGCGAAGGCGGTGGACTCCGTGAGGCAAACAACCCTCTGAAGCGTATCGCGAGTTATGTTAGACTCAGCGAGGCAATAAGGCCGAGTCATCGTTCAGAAGATGGCAAGGGGATTGACGAAGGATAGACAGGGAAATTAATACATGAGCATGATCGACGAGCCGGTTACAGTGGATCGCGCCACGCACCAGAACCTCAATACTCCGGAGGAGTTATACCTTCATTTGTTGAAGAGGTGCCTGACACGCCTGGTGTTTAGTGAGGTTGGTGGGGATAATACAGTTCAAGCATCTAATTCCGGTACTGGCGCGGCGCGGCGAGTTGTGTATACCATCGTTCGCAAAACGGTGGCACCTCTCTACAGGGAGCTTATGCGGCGTGCCCCCTTTATCTATCCGTTACTACGCAAGGTTATCGTTCCTCTCTACCGCGTGTGGGTGCGGCGCGCGCCGCTTGATCCAAATGCACGCGCCGAGGGACGTGATTGGCCGGCTGATGCTGAGACAATGATAGGTACGCGTCGCCTTGATAATATCCAATTCTGTGTTGCCGATGTGCTGCGCCAGAATGTGCCTGGTGATCTCATCGAGACAGGCGTATGGAGAGGGGGCGCTACGATATTGATGCGGGCTGTGCTCAAGGCTTATGGCGATACCGATCGAAGCGTGTGGGTCGCTGACTCATTTCAGGGATTACCTAAACCAGACGCGCGACATACCCCTGCCGATACCGGTGATACCCACTTCGCCTTTGATTATTTGGCCGTTTCCGCGGACGACGTGAAGGCAAACTTCGCGCGCTATGGGTTGCTTGACAACCAAGTTCATTTTCTTGTCGGCTGGTTCCGGGATACGTTGCCACACGCCCCTATCGAGCGGCTATCGGTTCTACGCCTTGACGGCGACATGTATGAATCAACGATGGATGCTCTACAAGCCCTCTACCCTAAATTGTCTGTTGGCGGATACGTTATCGTCGATGACTATGGGAATTTATCTCCGTGCAAAGCTGCCGTAGACGCCTACCGAGCCGAACACGGGATTACCGAGCCGATTGAGCGTGTCGACTGGACTGGCGTGTTCTGGCAGCGTCTCCGCTAATACAGTCTACGTGAAGATCGACGCCGTTGCCTCCACCTCTAAAAGGTGCGAACGACTTCCAGTAATATTGTGAAGCTTGCATGGCAGGAGCGTGCGATAAACTCCTCATGCGGTGCGCCAGGGGTACGCCGAAAAACTGGCGATTCCTATTTTAGCCTGCGAGTTGATTAACTATGAAGATTGGTATCGAAGCAAGCCCTGTAATCAACCAGGGTGGCCTGGGGTCTTATACCCGCAGTCTTGTCCGTGGGCTGTCGTCTATAGACCCGCAGGGCGACTACACTCTATTCTTTAGCCCGACGTTACCGATAGCACCACTTGCCGGAGCTGAACGGATGCGTCGCGTAGTCGTGCCAACGCGTAATGCGCTTGCGCGCTACTTCGCTACGTTCCCTCTTGCTTTGGATCGAGAGCGCATCGACGTGATCCATGTACAATATGCCGCGCCGCCGCTCTGTCCTGCCCGGATCGTGGTTACCATTCATGATCTGATCCACGAGCGTCACCCCGAATTCTATCCGCATGATATGGTCGTGAAGTACAGGGCTAGCGTTCCGCTAACGGTGCGGAACGCTGTAGTTGTGCTCACGGACTCTGAATACTCGAAGCGGGACATCGTGCGCCGCTATTGCGTCCCGCCGGATAAGGTGGTCGTGGCCCTCTGCGCCGCCGAGTCAGCTTTCCAGCAAGTGCACGATGCGGCGCGGCTGGCTAGAGTGCGCGCGCACTACGGCACGGGTGACCACTTCATCCTATCGGTGGGCAACATCGAGCGGCGCAAGAATCTCAAGACGCTCATCGCGGCATATGTGCGCCTACTCCAGGCTGGTGTCACATGCGCCAAGCTAGTGCTTGTGGGGAGTAAAGGATGGCTCCACGACGACGTCTTCGTCGAGGCGCGCGAGTCGGGCTATGTGGACCAATTGATTTTCACCGAGTTCGTGCCCGAAGAAGATCTTGTCGCCTTATACAATGCCGCAGCGCTGTTCGTCTACCCATCGCTCTTCGAAGGCTTCGGACTGCCGCCGCTGGAAGCGATGGCCTGCGGCACGCCCGTCATTTGCTCCAATACCAGCTCGCTGCCCGAGGTGGTCGGCGACGCCGCGCTGATGGTCGATCCGCTAGATGTGGATGGACTCGCGGAAACGATGGCTCAGGTGCTCCGTGACGCCACGCTACAGGCGCGGCTGTCCGGGCAAGGGCTGCGACGAGCGGCGCTCTTTTCCTGGGATCGTACGGCGCGCATCACACTGGACGCATACCGGCGCGCCGCCGCGCCGGATGTGCGACGAGAATGCACATGAGAGTCTTGACCTTAGTTGCCGGAAGCTGTGGCAATATCACAAGGCGCAAGATGACGTTAAGGTTACGGTACAATGGGATAGAGCGGAGCGATTGTAGATGACACATGCGGAGCGCGATGCTCCTTTGGCCAGTATCGGGTTACCTACGTACAACAGGGTTGATCGGCTACAGCACGCAGTCGCATCGGTGCTTGCGCAAGACTATCCAAACATCGAACTTGTCATATCGGACAATGCGTCAACCGATGAAACGCGGGAGTGGTGCGAAGATTTAAGCCGTCGTGACAGCCGGGTGCGCTATATCCGTCAGCAGACCAATATCGGGCTGACCGCGAACTACGCGGCCGTTTTCTGGGAGGCGCGTGGAGCGTTCTACATGGCGTTCGCGGACGATGATCGGCTCGATCCATCGTACGTCTCGCAGTGCGTGCAGGCATTGATTGACCATCCTGACTATGCAAATGTGAGCGGCAAAGTACGCATGTTTCGCGAACAAGACTATCTCTTCGATGGACGCGGCGATAGCGCGTTGCAAGAGTCCGGCGAGGATCGCATCGTCCATTACCTGCGCCGGGTGGTCGAGAATGGAGCGATCTATGGGGTGATGCGGCGCGAAACGGTCGCGACGGTACCGCCGATGCCCAACATCATGGCAGGCGACTGGCTGTACATATCCTCGATAGCCTTCAAGGGCAAGCTCCGCACACTGGACAGTGTCGGGGTCAATAGAGCGGCGGGGGGCACCAGCGCGACGTGGGAGGCGCAGGCGCGGGCATACAATTTACCCTCCTACATCGCTAGGCTGCGAGGTCTGCCTTATCTTGTCATCATGTGGTCCGTGTTCAAGGACATTGGGTGGGAATCGCCAGTGTACAGGCCGCTAGGGCGTCTTGGCCGTCTTGTTCTGGCCTTCAGGGCGGTCAGGGTCGTAGTAATCAAATTTTCCATCCTCATCGCGGGTATCATCGCGAGCCACTTTCACGAGCGCTGGCGCTTGATTGTCACTCGATTGATGCAGGCACGGCTGCGATAAACATGGGTACGTAATGAATCGGTTTCCAGTGATTATCCGTAGCTTCTAAAGGGGGAAGGATCGTGGATTGGTTTCTTCAAGGGCGCTCTCAAATTGTACTTAGTTTAGCAATCATAGCATTGTACCTAGGGCCAATTCATCAGCCACAAATGACTGCTGACGCCGCGTACTTTTATCATCATGTAGATTCAATGCAAACGGCTGCACGAACAGCAATACATAGTCGCCGTGACACTGCCATCAGTCCAGTTCAGACCATTGATTTGGCAGGGCAATGGTCCTTCACTCCTGTGTCGCCTGCGGGGCCGACGACGAATATCAGTGTCCCCGGCGGCGGTTGGTATACTCAGGGATTCACAAACACTGGTGAAGCTATTTACCAACGGTCGATCACTATTCCCGATACTGGGCAACCGCAGGTTTATCGACTAGAATTTGGCGCGATCAATCACGAAGCCTCGCTTTATGTGGACGGCCACTATGTTCAGACTAATATGACCTCGTATACCCCCTCCATTTTCGACATTACACATTATGTAAGTCCGGGAGAGACTGTTGCTATTTCGCTGGACGTCAAGAGTAAAGTGTCGTTGCGGGCGCCCGACGGGCGGGTCATTGTTCCTGACGGTGCGGACGGGAATCCAAACGTCACACAGGGAATATTCCGCTCCGCCACGTTGCGTGTTTACCCCCAAATCTATATCTCCGATGTATTTATTCAGCCTTCAGTAAAGACCAATAGCTTGACTTATGATGTATGGATTACTAATGAGGGAACGACAGCCGAGCAGATGATCCTAAAGGGGATGCTTTCGTCGTGGAATGGGGATGCCTTTAGGTATCCCACAATCGGAGATACAAGCGTTTTAGTACCACCTGGACAGACAACTGAGGTGGCTGTTGGGCCAATTACTTGGGGACTTGGGTCAAGCTCATATTGGTGGCCTAATGTTCCTTACCAATGGGGCTACGTCGCCAAGTTACATACTCTAACAGTTGAATTGGAGAATAGCAGTGGCATGACGAGCGATATAGAATCATATCGCTTTGGGTTTAGGAGTGTCACTCAGGATGGAACACACTATTTGCTGAATGGTATTCCGTTCAACCTACGAGGTGAGAACTTGGCAGGGAGCGATTTCGACTATGTAAGCACGCATGCTCCAGGTGACGCCGCCCACGTATATCCAAGTGACGCCTATGACCGCTACGCGGGTTTCTTACCACCAAGTGGCAGCAATCCGGGGTGGCCGCAGGCTGTGGATAATTTGCTCCGCCTAAACTGTAACGGTCTTCGCATGCACCAGTTTCCCGCATCTCCATATATGCTCGACGTTGCTGATGAGAAAGGGCTTTTGGTGATCGACGAGGTCGGGATAGCTGCGGATCAAAATTGGGTTGTGGGGCACGACAACATGGTGAGCGGGATGCGCGACTTGGTACTGCGCGATCGTAACCATCCGTCTGTCATCCGTTGGAGCGAAGCTAATGAACCGGAACTGAACCCAGACGACTCAGCGCAGTTTCTACACGATCTATATAACACCATTGTGTCCAATGATCCGACCCGGCCGGTCAGCATCGACACCCTACCGTACGCTGCCCTTTTGCAGAAATATGGTTTCGCGGACAACGGTAATTTCAACGCTATCCCTCATTACGCAGGTGGTATTGGAGTTTATTCCGATCAACTCGTTCCCTTTCCTGGGCATCCTCTGGGGGAAGGGGAGTACATCTATGCCCCCAACTCTCCCCAAAAATTCATGTGGTTGGCCACGGCGACACAAGCCATGCGATTGGAAGGAGCGGCTGATTTGCGCCCATTTGCCTTCTATCAAGGCTGGATCGGCTACATACCTGGTTTAGGGACAAAGACCGTGCCTCTCCAGAACGGTATAGTCCCTTTGTATGGTGAGGATAATCTGCCCGACCCCTTCAGCAATAGCCAGATACAACGGGTGCAGGCCGCCTACAACCCGGTCCTGGTCGCCGATAAGGATTACTGGGATGCGAACAAGTTGTCCGATGCGTCGGGGGCATGGCCGTCTATTGAACCGTCTCTTGGCCATGCGCAAAGTGTGACGCGCACCTTGGATATATACAACGACACTTTCAGTGGGACAGGTGTGGATGTCTCGTGGGAGGTGCGCGTTGATAGTCCAGATGGCTCGCTCAACAGCCAAGGTAGCTTACACGTCGATGTGCCCCTAGGGTCGCATAGCGAACAGACAATCTCGTTCGTTACGCCGGCGACCGGTACCCGTTTTTACCTGGTGCTGGTCTCAAGCAAAAGTGGACAAGAGGTATTTCGAGAGAGGAATGAATCCTTCTTGTTTATGGTGGACCCAACACCGACCGCAACCTCCACAAGCACACCACCCGCGACCTCCACAAGCACGCCAACACCACCCGCGACTTCCACAAACATACCGACACCGACCTCCACAAGCACACCGACATCGACCACAGCCTCTACAAGTACACCGACATCGACCACAGCCTCTACAAGTACACCGACCGCGACCTCCACAAACACACCGACACCAACCTCCACAAACACGCCAACACCACCCGCGACCTCCACAAACACACCGACACCGACCGTGGCGTCGGCGACCGCAACGATCACAAAAACAGCGGGAAAGGTGATCCCACGTCAGTTTCAACCACCTCGGCCTACACATCCCACGCTTACGATTGACCTGCGCCTGATTCACGGTACCCTTGAGGGAGATAGCCGTTTCACAGTAGCGACGCAGACGCGCCCCCACACCGCCGTCAAAATCGCTCTTGCGCTGACTCATCCAGTGCAAATCTGGACTGGCAAGGGACGCAAGCGACACAAAGTCACCGTGCCCCAGTCGCTCTATCAGACAACGGCGCAAGTCAGGGCCGATGCCAAAGGACATGTGAGCGCGATCATGCGCTTCGGATACAACCCGACGCACAGCGTCCAGGGGACTCTCATGGTCGTAGCGCATACCGTCACGGGCACTGCGGCTAGGGCAATCCGCCTGACAATTGTCCACTATACTCCGCTCACAGTCGGCCTGCATCTGGTCCACGGTGCCTTTGTAGACGACAGCCAACTTATAGTAGAGACGCAAACGCGCCCGCGAACTCTAGCCAGAATCGTTGCCGCACTGGTTCATCCGGTGCAGACTTGGACTGGCAGGGGACGCAAGCGACACAAAGTCGTCGTGAACCGGTTGCTCTATCAAGTAGCGGTAAAAGTTAGGGCCGGCGCTAAGGGTCGTGTAAATGCAGTTGTGCATTTCAAGTACAACCCGGCGCATAGCATTCACGGGAGTCTCATTGTCGCGGTATATACCGTTACGGGCGCAACAACTAAAACGATTCCCCTAACAATAGTCCACTACACCCTTTCCCCCGCCTACTAGCTTGGCGATTTACCGATCTGGGAGAGCCGCATTAGTTGAACAATCTTTTCTAGGGATATGCTAGACTTGGTGGAAGCGTTCCCTACACGCGACTAGCCTAAGGTGGAGTGTGCATGACGGGAGATGTCTTGCCCAAAGTCCCCAGTGTTGCACCAACTCTGTCCGTTATTGTTCCTACATACCGTAACGGTCCATACATCTATAGCAATCTGCTCGCGTTAGATCGAGTCTTGTCCTCTATTGGAGAACCGTACGAGATCGTTGTCGTTTCGGATGGAAACGATGACAATACGCACGATGAGATGCGCCGCCTGGATGCGCCGCATATCCACGTCTATCACTACGCGCGCAATATGGGTAAAGGCTTTGCTCTGCGCTATGGTGTGACGCGCTCACGCGGTCAGGTTGTCACTTTTATCGATGGAGATGGTGACATCGACCCCAAGCAGATACCCGTCTATCTGCGTATCATGCGGGAGTCTCGGGCCGATGTAGTAATTGGCTCCAAGCGGCATCCCGACTCCAATGTTATCTACCCTCCGCTGCGGTGGCTTTACAGCGCGGTGTATCAGACATTGTTACGCATTCTGTTCCGTTTACAGGTGCGTGACACCCAGGTTGGTCTTAAGCTGTTTCGCCGTGAAGTGCTCGCGGCGGTATTGCCGCGAATCGTCGTCAAGCGCTATGCTTTCGACCTCGAGCTTTTGGTTGTTGCCAGTCACCTTGGCTTTTCGCACATTGTAGAGGCGCCTGTGCGCATTGGGCAGCGCCTCAGCAGTACCATCAACCGGCACGCCATCGTTAGCATCTTGATGGAAACCGCGGCTATCTTCTACCGCAAGAACGTGTTGCGTTACTATGACCGTTCTCATGGATTCGTCACCTTAGATGGACTGGCGGTTATAACCGATGAAGAGCTGTCGGCCGTTGTCGACGAGCGTAGGATCCTGCATAATGTTGTCCATTGGCTCATTAAGCCGGTCATTGGGTCAGTGCGCCACTTTGTCACCGCGCTACAGCCCTCGCCTAATGGGGGGGATACGTTGGGGGTTGACCGCGAAACGGACGACGTTGAACGAGAGTGGCGCGCCAGCGGATAAAGAGCGGGTGCGGCATAGAGATGCTACACTACGTGCTGTAAAGAAATGGTCACAGTGGGTCAATCAAAAGCGGTTACTGGTGTCGACAACGTCATACGACTCCGTAAGCTAGTTGTCGTTGTAGTTGCCGTCTTACTCGCATATGTTGTATCACACGATAGTGCCGGGGCAGCATTTCTATGCGGTGCTCTGGCTGCTTCGGTGTGTGGGCTAGTTGACTCGCGTTTGAGTATCGCTATAGGGCTGTTCTGCCTTGCTTCCTATCCCATCTTAGCTGCAGCCGAGAGCGTAGCGTGGCTACAGCAGTCGTCACTGGTCAATTACTATGCGACGAATATCGGAATCTACAGCATGAAAAATGTCATTGATACGATGATGGCATGGGCTTTCTACTTTTTAGTCATTGGATTGTTAGGACAGCTCGTGCGCTATCTAGTCCATCGAGAGAAGAGTTTCGACAATGCGTGAGCCAGCACCATCTTTTATTCAACATAACACCATGAGAACCGTGTCGGCGCTATCCAAGTCCGTGCCTGCAAACACGCCCCACCGTGCCGCGCCGGTCGCTTTCATGATCCTGCTAGTCACGCTCGCCGTAACCCTCACGGGCTGCGCCTCGGTGGCGGCACAGCCCGTCAAAACTAGCGCTCCCGGCGTTTCCACCTCGGGTAATGCAACGACGGACTACAATACCGCGGCCGGTTTACCGTGCAATCGCGGCATTCCGGTCTATCTGCGCGCGATCACCGACGATCCCTCCTACACGAACGCGTATGTCGGTCTCGGAGACTGCTACGCGGGCCTCGGCTATTTTACTGAAGCGGTCACGGAATACAACAAAGCCATCGCAATGGATCCGACTCAAATCGGCCTCTACCTCAAGCGCGCGGCGGCGCAGTACTCCAAGGGTAATTCGGGCAGCGCGGTGGCCGATGTGAAGATCGCGCAGCAGTACGCCCCGTCACAGGCGCCGACGTATGCCAGTATTGCAAGCGCGTTCGATGCATACCAGGATTTTGTCGACGCGATCGCTACAATGACGAAGGCTATTGACATCGCACCCTATAATCCCACGTATTACGAAACGCGTGCGCAGATGTATCTGCACGCGCAGGAGTCGGTGCAGGCTTTCGATGATTACAAGCGAGCCATTAAGATCGCGCCCTCAGAGAACTATAAAGCAAGCATCTATGTTGCTTTCGCCGACGTGTATCTGCAACAGCAGAATGTTGACGGAGCCTTACAGTCTATACAGCATGCGATCACTCTGCAGCCGAACGATCCGCATCTATACGTCCAGTCCGGCGATATACATCGGCAGGTCGGTCGGCTTGGCGAACCGGGGCGTGGTAACGGAGCCATTGGCCTATATCAGCACGCGCTCACGCTGGTCAGCAAAGGACCCGACGCTATAGCCGCGCATGAGGGCTTGGGTAACATCTTTGCTCAATTGGGTCAGACCAAACAGGCCGTCGCTGAGTACCAGAGCGCGGAGCGGATAGCCAAAGATGTCGCTACTCGTACCAGAATCTCAAACGAGATTAAGGCCGCGACCACTACAACCGGGCAATAGCGCTCATGCTTGATCAGAACACTGCGGCACCGGTTGTCGTAAATGACGCGGCGCCGGCAAAGCAGTGGCGAATTCTCATTCTCAACTGGCGCGACATTACACATCCGCAAGCCGGCGGCGCGGAAAAGGTAACTCACGAGATCGCGCGCCGCTGGGTCGAATGGGGCCATCAGGTCACCTTGTTCTGTGCGTCGTATCCCGGCGCGATATCGAGAGATACCATCGACGGTGTACGTGTGCTGCGGCATGGTCGCCAGCACACCGTACATTGGCAGGCATACCGCCATTATCAGCGGTACCTTCGTGGCCGCTACGACGTGATCCTCGACGAAGTCAACACGATACCCTTCTTCGCGCCATTGTATGCGCGTGAGCCGGTTATCATGTTTATCCACCAACTGGCGCGCGAGGTGTGGCGCTATGAGGCGCCGTTCCCGTTGAGTCTAGTCGGCTACGCGTTGGAACCCTTGTATTTACAAGCCTATCGTCACACTTCGATGATGACCGTTTCTCGATCGACACAGGACGACCTACGCAAGCTGGGTCTAAGGGGACCCTCGCACGTCATTCCTGAGGCCGTCGACACGCAGGTATTGGCGGAGTTGCCTCCTCTCGCCTCTAAGGAGCCCGCGTTGACGCTGGCTTTCGTGGGCCGTGTTGTCCCATCTAAGCGTGTCGATCACATCGTTGAGGCGCTCGCTTTGCTCCATCGCCGCGGTACAGTGAGTCGCCTTTGGCTCGTCGGTTCATGGGATCAGGCGTATCGTCGTGTGTTAGATCAACGTATTGCCGCCCTTGGACTAGGCGACTACGTGACCTTTTGGGGTTACGTCGACCGTGCGACAAAGGAGCAACTTCTGGCTCGAGCCCATCTCCTCGTTATGACGTCGGTCCGCGAGGGCTGGGGGCTAGTCGTTACTGAGGCTAATAGTCTTGGAACACCTGCGGTAGTTTATGATGTCGCGGGCCTACGCGATTCGACGCGCGATGGCGCGACGGGCTTAGTGTGTGCCAAGAATACTCCCGTAGTACTCGCTCGTACGGTCGCGGCGCTATGGCGCGATATGCCGCTCTATGAGCGGTTGCGTAGCGGCGCGTGGGCCATGGCGAAGGAATTCAACTGGGAGCGGACAGCGCGGGAAGCCTGGAATATGGTCGAAGCGACCCTTTCAGCCGTAGACACTGATCCTACCGTGACATAGCAGCTAGATTAAAAGCCGTCGGGAGAGCAGGTATAGTGTCCACAGCCCGCAACATACATATGCAACTATTTACGAAGATGCTGCGTCAGCGCCTATCATCAGCAGTCGGCGATCGCGCTTGGGACGCGCCGTTCCGGTCGCCGCGTATGAAGAAATATTTACCCTATGCCGTCATCGTCGCCAGTATCGCGGTCGTCTACCGTTGGTGGCTGAACGGAGGTATCGTCACCGGCGGTGACTGGGGGTACGGCGCTGACGCGCATCTACGGGAGTTTGTGCCCATCCCTTCGCTCTGGGATGGGGCCAGTGGAACTGGGAGCGCTAATATCCTTGCGGGTCCGGTACTCGTACTCAATTTTATACAAGGGCTTCTTGTCGATGTCGGCATCGGGTATGCTGCGGGTGAGCGCTTAGTCTGGCTTTTCCCTTGTCTGCTGGCAGGCGCTCTAGCAACTTATGCGCTAACCTTTCGGCTCTTCTCGAGTCGATTGGCCGGAGTGGTCGCCGCGTGTTTTGTGGCGTTCAACTACTACACTCTGGCCATCATGGCTGGCGGGCAACTTACGGTGATCGACGCTTCCTTGTTGATGCCGGTCGTGCTCTGGCTCTTCTATCGTGCGCTTCATCGCGTGAGCGCATCGCGATTGGCTCCAACGGCTCTTGTAGTGGGCGTACAGGTGATGTACGATATACGCTCGACATACCTGACGCTTGGCGTCCTCATCCTTTTCTCGTTGTACTTTATTCTGGCTCAACCGTCCCGCGCCGTGGCTCTACGGGCGGTTCTGAGGGCGACTGCGCAGTTTATCGTCATCGGAGTCGTCGTTGTCTTGATGCACCTGTACTGGCTACTACCAGGACGTTACGCTGAGACGATAGCACTGCCGGCGGGGTACACCTCGGTCGGAGCGGTAGGCGCCCTGAGTTATTTTCGGTTTGACAGCGGCTTCGCGCTGTTCCAGCCGCCGCCTAATACCCTAATCGGTCCGCTGTTCTTCTTGTTGCCTATTCTCGCCTTCGGCGTCTTGTTGTGGCGGCGCGCTACTTTTATCGACATGTTCTTAATTACCGTAGCGCTCTTGGCTATATTTTTTGTCAGGGGCGACAACCCTCCGGCAGGGAATGTTTACGATTGGATGTTTACCCACTTTCCGGGTTTCAGTATGTATCGCGACCCGTCAAAGTTCTATCAGCCGCTGACGCTTGCCTATGCCTTGCTGCTTGGTCGCGTGATGGCCATTATTTTTGCCTATAGCCGTAGATATATGTTGCGGACGACGCGACCATCGCGTCGCTTAATGCTCTGGGTCACGCCGTTAGTGTGCTTCATTCCGATTGTAGTGTCCGCGGCGCCGGTCGCACCCGTTCGACCGTATGCCTTGTTTGACACCGTCACCGTCCCAAGAGAGTACCAGTCGATCGAGCATTATTTGGAACGTCAACACCATTTCTCACGCACCCTATGGGTGTTCGGGCTGGTACAGTACATCGGAAATACCACGCTACACCCTGCAGTCGACGCACAGGCCATCGGCCAGCAACTGCAGCCATACGCACAAATCCCTGTCGATTCCTCCGCATGGTTGCTTCGTCCCAAAGCAAGAAACGTCATCGAGTCACTATCCGTCGAGTACATCGTGGTCGGTGACAATCAGAAACCGGGCGACTCCGCTTCCGTCACAGCGCGTAACAGGGCCACACAGGCCCATGACATCGCGCTTGTGCACCGGGGTTTCCCGCGCTTCGCCCAACTGCGTATCAGTAATATATACCTATTCCGCGACCCGTCGTACCTTCCCCCAATCGCTGTTGCCGATGCCACAATCACGAAAACCTTGGCTCATGTGTTGCTGCAGCGGTCCAGCACGCCTGCGCAGGCGCTTGTGCAGCGTAGAGGAACATTGGGCGAGTACCCCACGGCATGTCGCGCCTGCCTCGTCGACGTATCGGGTGGCCGCACACGCTACGAGGCCGTCGTCCGACGTGCTAACCATCCATTCCTACTCGTTCTCAGTCAATCATTCGATCCAAACTGGGTCGTCTATATCGAGCCATCGGCCACCCCACAGCCATTCTGGTGGACATGGACACACGCTGCTGTGCCCCATCGCTACCACACGACGGTTAACGGGTTCGCTAATGCTTGGTGGATCGACAAGCTGGGCACATACCGTATCGTCATCGAGTATTGGCCGCAGCGTCTCACCGATGTCGGTTTCGTCCTTTGCTGGCTCACGATCTTAAGTTGTATAGCTATCACGGTTAGGCCGTTCGTTCGCGCGTGGCTGCACCGACGTCGAGCGCGCACTGATAGCGTCGATGCGCGCTCGACGCTGGCAAGATCTGACGCGTCGATGAGCGGAGGCGCTCTGCATGAGCGGGTAGCTGGTCGATAGCGTGCGCTACGACCAGCCGTCATAGTGATTAATCGCAGACGGAATCGTCTCACTTGGTATCATGACAGCGGCGAAGTGCGCGTTGCGAAAGGATAGACATGTCGGAGAGAGTCGAGGTTATTGGCGCTCGGCCGGACGCCGAGGGTTCGGGTCTGCCACGTACGGCGCCGCCAGGGTGGTCCCCGGGAGTAGCGTGGCGCCGCATGATGACCAACTCCTTTTTGCGGCATAACCTGCTCTTATTCGTGGGGAACATGTCGGTCAGCGCTCTGACTTTCCTTTTTCACCCCATTATAGGACACCTCTTGGGAAACGAAAGATACGGTACGGTTGTATCTTTCGGGGCGTTCACGTTGGTCCTGTCTCTCCCCGCGACGGTCATTCCCAGCGTATTCAACAAATTCACGGCCGATTTGATTGCGCAGGGGAGAACCGATCAGGTCAACTACCTATTGCGCCGAGGGACGTACTGTCTCGTGATAATGGGCGTTATAGCAGCTGTTCTGTTCGCCGTGGCCACCCCGTTTTTAGTCAGCGTCTTCAAGGTTCCCCCGCAATACGCCCTGATCACGAGCTTGAGCTTTGTGATTGCTTTCGCGGCGCCGCTGACTCTGGGCGCGCTTCAGGGGCGGCAACAATTCGCATGGTTCTCGCTGCTGAATTTTTTGGGGGCCTTTCTGCGTGTCGTATTCACGGCGCTGCTCCTCCTCAAGGGATTAGGGCTCAATGGAACGCTTATCGCTACGCTTCTGTCCACCGTCGTCGCGTATGTCCTGAGCTTTGTGCCGTTGCGGGACATATTTCGTGGTTCCGAGGCGCGGCCCGCTTCGCTCAAGCCGCTCTTCAGCTACTCACTGGGTGCGACATTGGCGCTTGGCGCTAGTACCTTGTTGAGCAACACCGATCAGACCTTGGCCGCGCCTTTTCTGTCGCTACACGACGCGAGTTACTACGATGCCATAGCGACGATGGGTAAAATCGTCCTCTTCGTCGGCGGGAGCTTTGTCCTAGCTATGTTCCCCAAGGTGGCCACTCGCCATCAACAGGGCCTTCCACATGGTGAGTTGCTGGCATGGACCATAGCTGGTGTCTGCACCCTCTCGGCGTCGGTGGTTCTCGTCTTCGCGCTCTTTCCGAGCCACGTTATGAACATTATCCTTCCCCAGGCGCCAGCGGCCGTAGCGCAAAACCTCCCGTGGTATGGCCTGGCGATGCTGTTGCTGGAGGCGGCCAGCGTCTTGATGGGCTACTTCATGGCGCTGGGCCGGATGTCTTTCGTGCCCATCCTGGTGGTCTGTTGGGGGCTGCAAGTCGCCCTCTTCGCGGTGTGGCATGGCAGTATCACCCAGATGGTCGCGGTCATGGTGACGGTCATGGCAACGCTTCTGGCTGGGCTGATCGGTTTCTACTTTCTGCGCGTCGCCCCCATGAGCCATGGTGTCGGCACTGGACCGGAGAGAACGGTGAGTTGACACATGAATCCATTACCCCTCGTTTCCATTATCGTCCCAACGCACAACTCGGCCGAGTCTCTGTCGGCTTGCCTAGATAGTATTACTAGTCAGCGCTATCCGTCTATCGAGCTCTTGGTCGTTGATAACCATTCCACGGACGCGACCCTGGAGATCGCGCGCTCGTTCACCTCGTCCGTCTACACACAGGGACCTGAACGAAGCGCGCAACGAAACAAAGGCGCATGCGCCGCGTGTGGCGCCTATGTGGCATTTATCGACAGCGATATGGTGTTGGCTCCGTCGGTCATCGACCACTGCGTGCAAGCGATCAGCGGCGACCCCACCGCTAAGGGGGTCTATATACCGGAGAGATCGGTCGGCAGCGGATTCTGGGCGCTGTGTAAGGCTTTAGAGCGCAGTTGCTACGTGGGCGACGATACCATTGAAGCCGCGCGCTTCTTCGATCGGACGAGCTTCGAGGCAGTCGGCGGCTATGATGAGGAGTTGACGGCAGCCGAGGATTGGGATCTATCACAGCGCGTCGCCCGTCTCGGGTCACTTCGTCACATCGACGCTTACATATCCCATCTCGAAGGACATCTCACGTTGGCTGAGGCCATGCGTGGCAAATTCTACTACGGCAAGTCAATCAGACGATATTTGCGCAAGCATCACAACTCGACCGCGAAGCAACTGCCCATCGTGCGTCCGGCCTTTCTGCGCCACTGGCGACGTCTTGTAGCACAGCCCAAATTCACGGTTGGTATGATTGTCCTGCGGATGTGTGAATACATAGCCGGCGCGGCAGGGCTAATCTCGACCGGCCTGTGGCGCGAACGACAACCATAGTCTTCCCATGCTCTCTGTTTCTGAAGCGGATGTCATTACTTGATTTTGGGTACGCCCACCCGTAGGACAAAACTCACTGGGGAAATTTTCCATTCCATTTGACGTAGGATGGTCCAATCCGCCACGCGCCGCGTGTTTTGGCTGTGGCTGCGCGCGCGGCGGATATATGAGCGGGTGTGCCAGAGGTCGCGCCAGGCCGCCAGGTACGACTCTCTGATTGCTCGTTGCTGGCCGGTGACAGTCAACAATGCAACTTCTCCTGCCGTTAGCAAGGCAAAGAGCGGGAGAATGACACACAGCGCGGGTAAGGAATAGTTTTTCAACAGCGTTATGAGTTGATTGCGATGGCTCAACCGCCGTTTATTCGTACTCATGGAATGGCTCCCCTTGCCGACCAATGACGAGCCAGCCGTACCTCCGCTTCGATGATATATGATCGCGGAGGGTACAATACCGACGTGATATCCCAGTAGTCGCGCACGCCAGCAGAGATCTGCCTCCTCGAAGAACATGAAATAGTGTGGATCGAAGCCCCCGAGATCCTGAAAGATGTCTCGTCGAATGAAGAGCGCGGCTCCATCAGCGTAGAATACCTTGCCCTCACAGGGAAACCCTAATATGTCCGTGCCCATGCCGATGTGTATAAGCTGCGTCCCATCATACGTCCGCTGTTGCGGCGCCCAAATAGGGGTGGTGGGCCGACTCTCCGCCGCGCTAACCAGCTTTGCCAAGGCTTCTGTATCGACGTACGTATCATTGTTCAGGAACAAGAGATATCGCGCATGCGACAGCGCTGCCGCTCGATTATTGGCTTCGGCATACCCAAAGTTGTCTCCAAGCTCGAAAATGTTGACTTCCGGATACTGCTCTCGCGTCAACGTAACCGATTCGTCCGTCGAACCGTTGTCTACGAGCATAATCTGGACGTTGTGAAGCGTTTGTGCGCGTAATGAGTCAAGACATCGGGGCAGAAATCCTATGCCGTTCCAATTGACGATGATGATGGAGAGCACTGGCTCTGTGTCCGTGCTAGGCGTAACGTTGTGGTCGTGTATCATAGCTTTCCGGTTAAATCCGACCGATTTCCCTCCCTTTATTCATACGCGATAGTCGCTATCAGTTTGTGTCGCACGATAAGTTGTATGTCGGTGAGCTAAGACGGTCGCACGACTGTGTTGTAAATGGATAGGTATCTCCGCGCGATGATGCGCCAATCGTACTCCCCTACTGCAACCTCACGTGCGCGTTGACTCAGCGCCGCGCGTAGCCGCGCCTGTGTCGCCAATTCTATGAGCGCAAGGGCAAGCTGATCGACTCCACCGAAGGGCACCAGTCTGCCCACGTCGTTGCAACTGAGTACTTCGCGGAAACCTCCTGTCGGTGTCGCTATGATAGGTAAGCCACAGGCGAGGGCTTCCAGACAGACAGTACTGAAGCCTTCGCTACGTGATGTCGAGCAAAAGATGTCGCTTTCGCGATATACCTCCGCGATTGAACCATGTGCGACGCGGCCAGCAAAGGTCACATAATTTTCGATGCCAAGCTGGCATACCAAATTTTCTAGCTCAGAGCGCGCTGGTCCGTCTCCGACAAGACAAAGGCGAACCTGTACTTGTGCCTTGATCAACTCTGCTATGGCTCGAATCAGCACATCAAACGATTTGCGCCGTATGAGATAGCCAACCGCGACGATTCTGACCGTCCCATCGTCTTGCTGGCACCGCAGGTGAGTGTTCCGTATCGAGGAGGGCGCGAACTGATCCGTGTCGACGCCCGGAGGGATGACCGAGAAATCCTCCAAACCGGTATGCGAGCGATAGAGGCGCGCCGCGCGTTCTGATGTAGTGATGCGTGCCACAGCGTGACGTAGTGTCTGCGCCGAGAGCGCGGAGAGCATTGGTCTCGTAACAAACGTAGACAACGGTGGGATGGAACGACGAGAGGTTTGTATTGATGTGGTTTGATCGGGTAGGTCGCGTACCGCAATCCTCTTTTCGTCGGCCTGGGCAAACGAAAGGGGAGCCTGGAGAGGTCCGACTACCATAGGCGGATCGGCCCGATGTCGCCGTAAAGCAAGCATATTGAAGGTTGAGCGGAACCCGAACGGCAGCATGTGATGGATGACGTCAACGTGTTGGCCGCTCGCTAGAATGCGGCGTGCGGCAGCGTAACATCGCAGGTGGAAGCGTAAGCTATTTAAGTTGCTTACCGGAAGTTGCCCACCAGGATCAACGGAAACGAAGCGCACTCCGGGCAACTCGTGGGCGACATGTGCCTGTATCGTTAATGCGATACACTGTACTCCATGATCCAGAGCTAGCCGCTCTATCAATTTGTATGACCAGTAGAATTCGCTACCACCCTCCGACTCGTCGATGCGTATATGTGCCGGAGCAAACAGAACGGTCAACTGCCGTCCTGACGGATTACCTATCGTGTTCGCCAAAAAGGACTCCCTAACTAACGGGGAACCGTGAGCCTGTTCGCATTGTACCCGATGACTTCATACATATTAAGCATCATAGACAAGGTTCGTTGCGATTTTGTTATCCTACGATAGTCTGCCATTCTCGGTGGTCCGGAATACTATTACACGGAGGTCATCGTTCTAACCATGTTTGATCATGCCGATAGCGATAATGGAACGATACCTCAAAAACACGACTCCTGCATACTTGCAACACATGCAACCGATATACAGGGGCCACCGGACGCGTTAGCCACATATTTGCAGAACCGTACGGAGTGGCTGGTCGTGATGAAGTTTCCGCTATCGGCGGACGATATGCTGAAGCCGGGGTGTGAGATTTACAGGGACGGCCAACCAATAGAGAGAAGAACGTTTGGCATCAGAATAAGGCCGTTTCTACTTAACTACGTCATAGACTTGCTCCTCATTCTGTATTGGAGCCTATGTATTATTGCGAAGTATAAATTAACATCCATCACGTTCTTCGGATGCAACAACTACGTCACTTTGAGTGGACTGGCTCTCAAGGGATGTCGACAAGTAAAAACCGTGGTGTTCTATTCAATCGACTATTCCCAACAAAGGTTCAGCAATCGACTGTTGAATTGTGTCTATCGATACATCGATAAAATCGCCGCGACGAAGTCTGCTTTCGTATGGAGTAACACCAACCGCACGCGCGCTATTCGTACGCGTCAGGGCATACGAGAGGCATCAAATATACTTGTGCCCAATGGGGTCTACTCTGATCTTGTTACGCCGAGTGACGGAAATGGGCGACACGACCATGGTATTTCTATCGAGTACCATGGTCATCTAACGGAGAGCAAAGGCGTCCAGAACGTTATTGATGCGTTGGATAAGCTAGGCAATCCTAACTTCTCGCTGGATATCATCGGCTCTGGACCATTCGAGGGCCGTTTGAGGGCCGTAGCCGCCAGGAGTAAGTACAAGGATAAGATTACATTTGTTGGACGACGATCGTACAAGGAAACGATTGCTGCTCTTTCAAAATACGATTTATCCGTTGCGCTTATCAGCCCGAAAGAGGATTACATCAGGTACTGTGATCCAGTAAAGATCAAAGAGGCGTTGGCGAGCAATGTGCCCGTACTCGTATCCAATGTGCCCGAAATCGCACAGCTGATCAAACAGCGGAAGCTTGGGATCGTGGTTGAAAATGCTGAGAACGTGGAAGAAATTGCACGAAGGCTGGGCGACCTATTTGCCAACATCGGTGTGCTTGCAGAATATAGAAAAAACATCGCGGAAATAAGAAAGGACTTCGATTGGAACAATATTTATGACAAACCAATGCAGTTGATTAAAGCAACCTGACGTTTAAAGACACTATCTTTGCAATAGCGGCGGAGTTTAACGGTAAGTAAGGATTCATGGACGCAATTATCCTGGCTGGCGGCAAGGGCACGCGCTTGCAAAGTGTCGTGAGCGACCGGCCTAAGCCGCTGGCTGAGGTGGCGGGGCGGCCGTTCGTGGAGTGGCTGCTGCTGGCCCTGCGCGCGCAAGGGGTGCGTCGGGCGGTCCTGGCGACGGGCTATAAGGGCGAGATGGTCGAGGCGTACTTCGCGGACGGCGCGCGGCTCGATATGAATCTGACCTACGCGCATGAGGATGCCCCGCTGGGGACGGGCGGCGCCGCGCGGCATGCCCTGAACCAGACGTCCACGGAAAGGGTCCTGGTCCTCAACGGTGATTCGTTCTGCCCCTTCGATGTGGCGCGCCTGCTCGAGGCGCATGCCCGTACGGCGGCTGGGGCGACGCTCTGGCTCGTGCCTATGGGCGACTGCGGCCGCTATGGGGCGGTCGATGTCGCGGACAACGGCCGCGTGCGCTCTTTCCGCGAGAAGAGCCCCGACCTCGGCGCCGGATTGATCAACGCGGGCGTCTATCTCTTCGAGCGCAGCACGCTGGAAGCTATCCCTACGGGCCGCGCTGTCTCACTGGAGCGCGAGACGTTCCCTGCCTTGATCGGTCAAAGCTTGTATGCTACTGTCGGAGAGGGGCCGTTCCTCGATATTGGGACGCCCGAGTCGTACGCCTCGGCCGAGCGGTTCTTTGCCGACAATCGCGCGCTCTGGAACGACGCCCGCGATTAGAATAGTGCATTGATATGGGACGCGCCTCGTGGCGCTCCACGGGTAAGGTCTGTGAATAGTTGGCTGGGTCCATGCCCGTCTATCCTCACGCGCCATGGTTGGCGGGGGTCTGGGGGGAGCCATCCCCCCAGGTTCCCCCAACGGGGGCGGAGGGGGAGGAATTGGTGGTAGATGACGTTTGAGGGTGATTGGCCGCGCGATAGGATGCGCGCGCACGTAGATGAGAGTGTGCAGGTGGCGCGGCGCATCGTCGATGAGTGCGGTGAGCCTATCCTGCAAGCCGCCGATATAATGACCGAAACATTCCGCGCTGGCGGCAAGGTACTGTTGTGCGGGAATGGCGGCAGCGCCGCCGATTGCCAGCATATGGCGGCGGAGCTGGTCAGCCGGCTGACCGCCGATTTTGTGCGCCCCGGCCTGCCTGCCATTGCTCTCACCACCGATTCGTCGTTTTTGACCGCCTACGCCAACGACTGCGGCTACGATGGCGTCTTTGCCCGGCAGATTCAGGCCCTGGGGCGGCCCGGCGACGTCCTGATCGGCATCAGTACCAGCGGTGGTTCGGCGAATGTTATCCACGCCATGCGCGCGGCACGTAGCATCGGCATGCGCACGGTTGCCCTGATCGGCGCCGGCGGCGCCCTCGCGGAGTTGGCTGACGTCACGATCGCCATCCCGAGTACGTTTACGCAGTACGTGCAGGAGGCGCACCTCATGGTTGAGCATATTCTATGCGATCTCGTCGAGCGCCACTTGTTTGGGGCAGAGGGTGAGCAGCTGATCGGGGAAAGGGGCGCGCGCGCGTGATTATCAGCCGGACTCCCTTCCGCATCTCGTTCTTCGGCGGCGGCACTGACTACCCGTCCTGGTATCGCGCGCATGGCGGCGCCGTGCTGGCGACGACGATCGACAAGTATTGCTACCTGACGGTGCGCCGCCTCCCGCCTTTCTTCGAGCATCGCTTCCGCGTGGTGTATTCTCAGATGGAGAATACGCGGACGGTCGCCGAGATCGCTCACCCCGGCGTGCGCGAGACGCTGCGTCACCTTGGCATCGACTATGGCCTGGAGATTCACCACGACGCCGATCTGCCGGCGCGCAGCGGCCTGGGCTCCAGTTCGTCGTTCACGGTCGGCCTGCTGCACGCTCTCCACGGCCTAGAGGGCCGCATGCCAAGCAAGCGGCAACTGGCGGCCGAGGCGATCCACGTCGAGCAGGATCTGATCGGGGATACCGTGGGGGCGCAGGATCAGGTCCTGGCCGCCCACGGCGGCTTCAACCATGTGCGCTTCCTGCCCGATGGCGACATCACGGTGACGCCGCTGACGCTCTCCGTCGCGCGCCGTGCCGAGTTGGACGACCACCTAATGCTGTTCTACACGGGGATCAAGCGCACGGCGTCGACGATCGCGCAGACCTACGCGCGGGACACGGAGAGCAAGGAGCGGCAGTTGCGGGCGTTGGGCGCCCTGGTGGATCAGGGTATCGACGCCTTGAGCGGCGTCGGTAGTATCGCCCTCTTTGGGGAGTTGTTGCACGAGGCCTGGCAGGTGAAGCGCGCCCTGAGCGACAGCGTGTCCAATAGGGCGATCGAGGAGATCTACGAGGCCGCGCGGGCGGCCGGCGCGACCGGCGGCAAGGTGCTCGGGGCCGGCGGTGGCGGCTTCATGGTGTTCTTCGTCCCGCCCTCCGAGCAGGCTAGGGTGCGACAGAGTCTGCGCCGGTTGATCCATGTGCCCTTCCACTTCGAGTCGTCGGGCAGCCAGATCGTGTTTTTCGATCCTGAGGAGGAATACGCGGCCGCGGAGGAGGATCGCTGGGGCCACGACGTCGACAGCTTTCGCGAGGCTGATCTTTCCTCCCCTTTGCCCCCAGGGGGAAACTTGTGACTCACTCCCCCCGTTCCCTTCAGGGAGAGATCTTTCTCTCGCCCCAGGGGAGCCTATGCCTCATTCCTCGCCCCCCCCGCCCATGGCTGACTGGCCCCCCGGCTGCGGCCGACGGTCCAGCGCGCCTCCGGGGGAGCCTGGGGAGATGCCTCCCCCCAGACCCCCGCCAAACAGACGGTGTGGCAGATAGTGGGGTGGGTACTGGTGATCGAGTCGACATCGCCGGTCACCTCCTACATGACAGACAGGCACGGCGCATGTAGGGGCTGCGGGGGCACAGAGACGCACAGGCGCACAGGCGCAGACAGTTTCCCATCTCCAGACTCCATGGCTCCCAGGATGTGCGTTTGGCGGGGGTCTGGGGGGAGGCATCTCCCCAGGCTCCCCCGGAGGCGCGCTGGACCGTCGGCCGCAGCCGGGGGGCCAGTCAGCCATGGGCGGGGGGGGCGAGAAGGAAGAGACCAACAATGCTCGGGGGGGCGAGAGGTGAGAAGGGAACAAGTAGACATGGGTTAGGGAAGAATCTTTGTGACGGGAAAGATAGAGGGGATAGACATACAAGGTGGCTGATAGCAACCAGGAGCAAGATACCGTGACACCTCGTGCCAACGAGGACGCCCAACGGCCGGTGGCGGGGCGCGCCCGACGTGTTGGCGGAGGTCCTATGACGGGCGTGGCGCTGGCCGTCATCTTCGTGCTCGCCGTGGCGATCGCGCTGGCGGTCGTCCCGCCCGCGACTCCGGCGGCGTCCGTGGGGCGACAAGCGAACGCGCTGGTCTCCCCCTCGCCAACCCGCACGACGATGACGGTCCGTCCACCGACGGCTTTTGTTGGAGGGACCACCCACGACGCGATCACGATCTCCTGGCGCAAGCCCCGCCCCCTCCCCGTCGGCTATCGCATCTACCGCGCGACGGGACGCTTCGCGCCCTATACGCTCGTGGGGACGGTCAATGAGCCCGACCTGACGTCGTTCACCGACGCGGCCGACCTGACGCCGGCCGCGACCTACGCGTACACGGTAACGGCGTTCGATGGGCAAAATGAGAGCGCTCCAAGCAATCTCGTCGTGGCGGTGCTGCTCCCCGGAACGGCGCCGACGGTCAGCCCAACCACGACGGCGCAACCACTCGGCCCGTTGCCGACGTTCGCGCCGCTTGCTCCCGCGACGCTGACGGCCATCGCGCGCCTCCCCCATCCGGCCGGCACACCGCTGGCTGTCCCAGGAGCGTCCACGACGTCCGGCATCGCCATACCGGCCGTGTCCCCGACGGTCGGGGCCGCCATCCCCACGCCCGTCACGGGGGCGCCGACGGTCGCGGCGCCGCCTACTGTATCCGCTCTGACGACCGCGACGCCATTAGCGCCTGTGGCAACGCTCGTTCCGCTGCCCACGCGGGTAAGCGTTGGTCCGGCTGGCGTTCCTACGCGGCATCCATGATGTCCCACTTGATAGCGACAAGCCACGGGTGTGGATGATGCGACGAAGGATGCTGCCATGCCACGCCGACTAGCCATACGCCTGGGGCTGGCGCTGCTAGGGCTCGTCGTGGCGCTTGTGGGCGGCCTCGCCATACTTATTGCGGCGACGTCGGCGCCCGTGCTCCCGCCCCCGCCCTTACCCACAGCCACGGCGCAACCGGGTCCGCAAACAACATCGATCCTATCCGCGCTGGCGCTGCCGACGGCGACTCCGCAACCCGGACCACTGGCTCAGCCCGGCATCAGGAGTGGGTTGGGGGCCGACCCCAACGGCGCGGTGCGCGCGCTGATCGGCGCCGATCCCGTGAGCGACATCGCCGCCGCCGACGCAGTGTACCGCGACAGTTCCCATCCACGCGCCGCTGATCCCCCGTGCGACCCTGGCGGCCAATGGGCGCTACAGGTAGACCCCGAGAATGTGGTCGGCTATCCGTACAGTCGCGCGCCCAGCGTGGCCGACTGGAACCGCGCCGCGGCGGTCGTGGATACGGTGACTTCGCTGTGTCCCGCGCCGATCACCCTGTCGTGGTACGCCCACGACAAGGCGCGTCCGTCCTCGGACCGCTGGACGGCCCTGCTGCCCTCGACGCTCGCCGCCTCTATCGACGGCCCGACGCTGCGGTCCTACGCCCTCGCGCACGCCCGGCAGCTATAGTCGGGAGTCGGGAGTCGGGAGTAAATCGGCTAGCGAGCCTGACGCGTTGGTGTTAATGCGAGTTAGTCGTCTACGCCAACGGCTGTCCTCTAGTATGGCGGACCGACTCCCGACTCCCGACTCCCGACTCCCGACTGGTTAATCATGAACGTCGCGGCGTACTCGAAGTAGTCGCGCATGGCCGAGAGTGCGGGCTCGGTGACGCCGACCTCGTCGAGCGCGGCGAGCATGTGGCCGAGCCAGGCGTCGCGCTCGGCTTGTCCGATGGCGAACGGAAAGTGGCGCATGCGCAGCCGCGGGTGGCCGCGCTGTTGGGAGTAGGTCGTGGGTCCGCCGAAGTACTGCATGAGGAACAGGGTGAGCCGGTCTTCGGCCCCCATACGGTCGTCCGGGAACAGCGGACGCAGCCGCGGGTCGGCGTAGACCCGGCCATAAAAGGCGTGTACGAGGCGGCGAAAGGTGTCTTCTCCGCCTACAAGCTCGTAGACCAGTAAGCGTGTGTCCGTTGTGTCCATGTTTCTCCAGAGGGGCGAGGGGCGAGGGAGGGCGCCTACTGGGACCGCCGGCTCTCGCTGCGCTGCCAGCCGGCCCTGCTCATCATCGAGATGCTGGCCTACACCAACTTACCCTGCCGCCAACGTCTGCCGGCTAGAAGCCGGCGCTCCCAGTAGATCCGACTGGTTTATATTTACCCGTCGCCCCTCGCCCGTCGCCCGTCGCCCCTCGCCCCTCGTCCCTCGCCCCTCGTCCGTGGCCCGTCGCCCGTATTGGTATGAGTTCCGCACGACGGTATATATCGTGCTACCCTAAGGATAGCGCGTGGCAGATAACCCAGATAACCAATGGATAGCGGAGAGTGGAGAGAGACTCTGATGACGACAGCGCGGCCCCTGGCCGATCCGGACCGCGACGGTACCTTGTTCATGTACGACCTGACCGTCGCGCCCGAGCCGCCCCACATCCGCGACGCGGCGTTGCGCGCCGCCACCGCCGCCGACGTGCAGGCGCTGCAGGACGCGATGCACGCCAGTGGCGAGTACCTCGACGATGTCGTGAGGGCGCGGCGCCTTCACGGCCGCCATCCCTATGTGGTAGAGGTGGACGGCCAGATCGTGTCGTACGGCTGGGTCGCCTATAGCGCCGAGCCGCTCGGCGATCTAGGCATCTCGTTCCAGCTCAAGCCCGACGAGGCCTATATCTACGACTGCGCCACGCGCCCCGACTACCGTGGCCGTGGGTATTACCCGGCGCTGCTGCGCTTCATGTGCGCCGCGTTGCGGCATGAGGGACGCCGCCGCGCCTGGATCGGGACGGCCCCCGGCAACTTCACCTCGCAACATAGCATCACACGGGCTGGCTTTGTGAAGGTAGCCGACGTCAACTTCACGCGCCGCCCCGACGGTTCTTTCCGCGTCGACATCTACGGCGTCCCCGGCGTCGCCCCCGACGTCCTCGAGGACGCCGCGTGGTCGTTCCACGGCCGGCCGCATGCGGACGCGGGCATCCCAGCGGAAGTCGTGAGTCGTGAGTCGTGAGTCGGAAGTTAATCTGCTTGCCCCGTGTGTTGCTCACCATAATCGGCCCTGCTCCTACACGCGTTTTCTTCCGACTCCCGACTCCCGACTATCCCGTATTGCGCACGCCCGCCGCGATGCCGCGCACGGTGAGGGCGAGGGTGTGTTCGCGTGTGGCGCGTTCGTCGGGCGCTAGGTTGGCTTGCCGTAGGGCGCGCAGGGCGCGCACCTGCACGTAGCTCAGGGGGTCGACGTAGGGGTTGCGCCGGTCGATGGTGTCGCGCAGCAGGGGCGCTCCGTCGAGCAACCGCGCGTAGCCGGTGACGCGCAGCACCGCCCGCTCCGCCCGCGCGAACTCGTCGCGGATCAACTCATAGATGTGGGCGCGCGTTGCGGGGCTTTCAACGAGGCCGGCGTACTCGGCGGCGATCGTCATGTCGGCTTTAGCCATGGCCATCTGGATGTTGTCCAGCAGTGTGCGGAAGGGCGGCCACGCACGGTACATGCGCGCCAGCCGCTCCCAGCCGCCGTCTTCGGCGTCGCCGACCGCGCACAGCGCGTGACCGACGGGGTACCAGCCGGGGATGACGTGGCGGCTCTGCATCCAGGCGAAGACCCACGGGATCGCGCGCAGATCTTCCAGGCGGCGCGTGGCGCGGCGCGAGGGCGGCCGCGAGCCGATGTTGAGGCGTCCGATCCATCCTACCGGCGTGGCTTGCTCGAAGTACGGCAGCAGGTCGGGGTCGTCGACGAGGGTGCGGTAGCCCTCGTAGGCGGCGGCCGAGATGCGATCCATCAGCGCGGCCCAGCCCTCCTCGTCCTCCCGGCGCGCCGTATCCTCGCCGCGCAACGTGGCTAGCAGTACGGCCGAGAGCGTCGTCTCCAGGTTGCGCCGGGCGATGGGCGGCAGGCCATACTTCTGGTTGATGACTTCGCCCTGCTCGGTGATGCGGATGCGCCCTGCCACCGAACCAGGTGGGCCGGCCAGGATCGCCTCGTGCGAGGGACCACCGCCGCGCCCGACGGCGCCGCCGCGCCCGTGGAACAGCTCCAGGCGCACGCCGTGCCGCGCCGCCACGGCGACGAGGCGCTGCTGCGCGCGGTACAACTCCCAGGCCGAGGTGATGACACCGCCGTCCTTGGCGCTGTCGGAGTAGCCGAGCATCACCGTCTGCACGTTTCCTTGCGCCGCGAGCGCGCGCCGATAGGCGGGGTGCGCGAGCAGCGCGTCGAGCAGGTCCCCGGCGCGGCGCAGGTCGTCGATCGTTTCGCAGAGGGGGGCGACGGGGAGCGGACCCAACGTGTGGGCCAGCAGATGCGCGGCCAGCACGTCCTCGACGCTCGTACTCATGCTGACGATGAGCATGCGGATCGCCTCGGGGCCATTCGCGCGCCGTGCCGCGCGGGCCGCGCGCAGCAACCCGATCGCCTGCACGGCGCCGTCGGAGCCGCTGATGCGCGGCGATGGCGCCAGCAGGTCGGGCGGGTCGGCCAGCAGGCCGTCGAGCAACGACAGGCGCTCCGGCCCGGCCGCGTCCTGCCAGGCGGCACCTAGGCCGTGGGCGGTGAGGGCCGCGGCGAGCGCGGCGTGCACGTCGTCACGATGGAGCCGCAGGTCGAGCGGGAGGAGGTTCAACCGGAACAGCTCGACCTGGCGGATCAACGCGCCCAGCGCGCCGCGCAGCAGCGCGTCGTCGGGCGGCGCGGCCACGGCGGCGGCGACGATACGCAGGTCGGCCAGCAGACTTTCCGCGCGCCGGTAGGCCGCGGCGTGGTCGGGCGAGGGCGGCCGCGGCGTGCCGCGCACGCGGTCGAGCGAGAGCGAGAGCTTTTGCCACACGAAAGAGAGCTTGCGTCGGAACGGCTCGTCCCTATTGGCGTCGCCCAGCGCGGCGGCGTAGTCGGGCATGGCCTCCTCGTCGGCGGCGATGGAGCGCGCCAGCGCGTCGGGGACCGCGTACAGGCGCTCCGACTGGCTGAAGAGAGTGGCGAGGGCGCGCACCTCGTCGCGGTAGCGCGCCAGGGCCAGGGCCTGCTGCAGGCGCAGTGTCTCGGTCAGGACCTCGCCGGTCACATGAGGGTTGCCGTCGGCGTCGCCGCCGATCCAGCTGCCCAGGCGCAGCAGCGGCGGCACGCGCCACGGGTGGTCCGGGTAGCAGCGCCGCAGTTCGTCCTCCAGCGCCTGGTGCACGGCGGGCAGGGCGTCAAGCAGGATCGTGTCGACGTAGTAGAGCGCGCCCTTGACCTCACCGAGCACGTCGATCGCGCGCGAGCGCGCCTCGTCGGTGCGCCAGAGCAGCAGGATATGCCGGTAGAGGTCGTCGATGAGGGCCTGCCGCTCGTCGGGGGCGAGGCGTTCGCGCTCCAGGCGCTCCAGCAGGTCGGCGATGGCGCGGTGCTTGGTGAGGATCGAGGCACGCGTCGCCTCGGTCGGGTGCGCCGTTAGCACCAGGTCGACGCGCATCGTGTCGAGCATCGCGGCGATCGTGGCGGCGTCCACTCCCTGCGCGGCCAGTTCGCGCACCGTGGCGACGAGTGAGAGGGGTTGGGGGCGCGGCGGGACCTCGGAGGCGTTGGCGCGCCGGCGGCGCACACGGTGCTGCTGCTCGGCCAGGTTGACGAGGCCGAAGTAGGCGGAGAAGGCGCGCACCAGCACCTGCTCGTCGTAGGGGGACAAGTCCTCCAGGATATCGTGCAAGCGAGCCCGCGCATCGCCGTCGCGCCCAACCTCAGCAGGCGCATTCACGCCCTCTGAGCCGTCGCGCGCATTCACGCCCTCTACGCCGAGCATGGGGACGGGCAGGGCGCGCAGCCGTTTCGCCAGCGCGCGTACCTGTTCCTCCACGTCCAACAGCCGCGTGCCCTCGGCGGCCGCGATGACGCGGCCCAGCAGATCGCCCAGCAGGCGTACATCCTCGCGCAGCCGCGCCGTCTTGTCCTCGGTCCCTGCTACCATCATTCTCCCCTGCATCACTCGCCCGTGGCCCGTGGCCCGTGGCCCGTGGCCCGTGGCCCGTGGCCCGTCGCCCGTGGCCCGTCGCCCGTGGCCCGTCGCCCGTGGCCCGTGGCCCGTGGCTCGTCGCCCGTGGCCCGTGGCCCGTGGCCCGTGGCCCGTCGCCCTCGGTATAGCCGATGCGCGGCCACAAGACAACGGAAAAAACGGCCGCAAAAGAGAACAGCATTGTGTGCGTGACCGCCGCGCTTGTTATGCTACAAAAGGGCGCGCCACGGCCACGACAAGTGTATGAGGCATAGCAGAGCATGACGAGCGACGAGGACGCGCGCGACTACAGGGCGCTACAAGCGCTCTATGGGGAGTGGACGCGCGGGGAACCATCGCGGTTCGCGGTCGTGGCCGGCGGGGCGCTACACGGCGTCTACGATGCGCAGGCAACAGCGCGCGGCGTCCTGAGCGCGCTGCCCGCTCACGTTGCCCGCGCCTTCGTCGTGCCGCTGTGGCCGCTCGACGGCTGGCGTCACCCGCGTTTCGTCGTCGAATCGTACTGCCGTCCCGGTAGCCCCCTGCCCGCCGCTCCACAACCCGCCGATCCGTTGCTGCGCGACTTCCTCGTCGCCGAGGAACTGCGCCGCGACCGGGAGCGGACGGGGGCGCCTGACGGCTATCCGTACGTACTCATTAAGGACGGCGCGCTGCTGGGCCGCTATAAGCGCGTGACGCAGGCGCGCCAGCGCGTCGATGCGGCCATGCCCCCGCTGGCGCCGGTTGTGTTCACCTCGCTGCGCCCGGCCCGCGTCGGCCTCTTCGACCTCATGGTCTTGCAGGCGCTCGTAGAGCGGGTGACGGTCTAAACGGCGAGTAGGAGCCCCTCGCCGACTCCCGACTCCCCGACTCACGACTCACGACTCACGACTCGCGATACGTACTCCAGATACCCTTCGGCCGTGAACGACGTTGTCTGGCCGCCGACATGGGTGTAGACGACGGCGGCGATCTGGTAGGCGAGCGCGTTGCGGCGGTCATAGGCCAGCTGATGTCGGCGGT
>JAABUO010001259.1_pt1 | contig 34346 bp, 37 predicted proteins | sample 5559291 | NCBI WGS metagenome assembly JAABUO01 (sample SAMN10711878, study PRJNA513372) | rock metagenome | isolation source: Antarctica rocks | place: Antarctica: Victoria Land, Finger Mt sud | reverse complement strand
TCGCTCTTTGTCTTTCGTCTTGTACATTACCTGGTGTATTGTCTTGTACCTAGATCCTATCAAAGTAATAATAATAATACCAGTCTTCTATATTGATAGTACCTCTAGCCTAGCCCAGTCCCTGACAGAAGCTGACGGCGCAAGCTCTCTGTTGTTTCCTGGTTAATAATACTATCGTACTTTCGATGAATTATTCAAAGAGAATAGTGTAATATAAATAGCTTCCTTATTCTTTTATCATTATAATTTATATTGTCATCATGCTCGATTCGGAATTTGATAGTGAACTTACTTACACTGATGAAATTAAACTTGATAAGATAACGAGAAAGTTGTATATAGAATTTCGACTGGCATTGTGTTCATATATACTCAATTTTGAATTTTTGATTATAATGTTGCGAATGCCTACAAGAATCTTGCGAATGTTCTTCACATGGGAAATACCATACACAGATACAACATAAGCAAAATTCAAGATTCAGAACGAGAGATTGAACTTCTAAAGAAAGATATTCAATCTCTAGAGAAATTTAAAGAAAAAGAATGAGAATTTAAAGAAAGAGAATAAAGATTTAAAGAAAGAGAATGAGAATTTAAAGAAAGAGAATAAAGATTTAAAGAAAGAGAATAGTAAACATTTAAAGAATCAAGTACATCGGTCAAATAGAAATAAATAGAGATTATGATGTTGACATCAATGATGTTGACGAATGCAAGTTCACTACTTATAAAGCTATCTTATTAAAGCTAACAAGTTCTAGACTAGGTATTGATGTCAACAAACTCTAGTCACAAACATATGAAGGCTTTCTAGAGTGTCAATTAGTCAGAAAAGGCTGGAAAATGTTGGTGTGTGAACATTTCAATAGACATACTTGTACATGAGTATTTGCTGTTTGCATCTTATGTGGTGGTAAGGTTTTTATGGCAAAGATTTCACATGAATGTGATGGTAAGGCCTTTTATGGCAGAGATTCCGTGTGTTTCTATCTAGAACGTAGCTTTGAATCAAGGTCTTGTTGGAAATAAGGGAGTTGGTACCCTTCGCCTAACAGGGTAGGGCTGGGGCCCGCTAGTAAAGTTTTCACCTTCCACCTCCTAGATAGCCTTCTTCTAACAACAACCAAAATATCAATATGCCCTCATATGACCTCGAATTTCAACGTCTATCGTCGTCGACGTGTCACTCGGAAGTCTCTACGCAATAGAGTCCAACGTCGATATCGTTGATTGCAAAACCTGTGCCCCAAAATTAGGAACAAATCTTCAAATAGTGCAAAATAAGAACCAGATTTGTAAAATCAACCCCACTGCGAAGTTATATTCACCTGCCATGACCCTCTGTTGTCACTCGTTCCAGGAAAAGAGCGGCATTCAAGCCACTCAGCAAGCTCATATTAACTCTTTAGACCATCTGAAGTTCCAGAAACCCCGATATCTAATAGAAATGCCCTTTCTACCCTTGCTGGTGCTGCTGCCGCCGTGCTTGTGACCTCCTCGCTATCACCGCCCCCCTCGCCTGGACTCGGACGGCTGTTCAGTCAAAGTACTCAGAAGTTCTTTCATAGTGTGCGAGATCTAGTGCTTCATATGTAGTATATTCAGTGCTCCATATGTGGCCTATTCAGTGCTTCATGATCTATCCAGTGCTTCATATGTGGCCTATTCAGTGCTTCATGATCTATCCAGTGCTTCATATGTAGTACATTTTATGTGAGTAGCGATTCTCCAATTACAATATGCTTTCGGGCAGTTCACTTTTCAGCTTGGGACAGTTCTTTTTCCCCCACTAGCAAGGGCCTTCCGACGCCAGTAGGGGACGTCGCATTAGAATTGTCTAGTACTCCCTCTCAAATTCAATGTAGAAACTCACATAATTATATGAATATTTCACCTTCACCCTCACTATCAATAAACATATATACAATCGTGCCACGCAATCACCTACTAAAGTAGGTGCTGGCCACCCAAATGATGTACACCACCCAAATGATGTTTTTTTCCCTTTATGTATTCACCCCCTTCACTCAACCACATCATGTCTGAATACTATATTAATTTGGAGTATCATATAGAAGAGGCTACAGATGCAATTCATGACGGCGAATACAAGTTTGCAAGCACTGCAGCTCAGGCATTTGGAGTTTCTGTTCGAACGCTTCAAAGACGACTAGCCGAAACTCACACCTCATTATTTGAACAGGAACCACATGAATATGTTCTGAATATCGAGCAAAGGAAGGCTATATGTATATATTTGACACGCCTGAACAAGCTGTCGATTTCTGCTCGGCTGAGGCATCTTCGGGGAGCAGCAAATTTCCTACTGCAGCAGGCAAATCCCGTGGATCCTCCCCGAGTTGGACAGCACTGGCCAGTACGATTTCTACAGCAAAATCCTCGGTTTTTTAAGAGAAAACAAGCTTCTCTTGCCGCTGATAGAAAAACTTCTCTGACTGTTGAGGTGACAAAGCAACATTTCTATGTTTTTCGAGATGTGCTGACCAAATATGCAATTCAATCGAATGACATATGAAACATGAACGAATCAGGCTTCCGTATCGGAGTTGGAAGAGGTCATTTAGTGATTACATTGATCAAAAAGGAACCTCTTCGTGCAATTGATTCGGGGGTGAGGGATTTAGTGAGTGATGTGGAGGCGATTAGTGCTGGGGGAGGAAAGATTCCCTTCATGCTCATCATTCCCGGAATCAACATTTTGAACAAATGAGTGCAGGAAAACGACCTGGATGACGATCTATTGCTTGCTACTACTGAATCCGGATATTCGAACGATGAAAAGGTCTTGGACTGGCTGAAGCACTTCGATTTTCATAGTCGAAAGGCTCAGGTAGGAGCTCATAGACTTCTGATCATGGATAACTACGGGTCTCACCTTACCTACGAGTTCCTACAGTACGCCGATTTCCATAATATCGTGATATTCACCCTTCCCCCGCATTATACACACGTTACGCAGCCATTGAATGTGGGAATATTCCAGCCCATGAAGCATTATCATTCAGAGGTGATTGATGAGACAATTCGGCTCGGATCAACGAGTTTCAACAAACAGGACTTTCTTGCTTCCTTCACCAGTCTACGAGCCAAGGCCTTCACTGAATCGAATATACGGTCGGCTTTCAAACAAACTGGGCTTGTTCCATATTCACCAAAAGTGGTGCTGGAAAAGGTGAGGGCTCGACGATATTATTCAAACACCTACCAAGGTCGGCACCAGGCAAGGTAAGATTTCGCTACCTACTTCGCCATCTTCTTCTCAGGAATCGGAGCTTCCATACCGTCTTCATAATCCCGATCGAATTTCCAAGCTCGCGTTCAGAGCATTTTGCGACAAGAGTCAAGACATCAACTCGTCGACTTGTATCCGCGCTGGTAGATTTATGAACAGTACTAGTGTCCCTCCTTCTATCAGCAGTAAAAGCCCTATGTTCAAAAAGCACGCACTCAGGCATATCAACAAAGTGCCAAACGGACCGACACCGTTTGTCTCCGTCACTTCAAAGCTACTCGGCGCTTTTCATCGCGCCTTCAAGATGTTCACAATGCTGTTGACAGGGTTGATGATGACAAGCAATCGAACATGAACCTGAGTAATGAGATGAATCGACGAATGTTGAACGAAGATTGATGGGCTCAAGCATTTCGAGAACAGTCGGAGAAGGTACTTGACATATAAAGCTTCAACAAGAATTCTCTTACGCAAAATGCGCTCGTCAGCGCGCATAAATTGATCCGAACGGGAAAGCGACAACGTTGCTAAGGTTTGGATTATCGATGTTCGAGGCTTGGCACCGACCCTGATCCTGGTCGGTGCCAAGCCCATGTTTCTAACGGGATTGGGAATGACGAAGACGTTTCAAATGAAAGCTTTTTAAACATGTTTGACTTATTTCGCATCATGGTTCTAACAGCTAAATAACATAGAACGAGGTTCTTTGAAACCTTTATTATTTAGTGGGTGCTTCCCCATCATGTTTCTCGGTGAGCGCATTGGGGAAACCTCTATTATTTAGTAGATGCTTCCCCAACATGTAACCCGACGAGCGCATTGGGGAAAGGTCAGCCAAATTGATAGGCTCCCCAACTACACTGCCGGTAGGGCTGACCACTGCTCCCAGGGCTGAGCATATGGGAGCAGGTAGGCCCCGAGGCACCAACATCCCCAACCTCATTTACTAGGTCAAACCTCGATCTTTTTCAATTATTTCTGAAGCATTGAATTCAGCTAATTCAGGGCTACAATTATGCCTTTCAAAGTATGTCAAGTAGTCAATGCGCATATGTTGATCCGAGCGGGGGAAGGGTTACTACTAGATGGGCGGTCGGTAATCCAACCTTTCCAACCACATTTGCTAGGTCAAACCTCAATGTTTTTGAATTATTTTTGAAGCATTGAATTCAGCTAATTCAGAGCTACAATAATGCCTCCCAAAGTATGTCAAGTAGTCAGTGCGCATATGTTGATCCGGGCGGGGAAAGGGTTACTACTAGGGAGGCGGTCACCCAGCGCAGTGAACCTCCCTAACCCCGATTATCGGGTCAAACCTCGATATTATTCAATTATTTTTGAAGCATTGAATTCAGCTAATTCAGGGCTACAATTGTGTCACCCAAAGTATGTCAGGTAGTCAATGCGCATATGTTGATCCGGGTGGGGGAAGATGGTGGTTTTGATGTTCGTGAGCGTCGACGCTAGCAAAAGCCTCTAAAACCTCAATGTTGCACAATTTTCTAAAAATGCAGATTGATGTCGTTGAGTTCGGCATTGCAATCGGGGATACAACTGACTAGACCGAATAAGATGTGAAATTTTGAAGAAAATCGGTCAAGAAAGTTAAATGGTAGTCTGCCTCCGAAAACAATGGTAGTCAGCCCCCTGTTCCCAGGTTCTCGCTTAATTTCCTCTCCAAAAACAATGGTAGTCAGGGCTGCCTAGCATTACCCATATGGAATAGAGGTGATCCACAGTCACCTTTGATTTTGATATTCGAATGTGGACGTCAAGAAGACATCCGGAAACTTCTTCAATTTTTTGCGAAGATTAAAGATCTCACAACTGTGCAGCTTCGCGTGCTGGTAACAAGCAGACCTGAGATACCAATTCATCTTGGTTTTCGTGCTATCCCGGGAAATGTGCATGAAGATTTCGTGCTTCACAATATCGCTCCATCAGTCATCCGACATGACATTGCGATCTTCTTGAGGCATCAAATGGGATATTATCAGAGACGAAGCTTTGCTTCCATTCGACTGGCCAGGCACACAAAAGCTCCGGCTGCTCGTTGAAAGATCCAGCGGTCTATTCATCTATGCTGCTACAGTATGTCGATTCATCCACGATCCTAGGTGGCTTCCGGAAAAGCGTCTAAACATTGTGCTTCAAGGAAGCGACGATGGGTAATCCCCTGAAGAAAGGCTCGATGAGATCTATATTCAGATTTTGGAAAGTTCTGTATTTGGAGACTGCAACAAGAAGGAAAAGAATGTGTTAAGCAGACGTTTCCGAAATGTTGTAGGATCAATTATCATACTCTTTGATTCGCTTTCTACTATTGTATTGAAGTCATTGTCTCCAGCACTGTCAGAATCAATCAATATCACATTGGAGCCTCTCAAATCCTTGCTGAATGTTCCTGATGATCGAACTGCACCGATTCGATTACTTCACCCATCTTTCCGTGACTTTCTCGTCAATCAAAAACGATGTGGGGTTGAACATTTCTGGATTGATGAGAGGAAAGCTCATCTGTCGACTAGAAACGCCGGGTACATTCTCAGGACCGCAGTGCCGCTGCCGCTGCCGTTGCCAGGTGAGAACTGTGCCATCTGCGAGGCCTGGAGGCCCCAGGTAGCCGTTTGCGGAGATATTTTGCGGATCCCCGTTTCTACGACTGCTGCATTTTCTATACCAACTCCTTTAGCAGCGACATAAGCCAGGTTACGGTGCAAAGGGCTCCAAATTCGAGTTGATAGATTCAAGTTAAATTGCGATCTAATAATGACTTGCATGCCTTTGAGCCTTTGCCTGGCTGCCAAGTGAGATAGAACAGCGGTTACAGAACGCGTGGTAATCAATATCGTGCTGGAACAAAGCGTTCTCATCACAGAAAGAGCGGTTGCAGTCGGAACAATATCTTGACTTTCTCGGCGCTGGTTGCACTCTTCTGTAAACAGAATGCACTACTGTGGGCGTAGTATACACTATTGTGGGCGTAATTGCGGGCGCTGGTATTGATAGAGGCTGAGTTTCCCTACTTGAAACGACGTCTTATTAAAACAAAAGCCTTTAGCATCATCGACATTATCATTGAAGCGTAGAACTTACCTCCCAACCGGAATTAGTGTCGTTTCGTTCTTGAAAAGTGAGAGAGCTATATCCGCTGCGAAAGAATGTGAAGCTTGGAGTGCACTAAGAACATCCGGTCCCTTGCTCATTTTACTGGAGTTTCGACAAATGATATCGACCAATGAATCGCGTAACGCTCTATCGGTTTCCACCGTGCCCTCATATACTTGTCGGATTACCTCAATTGATAAGACCCCATCTGGATTTGCTTCGCATATTCGCCTGAACTTCTCTAGGCTGCAATCTTTGAGGCCAGGGATATTGTATCGCTCCCCAAGGCCATACATGGCACTGTGCAGCCAGCATTCATCAAGGTCTCCATCTTCGGTTCTTACTAGCTGACATTTATACGAGCTCTCCTCTTCAGAATCGGTATGCTCTTCTATGGTCGGCCTTGCCACAGAAGTCTGGTGGTTGATATCGGTGGGATCGTCAGAGGAGTCCGTGTTGTTGTGGATGTCGACGGGATCGTCAGGGGGGGCCCTATGGTGGTCGATGTCGACATGATTGCAGTAAGGGAAGTCCACATAGTCATGAAGGTAGAAGTAATCGATCATACGTTGGATGAGCGACGGATGATGATCGTATAGCGTGATATGTTTCAGTACGGCTTCCTAAGCAGCTTAGTGCCAATAGGGTATGAACATGTCTTGATTGCGTACCTTGAAATTACCGTCGAAGGCGTTACGAAAATACTCCGACTGAGAGCAGAGAATGCTACGGTGGATGCGGAATGTAACGCCATAACAAGAGATAGTAGCATCCGAATAATCGCCACTTTCCAAAAGCCTTTCGGCAATGTTAATTATCGTCGTAAATTTGCTAGGCGGGAATTTGTCACCTTCGCATCACACCACGTATTGTGTCTTCAGTCGCTGCCATGCCTTCATACGCTTGTATATATTGGAGAAAATAAGTGGTGTCGATGTGAAAGCACAGGATATTCTCCGCAAGGCTGCCCACGCGCCACGTTCGAGTGATTGGCGCGGGGTACAAGTTTGGCGAATCAGCAAGGCACGCATGGTTGCTCATCTAAGGTATGGAATTGGGTATTTCTTGCATGACGAGATTACAATCCTGCCTACAGCTGTTCTGGAATCGGTGCAGACACTTTCGACTCTCATCCGTATCCACGGCAAGGTCCACCAGCAAACACGTACACTAGGTACAAACTGCCGGAGAATGATTAAGCAGTTCCACCGTCTGGAGGAGTCGGCGGCAGCGATCATATCCCTATCAATACCCCCTCAAACTCCTCCAGTGCGACATTCCAAAAGGGACCGCCCGAGTGTTCTAGAGTAGTCTGAAGATCATCCTCCTCCCGATCATCATTGGGATCGAGAGCTTCGGGGAGCTCGGCGCGGATTTGGGAACGAAGTTTAACTAAAGAGGCGGCGAGCTTGGATTTGAGCGAAGCGGGCAGAAGGAATTGTAAGGGTACAAGGTCTTCCGATGATGAGGCATTCCAGGCATATATACGGAAGTACTCAGAATGCTCAATAGTTTTGGCAATTGAGCAAACTGAGCAGGAGTGTTTAGGATGCTCAATGGTTGAGCAGATTGCTACACACCTACACCTATACCAGTCACAATCTGAAGCCTACTAACCCTTTTCACTACGATACTAACATACCGTAGCTAAAGAAACCACAGAAACCGACGAGACCTCCCGCAAGCCCCTTTCCAAGTTGAACTTTTCGCTTTATGAAGAGCTGCAGAAACACGGCGATTCAGTACACCCAAGACTGTCTCCACCCAGGCCTTGGGGAAGAGCTTGAAGAGAGATTCACCAGCCCTTACGCTCACCACACCAATCGAAGTCGATTACACCAAACCAGTCGAGGTGAAGCGAGCGAAACCACGCTGGCGGCACGAAACTCACGAGCGAAGTGGGAGGAGCACAAAGAATTCTTGGAGTCAGAAGCCGAGAGGTTGAGAAGAGAGCGGGATCACTAAAAGAATCTGGCAGAGCAATTGGGCTACGAGGGCCCGGGCCCAGTGAAGTTGGTGACAGTCAAGGTGTGCCCCCCAGTGCGTTTCTGACCAGCAACCCTTCTGACATACTTCAGATGACCCTCTCGTAGTGGAGGATGAAGAAGAAAAGACTGCCGAAACTGGCGGTTCCACCAGAGCTACGAGCATGGAGTCTAAGATTGGTACCGTACACCTCCAGAGCTCCTACCTGAGGGAACAGCCAACGACATACGGTTGCTTGAGTCCTCCGGAAGAAAATGATATCCGAATCATCTCCTGATTCCTGGGCCGAATTATCAGATTTGGAACTGGCCTTGTTGTCGTAACTGCACTTGCTCTATGAAGCCATTCAAATCCTTTGGAGGATCCAGAGTCTCCTTGAGACTAGCTTCGAAGCGGTGGAATGCAGTAGTCATTCCAGTAAGCGTGTTCCAGTCGAGTCCCTTGGCAATCGGTAACACTTCTTGGATATGGCCAGTGGCATCCTTCTGATGGGCTGCCTCCTTGCGGTGATGATCGTAGGAGCTTGCGGAGCAGGTGTAGAGGTAGGCGAAAAAGGCCTGGACCTCGCTTCCAATGATTCCAGCCTGGTATTCATGACACCTAGCATTGCTATTACGGTGTCGATCGCATGCCCAGACTGTAACAGAGGTCAGTCGCTAAATGCAGATTGCGGCGGGTCTCTTACCGCTGTTTTATGATTTCAAGCTCCTTGGAAAGTATTCGAAGATCGGCCAGCGAGTGTTCATCGATGTCTTGCATTACGGGAAGTCGTGGAGCGGCAAAGGTCAGATTCGGTTTCAACGTAGTTGTTGTTCTCTGTGCTGAAGTCCCCATAGCCGAGAAAATAGGTACTCATAGTTCATGGCCGCATATCTATTTCCATGGCTCGTGGCCGTATACCAAATCCCATTGACAATGACTGCATGAATGTTCCCATGGTCCGTGACCAAACTCCTAGCTCTCATAGCCACCAGCCGCATATCAGCTTCCAGCTTCCATGGCTCATTGCCGCATACCAGCTCTTAGCTCCCATCGACCATGACCGTATACCAACTCCCATGACCCATGACTATATACAGGCTTCCAGCTCTTATGTCTTATGGCCGTATACCAGCTCCCAGCTGTCATGGCCATCACCACTACCTCCCACTCTTGTGCCTGATGATGGTATATCCCCTCCTAGCTCTCATGCCTTATGGCTGTATACCAACTCTTAACTTCTATCGCCTGTGGCCGTATACCATCTCCCAGCTTCAGTCTACCCACTCGACTGACTCAAGCTCAGCAAACGCTATGGCAGACCACCCAAAGTAAGGTTTTTTCATGTGACTTGGCTCCTCCCAACTCTAGGATGTGGGGAGTACTCCCTTGGCGAGTGCTCCCTCGACGAGTACTGCCCCTAGCGAACCCCTCACCTTTTGGAGGTGGGTAGTACTCCTGGCGAGTGCTCCCTCGACGAGTTTCCCCCCCACTGGACCCCTCACCTTTTGGATGTGGGAAGTACTCCTCCGGCGAGTGCTTTCCCTGCGAGTATTCCCCCCCGAACCCTCACCTTCTGGACGTGGGGAGTGCTCCTTCGACGAGCCCCCCAGAACGCTCACCTTTTGGAGGTGGGAAGTGTTCCCTCGACGAGTGCTCTTTGTATCCTAGTGTCTAGGGAACGAATTTGCCAGCTTGTTATGAGAAAACTTTCATGGAGTCAGGTAATCTTTTAGGTTTATGGGCATATTGTCGTTACTTCCAGCTGGATCGGCTCTTCCCTCCAAAGAGATGTCAATTTAAACATTCCATCGGTATTCGAGCAAGGATGGGCCAAGATCATCATGACCGGTTAACGTGATAACGGGCACGAAGAGAAAAAAGCACACAACCACACTTGCCGGCTTCTCTCTCCTGCAATCTGCTCTTAGGTTTTAATATGCCTCCTAATTACACGCACAATCTCTGTCAAGTCCCGCACCACCGCCGTTAGCCTTCCCTCCTCTCCCTCAACCAATTGGTCCGCCCAACCGAACCCGCTTGCTCCCCGATCTACCCACACCGCCTGCATCCCCGCAGCCCGCGCACCCACAACATCAACCGGGACCAGCCAGACCTCCCCCATTTCTCCCTTTCTCTTTCCCACCTTGCGCGCAAGGAAGTTGTATACCCCCGGCGCCGGCTTGTATTCCTCTGCCTCTTCAACTGTGACGATATGCTTGAAGGGATGAGCGTGGAGGGAGTTCAAAAGGGAGGTGGAGACCATAGCGTCAGTGCCGTGGGAGAAGATCACGGGAGTTATGTTAGACATCCTTTCCAATTCCGCGAGCGTCGCGGGGACTTCCGGGAAGACGGTCAGGTGGTTGTACGTGTTTGCCGAGAGTACTTAATTATAGTAGGTTCGATTCCTAATGGCGCTGGTACAATGGTGTTGTGGTTTTGTTCTTTTCTGTACGTGAATGCCATAACCTTATCGAGAGATGGTTGGTTCAGAAGCAGTCCCGCTTCTCTCAGTGCATGTTTTAATGAGCGGAGCATTACGGTTGAGAAGGGCTCGTATCTTCCTATTCTCAATGTTATAGGCATTAGTCAATCAACGTGGAATCCCCAATCACTCTGCTGGTAAAGAATCTTTATGGACCACTATTACCCATGCTGTTCAGGCGCCATGTGTATTCCAATTGATATTTTCCCTAGGCATATATTGACTATCTAGTAGATAGAGTATATATATTTGGTAGAGCATGCGGAGGAAGGAAAGAAGTGGGCGAAGGGTAAATACCCTTCCACTAGCGCCGGATCCATGCGGAGATTACTAACCAGGGGTAACAGTACCGTTCCCTGTTTCCAACAGTGGCGACTGTCTCCGCTCTTTCGTGGATGTGGTCGGCGAGTTTCAGAGCAACGGATTCCATGGACAGGAGGGTGCCGTAAGGTTCGAAGGCGATGATGATTTCTTGATTTGGCGCCATTGGAAATGATTTCGTGGGAAAATGGAGACGCTGGAAGCTGTTTATTAGTGTTTATGACTCATCCTGTGCTCTGGTGCCAAATATACGCTCCTGCCCCTCCAAACAGTTTTAACTTAGAGAACCTGCTCAAGGAGTTCAGCACCTCACCAAAGTGTGGGTCTTGCCTTTGGGGAGCTTGATAGCTTTTGCTAAGTAGTTGGTGAGTCTCAAAGCCCCCAAGAAATGGCGAATAATTCTCCTATTTGCTAAAATCGGAACCCGGCTAGTAACTGAGCTTTTGATACCACCGTTAGAAACGAGGAAGGCCAACTTTCGTGATCGGGCAATGTGCAACATTCCCCATATCATGTGGACGCATGTTATATATGTTGGCCTTGAATCACCAGCGGTCCGGAAGATGTGCTAGAGTGCAAGCGCAAGGCCCAGCAAATTTTGATCAGTGAATGCCTGAAAGCTGGAAAAGGCATTGGCGGTCCTTAGACATTTCCCCCAATTTAAGCTGACAACCGCGGAGAGAGTATGCATGGTTGAAGGTACTGTACCAACAGTCAGGCCACGCTGGATCGAATATAAGAACTAGTATTGTTTGATTATGATAGTAGGGCCTCTCATGCTTAGAGCCTTGTTAATGGAAGATCAAGTCTTATAAGAATCGAACGGTCCAATGACCAAAGAACGCCATGGAGATTTCGACACACAGCACTCGATAAAAGAATCCAAACGAGCTGTTTTGAATACGCCAGCTGTGTACATACATCTTCTAACACCTTGTTCTATAGCTCTTGGCCTTTATCTTGTCAATAACTCGATTTCCACGCCAAACTGTCATTGAAAGACACTGGCCCTGGAGATTCGAGTCGATCGACTCGACTCCAACTTATATAATCCACTTGTGTCTTTTGATCAGAGCGTAACCATTGTTCGCGTCTTTCATGTCTGATGATGTCAGTTAGAGATAACTTAGATAGTAGTGCTTCTTACTCAAAACGATATTCCGAACTAAGCTGTATCTGCTATATCATCCCTTCGATACGTCAGCTTAACGATTATGAAATATAGTAGAGGAGACTCGCTTTAGTCTATCGAACATGACACTAATAATATAGCTGATATGTGAAGCTAATCTCGGCGCGAGAGAACCGCAGATGCTGGCAGCACGAATGATAGTCCCATCTCCCTCAAAATTGCACTCAAGAGTTGAATCCTCCTCATCGCTAACGGTCACAGGGTGGTAGAGAACGCTTAGACCTGGACAAGGATGGACAGGATCCAATAAATGATCCTTGTGACAATGTAGAAGGATATGCAAAATGTGACCGAGTTGAAATTCCAGAGCATCTTGCGATATTGAGCGCTCGGAGGGAAGTTCTACATGAACCTCGTAGTTGCGACCATACGGACATTCGTTCGGGAGCAATTTCGCTTAGGACACGAGATCCTTGTGCGTGAGGTAGCGGACGGGAAATCTGACGCGTCGAAGTGTAACACGCTGGAACTTTATCAAGTCCATCGTCTCGCTTTGCATCCATTTACACACAAGAGGGGTACTTGGTCCTGTTGGGAATTTGGAGAGGTGGTATCGCATGTTTTTCTTGTCGCCTCTGCCGATGATCTCTTTCATGCATGGCTTTAATAGATGGCTATAAATCATCTTCCGGACCTCTAGCGGAACATTCAAGAGTTCGGTCATTGTGTAGAAGATGAAGAAGACGAGGATGAGAAAGAATGCGAAAACACTGTTGTATGAAGGTGGGGAACAATCACAGAAGAACTACCCAATCAAAGTACCTAGCTACATAGCACCTTCATGAAACGGCACCCCCTTAATGCACCCACGCCCACCTGCATCAACCATTGAACCATCAAATTCAGCTGGGGAACTTCAATATTTGGGCCAGTTATTTAGTAGTATATGATCTATGATTCCCCAATCAATATTTAGTATGCCAGCCCTCCGCTATAATTACAGCTTCACATCTGCGTGGCATACTGGAAATTAGCCGTTCATCCAGGCCTTCTGTAAAATCTGGAACAGTTGAGTTTCAGCTTCGTCGCCTTTACCCTTCAGCAAATCCAAATCCGGATAGACTTTATAGGCTTCCTTCTTCAGTAGAGCCCAGAGGTTTTCGATTGGGTTCAAATCGGGGCTGTACGGAGGCCACTCCATGACTTCTATACCCATTTCCTGAAACCAAAGCTTCGATTTTCTGGCTCTACGTATCGGAGCGTTATCCTGCATGAACACTAGTCCTGGCTCCCATATGCCAGCCAAATTGTGATCCAGAATCTCGAAGTCCCGATCGAGCAGGTATAAATCTGATCTTCCAGAACCCCAAAAAGCTCCCCAAACCATAATGGAAAAGGGCTTTCCATTAGGCATTTCTGTTACTTTGTTCCTATCCCATTTCTGATCGGGAGTTCCAAAGACCCATTCCCGTGCTTTACCTGTTCCTCGAGTCACGGATGCCTCATCCGACCAGATGACTTGCCCCCATTGATCCACGGTCCAACCCACATGCTTTTCAGCCCATTTTAACCGAAGCAGAGCAACTTCAGGTGTTAATTTCGGTCGCCGAAGAGCTAGCCAGTGAGAAATTCCGTAGGCTCGTAGTGTTGCGTTGAGAGTTCTCGCGTCCAAATCGATCCCGGTGTTCGTTTTCAGCTGTCTCCAGGTGATTTTAGGCTCCGATCGTAACTGACGTAACAGTATCCTAGCTGCTCGAGGAGTAATTGATAAAGGCCTTCCTGATCTGGATTTATTAGTTCCGGAGGGTGTTGTTTGAAGCCTTCCCAAAACGCTTCGAACGGTGCTTGGGGGAACGTTCAAACTTCGTGCTATTTGGGTGGGTGTAAGGCCTAATTTAGCTTGTCCTGATATTTCACCTTTGGTGAGCAAAGAAAGCTTCTTTCTAGGAGTCTTGTTACCAGAAATTGAAGTTAACGGAGGTCTTCTGAGCATGGTGAATGTAGTTGAAGAAGGTGAGTTGTTTTGAAGATACGCGATTTAACATGTTTTCGCGATTTACGCGAAGACTTAGTGCGGGGTACTGTACATGCAATCGATGACCAAAGAAGATGCCACCAATTTTCCGTACAGACTCAAGTGCTGGTGGGAGAGCTCCTCGCCTTCTTCAGAGAGATTGGAGGCCATTGCTAGGAAGGTGAAGGCTTCTGACGACCAGATATCGCACCTTCCACTGGCTGACGAGATGGGTAAGTCACTGAATCTACGGAAAGATCGCACACAAAAATCCATTGAATGCCCATATTTCCTTAACCTGCAAGACTGAGACTCCACAGATTCTCTGCACCAGACACAATCATCAATGACTGATCAGTTATCTGAAAAGGATAAAGACAATAAGCCGGAGGGGCAGACTGAGGGGACAGAAAGTGTGTTGAAATTACTCTGTACAAGGTGATATTTACGGACAGTCAACAGGCAACCAAGAGCAAGCTTTGATCAACCCCAAACCTTCAACGAGCGCAATCGGTATGCAAAACAAGACTTATGTGCCAGTTTGATGCTAAATATATCAAAAGGGACATCTGCTGCTCCCATTCATTCTACGATCCTGCCACTCACGAGTGATGGCGCAGAAATTCTTCTGGCGGATTTGAAAGATGGCGATGGGCAGGGAATGCTGGTAACGTTGCCACACAAAAGCGGATATTTGCCATTCATCACTATCCCGTATCCCACATGTGTGAAAATCATGGAGACATATACTAACTAGCCTTGTGGACTCTCGGACTCTTTCGAGACGTGCGAAATATACTTAATAGAAGCATTGCGTATCAACCAGAAGCTATGACCAACGCCTAAAAATACCATCACTACTTTCTCCTTAGCTCCAGGACATGTTTGGCGAGCGCCGAGGTCTTTGTCCCCTTGGAAGAACCTGACGGCACCGTCGCCGCTATTCAATTTGATAACGATGGCAGTGATGTCCTGGGATGATTCTCGTACAGACGCTTTGCCGGAAGTTCAGCCTCACTCGTGGCTTCCCCTCCACTTAAAGAATCTAGGAGGTCTTATCGTCCTATATCTTCAGGAGATTTGCTGTACAAGGGAAGTGCGAAGAAGCCGGTGTGTTCAAGTTCGCTCGAAACATTTCAGGATCAAGGAAGTCTTTCGAGCTTCTGGGCACGATTATAGTACGTAAGTAAAGGCTGCCTATTCCCACGGCTCTCGTGTACTCATCATTAAAGGAATCACGACTACAACTATATATTCATTTACTGTCCTTTGTCATGAGCGTAGCTCTACCGCTCAGCGCCGAAGACTACACAGTCGGATGGCTTTGTGCCCTACCTAAAAGCGAACTGGTAGCAGCAATCAAAATGCTGGACACCAAGCACCCAACACTCCAGCTAGGTGATAACGACAGTAATACATATACCTACGGTTCCATAAACAGACACAATGTTGTCATTGCTTGCATGCCTCCTGGCATGCCGGGTCCAGTATCGGCTCAAAAGCTTGTGCAACCGCTGAACAAAAGCTTCCCGAACATGAGGATTCACCTATTTGTCGGCATAGGCGGCGGGGTTCCCCGCAATTCTGTCCCTCAAGATCCTAACAAAGATGTACATCTCGGGGACGTTGTTGTTGGCTGGGCTGAGGAGACCGGAGCTCCGAGTGTCGTTCCGTGGGACTTCGTCAGATACTACGGCGAGGAAAAGATTGAATCTTTGGGTTCCTTGGATAAGCCAGATCGCCGTTTACTGAGTGCTTTGAGTGTGATGCTGAGTGATCGAGAACTCGGGGAATATGCTTTCCATGAACATCTCACGAGGCTGGCGACTCTGGACAATTTTGCTTACCCTGGCCTTGAGAAAGACAAGCTGTATAGTCCAGACTTCGAGCATGTTGATACTGATCCGAATTCAACTTGTGATCACTGCGATCCAACTCGACTGGCGCAGCGCGAACCACGGAAGAAGAAGGAGCCTGTGTTTCATCAGGGTACAATCGCCTCCGGGAGTTCGGTCATCAAAAATGCTCGCAAAAGGGATGAGATCAGCAAAAAATTCAACGGTGCTTTGTGCATTGAGATGGAAGCAGCTGGAGTAATGGACGATACACGCTGTCTTGTTATACGAGGAATTGCCGACTATGCCGACTCTCACAAAAACGGTCGCTGGCAGAACTACGCTGCGGCGACGGCCGCGGCATTTGCGAGACAATTTCTTTTTACTATTCAACCACAAGTTGTCAAAGAGATAGTCAAATCCAGTGAGTTTTTTCCTTAGGCCCAGCCGGCCACATGGCGCTGCCAACAGTGAGCGCACCAGCTCAAGCAGGAAACACCGCGATAACCCAGGCAGGATCGCAGTTTAGTCACACTCAGATATCCGGTAGCCTAATTCTGCAAGGCACCTTCGCCGGCCTTACCATCAGTAAGCTATTCCCCTGGTCTCGTGATGTTACGTTCTGACAAGATTGCGCTCTCGCGCTCAGACTCCACCGCTTCGCCCCGAGCCGAGTATGTGGGACAGTTCGCTCATACCTCGCTCCAGCCCCTAAAAGCGTACGTCCAGCGGCCGGCGTTATGCGATCGGATAAGGGAGCACCTACATGATGCGGCGAGCCAGGGCGAGGGTCAATACACGACGATGCTTGTCGTCTGAGGACTAGGGGGAGCCGGCAAAACACAGCTGGTCCTCGACTACCTCCGGCGCCACCGAAACGAGTACAAGGCGACATTCTGGATCGAGGCTGGAAGCAAGGGGTCAATCGAGCGTGACTTCATACATATGTATCAGTTGCTGTTCAACATTCGGATCTCGGCTGGTCAAGACATGGTACAGGCTGATGATGCTGTACTCGCCGTCAAGAGCTGGTTTTCTGGAGGACGTGATCGATGGCTGCTCGTGTTCGACGGCGCTGACGCAATTGAAAACAAGGAAGATGATGACTACGTCGACCTACAGCACTATATACCCGACTCGCAGTTTTTGCATGTCATTGTCACGACTCGAAGCAGGACGGCGAAGGAGATATCGCCGCAAGAGGGGGTTGAAGTAGGGGAAATGACCGATTCAGAGGCCGTGGATTTATTTTACAAGTCTTCTCAGATAAGACACCATGGCCAGGAAACAAAAGATGAGATTAAGGATATTGTCAAAGAACTGGGCCATTTCGCGCTAGCAATTAATCTTGCGGGAACGTACGTAGCAAAGACTCCGCGACTCATGTCTGATTTAAAGCAGTACCTACCCGAATATCATCAACGTAGACGAGAATTGTTGAGCCGCAAGCCTGAGAAGTTGATTCACCAGTACGGCGAAAGCGTGCTCACAACATGGGAGACGTCCTTCCTGGCTATCCACCACCATTGCCCCGAGGCGTGTCGGCTCTTGACGTTGATTGCATTTCTTAGCTTTGACGACATCTTCTTAGGACTTTTGGGCCTACACATGAAAGAAGGTGAGGTAGAAGTACGGGATCGTAACGAGCGAGACACGTCATGGACAGTTATACTCTCGGCGGAAACAACAGTCGATCAGTATAAAATAGAAGAATATTTCGACATTCTACAGACATATTCACTAGTACAGTGGAAGGATGATCAACAGAGCTATTCAATGCACAAGCTGGTACATGCGTGGGGATACGAGAGGCTTGGCCCAGTTGACCAGTATGAGTGTAGCATTACGAGTCTGCAGCTCCTGCAAGGCGCTATCTCCATGTGCAGGAAAGAGCCACAGGATAAGCTTCGGCTGGTGCCTCATGTGATGGCGAACTTTGGAACGGTGACAAGGGCTAGCGGCGGGCGGGAAACTGGGATAGAAGATATAATCGAGCAGGTGGAAAGCATAGGAGAGTTTATGCATGATATTGGGCGATGGGCGGAAGCATATGAGGTTCAAAAGCATACTGTTAAAGAATGGACCAGGCTTCGCGGGCAGGAGCATCTTTCTACCATTTCAGCGATGAACAACCTCGCCAACACGCTTGGAGATCAAGGCCAGCTCGAGGAAGCAGCGGCGATGATGAAGGAAGTGCTAGAGAAGAGGAGGCGCATCCTCGGCGAGGAGCATCCAGACACCAGATCGGCCGCAAAAAACTCAGGAATATTGGCTAGCATGCGTAATACATAGCCGGATGCCGAAAGCACAACTACTCAGACAAAGAGGTCAGTATTCGGACGAACGAAGCGAAGACTTCGTATGTAGTCCATCTACTGTATCTCAAGATTAAGTAAGTGTGCAGAAGTACATTCTTAACACGCTCACCAGCATGGCCAATCTGACATCGACACAGTAAAACTAAGGACGATGGACGCAGGCGGAATGCAAGTCACGAAGATGATGAGAAAAAGAGTTTTAAGAACAGGACATTCAGGCATGCTGACCATCACTTCCTGAGACTTCAATTACGGTTACCTCGCCATGCTTGCCATGTTTCAGGTCTGAGGGTGGGAAAAGCTTCAATTCTTGCTGCATTTCATAATATCCTTCGTCCCCCCCTGCTTTCTATGGGTTTTACGTCACTGAGTACTCTAAATACTTGTTTTCCATTGCTTCATTCTATCCACCCGTGGAAGCTAAAGGTTCCAACTATTCACCACATGCTGATCATTGCCTGAAGTCAGGTACCGTTCCAACAGAATTCATACTCGATCTTTGTCTACTCCATTTCTGACTCTCTATTATCTCTGATATTCTCTTTGCGCAAAGGTGACCTCATCATGTTCAGACATAATGGTTGAAACGAAGCATCTCGTTGTTGAATCGAAGGTAGTTAATTTTGACGTTATCTCAGCCGCACTAGGTCTTAGCTTTATCCATGCAGTCGGAAGAAGATAAGGTCGTTTAGGGTGAAGCGGCGCTTGATTCAAAGATAGCTATGTCTAGAGCACGAAAGACATCGAGGCCTGATCCTGTTTGAATGTTGACCGCGGCTTGGGTGAGAGTAGAGAAATAATTAGGCGAATCAAACTTATTCAGGCTTGATGTGATTGTAACTGTTGAATGTTGCCTGGACACAGCCACTTGATAGTTCTCGAGAACAGATAGAGTGAGCTGTCCGCTCTCGGTCACCTTTCACCCATCAACCGAGTGAAGAGCAGGGCAAGAACGATGCATTGCAAGAAAACAGCACAGGCACGCATTAAGAATTTACTCGAGCGTCACGCGCTGGATAGAAGCTATAGGTTCATGAATGATACATTGTCTCATTCTATTGTTTCGGCGGCGCGAAGTCGTTTTGTCCGTTCGATACACATAGCATAGTTTCCCCCATGGGTCGGACTTAAACCGATGTCACAAGGGTGTATGAATTCAAATCAAATCAAATACAAAACAAGGATAATTTCATTGAATTGCCTGAACTTCTTTTAGCAATGTACTTTTGTTCCTGAAAAGGTGACTCTTTTTCTGGTCGCTAGTCACATAACCTTCAAGTTTATAAATAGCAATTGAGCTTTACAGGCTAACCCAGGACAGGACTAGACCACACAGACAGTAAGGCTGATAGGGCTGAGGATTCACCTGCCCATGGGCCTCCCGAACGCCTCCTCTTCTACGACTCCAGAACTGGCTGCTGAGCCCAGTCATCCTCTTTGTCCTGTCCTTCGTGTCCCACTGCCTCTCGCCTCTTCCTCTCCTATCCCCTCACGCTCCCACCTTCGTCGTTCCTGCACCTTGACTACCACAACCAGCCACCCTGACTCATCGGCCTCATGGCTCCTCGAAAATATAGCGAAGCTGTGGCACACACTATAGAACACTTCGCGGAATACTACCAGCAACTGGAAGATGACTTGAATGTATTGGAACTTACCCAATGAGTCTACAAAGTGGGCAGCGAAAATATGTTAAGCCTGGTCAAGAGGTTTTGGTATCAGTAAGAACCTTTCCCCTTATCCAGCCAACGGACCAATCAGAGTCTAATCAACTCCGCCAGATACTGCCAACTCACCAAGAAGAACCCTGTGGCAAGCCTCGAAGGCATCTCGATTAACTTTCTGTACGCCTTCTTCGATCCGCTTATCAAGAGCCAGATGCACGGAGTATAGCAGCCGTCTCGAGGACTAAGCCTTCACTGACTATCATCAGGTGAGACAACGGCTTGCGATTGCACATAACCTACGGAAGGACAAGAAGAAAAAGCCTGTATTACATGCCGAAGATGAGTTCGAGCTCCTCAAGACGCTATACACCTCCACGGAGACAATTTTCCCTCACGAGCGGTACCGTGTGCAGCTGGCTCTGATTATGCAATTTGCCGGAATCCAGGCTGACAGGATCCTAGGTGCCTGGGCTTCAGCCATCAGCAATGAATGATGGTTTGTTCCAATGGGAATCATCCAAATACGATCTGCGGTATCGAACCCCAGATCAAAACCAATTCACGCCGTTTTACCCACAGCCTCCTGACGGCATTGCATGAATGAGTCGATGTATGCTGCTTTGATACATATGCCTGCATTCCTGCGTAACAGCCTTGAAAGTTGACTTCCTTGATTCTTTTCCACTATTCTATCTATCTGCACAAAACATCTGCTCAACATACCAAGAAAACTATCTCACCATGTACAATACAGTTTCTATTGGCGGGCTGCACGTCGGGTTTGACTGCTACTGAGTCGAGAAGAAATGACTGCTAAGATCATCTTAGACGATACTCTGAACGCTTACCTCTGTCGCAACGGTACTATCGATCGGGCGTTTCGCCATCCGATATGCCAACAAAAAGCGGCTCCTATGGGACGATGCTTTCCACCTGCTCTCCTTGGTCTTCCTTGTTTGTCTTGCCATCGCCTACACCACCAAAGGGTTCCCGTACTTCCAATGAATTGCGAGGATACAAATGAAGAAAGAGAAAGCACCACCGCTCAACGATGCGTTCTATCGAGAATACTTGCAATGCAGAGTAGCTGTTACACTTTTGGTTTTCTTTGTTCTGTGAACGGTCAAAGTTACCTTTCTGATTCTCTATCGCATCTTGTTTGACGTTATGCTGTGTCAGTGTTTTAACATGAGCTGCAACCTGATCCGCGACGTCTTTGACCTGGCTGTCATCCATATAGACCAATGCTTCAGCCATCAGCACTCCCCGTGCACGTTTCATGATCATAAAAGTTCGGGTCCAGGTGGGATCGATCCACTCATAGATAACCCGGGTTGTGGGAATCTCAGGGTGTTTATCATTGATGAATTTGACGGTACGACCTTCAAGCTGAGCGCCTTTCTGCCAGCTGACGACCTTGACGTACGTTTCAGGGGTGATATGCCAAATGCCGAAAGATGTGGTTGACACAAGTTTACCAGCTTGTGCCCATCCGGCGGCCTCCGAAGTCAAGGCTGGATCTTGTGGTCGAAGGCATAGAATGGCGCCATTATCCGCCCATTGTACCACAGCATCGCTTGGTACCATATCGGGAGAACTGTAGTGCTCACAAAAGAACATCGATCCCATCGCCCATCGCCCAACCAACTTGATAGACTTGCTCGCCGGGACGTCCATCTCCCTGCCGTGCGTTAGCAGATTCTACGATGAAGGTAGTTTGAAAGCACATTCAAGCAAGGGTGTAGTCAGACGGTCGACCTACTTGATAGCCATGGTGTCTGACAGGCTGCTTCTTCGCCAGAAGGCTTGCGTGTGCTACCAAGTAAACAAGAAAAGAATTTTGTTACCAGGATCGACTGCTAAACTCTAGAACGTTGACTACTTAAAGATGATGGATCGAGCAATTTATCTCAAGTAGATGATGTTAACATATACGGTCTTCGAGATGCAAGCAGTCATTCAGCAGCTTGCATGTTCAAATCACTGCAAACATCGCTTGTATCAAGAGATAGTCACGGCATGAAGTAGAAAACAAAGACAAGCACCTTATGATCACAGTCAAGTTCCATTTCCGGTATGATAAATCGAGTCATATATCTCAAGTAGACGGTGCAAAAATATACTGTCTTTGAGATGCAAGCAGCTATTCAGCAGCTCGCATAATCAAAGAGATGGTTGCGGTATGCAGTAGAAGACAAAGACAACCACCTTACGATTACAGTCAAGTTTCATTATTCGGTTGACTCAATCATTGCAGATGTTACAATATCGTACATTTCCTTTCATCCGGTCCCTAAGAAGCGAATAAACAATTTTCTGACAGTTGTTCGCAGGAATGAAAATTGAAAACGGAATGAACTTCGTGAAGACCCGTTCTATAGAGCCTGGCCAGCAAAGTAGACACCTAAGGACGAGGATTCGCAAAAAAGCGATCAACGTACGAACATGTAGAGGCAAGTAGAGAAAGCCGATGAGCTCTGTGAGTGGAACTGCGCGCTCGGGAGTCAGCCTTACAGGTCACGTTAGAACTACCCCTCATGGAACTCTACTCGTACGAGTAGGTACAGTACCTTAGAGTAGAGTACCAACTGAAGCGCAGGCTTCTGCCTGCGATGTTTCCCACTCACGTGCAAGCCGAACGACATGATCGCAGCTTCATAAGGAACATTGATCAAAGATGTCGTTGCAGGGAGCTGACAGACAGCAGCTTCGAATAGCTGGCAACAGCAATGGATGGGCTACGAGCACCCCACCTTACACTCCCTACCGCACTACAGAAGGTCCAACGGGCATTATCCATGACTACGACGGAACGAGGTCCAGAGCCACCTGGAGTGCACTGAGGAAGGACTCTGGTCCTCATGAAGTCCAAAAAGATAGCCTTGGTTATGGAGCCGTGATGCACCTCCCATGCCATATATCCCTCTATCGTGTATGCCGGCAGTATGCTCCATCTCTTTGATCGCTTGAGCGTTTGACTGACGTGTAGAGGAACTCCGATAGGAGACCAGCCATACTTCCGATCGCCTAGTCAGTGGATCAGCATAGAAGCTTCAAGCGTTGATCTTAACCTCTACCTGTTCGCTCGCATGCAGCACTTTCATCCAGAAACACCAGCTGATCTGCTGTCCAGCCAGCCAGGCGAAGCTTCCACTCCTCCCTCAAGGTCTCACTTCGCTGAGCCGCCGTGCGTTTGGCGAGCTTCTTGCTCCATTTTCGTCTTGCTAGCAGTCTGCATATGTTGCTGACGTCGATGATGATATTAAATTCGTCAAACAGGAACCAAGCCATTTCGTCCTGATAGGCAGTGGGGCGTTGATGCAGATATCCAATGAGCTGCTCTGCATGATAGTCGCTCAGCTTGGGAGGTCTTCCGCCTATGGAAGCAGTGACGGTGCCGGTGGCGATGTATTCTCTTCTCATCTTCCTGATCTGAGCCAAGCTGACTTCGGTGGCTTTAGATATAAAGGCAGTGGAGTCTGAACGATCGAAATGAATACGAATACGACTCCGCATCGCTGAGGGGAGCGGCGGCGGCATACTGGGGCTGGCAGCAGTGGCAGCAGTGATAGGGCTAGCCTTAAGGTGTGTATAACTTCAATTCCTAATGCTACGGCATGGGGGGGGGGCAGTGGGGTTGATTTTACAATTCTATTTTGCACTTTTGGAGATTTCCCACTAAATTTGGTAGGGCTCTCGGCAAATCCTATCTAAAAAACGATACAGGTTTCGCAATCAACGATAGACTCGGTTCTCTGTCTGATGCAGAAAAGATCATGGGTTTCGAGGAAGAGAAGATATCTTCGAAGAAGAAAAGAGAGATAAGAAATCGTGAAGAGAAGGTGAGTATGATCGGTAGTTATTCGGTCGGCAACGACTTTTGCTTCCGACCCTCGGATATGTTTATTCGCAAACCTAGAGGTCGAGGGGGTAATGCAGATAGCGCGATCTTCTTAAACTTGAAGACCTTCTGCATCCGCCTTAGCCTTACCAGTTGTAAAGCACTTAAAATCGTGGTCCACGAACACTGTTCATTCAGACACCGTTGGGCCTTACAAGATCACCTCCACGCTTCTTGATTGCTCGAAACTGGGCGTAAGGAGAGAGGTCGACGAAAGACAATCTTCTTTCTTCCATCTAGGTTTAGCTCTTCGTGAGCGTCGAGCCTGGAATGTGATGCTAGGTAGTAAGAGACAGCATGTGAGTTCGATTACTTTGCAGGTCTAATGATAACGGAAAAGCCAAATGTAGACACGCTAGTGGACATCACTCACTTTCAACCTTTGGGGGACGTGCGCAAATATTATGAGAAGGAAACCCATATCCCGAGCAAGGTCGCTGCCTGTATCATGGTGCAGTTGCTCGAGGCATTGAAATATCTACATGGATTCAGCATGTTGCACTGCAGTGTCCGACTAGAAAACCTGAACATCGCCTCAAAAGAACCACTTCGCATCGTATTGACGGCTTTGAATACTGATAATGGCGGCGGGCAGTCCACCTGAACTTTGAGAGAAGCACTACAGGGTTCGGTGGGTGGTACTATACATAGTGGCGGCACAAGACTACTTGGGAAAATGGCCCAGTCTCTGTTGAAGCCTGGACGCAGAAGCTCAACCTGCCGTTGGAACCGATTCCTCAAGCATCACTGAATCTCTTACAGAAGCTACTTGACTTGGAACCCAGATCGCGACCTAAGGCAAAAGATTGCCTGACGGATCCATGGCTTACAGAAGATCATGATTCACAGGTGAAGTAACTTATCCAGCCGGAAGATGCTACGCACAAACATTCAAGTCCATGCCAGACATACGCGAGCAGTGACAAGCGATAGGTTTTGTCGTCTATACTGTCACTGATATATGTATAATCAATAGATTGAGGGACGTTCTTAAGATTATACCCTCTGGAACTCTCTTCATGCAGTCCAAAGAATTGACCCTATTTCCTCTTCCCTCAGAGTAAAGCAAAGCAAAAAGGAACTAGAGTATGAACCAGGTTATAAGCAGAGTGACAGCCGAAGACGGTGTTCACTTATTTGACCCTGTATTTAGTAAAAACGACTGATTTTCCAAGGCCAGCAGCGCTATATCTAGTCAAAACTCCAGGTCTTAGGTAGATGGAAACTCTCATCCCCATACCCTCCAAGATAATCCCAATCAATGCCTATAACCACATCACCGTCCGAACCCACCGCCACCAAATCTCACCGCGTCCAAGTCAACACCCATCGCGAGAGGTTGTAGATGTAGGTGCTGCTGATGATTAGTAAGAAGCTTTTCCCCCGAACGCGGCCTATACATCGTTCTCATCATCTATAAATTTAAGTAGCTTTATCAAAACACCCTAATCCTTTTTTGATTCCTCCCCATATCTTCGTTAATAGCTTTCTCTTGGGCTCGTGAACATCGGTCATTATCTGCATGAGATGCGGCGAAGTATATTTTTTTTCTTCCGTAGGTGACATTGTAATAACTGAAAAACTCTTCCAAGGTGTATTGTTGAATATATAGTGAACAGAAATATGCATGACAGTCAGCAAGTGTTTATGACTTCTGATAATTTTTGAGAGATCTGAAGGCAGATTCTTGAAAGGGGTTCACATCAGCAAAATCTGCACGCCTCAAATAGTCCGTTTACAGGAGCAATTATGGTATTGTTAAGCATCGTTCGAAGAGCTCGTCGAGAAAAAAGTACCTTCTTGGTTTGCTCGACTATATGCTACATGCTTCCCATAATAGCAAATAGACTGGTCGCGAGGCCAGTCCCATCACATAATCGTCGGTTGTTCTTTCATATCAGTCGTCGAGAGGAGGCTGCAGCTCTTAAGAAGCTCAACCATTGTCCTTATACATGATAGCTTCGGATTTGGATTGAATGGCTGGTGGATTGAAACCCCAGATAAAACGGCGGTGCGCCTCATGCTTGTAAAGCATGTCCCGCTCCAGGCTCTCCCCTCCCGCCCCACATCTTCCGCGTCTTAACCTGGAAAAATCCCTTGAAGGCAGCCACGGAGGTTTTAAATGTGCTGTTTGGCGGCGCTAGGACGTGCAGCGGGGGCATTGTGTTGAGCTCAGGTAAGGTAAAGAGTGCGGGACTTTGTCAAGCCGAGGTGGAGGTGGAGGTGGAGATGGAGGCGGAGGTGGAGGCGAGGCGGGAATCACTGATGGTTCATCTCCGTGACTTCTTGAACTGCAACAAGCTCTCAAAGCAAAGCTCGAGTATGCCATACTTTGCCTAACGGTAATATTTACACGCAACCAAAGGAATTCTCCACCCCACTACCCAAGGCTTTGCAGCAGTGGAGTGGTTGCCTTAGTCCCATCGCCAGTCGGATTGTCATCGACCATGCCTACCCGAGCCAAGATGCCACGGTCTTTCAGCGAATCCTAGCGCTTAACTCCCACGGCTGTTTACCATGCTTAGAGCGTCACAGCTGGCTCCCTTTTTGCGTCCTTCGGCGAGCTTTACTGATCGCATAGAATGATATCTTTTCAAGGTAACAGGGTTTGGTATTTGGGAGTGCTCGATGAACAGCATTAGCCAGGGCACACTAGGTACTTCCTGAATGGCTTGTAAGTCTACAAGCTGCGCAAAGTGGCTCATACTTCTTGGACACCTCCTCGTAATTAGAGCTGGCATGTCTGCAAGCTTGACAGATTGCTAACCGATACCTGGATGTTTACAGGTCAAAACGCTGAGTCGGAAGGAGGCTCTGCGCTCAGCTCGCCTAATTTCGGGAGATCTGATTTTCAGCCGCATCGCTCTACTTATCCCAATCGAAGACCTCACTGCATGACTTTTTGCTCGGATATAACAGCGCCGCCATGTCCCAAGCTAGACTCCATCTACGCAAACATGGCGGGTTATCGGTTGAACGTGCAGAGGAAGCGTCTACCCCATTCCGACACACCAAAATTCCACAGACCTTGGAAAAGACCAAGCTCTAGGGGAAAGATGTCAGATGTTGGTAATGGCAGCACAGTAGGACAATTTCAAAGCAAGCGCCGTCAAGGTAAACAGCATTGACGGCCGAAATTGACTCTTCGGACGCAATAGCTTTTGGGACTGCGGACGAAAAATAACACCAATTGAGGGCTTTTGACGAGTTCAATATCACGGACTTGCCACCATGATGAAAGTGTCGTCAGAAACCCGTCGCCAAGGCTTCCGCTATTACGCAAAATACTACCAAACCCATACCCAGACTGCAAAAGCTTCAGGGCTCGCCGCCAAACTCATCGGACTTGGCACAGTCGCAAGAAGTAAGGCAAGGGGTCATAGGAAGATCGCTGGACATAAGAAATGGTGGTGGTACTCTTCGCAATTCGCCATCGGCTTCGAGTCTAGCCTTCGTTGAATGTGGCCTCGTTATGTATAAAAGTTAGAACGTACTTAGTGGCACTTGGAAGGCCTTCATTCGCGGAGACAACAGCATGCTCAAACAGATCGTCATATTGACGGCGTCGTCAGTCTGGCCGATCTGCTTTGTCGAAATTCAGCACCGTCGCTGAAGTTTTGCGAGCTTTTGATGCTTTGCCCAGGGAAAATCCGACATGGTAGAGGGGATTATACCGGTGTATGCAGGGGCTACAGTGCATGCGCGCCACACCATGCACAGTAGGCGAACAATGAAAGCAAATGCGCTCGAAGCCGTCTGGCATCACCCAACAAACCCTGGTTTCCACCAGTGAAACCGGTGTATGGAACCCGCTTGTAGAAGCAGGTCCCATCCGGCGACCGTGTAGTCATCAAATCGCCTGTGAAAAATTTAAGGAACAGATGATAATTAAATGCTTGGTGGAACCTCTCCAACTTCTTAGATCCTTCTCTCTACAAGATCCTTCGTATCGACTCAGAGGTTGGAATAGTAGCGAACCACCTACCATCTTTCTTCGTCGCCACCTCCACCGCACCGAGGGATTAGCATAAGAGGAAGGGACACCGAACAAGCATTTCTCCTTGTGAGCATCAGCTGCAGGTCTACTGCCTTGAAAAGAGCGGTCATTGGTCGGACAAGATACTCGGTCCTTTTTCGATGCCCTTTTCACATCCTTCGCCTTCTGTTCCGTCGTTCGCTCACATTCCTTACTCTTCCTTCATCCTCGCTCGTCAGTCAGCTTCCTGTGATGTCTTCGAAATGACCGGATTTGGGGGTTCGAGGTTTGTTGACTTCGGAGGCGTTGTTGGAGTTGACCCATTGTTGTTGTTTGGACTTTCGTGTTTTGGTGTGAGGGTATCGTAAGGGCAATGGAAGGGGGCGTGGGGAGAGTGTGGGGAGATGCATGAAGAGGAGGAGAAGACTCGTTGCGGGGAAGGTGAGGGAGTTAAGTCTACTTCCTCGGAGGCAGGAGCTGATCAGGAGCGTAGGGTATGATTCAAGGGATCTTATGTATTATGGAAGTAGCGCTCAAAGAAGATCCCGATCGGGGTTGAATGTTCAAGCATTAGATGCATGCGGGCATAGGTATATCGACTTCTTGAACGCTTGGGTTTGGGGAGAACGATGCTGGAGTAAATCTACATGTCTCTGGTGAAATCGCGAAAGGTCAAGATAAAACATAAAATTGATCTCAACAGCGTCAGCAGAGAAAAGAACAAGAGAGTTCAGGCTTCAACACAAACTACGCTCCTTAATTGTTTCCTTCTCACGAATCAAACTCAGGGACGGGCTTGTGTTTACGTTGTACCGTCAACGTCCTAAAGCCTCTTGTTTGGATCCGCAAACTCAAAATCGACCAGATTTGAAAATAGCACAGCATATGGGATTCGGGGTCCTTTCTCGGTTCCGAGGGAGCGGACTGCCGTTGGTTGCGAAGCTATTCTGACCGTCAGTAAACCCATTCGATTAACAACAACTTAATTAGACGTACCCTCCTAAATCGTATCGCCACTTCTTCAACCCTTGTCCTCACCTCTTCCCTGTCCGAAGCTCATATCCGTATAGCGCATATAGAAATTCTAACTTCTGGTCTTCTGATGCGGTCCGCAGTATTCCATTTCCCCTTGCATACCGTTCCGTCACGAAAAAGTTCGGTTTATCGAAATAGTCCTTAAGCCTAGAGTATCTGGGGATTCTTTGTTAGTAGTGCAAGTACAGGGGAGTAGACTAATCCCCTACTGTGGCTTCGTTGTACCATCGCAAACCCCCGGATACTTACTAACTTCTTGATTTCCCATTATTCCAACGTGATTGTATATCAAAAGTTGTCAACGTGCTCCTTCATGATGTTATATCGAGGTGAGCTGTTCAGCGGTCCGGGTCAGCAAAGTAAAAGGGGTGGCCGGTCATAACTCTTACTGGTTCTTATGCAAGGGAACATTTGACCTGCGGGTCTCTGCATGTGCCGATCAGAATCTACGGTACCTCCCTGGTACCACACAGTATGCAGCAATAGTGGCGCCTACTAGGGGTGATTATTGTTAACGCAAAAGCCACAAGTCAGCAATATCCGGCAAGGTAGGAGTGGCAGCGGGGAAGGGCACTTCGGATTCCGGGTCTAGCGTACCACAAAATCCCCGAAGTCTTCTTTAGCCATGGCGGTTTTTACACTGACACAACACTGACACAACCATCAAGTCAATAGGCGCATGACAGTTTTGACTTTTGAGATTCGTGCCCCCTGGACAGGTGTAATTAGGGGGTCACGGGAGCCTATGACACCCACGCTTCATGTCTTAGTACAGTTCGTGGGGCGTTGATATGCTATTCCAAAGCTAAAATAGCTGTGGACAGAACAGGCATATGCTTCCGCCATGCGCGATAAGAGCGAAGTATTATGAGTTTCTTTTTAGTACTCCGTATATGCGCGGCATATGCGGACGGCGACTATCAAACCATTTAGTCAATCTGTTATCTCATCCGCTCGGTTGTCAGCGTCGATGATGCTGCGTATATGCACAGTCGAGCCTTCAATGTCTTGATAAGCCTCTTTAACGCTACGGAAGATCGTACTTTTTTGCCTTCGCTGTCCCCGCCATCGCGGCCTGAGAAGATAATGAGGACATGGGCATCTGTTGAACATAATTGACTACAGGCGAGCCAAGGAAGAGTTTCGCTTAAGTTTCTGTCACTACAGACCAGATAAACGAAGCACTACAACGGCGTACAGTATAACATCTTCCTGCGAAGCTCTCCGCTCCCCTATCGACGAAGCTATCAGCCTTCTCTCCCCTTCCGTTTTCATAAATATTCCTTTTTCAAGTTCTTCGGCGGTTCGTACCTCCCTTCTGTACCTTGAACCCTTACGAGATACCAATAGGTGAAATCGAATGACTATTTCGATTCGGGAAAGGCAATGCACATCTTGGATCGAGGAATTCGAAGACGAGGTACGACGGCCGTAGGCAAGCACAATCTTCACTAAGCGCGCGATGCTCGGGTCATTCGTCTCTTTCAGTGGTGAGGCAGCCCTCGCCGTCGCTCCGTATGCCCAGAATGTCCCACAGCCTCCGCATCGCGCCCTCTTCGGCAGAAGGCTGCGTCAAGTATTGTCTTGCCCAAGCCAAGTCCTGTCTGAGCGCTTACGCTCTCGTTCCAAGCCATGCTGCGTAGCATGTCGGCGAGGTTTGGAGGCACGCTGGCTATGGAGGAGTGAAGTAAGGGGTCTATGGTGGGTGAGCATGATCGCTTCGCAACCTGGCGCGACGAGGTTGTGGAAGCCGATGGAATGCATCGAGTTTTCGTGTAGATTCTCGCAGAATAGACATAAAGGTCATCTCGTTGAGAGTCTAGATCTTTCTTGCGTTTTCTTGTATTCATTTCTTCTACGGCGAGAATGAGACCCTCCTCATCTCTCGATGCGTTCTCGGTGTCATCACGAGCTCTTTCAAGGTGAAAAGCCTCAAACTCACCTAGCACCCCCTCCATCCTCCCCTCTGCCCCAATTATCCCACTATACCAACACGCCGCCGCCGCCGCCTCTCCCCCATCCCGCCGCTTCATATACCCCATCGTCGTCGTTACCCAGGCATTGCCCGCGCATGTTCAGCAGCAGCGCCCCTCTGTCGAACGGAGAGATTACAATGTCACGAGTACTTTTAGCAGGTGTTACTGTTAGTTGTACGCCTGCCCCACGTCTGACCCTAATCCATCGCCAGTACCAATAAAAATCAAAATCTCAAAGAAAACATAATGTTCTGCGCTTAAATTCAATAAATCAAATGCGTTCGTCAACTGTAAAATCAAAAACTCAAAGAAAACATAGTGTTCTGTGTCTGAATTGAATAAAACAAGTGCGTAAGTCAATTGTAAAATCACCTCCCCCTTGCATTGAATTGATAAGACTAAAGACAATAATGGCTCAAGGAGAATACGTTATGTGCGATGAACGAGGGATTCACATGTAGTGGACTTCAATAGTCTCTCTGCGCGTCATGCTATTGAAGATCTAGTGTTTGGACCCCAAAAAGCGAGGCCATACAAGCTGTTCAATGACTTCAATTGAGGTGAACCGGGAATTAAGTAAACTAACCGATCTACCACCGAAGATGAAGAGTAGCTGAGAAAAGCAGTATTCTAGAGACATCAGATAATGAGCCTACTATGATCAGCTAATCGAGCCTAAACACCGCTTATAGTAGGCTCTACATCATCCGGTGAGTGGCTTCTCATGCCTCCTTGGAAGTTGCTGCAACCCTCACAACGGCTATGTTGACAGTATTGTCGGTCACACTCATCGTTGGTGAATTATGTCGTGGTCTTGCATTGACAGCATCATTCTTTCTTGACATAGTGGCTTCTGGCCTTGGCCGCTTGCTCCTGTCTGCTTTTCTTGTAGAGAGCAATATCCGATTCCAGATCACCCGAAGTTGTAGAAGTTTGTATTGAGGGCTTGTCCGAGATTGCAGACGTAGCGAGAAAAGACCAGCGTAGAATAATAGAAATACCTTCGATCTTTCTCAGTATCGTCTTTTGCCTTGAGCATAAATCGTCGACCATAAGAGATAAAGAAGATCGAACCCATGAATATCTTCATCTCAGAGGCGACGCGAGAGAACAGGAAACGCATTGATGAGATGATGGAAATTCGGTTTGGGGAGAGCAAGCGAGCGAACTCTATAATTACATATGTATTATACAATTAGTGAATCTATAGACCATCAAAACAAGATGTGAGAGCCGTCAAGATTCAAGACCCACAATTTGTTCAACTCGATGAATCACGTTGTTCCTCAATATCCTCGGCAGGAGTACAAGGGCTCAGAGGCATGACGCAACGCTCTAGCGAAGGTACTCTTGTGTGTGTCGCAAAAGCAAATATTTCTGCCATCGCCTTGTTTGAGGGATCAGAAACGAAAGTTCTTCACGTAGTGCAAACTCTTTCAAGTAAGCTGCATAACCATTTTCAGGGTCGCTGAGCTGGAAGAGAAATGATGATTCGATGTAGTTGACCGCTCGAAGACCTGAAATCAGAGCAAGCGAAGAATAGAAGTTCGACAGAGTGTATAGATGCTATCATGATTCAGCGACTTAAAGGGAGAAGGTTAGATCAAGCTCACCTGCGCAAGTTCTCTAATACGAAGACCTAGGTTTCCATCAGCAATGACGCACTCTTTGACCCTTTCGCACAGATGGTTCCATCGTCGGTGCAAAAGTTGTAAGGTATAGCCATTCTTCACGATATCGTGCGGGGAGAGCTGAAGAAACTCGATGTAATCGTTGTCGTTGAGCAAATCGGCCAATTCGATGAGACTCATACTTGTCAGGGACTGGGCTAGGCTAGAGATACTATCAATATAGAAGACTGGTATTATTATTACTCGATAGGATCTAGGTACAAGACAATACACCAGGTAATGTACAGGACGAAAGACAAGGAGCGAAAGGAAAGAACGAGGGCCCGACTTCTATATACATGAACCGGGCAGAACCAAGGCTAGACAGTAGTTCTATGACTTAAGATTGCTGTGGCTAGATTAAGATGACGGTGGCTAGGTTGATGGCTTGGTTCATTGAACTGCGATACAAGTTCAATGAACCCAAGGTCTTGACGACCTATCTATGCCCTAGGCTTGGGTGGTGACCTGGCACCATGACATTGAAATTTGGTGGATTTTTGAAGGTGGTGGATCAAAAATATGAAGTTTAGTGGTGCATGGCTGGAAGTGATGCATGGCTGGTGAGCACTAAGGAAAGAATGAGCTTAGTGGGGGGCACGGATAGTCGAGCAGCACTTGAAAATCAGCTGCTTGAGCTAAATGATGAATCGACATCAGAAGAATTTATTACAAAGCTTTGTACGTTCTGAAAAGACGCTAATGCGATGACTCGTAAAATGAAGTTGCTGCAGAATCAATTAAGTCAAATAGAAGTCGCTGAAAATGCTCGCAAAGCACGCAAAAAACAGTCTGATAAGATTCTCAAAATCGAAGACATCTTGTACGTTAAAGATGCTCGAAGTATGACTCAAGATAGACAGAAATTGAAGAACGAGAGACAGAAGAAGCGCGAAGTGACCTGGGAAAAGCGTTATTTAAATGCACTAAAGAAGTGCTACAGAGCTACTAAGTCTCATAAAGCTGCTCGCATTAAGTTCTTCCAGGCCTATCAGAAGAAATGGCGGGTTATTTTGAAGCAATTGCTCAAAAATTCTCTTGTATATAAAGGGTAGTTGAATTTAGTGATGCATGGCTGGGAGTGGTGCATGGCTGGTGAGCACTAAGGGAAGAATGAGCTTAGTGGGGGGCACGGATAGTATGGTTTGAATTTTTCAACTTTTGTGAGTATGAAAGCTTATCTAATCAACTGCGTTAGCCCTACGGAGGCCAATTGCGGATTCCGAATAATTAGTTTTTTGACCTCGTAGACTTCTATCGAGCTTCGACCTACATACCAAAATGCCCCATATGACCTCGTCCTTCAACAAATGTAAGGATTGAAATATGAAAACCCTACAATAGACCCACGTATGCACACTCCTGAAATTCTGAAGGGGAGTTCCATGCGCTACCCATGTTCCCTACTTTGATTCTTGGATATTTAACAGTTTGGTCGTAAGGAGAGACAATCTCTTGGTTGGCTCTCATTTGTCCATCCACTCGTCCCTTTCCCCCTCTTATCTGCTTCCTCACTAACCCTGTAACGGCGCTTATGATACTCCTTCCAGTTCCGTTGGGTAGTTAATTATATTAGGTTCGATTCCTAACAGCGCTGGTACAATGGTGTTGTGGTTTCCTTTCTCCTTTCTTCCCTCCCCAACCCCCCCCGGTCATGTTTCTTCCTTTAATAAGTACAGCTTCTTCC
>JAABUO010001258.1_pt1 | contig 34383 bp, 22 predicted proteins | sample 5559291 | NCBI WGS metagenome assembly JAABUO01 (sample SAMN10711878, study PRJNA513372) | rock metagenome | isolation source: Antarctica rocks | place: Antarctica: Victoria Land, Finger Mt sud | reverse complement strand
ATGCCGAAGACTCTGGAAGAACTGCGAACGGAAACTAAATACCAGCCTGCAAATGGTCCATCTCGCGTTCCTGGTGCTCCTCCTCAGAAGATCGTGAACAGGTTCTTAGGAAGCTCTTCGCTCAACCTACCATAAAAACTTCTTGCAATCCCAGAGAGAATCTTCGGGAATGACACCTAAGAGACAGGTGCAAAGGCCAAGGCAAGGGGACTAGAGCTAAAGCAAACGTAGATTCCCTCCGGGAATGACAACAGTAAAGTGCGAGGCGGACGTCTCAGGCGGATTGACGGCGGGTGGTTTTTTTCTCGGGCTTTTCTGCGGACTTTGTAGCTGCTGCCTTGATGGGCTTCTTTGGATGTACGAGCGAGATGCCTTTTGCGGCTATTTTGGGGTGCCTGTCTTCTGGCGCGGATTTTTCGGGTGACGTTTGGGTGTCGTCAGAGGAGACCGATTTTCGCAGCGCGTCCATGAGCGAGATAACCTTGCCGCGCTGCGGTGCGGGTGCTTCGTCCTTTGGAATGGGCGCGTGGTTAACCTTGGCTTCGACCAGTTCTTTCAGAGCGACTTCGTAGCCGTCGACGAACTTGCCGGGGTCGAACTTGGCGGCTTTGCGTTTGATCAGTTCCTTGGCGAGGGCGAGGGAGTCTTCGTCGACCTCTACCTTCTTGATGTCGCGAAAGTATTCTTTCGGGTCGCGCAGTTCTTCCTGGTAGCGCATGATGTAGGCCATCATGCCGGGAAAAGATTCGTCGGGGGACGGGGTGATGGCGACTACGTGCTCGCGGCCGGCGAAGGCGACTTTCGAGAGAGCTACTTTTTTGGTGTCCTGCAAGGCTTTGCGGACGACGGCGAAGGCCTGGGTCTGCGATTCGTTTTCGGGCACGACAAAGTAGGGTTTTTCGAAGTATTCGGGGTCGATGTCGTCGCGGTCGACGAACTGGGAGACCTCCATGGTGTGTTTGGAGGGAACGCGGAGGGCGGCGAGTTCGGAGGGCTCGATGGTGACGTACTCGCCCTTGCGGTACTCGTAGCCTTTGACGATTTCATCTTTTTCCACGACGGCTGCGGCGGGGGTGTCTTCGCCGGGGGCGTCTTCGTGGGCCTGCTGGGCGCTGGCGAGCACCCTTTGGTGGCGGACACGCTCGCCGGTGGAACGCGAGATCTGGTGGAAGGAGATCTGGCTTTTAGCTTCGGTGGCGACGTAGAGCTTGACTGAAAAGGAGACGAGCGAGATGGTGATTTGTCCGGACCAGTACGGGCGTGCCATGGCGTGTATGCCTCTCCCGGTAGGATTCTGGCGCGTGGGTGTGGGATGCTTTGCGGCTCTCGTGATTCAGTCGAAGTGGAGGTTGACTCGCCCGAGGGTGGAGAACTGGACGTCGGCGGTGGAGTTGGCGAGGGCGCGGGTGCAGCCGGTCCAGCTTCCGGTGGTGATCCACTGGCCGGCATGGAGGCCGCCGGTGCGGGTGGCGCCCTCGTTGGCCAGCCAGGGCAGCAGGCGGAGGAGGTCTCCGGCGGTGTTCGAGCCGGTGCGTTCGAGGCGAACGCTTCCGTCGATGGCGAGTGTGACGCGTTCGCGGGTGAAGTCGATGGTTTGCCAGTCGGAGCAGGCGGGGCCGAAGACAAAGCCGCCGTGCATCTGGAGGTCGGCGAATTGGGAGAGGCGGTCGACCTGGGCGGCGTCCGTGGGGTCGGCGAAGGCGGATTCGAGCAGCTCGATGGCGGGATGGCAGGAGGCTACTGCTGCGTAGACTTCCTCGCGGGTGTAGGGCGTGGCGCGGGGTGGCAGATCGGCGGCGAGAAGGAAGGCGACCTCTGCTTCTACTCCGCGGAAACGCTGTTGGGCGTGGGCGGATGGTGTGGCGCTGGGGGTGAGCCAGATCTGCGGCATGGGCGCGAAGATGGGGGTGGCGTCGGGGGTGGGTGCGCCTACTTTCCAGCCGGCGATTTCGCCGTATGCCTCCGCGAGCTGGTCCTGGATGAAGTAGGACTCTTCGAGCGTGGTGGGGTGCAGGGGCTCTGGCAGTTGGGCGATCGAGGTGCCGGTGCGGCGTGCGTCCATCAGGATGTTGGCGGCTTCAAGGAGTTGAGCTTCGCGGTAGCCGGTGAGGTGGAGTTGGGACATTCAGATCCTTCTTCGGGTGCAGGTTCAGCGGCTTGCGTTACTTGGATGCAGCGGGTGCTTTGGGCAGGCTGAGGAGATTGGCGAAGAGCCGGTAGGCTCCTGGGACGCCCTCGGGAAGCTGGCGGTAGAGCGCGAGGGCGCAGTAGACATAGTAGCCGCGGCCTACGTTGGCGATCAGAAGGCCGCCGCGCTGCGGGTTCTGGCCGGGGTCATGCATTTCGAGCAGCGGAGTGTAGGCCACGTCCCAGGTGGTGGCAAAACCATGGCCGCGCTCTTCTACCCAGCCGTTGAAGTCTGCAGAGGTGATCTTGTTGGGGAAGCTGAGGAGTGGGTTATTCGGGGCGAGCAGGGTGACCGGATCAGCTTCGACGACGACGTTGTGGCCGGGGTCGCCCGGGACCGTGATGGGCGCGGGTGCCGAGGATGCGGCGTAAACGGAGTTGTTGTACTGGACGATTACTGTACCGCCGTTCCGCGCGAAGTCGAGCAGCGGCTTCGAGCCTGCGCCGGCTAGTTCAGGGTGAGCCGCATAGGCGCGCACACCGAGGATGACGGTGTCGAAGCGGGCTAGTGAACGGGCGGTAAGGTCGGCGACGGTGAGCAGGGTTGGCTGGATGCCAAGGTTGGGCAGAAAGGACGCCACATCATCGCCGGTACCGGGCAGGTAGCCCACGCGCAGGTTGGGTGCGGTGCGGACGTTGACCGCTACGGCGGTGTAGATTGCCGGGGTGTAGAAGTTGGTTGGGGTCAGGCCTGGGTAGCCTGCCTCGCGTATGCCTTCTGTGTAGCGCACCCCATCAAACTTGGCGCTGGCTTGTACGTGATAGCGGTGACTTTCAGCCAGGCTGCGCGGGCTAATCAGGAAAGACGTCTCCCTGGCAGCGGACGGAGAAGGTTGAGAGGCGGTCGGCTGCCGTTGCTTGGCTGTCCACTCGGAAGGCAGGTCAAGCGCAACCATCGCCGCGCCCTGCGCAAGAGCCAAAACGTCCACGGACATCGCGAGCGGTGCGGTTGAGCGGTTTGCTGTCGATTCGATTCCGATGGACGGATGAACAGAAGCTGAGAACTGTGGAACGATGGCCAGTGGGGTCGCAGGAGACCCGGCCGCTACACTGCTTTTCAGCACAAGCGGAACACCTTCGAAGCGGAAGCTCGCCGTGACGGTAGCCGCGGCTGGTGCGGCGGGAGCGTTGCGCAGCGTGGGGTCGGAGATGTTATAGAACGGCTGCTCTGCATTGCGACGCGAGAAGTATGGCCGTGTCAGCGGCGCGTCCGGCGGAACGTTCAGGGCGACGTGCAGGGTGAGCTCTGGCTGTTCCGGTTGGGGTTTTGACAGCTGCGATGAGAGTTGTCTGGTGGGGCCTGCGAGGACGACGGACTCTATCCGGACCGGTGGCGAGGAATGCAGATGGACCTCGACGGAGCGGGAGGTGCCCGCCACAATCCAGTTCTCAGGATGCGTTGCCGCCTGATCCGCCTGGGCCGTGAGCGTGAGGTGGAGGGCAAGCACCAGCGCGTCGTTGAGCTGAACGCGCTTGATCTCGAGCTCATGCAGCAGGTTATAACGCTGGTCTGCGGGAAGGGCGGAGTTCTGCACCTGCGAGATCAGGGACTGCACTGTCGAAAACGCCTGGCGCAGAGGAGGCGCGCAGCTTTCAAGCTGCACGGGGTTGAAGGCCCGCTGGGCGGAGGCGATGTTCTGGTCAAGGGACGCGAGTTGGGCTTTGAGTTGCGTTTGGAAAGCCGGTGTGGCACTGGGTACGAGCGTTGCAAGGCCGCTTACAGACGTGTTGATTCCGCTAAAGAAGCCGGATTCCTCGCCGGGGAACTGGTTGGGCTGGCCGGGAACGCGGGAACCGTAGCGGATGTAGCCCGAGTCCATGCGGCCTGCAGGGGCGAGCCGTATGCCAGGCCCAATCTGCGACCTTTGCAGGGCCAGCCCCTTGCGGGCGAACTGGACGTAGCTCAGGTTGTCCATGCCAAGCGCCGGTTTGCCGTTGACCGTGGCGAGTTCGCCTTCATGGATCTGAACGTTAGCCTGGGGTTCGGACGTGGCGACTTTGCCGGTGTAGTAGTTGCGGAACTGCGGCGGAACAAACTTTCCAGTCGCGTAGTCGTACATGCCTTTTTCATTGACGGGAGCGAAAGGCACACGGACGTAGAGCTTGAGCGGGGCCCAGGGGGCGAGGCCCATTTCGGGGAAGACCTTGGGATCGGCGGCGGCGGCGAAGACCTCCTGGGCGATCTCGCCTGCGACCTGGTGATGACCGTGGCCGTCGGTTGGTTCTCCGAGGAAGACGCTGGCTAGAACGAGCGGACGGTAAAGGCGCACGGCGCGAACGGCATCGTAGAGAACACGTTCGTGCGTCCACTTGCTAAGCGTCTCTTCGCGGGTTTTTGAGAAGCCGAAGTCGACTTCCGACCCGAACATCTGGTCGGTGCCGGTGTAGCGGTCCTCGGCGAGCAGCTCCTGCGTGCGGATGAGGCCGAGCGCGTCGTCGAAGTCGGCGGACATCAGGTTCTGCCCGCCTTCACCGCGCGTGAGGGTGAGCATGGCAACGCGTGCACCTTGGCCGCGCGATTCATAGGTGAGCATGCCGCCGTCTTCATCGTCCGGGTGGGCGACGATGAGCATCAGGCTGGCACGGGTGTTGAGCTTCAGCAAGAGCTGCTGGAGTGCGGCGGGGCCGTGGTTGATGGGTAGAGTGTCGACGAGTGAGGGCGGGGCGATGTGTTCGCCCGTGAGGTTCGCGGGATCGGGGATTGCGTGGACGGCGCGTTGCGCACAGGCCGGATGAAAGGCGAAAAGTGCGCTGACCGCGAACAGCCCAGCGGTCGCTCTGAACAACGTTCGGTTGGGTGGAATCATCAGGTTTAAATCTCTCACACTGGATTCGATGAGCCGCGCGGCGCATAAACTGCAAACATCGCACAGGAGACTCAACTCGAACGTACGTTGACGCTGCCGGGTGCGGTGGCACTCAACATGCTGGACATGATCGGCGTGGGGCCGTTCATCACGCTGCCTCTGCTGCTGGCCGCAATGGGTGGCCCGCAAGCGATGCTGGGCTGGATCTTTGGTGCGTTGCTGGCGTTGGCCGATGGTCTGGTGTGGGCGGAGCTGGCCGGGATGATGCCGGAAGCCGGAGGCTCGTACCGGTTTTTACGCGAGATGTTTCCGGGTAGTACGGGGAGGTTTCTGGGGTTTTTATTTTGCTTTCAATTGATGTTTTCCGCGCCGCTTTCGATGGCGAGCGGATGCATCGGTCTGGCGCAGTATGCGGGCTATCTATGGCCCGGCCTGCGCGGGCATACCTGGATTTGGGGGCGGCTGGTTGCCGGGCCCGCGACTGCGGTTGCGGTTGGCTGCGTCGTTGCGGTGACGTTGCTGCTGTACCGTCGGCTCGCGAACCTGCGGTTGATTTCGTATGCGTTGTGGGGCGCGGTGCTGGCGACGATTGCGTGGGTGCTGGTGACGGGCGTGTTGTTCGGGCAGTGGAAGCTTGTGACGACGCTGCCGCCGGGTGCGTTCCATCTGAACGGCGCATTTTTCGCCGGGCTCGCATCGGCGATGCTGATTGCGACGTATGACTTCTGGGGCTACTACAACGTTGCGTTTCTGGCGGGCGAGGTGCGCGATGCGGCGCGGAACGTGCCCCGTGCGATTCTGCTGTCGATTGGGATTGTGAGCGTGCTGTACGTCGCCATGAACACGGCGCTGCTTGCGCTGGTGCCGTGGCAGACCCAGTTGGGTGCGCACGATCTGAATGCTCGCGAGGCGCTGGTGTCATACGTGATGGAGGCTGCTTACGGCGCGCGGTTCGGGCCGGGAGTGGGGCTGTGGGCAGGACGCGCGGCTGCGCTGCTGGTGATGGTAACCGCGTTTGGCAGCGTGTTTTCGTTGCTGCTGGGCTACTCGCGAATTCCGTTTGCAGCGGCGCGCGATGGCAATTTCTTCCGCGCCTTTGGCAAGCTGCATCCCCGCGGCGGCTTTCCGTATGTTTCGCTGCTGTACCTGGCCGGTGCTGCGGGGCTGTTTTGTTTTCTGTCACTGGGCGAAGTCATCGCGGCCCTCGTCGTGCTGCGGATCGTGGTGCAGTTTCTGTTGCAGCATGTGGGCGTGATGGCGCTGCGCAGGACGCAGGCTGAGCGTGCGCGCCCGTTTCGGATGTTGCTATATCCGTTGCCTCCGCTGCTTGCGCTGGCGGGGTTTGTGTACATCCTGGTTGCGCGGACGGATTCGGCGCGGCAGCTCTGGATGGCTGCGGGTGTGGTGGTTCTCGGGGCGGCGGTGTATCGACTGCGCGGGCTTTTTTCCGTGAGCCAAGCGTAAGCAGAGCTGAATCTTTTAGAATCGTGGGATGAGCGAAACAGCTGAAGAGACGCTGACTAACCCCGCCGGACACGCACGATACACGCGCAACAATCCTTACCAGTCGCAGGTGCTGGCGAATTATCTGCTCACGGCTGAGGGCTCGGAGAAAGAGACGCGGCATGTGGAGCTGGCGATCGAAGCCGGCATGAGGTATACGCCGGGCGATGCGGTGGGCATCCTGCCCGAGAACCGGCGCGAGGCTGTGGACGAGGTTCTGGCCGCGACAGGATGGACGGGCGATGAGCGCGTGCTCGACCACTACAAGGTTGAGATTGATTTAGGCGAGGCGTTGCGGACACGCCTGGCGGTCGGCACGCTGACGCGGTCGAGCGTGCTGCAGATGGGCAAGCTCGCACCCAAGCATGAAGGGCTGAAGCCGATGCTGGGCGCGGAGGGCAAGTCACTGGCCGAGGAATACTGCTACGGCCGCGAGTTCGTAGATCTAGTTACCGACTTTCCGGGGGTCATTCAGCAGCCGCAGCAGCTCTTTCACGTGCTCGCTCGGTTGACGCCGCGCATGTATTCCATCGCATCGAGTCAGATGCAGCACCCTAACGACGTGCAGACGACGGTGCGTGTAGTGCGGTATGAGTCGCACGGGCGCACCCGGCAGGGTCTGGCCAGCGGGCACCTGGGCGAGCGCTGCCCGGTCGGTGGGACGATGCCGATTTTTCTGCATGCGAATGGCAACTTCGGGCTGCCGGAGGATTCGTCTGCGCCGGTAATTATGGTGGGTCCGGGAACGGGGATTGCACCGTTCCGCGCGTTTCTTGAAGAACGGCAGGCGAGTGGAGCGACGGGCGATAACTGGCTGTTCTTCGGGGAACAACGGCGAACGCTGGATTTCCTCTACAAGGACCAGCTTGAAGCGATGCACCACGATGGCACGCTGACGCGGCTGGATACGGCGTTCTCGCGCGATCAGGCGAAGAAGGTGTATGTGCAGGACCGGATGCAGGAGCATGCTGCGGATCTCTACGCCTGGCTCGAACGCGGGGCTTACTTCTATGTCTGCGGCGATGCTACGCGCATGGCGAAGGATGTGGAGCTGTCGCTGCTGGATGCGATTGCAAAGGGGTCGAACGGAACGCTCGATCACGCGGCCGGGTACCTTGCCCACATGAAGAAAGAAAAGCGCTATCAACGTGATGTTTACTGAGACAAGATGTTCGTGACAGATGGGCTGAACGGCTCGAGGAACTCGCTACGAGGACTCTTATAACTGTTTCCAGTGGTGGTGTACTGCGTTGTAGTAAGGCTCTTCCGTTCTGGTTGTCATTCCCGAAGGGAATCTGCGTGTTGCTTGCTGTTCCCGATTCCTACACCATCTGCAAATCCGCTTTAGGGAATGAAGTCTCAGACGATTCTTCCGGCTGCGATTTGTCGTCAACTCCGCATCAGCTGGTGCTGCAACTGCTCCAGGGTGCGGCCCTTGGTTTCAGGGTAGACGAACAGGACAACGAAAAATTGCAGGACCATCATTGCGGCAAAGAACGCGAACGGGATTCCGCCCGATTGTCTCGCCAGCAGAGGAAAGGTGAGCGCGATCAGCGTGTTCATTACCCAATGCGAGCCGGAACCAAGAGACTGACCTTTCGACCGCACGCGGTTGGGAAAGACCTCTGAAATATAGACCCAGATAACAGCGCCCTGCGAGACGGCGAAGAAGACGATGTAAATAATTAGGCAATAAATCAGCAGATTCTGGTGTGTGTTGGTGAAGAAGATCTCCGCCACACCCGCCAGGCAGACAGCCGTTCCTACCGAGCCCACAAGCAACAACGTCTTACGCCCTACCTTGTCGATCAAGGACATGCCAAGCACGGTGGCGGCCAGGTTGAACGCAGCTACCAGTGCAGCCTGCTTGTATCCCGAAAGGGCACTGTAACCTGCCTTCTCAAAGATCAGATTTTGGTAGTAAAGGATGGCGTTGATCCCGGACAGTTGATTGAACAGACCGATGGACACTGCCAGAAAAAGCGGCAGCCGCAGCTTCCACTGAAACAGCGGCTCGTGCAGATTCATTGACTCCTCGCGAATCGACTGCTGGATGATCGCGAGTTCCTCGGCGGAGTTGGGCGAGCCCATCAGTTCGAGCACACGCTGCGCCTCGTCGTTGTGGCCGCTGGTAACCAGCCAGCGAGAGCTGCGAGGAATCGTAAAGAGCAGGACGAGGAACACGGCCGACGGCAGCGCCGCAATGCCCAGTTGCCAGCGCCACTCGTAGGCTCCAAGATTGAGCGACGCGATGAAGTAGTTGGTCAGGTAAGCAAGCAGGATTCCGACTACGATGTTGATCTGGAACAGACCCACCAGGCGTCCACGCCATTTGGCCGGCGCAAGCTCGGCAATATAAACCGGACCCAGCACCGACGAGCCGCCGATCCCCAGACCTCCAATGAAACGAAACACCAGCAGGGAAGGCCAGCTCCACGCCAGGCCGCTGCCAACCGCAGAGACGACATAGAGAAGAGCCATCAGGCGCAGCGCCTCGCGCGACCCCACCCTCTGCCCAAGCTGGCCCGAAGACATGGCGCCGATCACGGTCCCGAAGAGTCCAATGGCAACGGTCATGCCCAGGCTGGGCGAGCTGAAAAGGTGCGTTTCGGTCAGGTGAAACAGCTGGGTAAGCTGCCTGGTCGTACCCGCAATGACGGCTGTATCAAAGCCGAAAAGGAGGCCACCCAGAGCCCCAACCACGCTGCTGCGAATGAGATAGCTCGTAAGTTTCATTGAATAGATGTGCCCTCAGCGCGACGCAGTTTGCACAGCAGCCACATGCCCCGGGCAAGGCCCGAAATTCGAACGAGTCGCCACGCTCTTGGAGATGAGTAGCACTTTTAGTGCTTCACGTTCGCCGAAAGTAGCTTTGTCCGCGCGGCCCAATATAACAGTCAATGGAGGGCAAAGCTCGCAGAATGTCTATCAGCACGGGGCACGGCACTTTTTCGTCGATCGTTGTAGTTTCGCCGGGTATAATTACGAGCGATGCGGGAGTAGCTCAATGGTAGAGTAGCGGCTTCCCAAGCCGTTGGTTGCGGGTTCGATCCCCGTCTCCCGCTCCAGATTCGTCCACTGAAAATTTTCCGTTATGGGCCCTGGCACCCTCGCATCGGTGCCCGTCGGGGTGCAAGCCAGCAGCCCAGCCCAGCAGTCGGCCAGCAATACCGCAGCGGATTGCAGCAGCCCGTGCCGGTTCGACTTAGCGGCTGGCTGTGGTCACCGGCTTTGTCTTGGCGTTCTCGACGAGCGCAAGCGCCTGTGGCATCAAGCCGATCGCCTGTTCAATCTGCGGATCCCATCCGGCCCGTACCTGCTGGCCGACGAGCTGGCCGAATTGGCTCGTGAACAGCTCGGCTTTGATGGACATCTTGATCCACGCCAGGTTGTCCGCCAGATCCTGATCACTCAACTCAAGATTCTTCGATTTCAGGAACGACTTGAACTCGCCCAGCACCTGCTCGTCGACGACGAAGTCCTTGCTGACCGTGTGGTTCACAAAGTAGTGCTTGGAAAAGTTGAAGAAGGCATAGTGCTGCAGCAGATCATTCTGCGTTTTGTTGGCCTTCAGGTTGGCCAGATGATCGTCGGGTGTGATGCCACCGCCGCCGTACACCGTGCGCCCCTCGTCGGTCAGCTTCACTTCGCGATTTTTGTTCTCGGCCATCTTGGCCTTGTTGCGCACGTAGAAGTAGTCGTAAAGGCTTAACCCATCGTAGTTGCGCTGAATCAGACGGCCCGAGGGTGTGTAGTAATGGAACGTCGTCAGCGCCAGCCCCGTATCTTCGCTGATTGGGAAGACCGTTTGCACCAGGCCTTTGCCAAAGGTCGTCTCGCCCGCAATCAACGCGCGATCGTGGTCCTGCAGCGCGCCTGAAACGATCTCCGCCGCTGAAGCTGTATTGCGGTTCACCAGCACCACAATGGGGAACTTGGGCCCGGTTTCACCCGTCTGTACCGCGTACACCTGGTCGCGTTCCGTGCGTCCATGCTGCGATACCACTACCTGGCCCTTCTTCAGGTATTGGCTCACCATCCGCACAGCCTGCGTCACCAGCCCGCCGGGGTTGCCGCGCAGATCGATCACCAGACCTTTCAGGTCGCCGCTTTGCTTGAAGTTCGTCATAGCATCTTCAACTTCGCGCCCCGTCGTCTCCTGGAAGTTGGTAACCCGCAGGTAAGCGATGCCGGGCTTGATCATGAACGCAAGATCGACGGAAGGCCTTGGAATCTCCGCCCGCATCAGGTCGAACGTCAGCGGCTTTGCCTGACCTTCGCGCATCGCCACTACCTTAACGTGCGTGCCGCGCGGGCCCTTCAACAGATTCGCCACCGCTGCCGAATCCATTCCATCCACTGCATGTCCGTCGACGCTTACCAGCAGATCGCCGGGCTTCAGGCCGGCCTCAAACGAGGGCGTCCCCTCAAACGGGTAGAGCACCAGGATTTTGATGGTTCCGTCGATCAACTGCGGCTGGATCGTCATGCCGACGCCGTAGTAATGTCCGCCCTCGTCCACCCGCATCTGCGCATAGGCCTTGGGGTCGTAGAAATTCGAATGCGGATCGAGCACATGCAGCATGCCCGGCAATGCGCCGTCATAGATCGCCTTATCGGCGCGATCCTTGTCCATCTTGTCCGCGTAGTTCTGCTCCACCACCGAGTACACGCTCGTAAACTGCTTCAGCGAATCACGCAGCGAAGACTCGTCCGTTGCGGATTGAGCCGCAACCTTCTGGCCGACAAACGACCCTAGCACACCGCAGGTAGCGAGGAAGACTGTGACTGAAAACAGGGCGCGTCGGGTGCGGGGTGCCATGGCGATGGGATGTCCTCGAGTCTGCGGCCGCAGCGGGGAGTCGCTCAGAATCAGGTGCAGCGGCCGAGTCAGATGTTGGACGGAGTATAGCAGGGCCGGGTTAGCCTATCGCCACCCTCGCCGGGTGCCGGACAATGCAATGCTATACTCCCGAAAACATTCCCAGCCTCAACGAGATCGATCAGGCCCCATGCTCTTCAAGGCACTCAGCGCCGCCGTCTATGGCATCGACGCACACATCATCGATGTCGAAGTCGACTTCTCAGGCGTCGTACTCGAAAAACCCGAGTTCAACACAGTCGGTCTGCCCGACGCTGCGGTGCGGGAAAGCCGCGACCGTGTGCGTTCAGCCATCCGCAACTCCGGCTTCGACATTCCGTCGACCCGCATCACCATCAACCTGGCACCTGCGGACTTGAAAAAAGAAGGCTCCGGCTTTGACCTGCCCATCGCCATCGGCATCCTGGGGGCGTACGGCGCGCTGCATATCAAGGACATCTCAGACTTCCTGCTGGTGGGCGAACTTGGTCTGGATGGCGCACTCCGTTCGGTGCAGGGGATGCTGCCTATCGCTATCGCCGCACGCAATCACGGCATCAAGAACCTGATCATTCCGGCGAGTAACGCGCGCGAAGCGGCCGTCGTCGAAGAGGTACGTGTCTACCCCGTCAGCAATCTGCTGGAAGTACGCGATCTCCTCAACCAGGCAGCTCTCGGGGCCATCACGCAGGAACCACTGCGTGTCGATACGGCTGGCCTGCTCGAAGAGATGCACCACTTCGCCTACGACTTCAAGGATGTACGCGGACAGCACGTCGCCAAACGCGCGCTCGAGGTAGCTGCCGCCGGCGGACACAATATTTTGATGATCGGGCCCCCTGGCTCCGGCAAGACCATGCTGGCCAAACGTCTGCCGTCGATCCTCGCGCCGCTGGGGTTCGATGAAGCGCTTGAGACCACGAAGATTCACTCGGTTGCCGGTGTGTTGAACGCCGAGGACGGTCTGGTTACGCATCGTCCCTTCCGATCACCGCACCATACTATCTCAGACGCGGGCCTGATCGGCGGCGGTGCCATGCCACGCCCAGGCGAGGTTTCGCTCGCGCACAACGGCTTGCTGTTCCTGGATGAGCTGCCGGAGTTCCCGCGCAATGTGCTGGAAGTGCTGCGCCAGCCACTCGAAGACGGCCACGTTACCATCGCCCGCGCGGCCATGAGCCTCAGCTTTCCCGCGCGCTTCATGTTGGCAGCGGCAATGAATCCGTGCCCCTGTGGGTATTTCAACGATAAAAGCCGCGAGTGCATGTGTACGCCACCCATGATCCAGCGCTACGTCGCCAAGGTCTCTGGGCCGCTGCTCGACCGCATCGATATTCACATCGAGGTTCCTGCCGTCCAATACAAGGAACTGCGTGGAGGCTCGGCTGCCGAAGGCTCGGCCGAGATTCGCGACCGCGTCCTGGCCGCTCGTCAAAAGCAGCACATGCGTTTTCAGAAGGTCGGCGCTTCCAGCGAAGAACGCACACGCCCCACAGGAAAAAGCGCCTCGCAGGCTGTTTACTCGAACTCCCAGATGAATACCCAGCAGATTCGAGTCTTTTGTGAGCTTTCCAGCGACGCTGAACGCATTCTCGAACGGGCCATGCAGCAGCAGGGTCTCAGCGCCCGCGCCCACGATCGCATTCTCAAGGTGGCCCGCACCATCGCCGACCTTGAAGCAGCCCCGGACATTACGGTGAAGCACATCGCCGAAGCCATCCAGTACCGGACGCTCGACCGCAGCTACTGGGCGTAGACTTACGGTCTTTTAGGACAGCTCCCGAGTCTTCAGAACGATGAGGTACTCGTAAAAGCATTGCAGGACGCAATATGTAAATCCCGGCGCCCCGTCAAGGAAACCGCGCTTCAGGAAGTACAGGATTAAAAACTTTGCAACAGGCCGCGCCGGCATTCGGTAGAACAACTCCTTCTGGTGGTAACGCCGCTCATGAAAGTCCTTGGCCCTGAATGCCGCGCGTAGGCTGAACGGCGCGTGCCCAAGTCGATTGTCGAGAATCTGGCGGGCTTCCAAGGTGCTGTACTGGTTGTGCCGCTCCACCCAATGGCCCACGCCTTTGGCAAAAGGAAAGTGGTCGAGAAAGCCGCCCAGCTGGCCGGCCGGACCGTCGGCGATTGAAACCGGGTTCACCAGGCGTTCGTAGCGCATCTTCTCCGGCCGAAACAGACGCAGGTAGAAGGGCGACGTCTGGACATGTTTGAGCCAGCGTCCCAGAAAATAATCGCGCCGTTGCACCCGGAAGGCAACCGAGCCGCCCGGCTGCTCACTGGCAGCGAAGATCGCCTCGCGCAGACCGGGGGTAACCCGTTCGTCAGCATCGAGATAAAACACCCAGGGATGCCGGAACGGGAGGTTGGTGAGGCCCCAGTTCTGGTGGGCTGACCAGTTATCGAAGACCCGCTGCGTCACCGTCGCACCGGCCGCGCGCGCCACCTCTACTGTCTGGTCGGTGCTGAACGAATCCAGGACATGCACGTCGTTCGACCACGCCACGGAGTCCAGGCAGCCCGGCAAGCTTTTCTCTTCATTCCGGGTCAAAACTAGGACAGAGACATTGGGGACCATACGGGGTGGGTTGAGTATAACTGCGCCGCGGCTTGTGCCCGGCGCTTACCGCAGGTGTGCAACGAACACGTCAAAACTATGTTAGTCATAAGACATACTCCGGTTTCCCGGATTGCCGACGTGGAAATCTCCCGAAAAAAGTATTGACCTGACCTCTTCAAACGTCTATTTTGCATAAGGAGGCGCAACTCGCCGCTAGCGTGAGAAGGGGAAAGCGATTCTTCTCCTTGCAGCGTTTCTGGTGCTCGCAGGTTTCAGGGAAACAAAATTCCGGCGGCAAAGCATCCCAAATCAATTGAATGCGTCTAACGGATGACCCTGTAAGTTAGCTGTTGGTTGACCGGCAGCGCGCTCCTGGGGTTCGCCTGTTGCTTCCGCCTGCACAATCGGCAGAAGCCTCAAGAGTCGTCCGGACACATCGCGCACCCAGCGCAGATGTGAATGATAAGAAGCAGAAGGAGAATACTATTTATGCGCTCAGACCTGATTTTTGGAGCACTGACTCACGTCACCAATCGTTATCAACTGTGCCAGCTGGCCGCCAAGGCCACGCGCAAGCTGCACAAGCCCAACACCCGTCTCCAGGACACCACCAACGAGGTTCTGGATCGCTTCAAAGACACCGTTCCGATGGACGACGCAGTTGAACCAGTTGTGGAGAAGATCCACTCCACGCCTCACCAGGAGCGCCGCGCGGCTTAGGCCCGCGGTTTCACCTTCAGAGCCACTTCCAACGTCTTACCGTAGAATTGTTTTTAGAAGGTTTGTTTCGCTTCTCTCCCGCACGGTCACTTCCGCACGGCCTCCGCACATCTCCTCCGCAACTTGTAAGTCCGCTCCTGTCTCCTTCCTGCGTTCGATGGGAAGGCTCCTACCTTAATGCAGCACCGCTCTCAGCGAGAAATTAGATCTCCCATGACCATCTCCGAACTCAAAGAACACAATATTGCCGAACTGACCAAACTTGCTCGTGGTCTTGACATCGCCGGTACCAGCGGACTTCGCAAGCAGGATCTTATCTTCAAGATTCTGCAGGCACAAAGCGAAAAAGAGGGACACATCTTTGCTGAAGGCGTGCTGGAAATTCTGCCCGATGGCTACGGATTTTTGCGTTCGCCCGATTACAACTACCTGCCTGGCCCGGACGATATCTACGTCTCACCTTCGCAAATTCGCAAGTTCGACCTGAAGACCGGTGACACCATCTCCGGCCACGTGCGTTCGCCCCATGAAGGCGAGAAATATTTTGCGCTGGTCAAGATTGAAGCTATTAATTTCGAATCGCCTGAAGAGACGCGCAACAAGATTCTGTTCGACAATCTGACCCCGCTGTACGCTCAGGAACGCGTCAGAATGGAGACCGTGCGCGACCATATCTCGGGCCGCGTGATGGACCTGCTGACCCCTGTGGGCAAAGGCCAGCGCGGCCTGATCGTCGCGCCGCCGCGCACGGGCAAGACCATGCTGCTGCAGTCGATTGCGAACTCGATTACCGCAAACCACCCGGAGGTCGTGCTGATTGTTCTGCTGATCGACGAGCGCCCGGAAGAGGTCACCGATATGCAGCGCTCGGTACGCGGCGAAGTGATCTCCTCGACCTTTGACGAGCCCGCCGCCCGCCATGTACAGGTGGCTGAGATGGTGATTGAAAAGGCGAAGCGCCTGGTCGAGCACAAGCGCGACGTAGTCATTCTGCTCGATTCCATCACCCGCCTCGCCCGCGCCTACAACACGATCGTGCCGCCTTCGGGCAAGGTGCTCTCAGGCGGTGTGGACTCGAACGCGCTGCAACGTCCGAAGCGTTTCTTCGGCGCAGCCCGCAACATCGAAGAAGGTGGATCCCTCACCATCATCGCCACGGCGCTGGTCGATACCGGATCGCGCATGGACGAGGTCATCTTTGAAGAGTTCAAGGGAACCGGCAACATGGAAGTCATTCTCGACCGCAAGCTGGTCGACAAGCGCGTCTTCCCAGCGATCGATATTCAGCGCTCCGGAACCCGCAAGGAAGAGCTGCTGATTCCCAAGGACGACCTGCAGCGTACGTGGATTCTGCGCAAGGTGCTGAATCCGCTTTCGCCCACTGAAGCGATGGAGTTGCTGACCGACCGCCTGGCCAAAACGCGCAACAACCAGGAATTCCTGCACACGATGAACAGCTAAGAACGCCAGAAAAGCAACGAACATGGCCTGCGAACGGCGCGAATAATGCGCTACTCGCAGGGCCATTTGATTTACAGGCAAACGCAAACGCAGATTCCCTGCGGGAATGACATGCAAGTGCGATTGAGCTGTCTCGGAATCGTCAAGCAGCGAAATGCGAATTTTCCGGTCAGAAGCCGTTGGCGAGTAGGTACGTTTCCGTCAGGGTCCAATTCGATGCCGCTTCGCGACGCCCGGCGTATTTGGCGAGCACGTCGGTTTCGATGTTCAGTGGTGCGCCCGGCGTGAGCGTGTGCAGCGCGGTTGAAGCGTATGTGTGCGGAATGATTGCGATCTCAACTTCATCGCCTTGAATCGCGGCGACGGTGAGGGAGATTCCGTCGATTGTGATTGAGCCCTGCGGAGCGACGTAGCGGGTCAGCGAGTCGGGGATGCGCACCCTTAGGCGCCAGTCCGTGGTTTGGGGAGCGGGCGGGTTGAGTGGGTCGAGCGCCAGCAGAATGCCCGTGCCGTCCACATGGCCCTGCACGACGTGCCCGCCCAGCGGCGATCCGGCGGGCGTGGGAAGCTCCAGGTTCACGATGCGGCCGGGGCTGAGTGCGGCGAGCGTTGTTCGCTCGACGGTCTCCTTTGCCAGATCAGCGGAGAAGCGATCCGGGCGGAGGTCGAGCGCTGTCAGGCAGACGCCGTTGACCGCAATCGAGTCGCCCACGGCAAGTTTAGGTGCCAGGGCCGGTGCGGCTACGGTGAGGCGCGTCGGTCCAAGCGGATGCGGCGAAGGCGTCACTGCAAGGATCGTGCCGGTCGATTGAATCAATCCCGTGAACATGTCTTCAGGGTACTAGAACTTATACGTGGTCTGCTGCTGCAATAAGAAAGGCTGAAGGCAAACGCAGATTCCCTGCGGGAATGACAACAAGATAATGAGAGTAAGGATCGATCCGTGTCACAGCGTGACGCCCTGCTCCTTTCACTTCTCTGCTGCTTTTAGGTTCCTTGTTGTCATTCCCGCAGGGAATCTGCGTTTGCTTTGACCTCAGGCACACTTCGCAAGCCGGGATGGTAGGTGGTCTGGGTGTGTCCTTTGAGCTGCTCTGGATAAAAGTAGACCTCGCGCAGGTCGCCGCTGGCATATCGTTTCGCCTGGTCGTTGAAGTGCGGGCTTTTTGGGTCTCCACTCTCACCGCCTGCTGTGATTGCGATTGCGTGGATGCGCGGGCCGAACTCCACCATGGCAACGAAGCTGTTGCCGTAAGTTCCGTACCAACGCTTTGTCCCTGGGTAGGGTTGCGCGCCGAAAGACGCGAGGGAGCCCCACAGCGCTGAAGCAAACGGCACCGGAATGCTGGGCGCGGAGTCAGAGAACGGCTGCACGATATCACCGGTCAAACGTTGAAAGCGATTGATTTTGCTCCAAGGCGTCTGCCAGCTCCCAAATTCTGCGCTGAGCCGGGCGGAGGCCGAGGCCAGTGCTGAAATCAGCTGGGCTGCCGGCACGCGCGTTGCCATCCACTCTTCGCTGGGAACGCTGGCCTCGCGGGCCGGGCGCGCATTGGTGCGTAGCAACTCCGTCCCCCAGAAGACTGCGAGCGAAGTCGGAACTGAGTCCGCTCCCCAGCGCAGATCCCACTTGCGTAACGCGCCAATCTGCGGGGCAAGTCTGGACCGCGCAGGGTCATCGGCCGACAGTGCATCGTAGGCCGCAAATAATGTTGGCAGCGTGCGCGCGAACCAGGGCAGGTAGCTGTCGAACGCGGCGTCCCGCAGCTTGGGCAAGGTGAAATCTCTGTGCCCGTTCAGCACGCGTTCGGCGTGCAAACCCCGGGCGCTTTCAAGACCCATCTCTACGTAAGCAGGGAAGTCAGCCTTGTGGAGCGAGCTTGCGCCCGCACCATTCCAGGGTGAATCGTTGACGTTGAAAATGTACCCGCTGGCAGGGTTTTTGAGATGAGGCACTTCGGACATGGGCAGCAGACCGTGCCAGTCTGTTGCGGGGTTCGCGCCATCCACGGTATGGGTGTAGTCGAAGTGCGCATCGCGTCGCGGGATAAAGTTTCCGTGCCAGTAAGCGATAGTGCCGTCCGCGTCCGCATAGACGGTGTTGTTCGAGGAGTTGGCCATCAGGTCGAGCGTTTTGGCGTACTCGGCATAATTACGGGCTTTGGTGCGGAGATAGCTTTGCTCCAGAGCACGCACATGCCGCTGCATCAACTGAATGGTCAGCCAATGTCCATCGCGTTCGCCGATGACTGGACCGTGCGATGTCGCATAGGTAGTGAACGTACGAGACGCCAACCCGCTCGGCACTTTGTAGTGAAGAAGAATTGTGCGTGAACGGACGGGCCGCTCTTCGTTGCCGTAGCGATAGCGATAGGATCCGCTCCCACTGACTGTCTCCGAGTAGGTGTCCACCGCGTCCACGCCGCTCGAGGTATGCATCCAGCCCACGCGGTCGTTGAAGCCCTGATAGACGAAGAATTGGCCCCAGGTCACTGCGCCATAGGCGTTCAGACCGGCGGCGCTGGTCATCTGCAGTTCGCTGCGGAAGAAGAAGGATGTGTGCGGATTGATGAGCAGCAGCGCGTGGTGGTCGCGCGTGTTCGCGGGTGCAATGGCAAAACCGTTCGAGCCGCTAGGCTCTTTAAGCGCGTCTCGATCTACCTTGGCGACGGGCGCAGCTTTGGGCGCGGGCGCAGTATGGTCGTAGAAGGCCCTAAGCTGGTCCAGATTGACGCGTTCGATGTCGCCCCCGATGCTGCCTTCAGTAAAGGAGAGTGCCATCCAGGGTTCGAATCGTGTCAGCACCAGAGGGTGGACCTGCGGGTGCCTGGCGAGATAGAAGTTGATGCCGTCGGCCCACGCATCCATCAGCGCACGTAACCACTGCGGACTGCGTGCGTACTGCTCTTTCAGTTGTGCAGGATCGATGAAAAGCTGCTGTCGCAGATCGGACCACAGCGCATGCTCGCCTTCGGCTTCGGCCAGGCGACCCAGAGAGTTGAGGTAGTTCATCTCGACCCGGTGGAAGTCGTCTTCGCACTGAGCGTAAATCATGCCGAAGACAGCGTCCGCGTCGCTGGCTCCATGTACATGGGCTATGCCCCAGGTGTCGCGGGTGATCGAACTTGCCTGGGCCTTCTGCTGCCAACGCGCCGCTTCGGCGGTAGATTGCGACGCGACAGTCTGCCCCGCAAGCGGGAACGACGCAGCGGCGAGCAGAAGCAACGTGCCGCAACCGCATTGGGAGAATCTGTGCATAGTGTTCGTCCTTGCGCGTGGCACTCTCTCGCGCTCACGCCCGGCTTTCCTGGCTTGTCAGTTTTCTCAATCTAGCATTGAATGGCAGGATGCAAGCCATACAGATATCGCAAACAGGAGGACCCGAGGTCCTCAAACTGGTCGATCTGCCGGACCCCAAACCTGGACCCGGACAGGCACTGGTGCGGATCGAAGCCTCCGGGGTGAACTTCATCGACAGCTACTTCCGCGAAGGCCGATACAAAGCCGAGTTGCCTTACACGCTGGGGCAGGAAGCAGCCGGGATTGTCGAAGCGGTCGGCGCAGGAGTTACTGAGTTTGCTCCAGGCGATCGTGTAGCCTTCTGCGGTATACCCGGAACGTATGCGTCCAAGGCGGTCGCCCCGGCGGAGCGGCTGGTGCGTGTGCCTGACGGGCTCTCAAGCGAACAGGCTGCCGCGGCGCTGCTACAGGGAATGACCGCTCACTACCTCGTTTATTCCACCTTCGTGCCGCAATTCGGAGACGACGTTCTGGTCCACGCCGGGGCTGGTGGAACAGGTGGCCTGGTGATTCAACTCGCCAAACGGCTGGGAGCGCGTGTGATCACGACTGTTTCGACCGAGGACAAGGCTCGCGAAGCGCGGGAACTAGGCGCGGATGAAGTCATTAAATACACGACGGAAGACCTTGTAAAGCGCGTCAAGGAAATTACTTCGGGGAAGAATCTTCCGGTAGTTTACGATTCGGTCGGCAAGGCCACCTTTGAGCAGTCGCTGCAATGCCTTTGTCCTCGCGGCACGCTGGTCCTGTTTGGCGGAGCGTCGGGCGCGGTCCCTGCGTTCGACCTTATTCGCCTCTCGCAGATGGGCTCGCTCTACATCACCCGGCCAACCTTGGTCGACTATGTCAGGACGCGCAAGCAACTGCTCCAGCGCGCCGACGACGTCTTTCGCTGGGTGGCGGACGGCTCCCTGAAGCTGCGCATCGGCCATACCTATCCGCTGGCAGAAGCTGCCCAGGCGCAACGCGATTTGGAAGGACGCAGAACCACGGGCAAGGTGCTGCTGATCCCGTGAGGCTTGCGTCATTCATGTCTACGCTGAGGCGGTGGCCAATTGCCTTCGAATCGAGCGGCTATGCTACCCAGATGGGTCGCCGCTCCGCTCTGACTATTTTGCTGCTCACACTGCCGGCGCAGGCTGTGGTGGTGCGGGGGCGTGTCCTCGATCCGCTTGGGCGTCCTCTGCCGGGTGCCCGGGTGCAGCTGATTCGTGGACCCAGTAACCTGGCCGACGCCATTGCAGGTGCCGATGGAGCGTACGAGATCCGCTCTTCGGCGAGTGGGCGCTTTCTGCTGCTGACCTCCTCGAGCGTGCGGGCCGTCTACCCGGCTGTACAGATCGGAGCACCGTTCTATGCCGGTCGCGCCGACATTGTTAAGCAGGACATCTTTCTGGACCCCTCTTATTTCAGTCCGCAGGTGTCCGCGGAGACGGCGTTGAGTGCCACCCCTCTACCGGAACTCGCTGCCACACCCTCGCAGATAGCGGCTGACGCCTTGCTGACAGCCGCGCGTCCCCTCTTCCACCTGCGCCAACTGCCTTCCGTCTTCGTTGTCGAACAGGGAACGACGGGAACCCAGGCAGACCTCTACGTCCGGGGTGCCGGGCCGCAGACCATCAAAGTGAAGATCGCCGGCGTTTCCGCTGAGGATCTCGGCGGCGGCTTCAATCTGGCGACTCTGTCCACGACAGGGCTCGCGGGGATCGATCCAGCTGTGTCCCTCGAACTTGCGCCCGGAGCTCTGCCTCAGGCTGGTCTGAACGCCGAAAGCGGCCTGCTGTCCGTGGAGCCCTATGCGGCTCACGAGACGCGGCCTTCGCTCACCATCATCGGAGATGCGGGCAATCTTTCCACGTTCCGGGGAGGAGGCGACGGCGAGATCACGCGCAAACGTGCCGACCTGCGCGGCGGCTTTTCCCGCTTCGACACAGATTCCGGAACTCCCACTTTGGCATTTCATCTTGCCTCGGGGGAGCTGAACGCGGGCTACCACATCTCCGCCGGAACCTCGCTCCGTCTGCTCGCCAGGCGGGAGGTCAGCGGTGCGCCTCTTGCACTTCCCCTGGATATTTTCAGAGTTCAGCCAGTCGGTAAAGATGCATCCCAAAATTTTTACTCATCATTCACTTTTGAGACCGTCACGCTCCGTGGATGGCGCAATCGCGTGAGCGTTGGTGTTGCGCGCAAGCGGCGGCAGCTACGAGACTTTACGCTGCCGGTCCAGACGGTGCCGATCACCCTCAGGGATTCCAGTGGAGCTGCGGTCAGCGGCATTCCGGACCTGCCGCAGCTGCCCGCACGCGAGGATCTGGTCAACAACCGCGACCAGGCCACCTACGACACCAGCTACTCGACAACCCAGAATCACACGCTGCTTGCGCGGGTGAGCTACGCGAATGAACGCGCGGCTGACCTGTTGCCCAGCTCGTCTGCCCGCTTCCGGAGAACCCACATTTTTGTTTCAACAGGCGCGTCGGGGAACCTGTTCTCCGGGCGCTTGCACCACCGCCTCTTCTACGAGTTGTCCGGTGCGGTCGATCACTCCTCCGCGCTGGGTTGGCTGGGAGCTCCGCGCATAGGCTTGACGTTTATTCCCGTGTTTCCGGGTGCCCGGCGTTTTCGTGGAACCACCCTGCACGCAACCGCGGCGAGCGCCTTCGGAGAACCTGGACTGGGCTCGCTAGTGTTTACCCAGGCGGCGGGGTCTCGCGCGCCCGCACCCCGTTCTCGCACGTTTTCGTTCGGAGCGGATCAGGTGATTCTGCCTCAGAAGCTGACGTTTGCGGTGACCTACTTCCACGGCCAGTATGCGCATCAGGATGAGCTGCTGGCGTTTCGCAGCGTCAGCCCCACGCTGGCCTATCGAGCCCAGGGCGTAGAGCTGTCCGGGCACTACCAGCCGTTGCCGCGGGTGACGCTGTCTGGTGGGTACACGTATCTGGCTTCCCTGGTTGAGCAGACTGCCGAGCGTGCGGCTCTGAATCCGCAACTGCCGAATGAGCCGATCGGCGCGCTAGGTGCGCTGGCGGGTAGCCGCCCTTTCAACCGTCCGCCCCATACCGCCTGGTTGGCCGCACACTACGTCGGTACCCGTTTCTCCGCCGGGGTCGACGGCAGCTTTGCCGGGCGTTCGGATGGAACGTCGGGGCTGGCGCAGACGCCTGCGCTGCTGTTGCCCAACCGCGGTCTCTCACCGGGGTACGCGGACCTGAATGCCAGTGCTATGTATCGCCTTGGACGGCACGTTGCGGTGTATACGCAGCTCGACAATTTGCTGGATGAGCGGCACATTGCGCCGTTCGGATTCCTGTCAACGCCATTTCTTATCCGCACAGGATTGCGTCTGCGGCTTGGAGGAGATTGACGGCAGGCCGTTCGAGCAGCCATGAACCCCCGGGGTGAAAACATCGTCTAATCTCCAGAGGCAGATGAAGGGACGTTTATGAAATTGAGCATATTGGCAAGCGGGTTGTTGGCGCTGGTTCCTGCGATGACGCTGGCCCAGGTGTCTTCGCCCAACAATGACGTGAATTCCGCAACTCAGGCGCTGGTACGCGCAGACTCGAAGCACGGCTCCGTGCCGTCTATGCAGACCACCACCGTGGAGATCGACGGACACAAGGTTCCTCTGGCTGGGCTGGCAAAAGTGCAGCCTGGCAATGCTCAGGTTGCACTCCTGATCGATGACGGTTTGAGCCGTTCGGCAGGGATTCAACTGCAGGATTTGCGGGCGTTTGCGACCAGTTTGCCCCCCGCGACCGAGTTGTTTGTGGGCTACATGGCGAACGGCCGCATTCTGCCGGTTGCCAACTTCACTACCGACCATGCCGACGCGGCCAAAGCCATCCGGTTGCCGGAATCGCTACCAGGCCAATCGGGTAGCCCGTACTTCTGCCTGTCGGACTTTGTGAAGCATTGGCCAACCGGAACGGATCACGTGGACCTGACACACCCGCAGGCAGCGGGCGCTCCTCTGAAGGCACGTTTCGTCGTGATGGTGACGAACGGAGTCGATCCTTACAACGGGTCAGTTTCGGTGTTGAACCAGGACAGCCCGTATGTCCAAGCTGCCGCGCGCGATGCCCAGCGCGCCGGCGTCGCGGTGTATTCGGTCTACTACAGCGACTCCGCTTTTCGGTCGGGCGCAGCTTCGTTCAGCGGTCAAAGCTATCTGCAGCAAGTGGCCGAGGCGACGGGTGGGCAGAGCCTCTATCAAGGCACTATCAATCCCGTGTCGTTGACGCCGTTTCTACGTGAGTTCGTGAACGATGTTTCGGACACGTACATCGCAACGTTCCCTGCGGGTGCCGAGTCTGCGGCCCATGGCCGGCTGGTGCAGCTGAAAATCTTTTCTGCGGAAAAAGGATTGAAGCTGCGTCACGCCACCGCGGTGATGCCAGGTACGCTCGAATCAACGGTGCAGCAGTAGGAGTGCCCGCGCACCTCTAACCTGTTAACTTGGACAGGACGAGGTGCGGCATGCAAGACGGATGGGCGATCGCCATCATGGCGGCGGGCAAGGGTACACGGCTAAAATCCAGGCGGCCCAAAGTGCTGCACGAGATTGGCGGGCGCGCGCTGCTCGAGCATGTGATTGCTGCCGCGACGACGGTGGTTCCGGCTGAGCAGATCTTCTGCATCGTCGGCCATGAGGCGGAACGGGTAGAGGCGGCGGTTCAGGCTACAGGCGTCAGTTTCGTCCTGCAGGCAGAGCAGCGCGGCACCGGCCACGCCTTGCAGATGCTGAAAGCGCACTTTGCAGAGACCGGGGCGGCGCTCCCGGCGAATCTGCTGGTCCTCAGCGGAGACGTACCGCTGATCCGCCCGGAGACCCTGACCACGATTCTCGCGACCCACGCGCAAGAGGGCGCGGCCATGACCATTCTGACTGCGCTGCCGCCGGACCCCACCGGCTATGGCCGGGTTTTGCGACGCGCGCCCGGTAGCGTGGATGTGACCGCAATCGTCGAGCAGAAGTCGCTCAAACCGGAGCACGGCAATCCAGCAGAGATCAATTCAGGCATTTATGCATTCAACACCGAGGCTTTGTTCGCGCGGCTCGATTCACTTTCCACCGACAATGCGCATGGAGAGTTTTATCTGACCGACGTTGCGGCTCTGATGGTCCACGACGGGCTGCGCGTCGTAGCCGTGCAGGCTGAGAGCGTCAATGAGGTGCTGGGGGCCAACACCATCGCCGAGATGATGCATCTCGACCAGGCGATGCGTAGCCTGGCGGCACGCCGTCTGATGGCGAACGGAGTGACCATCTTTCGGCCGGACACCTGCGTCATCGACGCAGAAGTGGAAGTCGGCCCAGACACCGTGATTGAACCGTTTGTGCAACTGCTCGGCAAAACGCGCATTGGGTCGGAATGCCGGATACGCTCCTACTCCGTGATTCAGAACTCGACATTGGGTGAAGACGTGACGGTCCGCAACGGATGCGTGCTGGACGGGGCTGAAGTAGGCGATGGCGCGATTCTCGGCCCGTACGCGCATCTTCGTCCGGAGAGCCGGATTGGAGCGCGTGCCCATGTGGGAAACTTCGTCGAAACCAAGAAGTTGACATTGGGCGAGGGCTCGAAGGCCAACCACCTGAACTATCTGGGCGACGCCGTCATCGGTGCGGGCGTGAACATCGGTGCGGGTGCCATTACGTGCAACTATGACGGCGTGCACAAGCACCAGACCACGATCGGCGATGGTGCGTTCATCGGATCGGATTCGACGCTGGTGGCTCCGGTGACCGTGGGTGCGGGCGCGTACGTCGCGGCCGGGTCGTCTGTTACCGACGACGTTCCCCCTGGTGCGCTGGCAGTTGGACGCTCCCGCCAGGTGAACAAGCCAGGCTGGGCTGGGCGACGCAAGGCGGCCAGGGAAGCCTGAGCTGGCGGCCTGCGAACCTTCCCGGCCCGATCTCAACTTCTTTTCGCCCGAGCCGATGAGCATGGAAGGGGCACACGTGTCCCTTGGGTGGTCTGGTGCCATGGTGCAGGAAAAGATTTTGGTTGTGGATGACGAAACGGCAGTGCGCGGGATTGTAGCGGCATTGCTGGACCACAGTGGCTACCACACGGCGACTGCGGACGGCGCCTGGCAGGCACTCGATATGCTCAGGCAGGACCCCAGCTACGAACTGGTGCTGTCGGACGTGATGATGCCGGGTGTAGATGGATTCAGCCTTCTCGACCTTATCGGGGCTGAGTTCCCGGCGACCCCCGTCGTCCTCGTGACGGCGGTGCACGACGTCCATGTAGCTATCAATGCGTTTCGGCGTGGAGCAGTGGACTACCTGCTGAAGCCGTTTGAGCGCACGCAGCTGATGTCCGTGGTTGAGCGCGCGGTTGAACATGGCAAGCTGCGCCGTCAAAGCTCCACCTATCGAGAAAATCTCGAAGAGACGGTGAGTGCACGCACAGGGCGTCTGCGGTCAACCATGTGCGACCTGGAGCGAAGCTACGACTTTACGCTCGAGGCAATGGGCGATGCGCTGGACCTGCGCGATACGGAGACCGAAGGCCATTCGCGTCGCGTGACCGCTTATACGCTGGTGCTGGCGCGTGCAATGGATCTATGCGCGAGCGATTTACGCGTGATCGCACGCGGCGCGTTCCTGCACGATATCGGCAAAATAGCCACGCCGGATCACATTCTGCTGAAGCCTGGAAAACTCGATCCTGACGAACTGACCATCATGCGCCAGCACTGCACGCGTGGGTACGAGATGGTCTCCAAGATTCCGTTTCTGCGGGAAGCGAGCGAGATCGTGCATGCTCACCAGGAGCGCTTCGACGGAACAGGCTATCCGCGCGGGCTGCAAAGGGACGAGATCCCGCTCGGAGCGCGCATCTTCGCCATCGCGGACACGCTGGATGCGATGACCTCAGACCGGCCCTACCGGAAAGGCCAAACGTTTGCCGAGGCACGTGAGGAGATCATGCAGTGTTCTGGCGGACAATTTGACCCTGTGCTCGTCGATGTGTTCCAGAAAATTGCGCCGGAACACTGGGCTGCTCTGCGCGAGGAAGTCGCAGGCATGTCACCTGGGGAGTTCTCGAATTTGTGCAGGCCGCATGAGATGGTAGCGGCTTGCGCCTGACTGCACGCCGCGCCTAGGATGAGCGCATGCAGGCTTATAGCGAGGATGAAATCAAGCGGAAGCTGGCGTCCCTTCCAAGGTGGAGTGTGCGTTCGGGTCGCCTGGTGCGGGAGTTTACGTTCGCCGATTTCATTGCGGCAATGGCGTTCGTGAATCGGATTGCGACGCTGGCGGAGTTGGCTGGGCACCATCCGGACATCGATATCCGGTATAACCGCGTTCTGTTGGGTCTGGAGACGCATGACGCTAATGGAATTACGGAGAAGGATTTCCTGCTGGCGGAACAAGCCGACTTGGCTGTTGCGGGGTGAAGATCTCGGTATATCTCTGAAAGCAAACGACATACGTAAATCGAACCATCAAAACGGATGCTGCGGTGCCTGGTCTGCATGTCTGCATTGTGAAAAAAAGTAGATTCTCATAAACAAAATATGAATAGAAGTAGATTTATGACACTCGCGAGTGTTATGCTTCGTCATCGGGTGAGGTTGACCGCCCCGACAGATTTCCCGGTGAGCGTATCCCGCCGGCATAAGTTGCGTCACTGGCCTCCCGGCATGAACTGAACACCGTTCATGCCGCCTTTTTTTTGCATGCGACACACAATCTTTGCTAATGGACCGATCGTTGAGGCAATATGGATGGTCTTTGAGCCGGGATGACCTGGTTTACATTGAGGAGCGCCGCCGTGAATACCGTGACCGCAACGGAGTCTGCCAGCGTTGCAGGAGGTTCTTTCCTCATCTCAGACGCGCTTCCCGAGAGCTGCTTCTTTCCTGAAAACTTCAGCGAAGAACAACGGCAGATCGCGCAGATGGCGTCAGACTTTGCCGCGAACGAAATTGCTCCAAGGTCTGACGCGATTGAGGCGAAGGACTTTGCGGTGATCCGGCATTTGCTGGAGCAGGCTGCCCAGCTTGGTTTGACCGCCGCAGACATCCCCGAGGAGTACGGTGGCCTGGGGATGGACAAGCTGACATCCGCCATCATCATCTCGTCGATTGCGCGCCAGGGAAGCTTCGCCGTAACCTTTTCGGCGCACAGCGGGATTGGGACGCAGCCTCTCGTCTGGTACGGGACGGACGCTCAGAAGAAGCGCTATCTGCCACGGATCGCCGACGGCTCTCTCATAGCCGCGTATGCACTTTCGGAGTCGGGGTCAGGGTCGGATGCGGTGAATGCCCGCACGCGCGCAGAGCTGTCGGACGATGGCAAGAGCTACGTGTTGAACGGCGAAAAGATGTGGATTACGAACGGCGGCTTCGCTGATCTGTTCACCGTCTTTGCGCGCTGCAAGGTGATGGAAGGCAAGGACGCGGGCCAGGAGAAGCTGACAGCGTTCCTGATTGAGCGCGGCACGCCGGGGTTTTCGAACGGAAAGGAAGAACACAAGCTGGGCATTCGCGGCAGCTCGACTACGCCTCTGATTCTGCACGACTGCCGCATTCCAGCCGAGAACCTGCTTGGAGAAGTCGGCAAGGGACACCAGATCGCGTTCAACATTCTGAACGTAGGACGCTACAAGCTGGGGTTGACCGCTGTCGGCGGGGCCCGCCACACATTCCAGACTGGGTTGAAGTATGCGCAGGAGCGCAAGGCGTTCGGCAAGCCGATCGCGGAGTTCGGGCTGATTCAGCAGAAACTTGCTGACATGGCCACGGGAATCTTCGTCGCCGAGTCGATGTGTTTTCGCACGGTGGGGATGATCGACGCCGCACTGGCCGGCGTGGAAGAAAAGGACACTCGCGAGATCCAGAAGCGTATTGAAGAGTATGCGGTCGAGTGTTCCATCGTGAAGGTCTTTGCGTCGGAGATGCTCGACCGCGTGGTCGACGAAAATCTGCAGATCTTTGGTGGCTACGGGTATGTGGAGGAGTTCCCCGCAGAACGTGCGTATCGGGACTCACGCATCAATCGCATCTTTGAAGGCACGAACGAGATCAACCGCATGATCATCACTGGACGGCTGCTGAAATCAGCGATGAGCGGTGGCCTGGCGCTAATGCCCGCGATCGAGCAGGTGATGGAGCAGGTAAAGTCCGGGCCCGTAGAGCTTCAGGAACCGACCGGGCCGCTTGGCGGAGCGCGCAATCTACTGGACCGTTTGAAGAAGCTGACGCTGTATGCGCTGGGCGCGTCGGCTCAGCGATTTCCTCAGGAGCTCGCCACAGAGCAGGAGGTAATGGGCGCGCTGGCCGATATGATTACGGCCGTATTTACGTTGGAGTCCACCATTTTACGGGCCGAACGACTCAGCGGCGCATTCCAGGGCGAAGAGCCGCCAATCGCAGTTGCGATGGCGAATCTCTATGCTGAAAAGGCTTTCGGGGTGGCCGAGCAATTCGTGCGCATGGTGCTGGCCAGGATTGCAGGCGATGGACGGGAAAGTTCCGCAGAGGTCTGGGTTAGCTGGTTGCTCCAGCACAGGCCGGCCGACATCATCGGATTGCGACGTAGGATCGCGGAGCACATGCTTTCGGCCGATAAGTACACCGTGACTTAAAGCGGATTTGCAGATGGTGTAGAGAACGGAAACAGCAAAGACAAACGCAGATTCCCTTTAGGAATGACAACGAAGACAGGGAAGGACAACAACTTCGGCCAGAGCCGGATACTGCCGCCTAGTTCTCGCCGCAACATATCTTGCAGTTGCGCGTCTATTCTTTAGACTCTTACAGACCGAAGCTGTGCCGCGCCTGCCTTTGCGGGCAGGTCATTCTATAAGCCTGGAAGAGTCAGGGGCCCTCCTTTGAAAACCCATACGATGAATCGCCTGCGTACCCTCTCCACGTTGGCGGTGTTGACGTGTTCCTTCGTGCTGCACTCCACAGGTGCCCACGCACAGAACCGCATCGTGCAGGCGCGGTCGGGCAATGATTCTGCGGGTCGGATTGCGCTGCCAGATGGTGTTCCTCCGCGCGCGCGGCTTGCACAAGATCTTGGCCCGGTGGCCCCGAATATGAAGTTGAGTGGAGTCACCCTGCGGTTCAGCCAGACCGCGGCCCAGACAGCAGACCTGCGGCAGTTGCTGGTGGACCAGCAAAACCCTCACTCCTCGAGCTTCCATCAGTGGCTGACGCCTGAGCAGTTCGGGTCGCGTTTTGGACTTTCAGAGGCTGACCTGGGCACGGTGACTGCGTGGCTGCAAAGTCAGGGTCTGCGGGTGACGTCGTTGAGCCGGAGCCGCACATTTGTCACGGTGTCTGGACCTGCTGCGCGCGTGCAGGCAGCGTTCGCCACTCCCATTCACCAGGTGAGTGTGGACGGGCGGCTGCACTTCACGAACCTGAATTCCCCCAGCCTGCCGGCGTCGATTGCTCCGGTCGTGCTCGCGGTCACAGGTCTGGATAACTTCCGTCTGCGCCCGCACAGCCACGCCCACACCGTTCCGGGGGCGGAGTTTACGTCCTCGGTTACAGGCAATCACTTCATCGCTCCCGGCGACTTTTACACCATCTACGACGTGAACCCACTGCTGACGTCTTCGATCGATGGCTCGGGCGTGACGATCGCGGTGATGGGACAGACTGACATTTCGTTGCCGGATGTAGCGGCTTTCCGCAAGGCTTCGGGCCTTTCCGCCAAGGCGCCCACGGTCAAGGTGTACGGCACAGATCCGGGAAACGTAGGTAAAGATGACACCATTGAAGCTCATCTGGATGTGGAGTGGGCCGGTGCAGTAGCTCCGAACGCAAATATCTTGTTCGTGAACTCCAAGGATGTTCTCAGTGGCTCGCTGTTGAATGCAATCGACAATAATCTTGCTCCCATCATTACCTTGAGTTACGGCAATTGTGAGTCGGGTTTTGGCGCCTCCAACATGGCCAGCTTCGATACTTCATTCCAGCAGGCGAATGCACAGGGCCAGACGATTCTCTCAGCTGCTGGCGACTCGGGCGCGACTGATTGCGATTACAAGGTGGCCTCTGCGACCCACGGACTGGCGGTCGACTATCCGTCGAGTTCGGCCTATGTCACGGGGCTCGGCGGAACCATCTTCAACGAAGGCTCGGGCACGTACTGGAACACGACGCCGGCCGCGTACTCGGGGTCGGCAATCTCCTATATTCCAGAGGCAGTCTGGAACGAACCGGGTGGCACTAATCTGACCGCCGGTGGCGGCGGCGCCAGCGCAAGTTTTCCCAAGCCCGCGTGGCAGACAGGGCCGGGAGTTCCCAGCGACGCGCTGCGAGACGTTCCCGACGTGTCTCTCAATGCGGCGGCCGGACATGATGGTTACCTCTACTGCGCCAGCGGGTTCTGTACCGACGGCTACCGGAATGCGGCGGGAAGTCTTCAAGTAGTCGGGGGCACCAGTGTGGCCGCACCCGCGTTTGCGGGAATTCTGGCTCTACTGGAGCAAAAGCTGGGTACGCGCCTGGGCAATGCCAACCCCGTCATCTATGGTTTGGCTAACAGCACGTACAGTTCGGCCGTCTTCCATGACACCACCTCGGGCAACAATATGAGCCCGTGCACTGCGGCTTCCACCGGTTGCCCAAGTGGCGGGTCGCTGGGCTACAACGCAACCGCAGGGTACGACCGGGCCAGCGGATGGGGCTCGGTGGACACGTTCAACCTGGTAAATGACTGGGCCTTGGTTCAGCCTGCTGGCAGCGGGCCAGCGACTACCAGCGCCTCGTCGACGAGTATTTCCCCTGCCACTTCCAGTGCGAGCGTTGGCGCGTCTGTAAGCTATACCGTCAACGTGAGTTCCGTGAGCACAACCGCGAGGGCCGCACCAACCGGTTCGGTGCAGTTGCTGGTGGATGACGTCGCGTCCGGCAGTGCAGTGGCCCTGGCGAATGGATCGGCGACCCTGAATGTGGCGACCAGCGGTCTATCGGCCGCCAGCCACACCGTCACGGCGGCTTACTCGGGCGACACCGGGTACGCGTCGTCCAAGGCTTCTGCAACCTTGAATCTGGGCACAGTCTCATCTGCCCAGGATTTCTCGTTGAATCCTTCCAGTGGTTCAGCTTCGGCTAAAAGCGGGTCTGCGGCAACAGGCGTGACCTTCACCCTCCGCGCGCTAAGTGGATTTTCCGGCAGGGTGACACTGAACGCGAGTGCCGCATCAACAATTGGTGCAAGCTTCTCGTTTTCGGCCAATCCTGTTTCAATCTGCTCAGGCTGCACCAACTCGATGCCGCCTTCCTCAGCAAACACGGTGCTGACGTTGTACGCGTCGGCAGCGGGAGCCAACGGCGGAACGACCGCTTTGAACGCAGCGGGGAAGGGGACCTCAGCCGAGCTGCATCAGCGCGGCACGGCACCCTGGCTGCCGCTCGGCTCGAGCATTGCACTGGCGGGTCTGTTTTGCCTGGGTCTGCCGCGCAAACGCCGCGCCGGATGGTCCGCGCTTGCTGTCACTCTGCTGTCCGTAGCGATGCTGACGATGAGCGGATGCGGCAGCGGAGGCACGGTGCCAAATCCTTCCACCCAGACACCGGCAGGGACTAAGCCGGGAACTTACACAGTGGTAGTTTCGGCAACAGGAACGGACAGCACGGGCAAGGCCATCACCCACACTGCCAATGTAAACTTCGTCGTTCAGTAATGAATGGTTGGGGGTTCACGGTTTGCAGGCAAGCTCCATCAGGTGTTGTTGCGCGTTGAACGGATGACTGCCGGGTTTGGTGCGGCGATACGTCCCGTCGGACGCAAGAATGTGGGCCTTGACGTTGTCTTTCAAGTAGGAGCCGAGGATCTCGTCATGAAGCCGCGCGGCGAGACCCTCATCCTGCACGGGGAAGACGACCTCGCAGCGTTCGTAAAGATTGCGCGACATCCAATCCGCGCTGCCGCAAAAGACCTGGCCATGGCCGCCGTTGGCGAAGCTGAAGATCCGGCTGTGTTCAAGGAATCGGCCTACGATGGAGCGCACGCGGATGTTCTCGCTCATGCCCGCAACGCCGGGCCGTAGCGCGCACATGCCGCGAACAATCAGGTCAATGGATACGCCCGCCTGTGATGCGGCATAGAGAGCTTCGATGTTTTTGTTGTCGAGCAGCGCATTCATCTTGGCGATGATTGCAGCGGGGCGGCCTTGGCGCGCGTGCTCGGCTTCGCGTTCGATCAAGCCGAGTACGTCGCGGGCAAGAGTGAGCGGCGCGACCAGCAGCGGCAAATAGTCCTTCGCTTCTGCTTCCGCGGTCAGGTAATTGAAGACTCCCTGCACAGAACGCGTGACATCTTCGCGCGCGGTAAGCAGGCTGATGTCCGTGTAAAAACGTGCCGTGAGCGGGTTGTAGTTGCCGGTGCCGAGATGCGCGTAGCGGCGAAGCACGCCGTCAGGATCGCGACGCACCAGCAGCGCCAGTTTGCAATGTGTTTTGAGACCGAAGATGCCGTGAAACACACCTACTCCGGCATCTTCCAGTTCTCGGGCCCAGCGGATGTTCGAGTCTTCATCGAAGCGTGCCATCAACTCGACAACAACCGTAACCTCCTTGGTCTTTGCGGCTTCAATCAACGCCCGGAACATGGGCGAGTCCTTGCTGGTGCGATAGAGCGTCTGCTTGATGGAAATTACATTGGGATCGTCGGCGGCTGTCGCGATGAATTGTTCGACCGTTCGATAGCTGTCGAATGGATGATGCAGGAGCAGATCGCGCCGACGGAGATCGGCAAAGATGTCGGCCTCAGGTTTCGAGTCGGAACGATAAAGTCTGCCGGAGAAGGGTGGAAACTTCAATTCCGGGGCCTTAATTTCCGTATACAAATTCATCAGGCGGGAAAGATTTACCGGGCCGTCGGTGCGGAAGATCTGCCAGGGGTCGAGCTCGAAGTTGCTGCGCAGACGTTCGACAATCTCGTCATCGGCAGACGCTTCAATCTCCAGGCGAACGGCGTCACCTTTGCGGCGGTTATGTAACTCTTCGCGCACACTTTCGAGCACGCTGCGCGATTCTTCTTCCTGCATGTACAGATTGCTGTTGCGGGTGACGCGAAAAGCTGCGTGGCCGAGCACCTCGTAACCGCGGAACATGCGGTCTACATGAGCTTCGATGAGCTCATGCAGCAGAATGAAATTGGTTTCCCCACGCTTTGCCCCGGGAATACAGATCACCCGAGGGAGACTGCGCGGAACGGTGATCACGCCCAGGACACGCGCAGTCTTTTCACCTTTTTTGCGTCGTCGTTTGTGCCGCAGCAGAAGTGCCACGCATAAGGCTTTGTTCAGCACGCGCGGAAAGGGATGCGATGGGTCTATGGTGACCGGAGTCAGCAGCGGGTCCACTTCGTCGGCATAGAAACGCTCGGCAAATGCGCGGCCCTGCTTGTCGAGTTCGCTCCAGCAGAGCAGGCGGATGCCGGCCGCAGCGAGTGCGGGTAGCAGCTGCTGATTCCAGCAGCGGTACTGATCGGCGACGAAGGTGGCCAGCAGAGCGTTTAGCCGCGCAAGGTTCTCATCCTGCAAAAGCAAAGAGTCGTCGCCGGCCTGTGCAGGCGAAATCGTCAAGCCGGAGGCATCTTCAATTCGCTGCAGAATTCCAGCTAGACGAATCTCGACAAATTCATCGAGATTGCTGGCGGTGATCGCGAGGAATTTGACGCGCTCGAGCAGCGGGTTGCTCTCGTCCTGCGCTTCTTCGAGAACGCGCTGATTGAACTGCAACCAGCTCTCGTCGCGATTGAAGTAGCGGCTGGGCGAGGGTACTGGAGCGGCACTGGGCGTGGTCTTCATCGGCTTCTTTTGAGAGGCTACACCGCAGAGGTTACGTTGCGAAGAACCAGTGAACCCCTAAGAACCTGTTCACGATCTTCTGAGGAGGAGCACCAGGAACGCGAGATGGACCATTTGCAGGCTGGTATTTAGTTTCCGTTCGCAGTTCTTCCAGAGTCTTCGGCATTTTTCGAGCCACGCAAA
>JAABUO010001256.1_pt1 | contig 34387 bp, 28 predicted proteins | sample 5559291 | NCBI WGS metagenome assembly JAABUO01 (sample SAMN10711878, study PRJNA513372) | rock metagenome | isolation source: Antarctica rocks | place: Antarctica: Victoria Land, Finger Mt sud | reverse complement strand
CTTACTTTGACATTGCTCGTGAAACTGAGTAAGGACCATCTGAAGACAGAGTAATATCCGCTTTGTTTACAAGACCATGGACGGGGGGGTAAGGGCAATTAACGTTCATTACCTCCGCGCACAGGACAATGATAAAGCAAGGAATCCGATGAGTGGCCACCGTTGACCGCGAGGTGTTGCAAAGAGGTCCGTGCAACGGCCTCTTGCGCTTTGTCTATGATCGTCAGACCAATAACTTGCTGATCAAAGTATCCCATAAAGAACTTCACCAGCCTTAGGTTTATAAGAGCGTTAAAGCTGTCGTCAAAGAGCTCATTAAAAGAACCTAGCGCATTGCCGGCGCAAATTTACAGGATGATGCACAGGGAAGATGAGCTTGATAAGCATTGTATCGATGTATCAAAGCCACAATGAGATATGTTTGGCACAATCTAACCTCGCAAAATTGGGCTCGGAGATGAAGACCCCCTTAACTCAGCGACAAATTTACGCCTGCGAAGTAGACAACGGTGAAGTCTGTCGTTATGACACGTCCTGGATACAAACGGCTTTTTGATTGTTAATAAGGTCGCTACCAATAACCTGTCACGTCCAAGACTAGTGCGAGAGCTTACAGTGGATGCTACCTGTGGGACAAATTCAGCTGCATATAGCCTGTTTGCTGTTCTTGCGCAAATCGACGGTACCGGAATTCTGCTCAACCAAATGGGATAAGACCCGCAGTACAAGCGTCCCTCTGATGGCATATTTCTAGGATGGTGTGTTGGCATAGCGGGCTGGATAGAAAGCAGCCAAACATTTGAGGGCCGAAGATTAGCAACAGCAAAGTATTTATTTAATATTGATCCAAGTAACGCTATCAACGATCGATTAGTGGTACGATGAGGCAAAGGCCAAGTGATGTGTCCTCCTGATATGATACTTTGCATTCTAATTTAGACTTTGTTCAGACGACCTGATTGCATCTTATCGGTGTTCCCAAATCATTTGAAAAGTAGGACTCAACCCGTAAAAGCGCAAGTCGAGCTAGTTTTACGACTTTGTCATCCAAGCTTGAAGACCAATTTTGAAGCGAAATTAGGTACCTCTGAAGACATTCGTATACAGTAGTCGCAATAAGGTTTGTTGGGGCTTTAATGGAGAGATAAATCATAAAATTGGCAAGCAGTGCAAGATTGGTACGGGATGCTTTATATTAGCCTGATGCTTATGAAGAAGGCGTACGGTTCCCCCAGAACGTAGCAAGTTCAGGATATTGCAAATTGCCAACGAAAACAGTAAATTTCACACAGACTTCTGCAGCCATCTCGGAATCCAAAATCGACGTTTGGGGTAATTTGGACTCAAACAATGTGTAGGCTGACAGCACCCGTCGATACAATAGTGTGCGCAACACAAATGCACAAATATGAAGAGAAGCTATTCGTCAGAACTCCTCCAAAGTGAAGAACCTTTCTCGTTTAATAATCCCTTGCCAGTAACTGGGTCGCCACCTAAACAATGCGGCAAAAACATTTGCCATTCTTCTATTAAATCCATAATCCGCGCTGCTTCGGCCCGAACAACATCAACGTTATCATGCTGAAAGTCTGTCAAAGAAATATTGCTATTTGTAAGCAATTCATTCAATAAGAAAAAACATACTAAAGCTTAGCAAGGGTTTTGTCGAGAATCAATGTCAATTTTACTGTTTCTAAATACTGAATCAAACGATGTCGCTCAGGTGATTGACTCTCTTTGAATAAGTCGCCAGGTTCGTCTGCCACGTCTTCGTCGATCAGGAGCTCATCCATAGCGAGGTTCGTGGTTGTATAACTATCAACATTTATATGGCTCGGGCAGCCTTGAGATAAAGAAAACCTATATGTGAGCAATCTTACGAGCAATCATACCATTTGTCGGCTTGAAAAACAGACCACCACAGCTTCTTTCTCAATGCTTTTTCCCAATTTTCCAATCTCCAGGACATGGGATCCATATGTAATCCCAGGCTCTGTGCCACTGAAACCGCTTGACCAACACACGCCCAGAGTCTTGGACTTTCGATAATGCTTGTTGGCTGAGGCGTTTCGTGCAACATCAAAAGGCACGTTTGAAGCGATTCCAAATTTGGAGATTCGAGCTCGCGATCCAGAGCTGTACGTGAGATTGCGATAAGCGTACTTTCATCGAGCGCCGGCCGATCTCCGATCACATCGTCAAATGACAACCATCTTGCTCCTATACCGTAGATGCAACCTCGAAGCGCTGGCGATATTTTTCCTCGATTAGTTCTGAAGAGCTGAAGAAAACGTTTCTTTTGAAGGATGGGATATACAGGGTGTACAAATCGAAAATACAAGCGTACCAAATTAGTTGCAAGACCACCCACTTGCTTTTCAATAAGGGTTGAAGTGTCAACCTTTATAGATGTCTCACGCTCGATAAAAACGTCTTTTATAAGGGAAAGGCGGACCGGCAAATGATAATGTAGGTCATCACCAGCATCTATTTGACTGAGCATTCGCTCGCCCTTGGTCTTCTGATTGTTCGGAAGAAAAAAAGCTCTGTCTTGTTGACCATGTGCACCACTGAAAAGTACAGTCCTCCCCTCGCACACTTCTAGTGATATGTGCTGCTTTTCTTTCTGGCTTGATACACTAGATATTTGAAAAGAAGAAGGAGACCAGTTTTGATCAAGCTCACAGCTAGAACGTGCAGGAGATTGGCTTAAAATGGTTGAGTGATTAGATATTACGGATGGTGAAACAACGTGCTGGGGTGTCGAGGATAGTTCTGGGCTGATATTGGATGCTTCGTCATCAGAACGCTGCGAAACTCTCGGTAAAGGGCTTTCTAGGAATGTACACGGCTTGTTTCGAGATTTGCAAAATGCACCTTAACATCAGCGAGAGGATTTGTACAATCTTACACGGCGGCGAAGTCTCGATTCTACAAATCGATTTTCTCAAACGGCAGGTATCGCAAGGGCGCTCCTTACGACTCCCAACTTTTCTGCGGCCTCCGTGAGTAGTTGCCAGATGTATCTTGCGACCTGTAAGTTGCTTATTGATATTGCTATTTTCGCTCATAAGTCAATGAATGTTGCTAGTCGTGCTTTTTGATTAAGCACTGATGCTTTCGTCCCTCAGAGAGTATCAAAATATTCAGAGAACGAAGACAGTTTAGATGATTCAGTGTCTCTTTCAGTTTCAAGTGTTGTTGCTTCGTCGTGGGGGTAGGGGCTTTCTGGCAGTGTGGGGTTCGGTAAGGGTGCTCGAATTCTACAAAACACACCAGAACGCACCGAATTATGTTGAAACATAATACAGACTAAGTAGTTGCTATGAATGAAGTGACACCTACGATGAATGTAAACTATGGTCCCTAATTGATGACTCCTATCTGAGAGGAGATTCGTCGTGTTCTATAGGAATCACAACCGTTTTCTTTTTTGTTGATGCCTTTCGCGGGTTCTCGGCAGCGAAAACATCGTCAAGCTCTTCCAAACTAAAGCCGTTCGTTTCCACGATAAAAAGATAAACAATCAATGTTTCGAACGCCGTCCAGCACGTGAATACAATGTAAACCTTCCAACCGATATTTTTAAGTGCCACCGGTGTTCCAAATTGATTCACCAAGACCGCGGCATTGACGACGAGATTGGAAAACGCCATACCTTTCGCGCGCTGTTCATAGGACAAGACTTCGACAGGATACAAGGACTGAAGGGGTGTGAATCCAAATGAGAAAGGCCATCCCCAAATGAAGTTAAAAGCTATGCCTGTTCGTGCTGCCACCACCGACCCTGTGTTAGCATAACTCGCTGTTCCCGCCGTCGTCGCAATCCAACAGCAGGTAAGCAATACCAGCGTGATAAGAAGGAGTTTGCGGCGGCCAATTCGATCACAGAAACGTGCGCCGACGAACGCAATTGCAGTATTCAGACACGTACCTGCAAGGTTGATATCAAGAATGATGGCTGGGTCAGTTACTCCGGCAGTCGCATAGAATCCACCTAAGTAGTTTCCGACACCGCCACTCGTCCACTGGCCAAAGCAGGACACGAGAAGATTGCAGTAAAGACGGTATCTATCACTTTTTGTCTTGAACAACGCGCGATAATCCCACCAACGTTTATCTGCTCCATCCATTTCCAGATGGGCGCCAAACTCTCTCAGTTCCATTTGGACATATAAGCTGTCTGGTTGATTTGCTCCATGGTATTTGGTGATGAACTCCTTTGCCTTTTCCATTTTATTATGTGTGTAAAGCCATCGAGGCGTTTCCGGTACAAACATAACAAATACACAAACGAACGACGAACAGATCATCTGACACCACGTTGGAATGAGCCATGCAGCATTTGTATTGTAGACCAGTGACCCGCGCGTAGCGCTGTTCCCGATGATTCCTCCTACGTCAGACAAGCAATTGTAGAATCCGGTCATGGTACCACGATATGCAGGATGCGCCACCTCTACCACACTATCATCGTTAGTCGTGAGTACTTTCGGAGCACTTACTATACTGGGGCAGCCGAGTGCGCAATACTGACGCCAAATCCGAGTATAAAACGGCCAGCTAGGAATTGACCAAGCGAATGGGCACCCGATGACGTTCCTTGCAATATTGTGCCAATGATCACCAAAGCACAACCAATAAACATGCCCATTCGGCGTCCCCATTTGTCAGTAGATGGCCCTACAAAAGGTAGAGCAACGACGCCTCCAATAGAGTACATTGCATTGATGTAGGCCGCTTTGATGCCCACGACCCCGGAACCAAATTCTCGCTGGAACGGTTTCATCACAAGCATGCTACTCATCAGACTTGAATCATAGCCATTCATCGTAGAGCAAAAAAAGGCTAGCAAGCAGATTCCATAGAGCTGGAGCATCTCTTTGGATCTAGGGTTGGGCTTTTCCTTCAGGTATGCCTCGGCCAAGGCTTCGGAACCTTGGACAACTTTGATTTCCACCCCTTCCCCTTCCAGATCTGCTTTCTCGACATGGATGTTTCCGCTCTTCATTGCCATCTCGTTCTTCGACTCCATTTTTCTCTTGTCGATCGCCGTCAACGCCTACTGTAATGGTTTTGAATTGTTCGAGCAGAGTTAGTCAAAGTAAGACTCCACAACGGACAGTCGCTATGCTGGCTCTTAGTCCAAGAGGTGAAAAATGGAAGATGCCTTCCCTCCTTTTGAATCCCCGGAGCCGGGCGAAAAGCCAGCGCGCTCTCCGGGGTCGGGTGGGGGCGGCAATGATTTCCCGATAAATTGTCACGGCCCGAACATCGGCCAAGGTCTCGCAGTTCGGCCAACTTGCAGAACATACCGATTTTTTTTTTTAAAAAGGTGAAGATTGGCTTTTGCCACGGAGATACAGACAGACATCTATTTCAATCCGGCAAGTTGCACTGGCAATGCTAGATTGCCTTGCATCGTATGGTGTCGTGGGTGATGGATTGAAAAATGATACATCTGCTTTGCAAAATGCTGTCGACGATTGTGCAAGCAGTGGAGGTGGCAAAATCACCCTTCAAGGAGGCAAGACATATTTGGTTGGAACTCTTACGCTCAAATCACATATTGAGATTCATTTCGAAGCTGGTTCGATCCTCAAAGCTACCCCGAACAGCAGTGACTTCAATGTCTCATTCGGTGGTGTAGCTCTCAATGACAGTAACTTGGAGCATGGGGATACCGAGAAACCTACAGTTATGTTGAATGCGGAAAATGCGGAAAATATATCAATCACAGGCACGGGCACCTTGGACGGCAGCGGGCGAGATTATATTCTCAAAGATAGAGGGAGTATCTATGAAATGAGTCTCCGAAGACCATTTACAATTTACTTTCGTTCCTGCAATAGTATCACTTTCCGTGATGTGCGTATTATTGATGGAGCATTGTGGACCCTCCGTCTGAGTGTGTGTGAAGATGTCGTTATTAGTGGCGTACGCATCCACAATGATGTAAAAATCCCAAACAGTGACGCAATTGATTTGGACTGTTGCAGAAGAGTGAGAATATCCGACTGTGACCTCGTCGCCGGAGATGATGCGATTTGTCTCAAAGCATGCCTGGAGCACACCCGAGACTCGAAGGAGCGAGTATGCGAGGATGTGACCATCACGGGATGTACCATTACAACGACGTCAGCGGCGATCAAGGTCGGTACGGAGTGTCAGACTGCAATTAGAAATGTCACAATCTCCTCTTGTATTGTCCACAACTCATCGCGAGGGCTGTGTATACGGCTTGCTGAGGGAGGTCACATTGCCAACATCTTGTGCACCAACATAATCTTACAGTCGTCCTTTCCTGACCAACTATGGTGGGGTCGAGGTGAAGCGATTGCAGTAGTAGCGGTGCCGCGTTCAAAAAGTATGGGAACCATTTCGAACTTGCGTTTCAGGGATATTTTGTGCCGATCCGAGAATGGAGTGTTTGTCTACACGGAACAGCCAGGTGCTATTCAGGGGCTTGTCATGGATAACGTTCGCATTGAAATTGATCGATGGAGTGGATGGGAAGGTGGCTTTGCAGATCTGCGGCCTTGCAAGGGTGATCCGTTCCGGGAAATGCCAACCAATGCCTTTCATTTTGAGAATGCAGATCGTATTATCGTCCGCAACTGTGAAGTTATATGGACAGTGAAACCAAAGGACGCAAAATATGCTGTTTATTCCAAAGCGTGTGGTGAGTTCAAAGTTGAAGGCACATGCTATACACCACTTGATAACACCTATGAGAGCATAAAAATTGAATGATTTGTGTCCTCTCTCATCCTTCCTCAATCTTGTGCATTAAGCGGGGCCTGCGTTCGCGGCTGTAGGAGGAGGCTAGCGCAGGGTGCTACAGTAAGGTTTGTGCTGCGGGCCGCAATAAGTAGACATACAGAACTATAAAGCGGGCAGATACCTATGCGTTTACGGAAAGTAGTGCCTTCTTGGTCTAGAGCCACCACCAAAATTCACGTATCGCTAAATACTGAAACCCGTGCTTGGCATCATCCACATGATGCAGTATAAATCGCTCGACTGCCCGCCTTCGAAGATCTTTCTAACAAGCAAGGCTCAGCCTGTTCCTGGCTTGGATACCCAGGGTTGAGCAGGCATCGAACAAGGCTGTGTTAGTCAAGCGGGAAAAGTATTTAGTCCGTTCGGCATACCGGATACTTTAACTTGGATCCTCCTCCTGGCATTGAGATGAGCGATGCATCGTCGGCTACAAGCTCGCCGTCGTGCTCCTGGACTCGAAGTAGTGTGGCTAGCAAACCCTGCGATATCCTACATAATTTCTTTGGTGTCTACTTTAGCTGCAAGAACAATTCCATTGCGTCCTGCGACGCAAGGAAGTCTCCCGTGAGAGTTCCGTCGTATATTGGTTAGGCAGCAGGTTTCCAGTTTCCCCTAATTTCTTAGCGTCACACGGACTGCCGTCTTGTGGATCGCGGCTATCGCTTCCCCGGGCATCTCTTTGGCCTATTTGGATTTCACGAATTTAACGTTGCTATACGTCGCCGATATTCGAGGGCTGTATATTCGTATTCATATTGCCTTGACGTCCATGATGGGATCGAACCTGTCTACTTTCTTCTAATCTTTGTGAGGATCTGACAGTACATCGAAATTGTGGGTTTCTACAGACAAATCGAAAATCTGCCCGGCGTTGAATGGAGAATTTGATCCACATCACGATATTTTAATAACCCACCAATTGCACAGGTAAATGCAAAACTCCATCGAACTCTACTCGGTCCAGAGCTACGCACTGTCATTTTGATCTCATGACACGAGGCAATATAGTCGTGTCTTTGATCTCAAGATTAAAGGTCCAGTAGGCGACACTGCTATCTATACAACAAATGGCTTTGCTATTGGTGGCACGTCAATATTCCTCGAGCAATGTACCATACAACATTCCTCTACGTGTGGCAAAGCCAATTTTGAATTCCCCGTCCATACAAGAATCGTTAATCAAGTCGTGGCACTTAGACCTATCTCGTACTCGTGTGTCGGAGATATGTCGGATGTCGCTCGCCGATTTCGCCGATATCGGCTCTTTGACGCGGAGAACCGCTGACGGAGAAAGACTAGTGTCAATCGAATTTCCAAGACAACCAGCCCTAGCACCTTGCACGCATTGGTTGACAAAAATGGCATACCCCAGGCGGAACTTTCTCATCATTGTTGCGGATGACCTTGGCTTCTCTGATGTGAGCTGCTTCGGCTCAGAGATTCAAACACCTAATATCGATTCTCTGGCAAAAGAAGGAATCAAGTTCACTGACTTTCACACAGCATCTGCATGCTCGCCTACTCGGTCGATGCTTATGAGTGGCACTGATCATCACTTGACAGGATTGGGCCAGATGGTGGAGCATTTGATGAATTCTCCTGCGCATCAGGGTAAGCCAGGCCACGAGGGTTATCTCAACGACAGTATTGCTACTTTGCCTGAAATACTGCGCAACCGAGGCTATCATACGATAATGTCTGGCAAGTGGCATCTTGGCCTAAAGCCTGAACACTCGCCTGCGGCACGTGGCTTCAATAGATCATTCTCCCTCCTCCCTCCAGCCGCGAATCACTTTGCATGGGACCCAGAGATAGAAAATGAAGCGAGTGAACCACGTTTTGGACAGCTCAATGTTGCTGCTTTGCATATTGAAGACGGCAAGTATATTGACAACTCCGATCTACCTGATGAATTTTACTCCTCTGACTACTACGTCACCAAGCTACTGGAGTACATGGACGAACGACCCAAAGAGGGACCTTTTTTTGCGTATTTACCGTTTTCAGCGCCCCACTGGCCATTGCAAGCGCCAAAAGAATCTATGGAGCTTTATCGAGGCAAATACTCGGATGGGCCTGATCTTTTGAGACTTCGCAGATTGAGCTCTAGGCCTAATAGCAAAAGACGTCAATCCCCATCCAGTTATGGCCCCAGAGGTGCTGGAATGGGACAAGATGACTGATGTGCAACGAGCCAAGTCAGCAAGGTCAATGGAGGCATATGCTGGTATGGTAGATCGCATGGATTACAACATTGGACGTGTTTTATCCTATCTGAAAGATCAAGATCTGTACGACAACACGGAGATTATTTTCATGTCGGACAATGGAGCTGAAGGGTTTTCATACGAAGCACAGCCCTTGACCGGAGGTGAGACATTAGCGTACATCGAAAGGTACTTTGACAACTCGCTGGAGAACATTGGCAGCGCAAACAGCTTTGTTTGGTACGGTGGCAGATGGGCACAAGCCGCTACAGCGCCTTCCAGGCTTTATAAAAAGTTTTCGACCGAAGGTGAAGTTCGCGTCCTGTTTATTCTTAAATCTGTGCGGCCTTCCTTATCGCAACCAATATGTCATCATTTTTGCACCGTGATGGATATCGTCCCGACGATTTTGGACCAAGCTCATGTAGAAAAGCCTGGAAAAGTGTACGGTGGGAGAGAGGTACAGCCAATCCGTGGTGCTTCATGGGTCCCTTTCCTTAGCGAACAAGCTTCTCGTCCTCATCCTGAAGACTACATTGCTGGGTGGCAGAGCTGGTGGGGGCTCTTCGGACAAGCTGCTCTTCGTAAAGGCCGTTGGAAGCTGAATTGGGTCGATCGACCTTTTGGCTCAGAATCATGGCAGCTATTTGACCTTGTTGAGGACCCTGGTGAGATAGATGACCTCTCATCAGTCGAGATAGGAAAGGCGGCGGAACTTTTGGCACACTGGGAGGACTATGCTCGCGAAACTGGTGTCATAGGTCTCACACCGGACATCAAAGCCCTGGCCACGCGAGATGATATGGAGATCCGTGCAACTGGATGACCTATGAAACGAGCCGAAGTATCACTAAGCGATTGAAAGAGCTAAGGCATGCCTGATCTCGTGTAGTTTTAGAAACAGCACCACGCTATGGGAATAAAGGACCCATCACGTGGATCACCTGGTAGAAAAGCGCGAGGCGAGTGGTGTTATACGTGCCGTTCCTGTAGGCATAGGTAAACGCAAACATTGTCCTTCAAACACCGAGCGCAGGCCGGTTTCTCGCCGCTACATTTCTGTTTACGCGAGCGGCAAAGTTCGCAGCTCAGTGAAGTCCTGACACGCTATAACCCAGCCTGATTCACATCTGCCCTCTGGGTTGCTACTTGACTCGGTTCCGAGCGAGAAAATGTCGAAAGACTATTTTCCTTAGAAGGCCCTGCTTTGCAAATTCAGCCGTTCACAGTTCCCCGCAGATGTCACCGCCTTTGTCACAGAAAATTTTCTGGTGCGGCACGTTAAACACCGAGCACGAGACCTGTGTCTGTCCATCTCATTCGCTTGGCGATACTCAGAAGCGGGAAAGTTTTGCGAGAGTGGGAGCTCGAGTCCCTGTGCCTTGCGCAGGACTCATTTGCAGCTTTCTCTGTGTTACCGTCGTACCGATCATGGGTATGTCGGGACCGATCGGGTTCTAAAGAAGTTGTCGGAGATTAAGCCGCTCTTTGCGGGTTCGCTCCGATAATGCGAATGCTGATTGGCTAAGGTGGGACGGCGAAACTGTTTTAGAGGCGAATGGCAATTACACAGTTATCCAATTGTTTCATTTAGTATTCTCAGTCTTTCTGATTGTCTCCATTAACAGTGTACTACTAAATCAATTCAGAAATTGGTGGTTAGATACACTTCCATCTTTTATTGGGAGTCAAGGTTACAGATCCAGCCAGACCCCAATACGAACAATTGAGTCATGCTGAATATTCCACGAGACACCGTCACCAAAGATTACTTTCAAACGGCTGTAAACTTCATTGAGTAGAAAGGCCTTAATGTGTTGTTTTATTTGCCAACGCTTGCCATGGGATACATTCAGCATTAAATCGCCCAAAAACAGAGTCGTCGTATTTGTAGCAGCTTGGCGAACGCAGTTGCCGTTATTCCCCTCAATATTTGCGATCTGGCTAACCAACGGCTGTACAAATCCATCCCAGGTCAAATCGAGGCTTTGCAAATACCCAACTCGGTATTCGCACTCAAAAAATCCTTCGTAACGAGGAACGGGGTGAACCTGCAGTCTTTCAACGGGATTAACAAACGGCTGGGTAACAAAATGGACTCCCAAAAAGACATTATATTTCGGAAGCGAAGCGCACTGTCGAATAAACTTTTTGAAGACAAGCGGAACCCCGTTTCCACTCGCTGCTGAGTTGAAAATTGCAAAACCAGGGACACGTACTAGTTGGTTATAATTTGGTGCAAAGTTTATGGAAATTGGCGAATCAAAATTGAAAACTTGCGTAGCAATTGTGTTTGGGGCCAGTTCGGAGTCTTTAGAAGACACTGGTTTAATCGCATCGAGATCTTTGATGGACTCGATTTCACCCGGCTCGGCATGGGACAATTGGGGCGCCATTTCCAAGCTGCTCTCATGCTGTGACTTTGATGGACCTTCTGTCAATAGGAATGTTTGTGCAGTTGGGTTTTTAATTGTCAAGATGCTTGATAATCTTGTTCGATTCATACGTTCAGCCAAGACTTCTGTCTCCCTCGCCCATTTCCAGAATATCATAAAGCAGAGTAGTACCGTGCCCAGAGCAAGTGGAAACCATGCACCGTGAGGCACTTTCCTGAATGTAGCACCCCAGAAAATACAATCGATGAATAAAAAAACTCCTCCGAACGCGATTGGAATGAGAAGGTTATAATGCTCAACAACAACCATGGAAGTACAGACGTTCAAGGTCGTTGTAATCATCACGGTAGCAACTGCAAAACCATATGCATTTGTTAGGTTGAGACTTGTACCAAATCCAGCCACTAAGCCCACAACTGCCAAGCACATTATCCAGTTTGGTACGTCGTAACAGACTTGAATAAAAGAGTTAGAGGATGTGTGCCTTACTCGAATAGGAGGTATCACATTCATGGCTATTGCCTGCTGCAACAATGCAAATGTGGCACTGATCATAGCTTGACTGGCGATGATAGTAACTACTATTGCCATGACGAATACAAACCAGTAGAAGCCACCCCCAAATGGAATTGTTTGATAGAAGACGTTGCCCATCACTGCATCTCCCTCTGAAATCATTTTTGCGCCTTGACCAAGGTACATTATTACAAGACATGGGTATACCACAAAGCTAAATGTACACCTGATTGTGTTCTTGCTGAAATACCCGAGGTCCGCAAACAAAGCCTCAACGCCAGTAATAGAAAGTAAAACGCCACCTAAGGCATCGTAATTTCCAGTGCGAACGAACCAAAGTACCGCACGAGATATATCAAAGGCTCTGAAGATACCAGGGTATGATAGTACATTGGTGATGCCGATGATGAGAAACAAAAGCATCCAAATTGCCACAAGAGGGGAAAAAAGAAAGGATATCTTGTTTGTTCCCCAGTGTTGTCCAAAAAAAAGGACGACAAGAATTGCCACTGAAATTGGAACAATGTCTTGCGTGAGCTCAGGTTTTGCAATAGCCATGCCTTCTACTGCAGATACAACAGATACGGCAGGTGTTAATAACCCATCTGAAATAGTGAGTGCGGCTCCGAAGCAAGCAATGTAGCAGAGTAAATTGCGTAGCCATGGCGTCTGGCTCTGGTCCGATCAATGCCTTTAGTGGAGCCTTTCTCCCGACTTTCATAGTCTGTGAGCTTTATCTGAAAATCTTCGTCATTTCCATGTAAAGAGAAACCGCAAGCTCTGGCGATTCGGATGTATAGAGCAAACGAGCCGCCCTCACCACGCTCTGTACCAAAATTAAGTACTATTAGGCAGTATTTGATCAAAGGAACAAGTGTTAGGGCCCACACAATTGCAGACACTGCACCAATGGTATCCTCGGCGGAAGGAGCTGTTGTTGTTCCAAAGATCCCATTGAGGACGTATAGGGGACTTGTACCAATATCCCCGTAAATAATACCCAGAGTTTTGAACGCAACCAATCCAAAGGTTGCCGATCGGTGGAGTCGGTGAAGCAACGTCTTCCTAGAGGAAGCGCTGCTCTCGAGATCCATGACTAGTCGTGCAGAGCTCAGGAATATGCCGAAGTTACGAAAGGTCGACAACTAATCAAAGGAGTTCGAGGTCTGTAGCGCATATTTATGCTCGAAAAGAGATGCCTACTTCGGGTAGAGGCTGTGCTACATATCATTTTGCGGCTATCAAATGCCTAGCCCCTTTAGAAGTGGGTATTACCCGATTCTAGATGAGGACACCGACGTCATTACAAGTGGTGCGGCCCGATCTAGTGATTCTATCCCGCCCTTTCCTTATCCACCCTTCCCTCTTGAACCCTACAATTTTATTACTTGGCCTTTTGGATCCCAATAAACTTATAGCGTAAAAGAGGACTATCTGTGCGTAAGTAGGTATAGTAGCAATACTGCTCGAACTGCAGTAGCTCATGAAGTTACTGTAATTCCGTTGATGGGAATCCCGTTGAAAGATAATAGCTTGTGATGGGGCTGTGCAAATTGTGCCGTCCCCAAATTGGAAGTGATGAGCGTCGCACGTGCGCGATGACAGTTCGCGGCCCGAAATACCAAACCAAAGCTTCGACCCTCTGGTCTTTTATTACATGAAGGACAAATCGCAGTCAGAAGCTGTGGGCTTGCTAGAGGCAGAAAGAATTCATTGGGCCCCGAGTGTGTTGCGTTTCTTCCCCTTTGGCTTTTATTAAAACCCAATATCTCGTCCCCTTAGACAGCAGGAGATCACGAATGTCTTGACTTTACACGATCCTCTTTAGTCAAAGACTTAATAATTACACAATCATGTCCAGGCATGCGTCCACCGCTGCACCAACCCTTCCCTCCTTTGCCCTGACCACATCTTCGATGACGTCCTTCTCGAGCGAAGGAAACATTGCCGCCAAACTGATGACAGCTTGCTCTATTTCTTTCCGCGCAAGTCGCTCGGACTCTGCAATTTCAGCTGTTTCTCGTCGTGCAGCTGCAGAAGAAGGCCGCGACAAAGAAGGGCCAGGATCCACCGTAGTACCAACAGCCTCGGTCTCTTTGCTCCTTTCCTCGCTGGGAACACGACCAAATGCAGAGCCAACGGCTCCATGCTCAAACATCCTTCCGACGAATCCAAATGAAGACTTTTTGACTTGCGGCACAAAAGGAACTGTAGATGTTAGTGATGAAGTTGCAGGAGATGCGGGAGGTGTCCCTCTTTCTGCAATTTCAGCTACAGATGCTTCGACTTTGCTTTCAAACTCCTCGTCTGTACACGTGAGGGCGTTTCGATCGATCGATTCAATAAATCCCAAAGCTCCCATCAATGACGACAAGTAGTATCCTGCTTCTCCATTAAGCTTGTCTGATGCTCGGAATCGTGAGATATACTGTACGTTACTTACCAAGTATTCGGGATTGGAGTGAAGCAAGACGTAGATTAGAATTGGCACGAATTTATCCGCCGACTCGTCAGAGCCGACATGCCGTAAAAGTCCAAATATGACTTTGCAACAGTTGAGAACGCAGATTATTTTATCCCGCGGGGCCTTGTAATTGTTGATTTTACCGAGCTCATTTCCTGCAAGACCAAGGAAACGGCTGACGATCGGGTCAGAATCATTAACGTCTACATCCAATTCATGCAATCCGACCCATCCAAAAACGGCAACTCGTTGTGCAAAAATGTGGTCGCGCTCAACATCATCCTGGTGCGTTCCTTTTCGAACTTCTTGAGATATGGCCGGCGAAAAGAGAGATGAATAGAGCTTGGTCGTTATTAGCTTTTCCAAACCCTCGAGTGTATTGTTTGGAGTAGGGGTAGATAGAAGGGGGGGCAGTCGAGGTGTTATAAAGTCTAGGTAATCGTGTACGATCTTCGTCTGCTCTCGTACGGTCCACGGACGTTTACCAAATTCGGCAATAAAGGACTTCAAATAACGAGCAATTGGATCTGCAGATTTGTGCCGCAAGTTCTCTAGAAAGACATGAAAGTCGAAAGGGGGGTCGTTGTCAGGTGGCGGTCTTCGAGTGGAAGTTATGCTGGCATTATCTTCAGTCATTCTTCTTTGCAACGGCGACATTGGCTCCTGCGCCGATGTACTTTGAATATGCATAGGATCAAACTGCTCAACGATCTTTTGTATTTCAAACCGATTTGTATCCTCATCTCTCCCCGCTTCATCATCTCGCTCTGTCGCTTCACTATTTTCATTCTTGTACCCTTCATCCTCCTCGCGATTCTCATCTTCATCCCTTACTTTCACGTCCTTTTTCTCTTCCAATTCTTCATGACTGTCTGTCTCAGGTTCGTGGGCTTCCATACTGCTGTCGCCACGTTGTGTGCGTCTCGCGCGTTCGTGATGTGACGAATGACCACGAGAATATGGCCGGATTCCTTGGACGACTGGATCCACGAAGCACTCGGTGCTATGGGCATGGCGAAAATGACACCAGTACAAGCAAGCACGATTCCTCTTTTCCTTGGAAACAAAGATGTGGTGGTAGAAGCAGTTACCGGGAGTGGAAAGACTCTGGCATTCGTGGTGCCAATACTGCAAAAGCTCTTGCGAATGGCGCCAAGCTCTGCTTTACGCGCTATCGTCCTAACACCTACAAGGGAGTTGGCTGTACAAATTTTCGACGTCATTCAGTCGTTGGTAAAACTTTGCATTGACGAGGATTTACGGAGTCGAATGAGAGCACAACTCGTTGTAGGTGGAACTACAAGTACTCCAGCTCAAGATCTCAGAAGGGTAAGTGATAAGCCTTCCATCATCGTAGGGACTCCTGGGCGACTCAATTCTCTTATGACTCACATTTCCTTGAAGAGCATAGAAATACTGGTTCTTGATGAAGCTGATCGGCTCCTTGATTTGGGGTTTGAAGACGAAGTGAGGAATATTATCGTGGCTTGCCCGAAGCAAAGACGAACTGGCCTGTTTTCAGCGACGGTTAATGATGCTGTGGGTGGTCTTATCAAAAGCTGTGTTCGAAATGCCGTCCGCATACAGGTCGAAGGAACAAATGGCGAAAAGGCTACTCGATTACCTAGTAGTCTGAATTCACATGCGATTATTGCCAATATGGATCAGAAGTTGGCTTTGCTAGTAGACCTGCTATCTAGTAGTCAGGAAAGGGCGATTGTTTACGTACTTGCTTGCGCAGTTGTGGACTACCTGCACCCTATATTAGAGAAGCTCACAAATCGCCCAGTCATCCCGCTACATGGAAAGCAGACCACATCTATTCGCAAACGAAACTTAGGAAATTTTGAAAAGGCTGAGGGAGGTGTAGTATTACTCACGACCGACGTTGCCGCCCGCGGTCTCGATTTCTCGGTCGTCGACTTGGTGGTTCAGATGGATCCACCACTAGACCCAAAAGCCTTTTCTCATCGTGCTGGGCGAGCCGGGAGAGCTGGAAGGAAAGGAGAAGCGGTTGTCTTGCTTACTCCTGAAGAAGAAGACTATGTTGACCTGCTTAGTGTCCGTAAGATGCCAATTTCCTCATCTTCAACCTCAACTGTTGACGGAAGTAGGACTTTTGACACCGTAAGATCGTGGCTCAGCGAAGACCGGAATAGGTATAAGCGCTCACTTTTAGCGTATGTCAGTTACGTCCAGGCTTATCGAAAGCATCAAGCAAGTCACATATTTCGAATGAGCAACCTTGACTTTGCAGGCATTGGACGTATGTTGGGCATGCTTCATCTACCCAGCATGCCCGAATTGCGTGGAAAGGAAATCTCATATCCGACTGTTGAAGTACCGTGGGAGCGCAAACCTACCGTCAGACACCACGTAAAAGCCAACCCTGCGTGGAGCGATAAACTTGATGCGCAAGCGCTGCGTGAAAGACGTAAAGAGAAACGGAAGCAGAAGAAGTTACATCAGCTGCCCGTGACTGCAAATAAATCAGACGATGAAATGGATCATGATTGGAAGGAACTTGTCAAAGAGCGCAAGCAGGGCCGAAACCGCCCGAGCGGCATTGTATTATAAAAAAATGAACCATCTTGATCATATGTAAAATTTGACAGTGCCCTTTCACTTCATAAATAACGCAGCTACTTCTTCAGTCGTTTCTCTTCGCAGCTCTGGCACATGGCTAGGTCCTTCTCCTTGTCTACGAAGAAGCCGCCGACAAGAATTTCATGGCATGAGCTACACTTGAAACACTGTTGATGCCATTCTTTGCCAAGGCCATTTACCACTGTATCCACAAGAGGCTTCTTGCACGCTGCACATCGCGGCAGATGACGATTTGTATGACATGTGGTGCACCAAGCATAATTCCCTTTCTCCACAAATGGAGTGGCTGAATCGAAAGGATCGCCGCAGCCAGCACAAAAGAAATGGCCAACATGATACGTAGCTCCAAGTGCAGAGATAACTTCACCTTCGATTGGGGTTGCACAAGACTTGCATCGTGGAGAAAACAACTCGTGATAGTCAAGATGGCAAAATAGACGGCCCTCATGGAGAAAGAAAGATACATGTTCCAACGGAGTCTGGCAGTGATCGCAGACAAAGCATGTCGGATGGTAGGGCAATATGCCTGCCGACAGCACTCTTCCGCTTATCGAGTCGGAACAGCCTGTACAGCTAAGACCTGTCGGCAACTCGATCTTGGCTCGCCGGCTTGTTTCATTGCGGTGGTGGGGTTGAGTATGTTGTTTGTCTGGAACCATTGGAGGCAAAGGCGGACCATAGTCCACCTTCGTGAACTGGTTGTGACGTAGTCTTCCATTTCCTGTCTGCTTCATGGGCTCATCCTGTGAGATGTGCATGCAGGGGAGTTCATTCAATCGTAATTCATTCATAGATCTATTTATATCGTCTCTGTCTTGCTTGTCTGTCGACAATGGCCGAGCAGGTTTCACGGAAGTAGATGGGCGCGTCTTTCTCAGATTCTCAAGGAAGTCATGAAGCTGATTCTGCGACATGTATTTGCCATGTTTGTTGGAAGCCATCCTGGTTTGCGATGTGCGACATGCATCAAGTGCTACAATGAAATCACACAAGAAAGTGTGATTTTGAAGGTTACGACACGAGAATGAACTTCAGAGTAAACATTTACAGAGCATGTGAGTTTATTAGAATTTCATAAGGTGAGGCCGGTCGCCTTTACTCAGACTAAATGTGCTTGCCAAGTAGGCTGCGAGATGAGGGACGGCTTTGACGCCCGCAACTACTGCTTTGTCGACTGTCTTTTGATCCTGCGCTCTGCTGGAATCAATGGTTTTCTTGCCCTTCGCATCCGCAAAGAACTCCTGCTCCTTTGTGCTCGCCTTCTTTCCTTTTCCCATTCCCCGCCCCGGTCTGGCAAAGTAGTTCTTGTCATATTTCGATAGATCCACTTTTGAGACGTCTACCTTTTGCGACGTGGCAATCACGTAAGCCGGGTTCAGGCGTCTCAAGGGCACACCATTGACTTTAAATGGACCAGTGACCAGCAGCGTGTCTTCAATTGCCTTCAACAAGACAACTCTCTTGCCTCGAAACCTCCCTGCAAGCACAATAAGGACAGTGCCGGGTTGTAAGGAAGCACGGAGCTTTGTCGGCCGCGGTGTCTTTCTCACTTTCTTTGGGACAGGGACGTCCTCGCTGGGATACCACTTGGGCGCTTTTTCTTCAGCAGCGACCGTCTGGCGCTTGCTCTTGGCGAACGTCTTTTCTGCCATTCTTGTTTTTGGTATTGGGGTCGTGGGTCGTGGGTCTCGCTCGCTGTCGTTGGGTTGAGCGACTGGTTGTGGTCGTGACTGCTGCTGCCCTACACCAAAATTCATGATCCCGTGACTTCGAGATGCCGTGCAATTTTGGTGATTGGCCTCGACGAATGACAGGGTGATGGGAATGACCACGCATGGATGATTTTGACGACGCAGGTCTCGATGAGGCTTTGTCTACTTATGATGCCCGGAATGTAAATAAGTCTGCGCCCGCAAGGGCAGCTCCCGCTGAGCCGCTAAATAAAGGCGCGCCCGTGGTCCAACCAACGCCACAGCGTCTTCCTCGCCCTCCGGGATTCAATGCTGTTCTCGTCTCTACTCGACAGAAAGGAAACCCCGTTCTCAGCCATATCAAAAACGTTCCATGGGAATACGGAGATATCGTGCCGGACTATGTGGTGGGAGCGTCCACTTGTGTTTTGTTTCTCTCTCTGCGATATCACCGACTTCACCCGGAGTACATCTACAATCGCATGCAAGTGCTTGGTCGATCGTACAACCTCCGCATTCTTCTCATTTGGGTCGATATTGAAAACCATAGCGATCCCCTGCGCGAACTCACAAAAACAAGCGTGGTCAATAACCTAACCATCGTTCTTGCTTGGAGTATTCCAGAGGCGGGGCGATATTTAGAAACTTTCAAGTCATTGGAACACGCAAATCCTAGTATGATTCAAGAGCGGCCAAGCGATGACGTGACAACCAGAATGGTGGACACGATTACTTCCGTGCGGTCAATAAACAAGAACGATGCGATCGGTCTTCTGGGCACAGTCGGGAGTTTGAGAAAGGCTTTCAATACTTCTGAAGAAGAACTAGCTTCAGTGGCTGGCTGGGGTGCAATCAAGGTAAAGAGATTCCACAAGGCAGTCAACGAGCCTTTTGTTGTAAATTCGTTGACGACGCGACGTCAAAACCCGATACCAAGCGGGCGGTCGACAAAGCAAGTGGCGCCAGCGAGTACGTTGACTGCGACTGTAGAAGACCCGCAGCCTGCAAAGACAAACGTCAATGGCGGGGAGAAAGAGTCGAGCACAACCGCTGGGGTGATGTCTGCATTAGCTAAATTACGAGACCGCTGATTTCCTTTTCCTACGCTTCGTTCCAATCAACCTTTGCTTGCCGGCCTCGGCAGAATCTTTGGGTGGCATTTTCTCTTTTTTCGCGCTCGTGGGAGCTGTCGAAGCAGTTTCTTGTCGCTCAGCTTTCCACTTTGAATTTTGAGACTCTTGACGCTCCCTTCGTCGTTTGACCACAGTGACATTCTCAATTGCGAATTCAACAACCAACTTCTTACCCTCCAAATTCCGTCCACTCATCCATCTCAAGCCCATGAGCGCCAACCGGTGACTGGCATACTCTACAAACCCGTAGCCTCGACTACGTCGGCCATCTTTCTCAAGAACGACCTTCGCCTGCTTCACATTCCCTCCCCGCTCACTTCCCTGTGATCGATTCCTTTCCTCAGACGTGAGCGCCTGTCGCTGACCAGCTTTGACCTCCTTGGCAAATTCGACTATTGCCTGACGAGCGAACTGCTTCAGAGCTTTTTCGTCGACATTCCGAGAGATGTTGCGGATGGCGAGGCGTGTAAGTGAGAGATGGAGAGAAGGATTGCTCTGTAATAGAACCTTTCGTTGCGCAAGAGACTTTTTGCGAAGCACTGCATCTCCGGTAGCCGCATCTCCGCCCGTTTTCGTGCCTTCCTCATAAAGTAGATCCATATTTCGTGCATCACCGCGTCGCCGTTCTTTTTCCCCTTGATGGTGTTTTGTCTCAGCTTCCTCACGATTCAAAGCTTGCACAACACCGACAGTGCGGTCATGGATGACATATCGGTCGTCTTCAATCCCAAATGTCGACTTGGGCGCTTCAGACACACATCGTTTCGCGTCTTCGCTCTTTACAAAACTAACGAATCCGGTTCCTCGGGAGCGCGCCGTTGCATGATCATAGACAATTCTGGCGTACTGCAGAGGCCCAAAGCCTCGGAAAAGCGAATACAGGTCTTGATCTGTAGCCGTGAATGGAAGGTTTCGAACAAAAAGGGTCGTCATGGGAAGCTCTTTTTCCACATAGTCCGTGTCCTCTTCCTCACCTTCGTCCTCCGACTCTTCGTCTTCCAACCCATTGTCGCCCTCTCCATCTGACTCACCAGTGTAATCGCTCTCCTCTTCGCTCTCATCGCCGTTTGCACTTGGATCTTCACTTAGTGCTCGTGGTTGGCCAACTTCTTTCTCTGGCTCATAAGCATGCTTGGCAACGGCCCAATCCACAGCGATCGTGCGTCCATCGAGATCGGTAGCATTGACTTTATCGATGGCCACGGCGGCTTCCTTCACCGTCCCCATTTCCACAAACCCGAATCCAGTCATACGGCCATTTTGCCCCCGGGGCAGAGTGGCTTCCTTGATGGAGCCATACTTTGTAAAGTGGGCTTTGAGCTCGTCCACATCCCGAATCGACCACGGGAGATTGCGAACAATGAGACGAGCCTTCTTCTTGAGTGGCCTCGCTTTCTTGGCAGTGCTTTTGTCATGTGCGTCAAAGTCCTGCTTCCTCTTGACGCCCTGAACCTCACGATCCCGCTTCTGAGCCAGCTCCATGACCAGCTTCCTCTCCATAAACAGTTTCGGCTTGAGCTCTTTGGTCGCACGAGCAGCATCCTGGGCTAGGGCGTAGGTCACAAATGCGTATCCTCGCGAGATCTTTGTCTGCGGGTCTGTCACGAGGGTGGCATGCTTGACCGGGCCAATGGCGGAGAAGAAGCCCACCACGGCCGCTTCCTCTGCAGAGTAGGGCACATTGCGCACAAACAGCGTCGCCTGCCCTTCGCCACTCGCCAGCGCAGGCTCCCTTTTGCGTCCCATTCCTCTCTCTCTGTATGTGGTGAAGGAATTACCTGCAAACCCTACACTACCTAACCATGTCGGGCAAGTACGGACGGGCCATTCTCCTCTTTGGCTTTGCCATGAATGCTGGGCTCTCCTATGTCCAGCTGTCGGTGCGCGACCTGTTTGCGAGGGAGAAGGTTGTCGCATTGGATGCCTACCATGGCCACGACGAGCTCAATAACGGCCAATGCAGCATGATCCCTCGCTTCGACAGCGCCTGCTCTGACATTGCGTTCTCTGGAAATGAGGCGTTCATGGCGTGCTCTTCCTACGACGACCGCCTTGCATTCTACCCCCCGGGAGGAAGAAACAATGAGAGTGCCAGGATGCAGTGGCAGGATCCTCTGTGGAGGTACAACATTGACACCAAGAAGCTCGACAAAATTGAGCTGGAGGGAGTGGACGAGCTTGTTCATCATGGTCTGGCTATCTACGAGTCGTCCGATGATCCTAACGAGATTCGACTCTTTATTGGAAGCCATGGGCGGAATCAGTCATCCGTAAACATCTTCAAGCATACTCGTGGGACCATGAGGGCTACACTCGTTCGCTCCGTGTACAATTACTTTGTTGTGACACCAAACAGCATTCAGCCCACCGGCCCAGATTCCTATTACGTGACGAATGACCACAAATTCCGCAGCGGGCCCCTTCGCGAGATCGAGGACCGCCTCGGACACTGGAGATGGGGCAGCGTGGTGCATTGTGATATCACGCAAAACTTCACCTGCCGTCCCTGTGCGACCAGCTTGGCACGGGCCCACGGGATTGTGCAGAGCGGCGACAAGACCTATGTTGCGGACTTTGTGAGTGGCAAGATCCGTGTGTACAAAGAAGGCCCTGAACACCGTTTGGATTTGGTAGACACGGTCTTGGTTGGGAGTGTTGTTGAGCATTTGACTCCGTTATCGAACGGGAATTTTCTGATTGCTGCCATGCCAGAGCATGAGTATGCAAAGCAGTGGGTGAAGGACCATGTCACCAAAGCCCCGTCCATGGTTCTTGTCTTTGACGTGTCCTCCAACACGATCAGGCCCGTTTTCCACGACAGCACCTTTGGCAGTGCCACGGTTGCTGCTATGGACCCAAAACAAAAAGTGATGCTGCTGGGAGGATCCTACAGCTCGGGTGTCTTGCGCTGTGAGGCCAATTCTCGCTGGCAGCTGTAGACGAGGGTAGGAAGCCGTATTTATACGTATTGCTTCAATGGAGCGAGTCCTTTGGATCTTTAAAATCATGTTTCTTCAATCTTCTCTAGTTCGTGAACTGACGTGATTGTTGCTTCCTATCATGAGCATCCACCACGACGTCGTGAAGCGTAAGAAGAAAAGGCCGGCCAGGAAGCAGGTAGACGAGAAGGGGAATGGCGGTGCGAGCGGGCCTGCACCCCCCGGCGTGATCTGGAATATCTGGTATCACAAGCACTCTGGGGGCGAGCGTCAAGATCCTCACAACTCAGAGGCGCCAGCCGAAGGACGGTGCAATATAGAGCGAGACTCTGGATACACGCGTGGAGACAAAGTCCCTGGATGTTACTTCTGTGTCTTTTTTGCTCGCGGCTTGTGCTCTCAAGGGGCTGACTGCCACTATCTTCATCGACTGCCAACCCATACCGATGTCTTTAGTCCAAACGTGGATTGCTTTGGTCGAGATAAACATGCAGACTACAAAGATGACATGACGGGGGTCGGTTCCTTCATGCGGCAAAACACGACATTGTACGTGGGCAAGATCTCGGTCTCGGATGACATCGAAGAAGTGATTGCACGACACTTTGCCGAATGGGGAGAAATCGAACGCATACGGATCCTCAACTCGCGTGGCATTGCATTCATCACATATACCCTCGAGGCGTCTGCCCAGTTTGCAAAGGAAGCCATGCTTCGGCAGCCTCTGGATCACAACGAAATCATCAATATTCGGTGGGCCACACACGACCCAAACCCACTCGCAGTTGCTCGTGACCAGCAGCGGGTGGAAGAGCAGGCAGCAGAAGCAATACGGCGCGCTTTGCCTGCTGCGTTTATAGACGAGTTAGAGGGGCGATCAAGCAAAAAGCAGAAGCAGGAACAACGCAGTCTCGGGCTACCAGGTTACGAAGCTCCTGATGATGTGTGGTATGCTCGCGGCGAGGGAGCAGTTCGTGATCAGACCAACCCCACACAGCGCCAGCTTGAAGGCGGGGCAGACAAACAGCTGGTGCAGAAGAAAGTCGAGATCGCTTCATCGACAACGCTTGACATGCTGGCGAAGCTTCGACAGAACAATACAGCCTCTCCAAATGCAAAAGGACTGCTTAATGTTGGGGACTACGACTCGGATTGATATGCGCTAACTGAAAACCGTATTATATGATTACACACGTGAGTAGCCATGAGTGAACATGAGCATCAAACTTCGATCTGGAAATGTCCAGAGAAAATGCGTTTGCTTCAACCCTATTCTGCAAATGAAGTATTTCAAAGGACGGCTATGGCATTTAGAGTATGCTCTTGAATTCTGGAAGTCTGCCATTAAGACTTTCTGCCATTGGGACTTCATAAGGAGCAGCACGAGTATGGGGCAGCATTGATGTGGAAAAGATGCTAATGAGAATATGGAACGTGTTGCAGTATTTACAAATTCTATTTCCCATTTCAAACCCACAGCCGAATATCACCATCCGCTCCTGCGGAGAAAAGCCAAGCAAGACGAGGATGCCAGGCAACACTCAGAATCCCAAGCCCATCCTTCACTTTGTGGCCCCGCAGGACTTTGAGACCGACAAGAAGTGGATTCTGCATCAAGTCGTTGTAGACCATTCCATGGAAGATTTGAATCGTACCATCATCACTCGCCGAACAAAATAGCGGCTGTCCACCCTGATGAAAGCGCACGTCGCGAATTGCCCTTTCATGATACCGCAGTGTTTTGTATGGCTTGTCAGTGAGATCGAGGTCGTGCCAGAGAACTCGCTTATCGTAGGATCCGACAATCAGATTGTCGCCGCCTGGGTGCACGTCAAATGACGATATCCAACGAGCTCCCGTAGTCAGGGTTTTGGTGAGGCGCTGCACAAGTAGGTCGTATACGCGAATGGTACGCTGAGTTGCAACAAACAAAAGTGGCTTGGTAGGATGGAAGTCGACCTGCTGGATCGCACCTTTGGAGCGCTTGAATGGTGATTGCGACTGATGTTTGGAGAGCTGGTGGATGCAGACGGATGCAGGACCACCATCGGAACTGACAGAGGCAAAATAATCACCTCGACGGTGCCACGTCAGCTTCTTGATGGTTTGTTGCACTTTGATCACTACGCAGACTCTGTCCTGCGACGCTTGTGAGCGAGGTCCGTTCCACGTGGCTACGGCTGATTCCTCTTTGGTGCGCTCTATCGCTGATCCGAATCCTTTGGTCGCTACTTGACGCACATCCTCTTGCATCTGCGCACTCCATATCGGCGGCAAAAGCAAGAAAAGATTTGGCCCACTGCTTGCTAGTAGTAGTCCTTCACTCACTCCACGACCCCAAACGACAGCCTCTGTAGCCACACCTTCCGTTTCTCTCAGTTTTATCTTCCAAATCTCACGGCCAGTTGCAGTCTCCCAAACGCGCACAAAGCCATCATCGCCGACGGAAGCTAACCATAATCCATTTGTGTTCACTGAAATACTCCGCACGCGGCCCTCATGGCCAGTGAAGATCGTTGCTGTGCGCGTGGGAAAGGGTCGTAGGTCTTGTGGTGAAGGAAGAGAGGGCAGGAGTGATTCAGGATCAATGTTGAGCTTGTTGCGACGCACTCTTGGAGCAAGGTATAAATCAAGGCATCGTTCGAATCGTTCCTTGAGGAAACCGGCCCACCCTGGAACTTTTCGAAGGGCGTCGAACTTTTTAGGTAGCCAGCTAGGGTTGTCTTCGTCCTCGTCATCACGCTCTTGCCACTCTTTGACTTCATCTTTGGATGGAAGGTACTCTGGCGGTGGATTGTAGCTCTCTTCATGACCCGGGACCACCATTTTGGGTGCCGGTATATGCATCGGATGATCGATCGGAGCACCCTCATCGGCCCAGAGATCATGCACAACTACTTCGTGTCCAGGCTGAGAAGGCTTCTTGGGAACAATTCGCCCTTCTCTGATAGCTCTCACAATTTTCACGACTCTTTTTGCTTCGTGTAGAGAAGGAATGAAACGTCTCTTTGGTTCGGGTGCAGCAGACAAGGGGGTCTTCTCCAACTTGCCGGAGAAGTATTCAATCGTATCTTCATAAGGGTTGAAATCGTCATCCACAACTCGATTCTGAGACAGTCTTCTTACCATCTCTAGCTCCTCGTCGGAGAGTTTTAATCTCTGGCCCGTATTCTGATCCAACAGCCCTGTCCAGTCTTTCGGAATGATGATACTGTCTAAAAGAGAATCCAACGCTTCACCCTGAGCAGGCCGCATAATCCTCCTACCATTCAAGTCATATCCAATGTGCGGAAAATTGTCGTACAAAGTAAGAGGGATGTCGCCAATTCTGTTTGTATTCTCCTTGTCGCTTTCGTCGCTGTCATACACGGGATCGATTTCAGGGTAGAGCAGTCTTTCGCTCCCATCTGCACCGACCTCAATGCGCACATTGCTCTTCTCGTCAATGGACTCTTCGCTCTCGGAGGGAAGGTCATCGCTTTCCACCAAGTCAGAATCACCAGAGACGGAGGCGTCCGAATTGGCGGAATACGCACCTGAAATGGCGTCGTCCTCATCCAGGCTAAGCCCATCTTGTATGGGAAGTTCGTCATCATCAGAATCTCCGCCATCCACCAGGCCTCCACTCTTCCTCCTCTTCCTTTTATCCATAGCCAACAATGAATCCGTCGTTCAGGAACCAGGGCTTCGAGGCTGCCTCAATGACTTGCAATATACAAGAATATCACGCCAGCAGCTAAGAAAAGAGTATGAAACTTCAAATGAGTCTTCTATTCAAAGATAAAGTTGGAAAAAATTCCATCAGATAATTCGCATGGGGCTAATCTAAACGATAGAATACAGTGCTCTGATTGGCTGGCAAGATCAGCCCGGAGCGAACGTCATCCGAACCGCTTCGGAATGTCGTTGCCGGAAGGGATTCAATCAAAGCCCAGTCTTATTCAACCCTACCACTCATGATGATTATGCTAAATGTCGTCGCACTACTGGCATGCCTTTCCTCGGCTCAAAAGATGGACACAAGGGAGCTGGCCAAGCGACGCGATCCCACAGACTCGTATAAGCCTGGGAACGTGACGTGCCCTCAGGTCTCGTCCTTCATTCGTCCGGCAACCGTACGAGACTGCCCCACGTCATTGCTAATATACAGAACATCTCCTCGCATGAATCTGCCTACCTGGATGCACGCAAAAATATCACCAACGCTGCTGTCAATAAATTCCTGACACGCGCCAACCTGACCGGATTCGATGCCACCAGCTTCCTCGCCAACTACACTCCCAATATCGGTTTGGCCTTTTCCGGTGGTGGCTATCGCGCCATGTTAAATGGAGCTGGGGCTTTTCAGGCGATGGACTCAAGACAGCCGGGATCAACATCTGACAGTGGGTTGGGAGGTCTTGTGCAGTCGGCCTCCTATCTCGCAGGTCTCTCTGGTGGGAGCTGGCTGGTGGGAAGTATATATGTCAACAACTTCACAACTATTCAAGCACTCATTAGCGATCCCATGCTGTGGAATCTGACAGAGCTGCCCATCTACCCAGCTGGGGATAACTCCTTCTTTGCTTCTGTAGGCCTCCTAAATAGTATAAGAAACGAGGTTGATTCGAAAAACAATGCAGGATACAATACCACTATTACTGACTACTGGGGGCTTGCGTTGGCGCGACAATTTTTCAATGGCACGGACGGTGGTCTCGGACTGACGTGGTCGGATATTCAAAACAGCTCAGCCATGAAAATGGCAATGGCACCGTGGCCCATTGTAATCGCAGACGAGCGATTCCCTGGCCAAACTGTTATATCCGACAACTCGAGTGTGTTTGAGATCAACCCATACGAGATGGGTAGTTGGGACCCAACCCTGTATGCCTTCACCGACTTACAGTTCATTGGCACCATTGTGCGCAACGGCACGCCAACAACTAGAAGCTGCACAGAAGGGTTTGATGCGTCCAGTTTCATCATTGGAACGTCATCTTCGCTCTTCAACGAGGCATTGCTCAAAATCAATGGTACAGGTCTCCCCTCTCCCATTAGATCGGTCTTTACGTCACTCTTGTCTGACTTCAGCAAGAACATGGATGATATTTCCATATACGAGCCCAACCCCTTCCGTGGATACCAGGGTGCAGCCAATCCCTCGGCAATGACTAACCAGCTCACGCTTGTTGATGGAGGGGAAGACGGCCAAAACATTCCCCTCAACCCGCTAATCCAGCCCGTGCGCAACGTGGATGTGATCTTTGCAGTCGACAGTAGTGCCGACACCGCGAACAACTGGCCCAATGGAACTTCTCTGGTTGCCACCTACCAAAGATCGCTGGCTGGTATTCAAAACAAAACTGCCTTCCCAGCCATACCCGACCAAAATACGTTTGTTGCATTGGGTTTGAACAATCGACCGACTTGGTTTGGATGCAACTCTTCCAACCAAACCGGCCCGACTCCGCTGATTGTGTACCTGCCGAATGCTCCTGTCTCCTTCTTCTCCAATGTCTCCACATTCAACCTGACCTACACTGATTCACAATTGGTTGATGTGATCCAGAACGGATACAATGTTGCAACACAAGGAAACGGCACGCTCAATACCGACTGGCTGTCTTGTGTCGGCTGTGCCATCATTCAACGCGAGACGGAGCGTCAAAACCAGACGGCCAGTATGCAGTGTCAGGATTGCATGTCCAAATACTGCTGGAATGGGACTGTCGCCACTACGACAGCACCAATGTATGCGCCAACACCAGTAGCATCCCCATAGGTTAATTTATTATTCCTTCGTGGTGTTGTGTCTTGTAGAATGCCGATTTCCCTTTGGCTCTGTCCGCCGAGTGGAAGTCATGTCCAACAGAGTTTGGAGCAGCTCATTCAGACATTTGCAAGTATCATTGACGTGTTCCGTGAGGACAAGAGTCCAGTCTTCCCTGCGCACCTTACCATAACGAATGATGTCAGCATTGAGAATGAGCAGGAAATCTCGCAAAAGCTAGGCGATTTGACGAAACTTGCGGGAGAGACTGCGATAGAGTTTGAGGGGGTAGACTACCGGGGGTCCTATTTTGTCGCTGTGCCACTTGCGTGTCATCAAACGGACTCCCTGTTGGCATTGGCTACGAAAGCAAGACAGATTCTCGTAGGAGACGACGAGATTGCATTCCTCAAATCCTACCGGCCACACGTCTCGCTAGCTTACACCAATGTTGACCCCATCCCGACCGATGCGCGATCTTATATTGAGGGCCACGTCTTGAAGTTGCTGCAATATACCCATGGCTGGAATGGCGGGCGTCTTGTTTTGATGAAGTGCGAGGGTCCAGTGGATTCCTGGACAGCTCTTGGGCATAAAGACATTATTTAAATACATCGGCCGGAAGCCGGCAACTTTGAGGGCTGCTTCCCGTATTCCATGATGTACACCTCACCTTTCATGGAGTCCAGCAATCACGTCCTCGACCGTCTTCCCTCGAACCCTATGCTCTGGCGTCTCCTGGCCAAGAACCGAATTATGCACCGTCTGGTATACCTGCGCAATGCCATTGTAGACATCGGGTGTGAAGAGATCCTCTCCAAAAGTCTCCGCAATTTCTTCCATCTCCCCAACCCATCTCCCAGCCTTGGGCGCGCATCCCACTATCCCTCCTTCGATGAACTTTGCATAGTGCGGTGCAGAACTCGAAAGCAATTCTCGTAGATCCTCCAAGACATGATGCGATGCCGCAGATGTGAAGGACTGCAGGCCCAGAGCGTAGGCACCCTTGGTCATGGACGCGTAGGACATCTTTAATGCACTCGCATTCCCAATCTCATCGCCCACGCGGCGCAGCTTCATTGCCTTTCCAAAGTCAGGGATGTCTTGGAGTAGTTTATCCACTTGCCCGCTAATGACGAATGTTGGTCGCGTGTATTCTCCATCTACTAGTTGCGGCGGACCCCCAATGATGCCTGCATCTATAAAGGTAGCTCCACTCGGCTGATTGAACATATTTGCCATCTTATTGGTAGTTTGAGGCGACACTGCATTTGCGTCAATGTAGAAACCGCGACGCATTACTTTGGACAGTCTCTCGGCAGTCTCAAATGCCTTGTTTGGATGCAAGATACTCAACACGGCATCCACATGTGCCAATTCGCTTTCTGGGACTTCGATCACGCCAGCATTCTCTGCTAGCTTCTTTGTTCTTGCTGACCGCTGTGCTAGACACGAGACACACTTGAAAGAATGCAGCTGGAAAATTTTTGCCAAGGCAGAGCCCATATCGCCAGGGTACAAGATGGCAATCGTCTTCATGGCTTGCAAGTTTCGGTTGTGGGCGGAAGATTACATTGCTCGTGTGCACGTGAACGGTGAAAATGTGGAGAAAACGGTCAGATTAATATCTCGAATGGTTGAAAATCAGATGAAAATCTTGGAGGTGGGTCATTACTATTTACAGGGATGCTTTCTTGGGAGTGTTCAGCCCGTAGCTTCATTCTGCTCGGGTTCTTCGTTCGTACTCCCGGTGGGATGGTTATCCACCACATGGATATGCCCATCCAGCATGGTCACCCTCGCAGTCTCACTGCTTCGGATCTTGCCTTCAATCAATGCTCTAGCCATTGGGTTGAGAATTTCAGTTTGGATGAGGCGGTTCAGTGGCCGGGCGCCATAGCTAGGAGAGTACCCCTCCCGTGCAATGTAATCTCGTGCCGGTCCATCCACGTCGAGAGTAATCCTGCGATCCACCAGCCTTTGTTGAACTTCTTTCAATCTCACATCGACAATGTCTCTCAGCGCCGACCGCGAAAGTTTGTTGAAGACTATTTGTGAGTCGATACGATTGATCAGTTCTGGTGGGTATGTTTCTCGAACTCTCTCTAGCACAGCTTCACGAGACTGCTCCGTAACTGGGCCTTCAGATGAATCTCGCACAAGAATGTCCTGGCCTAAATTAGAAGTCATGACTATGATCGTTGATCGGAAATCTACCTTCCGGCCCTGGCTGTCGGTGAGAAATCCTTCATCGAGAATCTGGAGAAACAAATTTGTGACTGACCGATGGGCTTTCTCTACCTCATCAAACAAGACAATGGCGTATGGCTTGCGTCGAACCTTCTCTGTGAGCTGTCCCGACGTATCGTCAAATCCAATATATCCCGGTGGAGCGCCGATGAGCTTGGAGACGGAATGGGGTTCCATAAACTCAGACATGTCGAGACGTATCATGGCATTTTGCGAGTCAAAGAGAAATTGTGCCAGCTGCTTGGTAAGCTCTGTCTTACCCACTCCTGTTGGCCCAAGAAACAAAAAGGAAGCTGTCGGTCGATGCTCGTTGGTAAGACCAGCCCTCTGAAGACGCACAGCGTTCGCTATTTCTTTGATTGCTTCGTCCTGCCCGACCACTGCTTGTTGGAGTGAATCTTCCATATGTAACAAACGATCCTTCTCACCGCGCATCAAGTTCTGCACCGGGATACCAGTAGCTTTCGAGACCACACGAGCAATGTCATCAGCTGTCACCGAGTCGTGTAATAAGGCATTTTGCGAGTTCTGGCTGCCTTGTACGGTAGCCAGCAGCTTTGGTATCACTGCATACTGTAATTCACTAGCCTTTCCATAATCTCCATTCCTCTGCGCGACTTCCAGATCAATTCTCGCTTTCTCTAGCGTTTCCTGAGACTGCTTAATCTTCTCGAGCTCTGTTTTCTCAACGTTCCATGTTTGCGTCAGCCGATCAAGTTCTTGGCGTTTGTCTTGGAGGGACTGCTGTAGTTTCTCTCGCCGCTCCACCGAAGTAACATCCGTCTCTTTCCGCAAGGACTCCAGTTCAATTTGAATTCGCACAATCGCTGCATCGAGATCTTGAATGGCATCCGGTTTACTTTCTTGTTGCAAACGTAGTGCACTGCAAGCCTCGTCGACTAAATCAATAGCTTTGTCTGGTAGAAACCGATCGGTGATGTAACGATTGGAGTACGTAGCTGCAGTCACTAGTGCCCCGTCTGTAATACGCACTCCATGATAGACCTCGTACCTTTCTTTCAACCCTCTTAGGATAGCAATTGCGTCAGGCACTGAAGGCTCATCGATTTGCACAGGTTGGAACCTTCGTGCTAGTGCAGCATCTTTCTCAATATACCGTCTGTATTCCTCTAGTGTAGTAGCCCCACAACACTGAAGGGCCCCTCGAGCAAGCAGTGGTTTCATGAGATTACTCGCATCCATCCCCCCATCGCCAGTCTTGCCAAGTCCAAGTAATGTATGCAACTCATCGCAAAACAATATGACTCTGCCGTTCGCATCTTCGACCTCTTTGAGCACGCCTTTAAGACGCTCTTCAAGGTCCCCTCGGTATTTACTGCCAGCCATCAGTGCACCAACGTCCAAAGATACCACTCGCTTTCCTTTCATAGACTCCGGCACTTCATTGTTTATGATGCGTTGAGCTAAACCTTCCATAATGGCAGTCTTCCCAGTCCCCGCCTGGCCGAGTATGACGGGGTTGTTTTTGGTTCGTCTTGACAGAATCTGTATCATACGCTTGATCTCTTCATCTCTCCCAATCACTGGATCAAGCTTACCTGCCTTAGCGAGCTGCGTCAAATCTGTCCCAAACTGTTCAAGCGGCTTTTCGGCCTCGCCACCGCCTAGGTTCATACGGAAATTGGGCGGCGCACCCATCCCACTCGCATACCTCTTCCATCCCCCAACCTTGCTCTGGGCTGGACCAAAGACGACTCTAGTAGAACTCGTAAAGGCCACATGTCCATAGTAAATTCGGGCTATTCGTCCACCCACATAGACCGCTCTCCTCATCGTGAGGCGGACGTGGATACGTCGTCGCTTATTGTAGGAGATCAGATTTTCATCCGATCTTTCTCGCACTTTCCAGATGAAACGAAGAACGTCAAATACGAGATTACACAATAAAATGTTTCAACCTGCTTTGTACATAAATATCAACATGCGCGTCTATTTTGATTTTGGTACTGGTGGTTTGTGGCGCAAGACGATTCCATCCAGGACTAGAGTTACCACCGGCCACACCAAGGCAAAGAGCCAGCTCAGAATGGTGTCTGATATGATGTGCCCTCGTACACTTCCACCCCATGCACACGACCTCATGAGCATCCCCATGAAATCAGTAGTGATGAGATATTCGCCGCGATCAAGGCCTTGAAGGATCTTCCTTGCAACGACATCTGGGTCTTGACCTGCATCAGGCCCTTCCAAAGTGCGCGTAATCTCTGGCTTTGTCTTGTTCTCTTCCAGAAATCCGGGTGTTTTAATCGTGGCAGGGCATGCACATGCGATTCGAATGCCATAGAGAAGACACTCTTGCCGTAGGGAATCGGCAAGAGATCGAATGGCTGCCTTGCTTGGCGAATACTCAGCATACCCAGCCAGCGGGACAAACGCCACCACAGAGCTTACAAACAAGATAGTCCCTTGAGTTTTGTGGTCAACCATGTTTCGTAGAGCGGCATGGGCGGAGAAGGCTGCCGATAAGTAATTCGTTTCCACGCCAGCCCGGATCTGCTCTGCACTCATGTCTTTGAAGAAGCGCGGATGCGCCGCTCCAGCGCAGCAAAACATCACATCCACCGCACCGCAAGCATCCACCGCGTAGTCAATTTCACTTGGCACAGTAACATCTGCAGAGATTGATTTGAACCACTGATCATCTCTCACTTGACAACCTTCCACTGCCCGTAGAGCATCTTCTAGCTTGCTCTTCTGTCGAGCTATAATGGTGACATTCGCCCCCCGCGCGGCTAGCTGTTTGGCAAGAGAGAGGCCTAGCCCTTGGGAACCACCAGTGATGACGACTGTCTTCCCATACACCGGCAGCTTCTTCCTAAAGATACGCAAAAGCCATTGAATCGTCGTGATCGATACAACGATGACTGCTAAACCGGCAACAAGCTGATTTCGAAATCCCATACGCACAAACTAACACAGTACAATTTATAGAGTAGTCAACGGATTGATGGATATGTCAACCATTCTGATTCCTAATGACGGATCACAATGAATGTAGTAGGCTACGACGATAGCGGGAGAAATAAAGATGGAGTGACCTTGTATTTCATCATATCTTGTCCACAAGAGGAACCATTCATTGCACAACAGAGAGACTGCGCCATCTCATCGCCTAGTTTGACATTCCCAGACTCCGTCCAACGCCGCTGCCATTCATTTTATTCCAGCATGACCTCTGAAGTCCACGTCAAGCCACCAACGACAGTGTCGCTCAGGTTGAGGTCTCCCGCTGCCCAACCTCGCTTCGTACGCTCCAATAGATGTCTCTGCGCACGTTGGTAATCTTTACTTCCGTATTCCTTAGCCTAGCTGGTTGGTTTTCTGATCATGCATGGTGTTCGATGCATGCCAAATCCGGACAAAGGAACCGTCCACTTGGCTAGGTCGATGTCAACATGATCAACGTCTTCCCAGCCATACTTCAGATAGAAAAGACGCGCTCTTGCCGTTGTGGAAAGCCAAATTGGGTATCTTCCAATTTCAAAATTGGTAAAGCCCCAGTCCAAGAGTTGACGTCCAATTCCTCTTCCTTGATATAGAGGTAAAACATAAAGAGACGACCAGACTACGTGCTTCTTGCCATCCATATGCTGCTGATATTTTGCTTCTAGTTGACCATAGAAAAGTT